>ERZ827037.2692-NODE-2692-length-13981-cov-9.868448_pt1 | contig 13981 bp, 8 predicted proteins | sample MGYA00519924_ERZ827037 | MGnify/ENA primary metagenome ERZ827037 (study PRJEB31778, sample SAMEA3449250) | human gut metagenome | biome: human gut; feature: human-associated habitat; material: faeces | place: United Kingdom | collected 2010/2012 ...
ACATGATGCCGTCCTCAAAGAGGTTTTCCTCGAAGACGTGGTGCTCGTGGGCGGCGGTACAGAATTGTATGCCGGGAAATTCGGTTACGTAACGGTGAAAGACACGCGCCACATTATTATTGAACTGGTCGGCATAGGGACGGACGTGCATGGATACTACGGTTTTGTCGAATTCATCCTTGCGGTCGGTGAGTTCTTTTTCAAGGAACGTGAAGTCGGGAATGGGGCGGGAGTAGTCGAATTCGATGGCGTTGGTATTCAGGCATACGAATTTTATCCGTCCGGCAATGAACGAGAAGTTCGGGTCGCCGAATACGGCACGGTATGTTTCTTCTCCTGTGCCGAGGCAGTCGTGATTGCCAATCAGGGTGACATAGGGAACGTGGAGCTTGTTCATAATGTCGCGCTGCCAAAGAAATTCGTCCGTAACGCCGAAGTCGCTCATGTCGCCGCCGTGGATAATGAAGTCGATGTCATCGCGCTTGTTTATCTCTCCTACGAAATCCAGTGTTTCGTCATACCAGCGCTGCGAGTCGCCCATGGTTACGAATTTAATCGTTGTCTTGCCTTTGCATTTCTGTTCTATCTCGGCAATATTATGGGCGTTTACATCGGTTTCACCGTTGATGCGTACATCATACGGGTGATAGTCTATCATCTCACAACCGCTCATAAACAGGCAGAGGAATGATAGGAGTAAGGGGGGATATGGCTTTATCATATTTATTTGCTTTATTATATTTTACTTTATTATTAAGCGTGTATCTATATTGTAATTGTATAAGTGTATATCTATGAAAGTTGAATTATGTTTAAATGTATGTTTATGAAAAACGGAATTATGTCTAAGTATATGTCTATGGAAACTGAGGGCAAAGGTAAAGTTTTCATTCGATAGAAAAGTTGTCCTATTTTCCGTTTTTCTGTCCTGTAAATAATAATTTGGTTTATCTTTTCTATTCCGTGAATGTCATTGACTAATCTGTATATATTATATATATGAGGCTATAAATGTTATTGTCTAATCTGTACATGCTCTTGTTTAAGGCTGTAAATGTCATCGCCTAATCTATAAATACTATCGTATAAGGCTGAAAACCTTTTATCTTCAAGCCCGGGGTAACACCCCGGGACTATGTGTATATGATTAACATTGCGCCCTGTAAGGGCAAGATTCTTGTATGCAACTCTCTTGCCCTTACAGGGCGTAGGCGGATAGGAAGACCTTATTATTCCCGGGGCGTTGCCCCGGGCTGTATGCTTCAAGCCTTTCAGGCTTTAGACTGTAAGTGTTATTGTCTAATCTTCACATGCTCTTGTCTAAGGCTGAAAGCCTTTTATCTTGAAGCCCGGGGTAACACCCCGGGGCTGTGTATATGGTTAACATTGCGCCCTGTAAGGGCAAAATTCTTGTATGCGCTCTCTTGCCCTTACAGGGCGTAGACGAATAGGGAGACCTTATTATTCCCGGGGTGTTGCCCCGGGCTGTACGCTTCAAGCCTTTCAGGCTTTAGACTGACAAACTTTAAAATACTGATTATATAATTATTAATCAGATATTTAATCAGGTATTTAGGTAGGTGTTAATATGTATCAGGCGGATGTCAGGTAAACATTAGGTGGGCTGTGTCTAATTATTGGACGGACTGTGTCTAATTCTTAGACACTTGTGTATGGACTGTTTGTTTGTGAATAGTTGATAATCAGTATTATAATTATTTTGGCACGCTTTCTGCATTATTATAAGTAGGAAAAACATAACAATATAAACATAACAATAAGTAAGTGTTGAATTTTAATTTATATCAAGAGTATCTGTCATTCAGATAGTATAAGCTAATGATTCAATATGTACTTATTCACTTATCAATGTAGTATGAAACAAATAAATATAGTATGAAACAAATCTATTATGTCATTCAAACCTTGCTTCGGGGACGTGGCTCGAACATCATCAAGATAATCTCTTTGGGATTAAGCCTGACGATGAGTATTCTGCTATTCTCCCGCGTGGCATACGAACAGAGTTTTGACACCTGCTACAAAGACTACGACAATCTTTATCAAATCTGGTCTGTATTTACCGTTAAGGGTGAGAAGTATCCGCCGCAAGAGCAGAACTGCGGTCCTGTGGCAGGCGCCATATTGGAGAACTTTCTGGAACAGGTAGAAGCTGCCACCAGCACTTGTCATTGGATGAATGCTCCGCTGTACAATGAGAACGCTCGTTTTGACGAAAAGAAAACGGTGGCGGATTCACTTTTCTTTAAGACGATGGGTATCGAAGTGCTGAGCGGTAATCCGGTGCAAGACCTTCAGCAGCCCGATGTGATTTTCCTAAGCGACCGTTTTGCCAGGAAGATATTCGGTGGAGAAAATCCGGTGGGAAAGACTGTCAACTACAATCATGAGAAAGACTTTATGGTGAAAGGTACCTATAAGGCATTGCCCGAAAACGCTACCGTCAATCCGGAAGCCGTCATCTCTATGCCTACCTTGTGGAATGGCGGTGGCGGTAACTACTCATGGCGGGGCGGGGACAGCTACCCCGAGTACATCCGTTTCCGTCCCGGTGCGGACAAGTCGGTGGTGAATGCGCGCATAGACGCTATGATAGAGAAGTATCGTCCGGAAGAGGACAAAAAGAAATATGGCTATACAGCGTTTGTAAAACCTATCCGTGACACCTACCGAAATTATGAAAGTGTGGAGCGGATGCGTAATATCATGACCGTTCTCGGTCTTGCCATTCTTTTCATTGCGGCGCTGAACTATGTATTGATTTCCATTTCCTCACTGACGTATCGTGCCAAAGCGGTAGGCGTGCATAAATGCAACGGTGCAAGCGGCGGTAAGATATTCGGCATGTTCCTTTTGGAGACAGGCATTATCATTGTGGCGGCGTTGCTTTTAATGACTTTGGTGCTGCTGAATTTCCGGGAGTTCTTTGAAGATACCGCTGCGGCCAAACTTTCTTTGTTGCTTGCTCCGGAGCGTATCTGGGTTCCGTTGACGGTAGTCGGCATACTGTTTATAGTGGGCGGAGTGTTGCCGGGACGTTTGTTTGCCCGTATTCCCGTATCTCAAGTGTTCCGCCGTTATACCGAGGGAAAGAAAGGGTGGAAGCGTCCGTTGCTTTTCATCCAGTTTGCAGGGGTGGCGTTCATTTGCGGACTGATGTGCGTAGTGATGGTGCAGTATCAATACGTGCTGAACAAGGATATGGGGTATAATCCGCAGCGAATGGCGCTTGCCAATGCCTATTGGAACACGGATAAAGAGTGTGATGCCGCTTTCCAATTCTTTAAGGGACTTCCTTATGTAGAGGCTGTGACCAGTGCCAATAATACGCCAATCAGCGGATATAGCGGTTCTATGATTCGTGATGCATCGGGTAATGTGCTTTTTTCCACGCGTGCTTGTTACTATATGCGTGAGGACTATCCGGCTATGATGGGTATGGTGTTCAAGGCCGGGCGTATGGCCCGTACGGAAGATGAAATAATAATAAATGAAACATTCGCGGACATGATGCATTGGGGAGACGATGCCGTGGGGCGTACTGTTGACGTTGACAATACCGCGCAGATGAAAGTCGCGGGCGTACTGAAAGACTTTCAGATAGAAGACTTCACGGCTGCTAAGATGCCTTTCATCGCCCGTCATAATAAAGATTTCGTGGGAACGATACATGTCCGTCTGAAAGAACCTTTTGCACAGAATCTGCGGCAACTGAACAAGGATGTGGCCGATGCCTTCAGTAATCAGACCATCGACTTCGTAAGCTATGAAAAGAAGATTACCAATGCCTACAACAGCGTCCGTGTATTTCGCAATGCCACGTTGATGGCAGCCATAACGATGTTTTTCGTCATGCTGATGGGTCTGATAGGATATACCACCGATGAAGTACGCCGTCGTGGCAAGGAGATTGCCATCCGTAAGGTAAACGGTGCGGAAGCATCTTCTATCCTGGAACTGCTTTCCAAAGATGTGCTTGTCGTGGCGTTGCCTGCGGTTGTTCTCGGAAGCTTTGCATCGTGGTACATCAACGGTATTTGGATGGAACAGTTTGCCGAGCAGATTCCCCTCAGTTGGATTGTCTACCTGTTGGTGATAATCGCCAATCTGGTGATAATCTTAGGTTGCGTCCTCTGGAAGTCATGGCGGATAGCCAATGAGAATCCTGTAAACAGTATTAAGAGTGAATAAAAAAGATAATATATAGAAAAATAGAACATTATGATTGAGATTAATAACGTCAGCAAAGTATTCCGTACCTCGGAAGTAGAGACAGTAGCATTGAACCATGTAGACCTCGAAGTGAAAGAGGGTGAGTTTGTAGCCATCATGGGCCCGTCCGGTTGCGGGAAGTCTACCTTATTAAATATACTCGGTCTGTTGGATAACCCTACGGACGGCAGTTATAAGTTGCTCGGGCAGGAAGTGGCGGACTTGAAAGAGAAAGAGCGTACCCGTGTGCGCAAAGGCAAACTGGGATTCGTGTTCCAGAGTTTCAACCTGATAGACGAGCTTAACGTTTACGAGAATGTGGAGCTTCCTCTTACCTATTTGGGAGTGAAAGCCGGTGAACGTAAACGCATGGTGGATGATATTCTGAAGCGGATGAATATCAGCCATCGAGCCAAGCACTTTCCACAACAGCTTTCCGGTGGTCAGCAGCAGCGTGTAGCCATTGCCCGTGCTGTGGTAACGAACCCGAAACTGATTCTTGCCGATGAGCCTACCGGTAATCTGGACTCCAAAAACGGAGCGGAAGTGATGAGCCTGCTGACGGAGTTGAACAAGGAAGGCACTACCATTATCATGGTGACACACTCCCAACATGATGCCTCATTTGCGCATCGTACGGTGCATCTGTTCGACGGTAGCGTAGTGGCGAGCGTGGCGGTGCAAGATGTATAATCTATGCCTGAAAATCTATGAGACAACTGCATTATACTATTCAAATATTATTACGTGGGGGTGGTAACTTTATTAAGTTGATGTCTCTCACGCTGGGATTACTGATAGGGATTCTACTTTTTTCGCAAATCATTTACGAACTGAGTTATGAGAATTTCTATCATAACCCAGACAATGTGGTATTATTGCGTTTGAAACGTACTAATCAGGGAGTACAGGAAGCCGGATATGACTATGATGTCTATCGTCCTGCCGCTGCTGATTTACGTGAGGCATTACCAGAACTCGTAGAGTGTTCCAGCGTGTCTACGAGGTTTATGCGATACGATTTCTATCGTGATGATAAGAAAATAGACGATATTGATATGATACTGGCAGATACCGCTTATTTTCAGACTATTGGTATTGAAGTGTTGCAGGGTGATCCGCGTGAACTTGCTTCTCCTGATGCAGTATTTATTTCCAGGGAACTTGCTCAAAGGCTTTATGCCGATGAAAATCCTGTGGGTAAAGTATTGGCTATAAATAATCGCCGGAATGTTACTATCAAAGGGATATATCAGGATATCCCACACAATACAGTGTTTTATCACAATATAGTAGTGTCGCTTTTCTCTGTTGAACGAAATATAGGGCAAGGAACGTGGCATAACAATGATATCTATACCATACTTTTTCGTTTAAAGCATCCTCAGGATATAGCTGCAATGAATGATCGGGTGCAGAAGGCTGTCGAACGTTATACGGAGACGGATGATGGTAAAGGGCATCGTGAGGACTACAGTGTAGTGCCTCTTCGGGAGGTATATGTCAGCCGGTCTGATGTACAGCGTCGTTTGGCTATTTTGGGGGTATTGGGTTTTTCTATCTTTTTTGTTTCCATCATGAACTATATATTGGCAGCTGTTGCATCGTTTAGTCGTAGGGCTAAGGCGGTAGGTGTGCATAAATGTTGCGGAGCCGGTGAGGGACATGTGTTAGGGTTGTTTTTATGGGAGACGGCTTTGATGGTTGCGGTTGCGCTAGGGGGATGTGTTTTATTGATGTTCCTCTTTAGGTACGAGTTGGAAGATTTGTTGCAGGTGTGTTTGCCCGAACTTTTTGCGTGGCGTTATCTGTGGGTAACAGCGTTGACGGTAGCGATACTCTTCCTTGTTGTAGGATTCTTGCCGGGACGTATGTTTGCGCGTATACCTGTGACGCAGGTTTTTCGTCGCTATACTGACAGTAAACGTTCGTGGAAATGTGGGTTGTTGTTCGTGCAGTTTGTCGGTGCCGCATTCATTCTAGGTATGTTGTTTACTACCATTTGGCAATATTATGATTTGATGAATCGTAATATTGGTTTCAATGAGGAACGGCTTGTTGTGTCATCTGTATCAGGTGATGATTTGCAGGGTGTGGAGGATGCTATCCGCCGTCAACCTTATGTAGAAGCGGTGGAACGGTCTACTGATTGTATCTTGTCACATTATAGTACTACCATGTTGTTATCACCTGCAGGCGAACAGATAGCTTCCACGCATTTTATGTTTGTACCTAAAAATTATGCGCGTATGATGGGACTGGAGCTGATAGAAGGTCGGTTTCCCGAAAAAGAAGGAGATATATTGGTTGGTGAGGAAGTTGTGAAAACGATGAAATGGACAGATGGGGCTATTGGCAAGCAATTCCCTATAGAATCGGATTGGATGGAAGAGGAAGGTATAAAATTGAGAACTATTACCGGTGTGGTTAAGAATGTACGTAATATGGGATTCTTCCGGGAACAGACGTGTGTTGCTTTCATTGTCGCTAATGCTCCTTGGTCACACTGTATGAATGTACGCCTCAAAGAACCTGCGACTGAAAACTTGGCACGGCTCAACACATTTGTGCGGGACACTTATCCGAAAGTAACAAAGAATTTCACTTCATATCGAAAAATACGCGAATGGTCCAATAAAAAAGTTTACCGTTTTCGTAATACGGTATGGGTGACCAGTGGCTGTATTCTTTTCATTGTTCTTATGGGATTGATAGGTTATGTGAATGATGAAACGGGGCGTCGTTCCAAAGAAATTGCTATTCGTAAAGTAAATGGGGCTGATGCTGTCGGTATTTTGAGGTTGCTATCTATAGATATATTGAAAATCGCTGTTGGTGCAATTACTATTGGTATGGGACTGGCTTACTATATGTCAGGTATCTGGATGAAGCAGTTTGCAGACGGAGAATTACCTTCTCCTATCTGGTATGTTTTTATGAGTGGGGTAGTATTGATTCTTATTGTACTGGTGGTGCTGGCGAGAGCATGGCGGATTGCCAATGAGAATCCGGTCAACAGTATCAAGAGCGAATAAAAGAAAAGTATTTGTGGTTTTTTTAAGAAGGAAGTTGGGGAGACGGTAGTCTCTTCAACTTCTTTACGTATATCCACAGCGCAATGACAGCCGTAACGAATGCAAAGAAATCCGATACGGGCATACATGTCCAGATACCGTCCAGTCCCATATAACGGGGGAGGATAATCAGTCCCGGCAGTAAATATAATAGCTGTCGGGTGAGAGACAGGAATATGCTGATTTTAGCTTTTCCGATGCTTTGGAAGAAGTTACCGATAACGATTTGGGCACCTACCAGCGGAAACATGGCTATGCCGATACGCACTCCTCTGGAAGCCATATCAATCAGTTGCTCGTCACTCGTAAAGATGGCCGATACGGCATGAGGAAACAGTTCGCAGATGATAAAGCCCGTACTGGTGATACATACGCCTGTAATGATGCTCAGACGCAGTGTCGCTTTTACACGGTCGTGTTTCTGCGCTCCGAAGTTGTAGCCCACGATAGGCTGCATGCCCATCGTCAGTCCCAATACAATCATTACGTAGAGCACCAGCAGCCGGTTCATGATGCCGTAAGCGCCGATAGCCATATCGCCGCCATAACGTTGCAGGCTGTTGTTCACGATGATAACGATGACGCATGCCGTTACATTCATCAGAAACGGAGACATCCCTATGGAGAAGATGCTGCTGATAATACGTTTTTTCATCTTCCAGAAGCCCGGGTGCAAGCGTACGATGCTTGTTTTTTGCAGGAAGTGGCTTACCACCCATATCATGCCGATAAATTGCGAAATGACCGTTGCCGTTGCCGCTCCGCGGATACCCCAGTCGAAGTGGAAGATGAAGATAGGGGCGAGAATAATGTTGCACACCACCGTAACCATCGAAGTCAGCATCGCCTTCTTGGGATAACCCGTGGCACGCATGATGTTGTTCAACCCTATCATTGTATATGTCACCGGCGTACCCAACAGGATTATCTGCATAAAGTTCCGTGCATACGGCAGCGTTTCGTTGCTGGCACCGAAAAAGCGCAGGATTTCGTCCAGGAAGATAAAAGAGATACCGCCGAACAAGAATGAGTTAACGAGGCAGAGCGTCAGGGTGTGGTTCAGCACTTCTGTGGCTCCGTCCACATCTTTCTGTCCCAGACGTATGGATGATATGGTGGAGCCGCCTGCCGAGACTACCGTACAAAAAGCGACCACCAAATTCATCAACGGAAAAGTTATGGCAAGTCCGGCAATACCCATGGCACCTACGCCATGACCGATAAAAATGCTGTCGATGATGTTGTACAGTGAAGTTATTGTCATACCGATAATGGCAGGGATGGAATACTGTACAAGAAGCTTGCCGATTCGTTCGGTTCCTAAGATATGCGGATCGTTCATTTGATATACGTCAATTAAGCTTTTGCAAAGATAAGAAATATTTGCTCAGTTCGATGATTATTCAGACCTTTGCATCCGAATATTATATTTGTTTTAAACATGGATACAATAAAAACAACAGCCGTCCTTTTCGATTTCGACGGAGTGGTGATGGATACCGAAACGCAGTATTCTATCTTTTGGCATAAAGTCGGTGTCGATTATCTGGGTATGGACGATTTGGAAAGCCGCATAAAAGGCCAGACAATGACTTACATTTGCGATACCTTTTTCGCCGGGAAAACAAAGGAACAACAGGAAATCACAGCCGCTCTCAATCATTTTGAACAGGATATGGCCTATGACTACATCCCCGGCGTGCTCGATTTTATCGCCGACCTGCGTCGTAACCATGTGAAAATGGCGGTTGTCACCAGTTCCAACGACCGGAAAATGGCTGCCGTCTATCGTGCCCGTCCTGAGGTGGAGACCATGTTCGACAGAATTCTTACCGCCGAAATGTTTGCCCACTCAAAACCGGCTCCCGACTGTTTTCTGCTCGGGATGGAAGTATTCGGCACAACTCCCGCCACTACCTACGTATTTGAGGATTCCTTTAACGGACTGAAAGCGGGTGTGGCATCCGAAGCCACCGTTATAGGGCTGGCAACAACAAACTCCCGTGAGGCTATCGCTCCGTTATGTCATTGTGTATTAGATGATTTTACGGGCTTTACTTACGATAAAATGCTTCAAGTGCACAAGTAATGGGAAAAAGCGCTAACTTTGCGCCGCTAAAAAAATCATTAAACACATAATTATCATGGCTGGATATATTTCAGACGACACTCGTAAAGTAACTACGCATCGCCTCGTTGAGATGAAACAAAGAGGTGAAAAAATATCAATGTTGACTTCCTATGACTATACCATGGCGCAGATTGTGGACGGCGCAGGTATGGACGTTATTCTGGTAGGCGACTCCGCTTCCAATGTAATGGCGGGTAACGTGACCACACTTCCGATAACCCTCGACCAGATGATTTATCATGCCAAGTCTGTTGTCCGTGGCGTAAAGCGCGCAATGGTAGTGGTGGATATGCCGTTCGGTTCCTATCAGGGAAATGAAATGGAAGGTCTTGCCTCTGCCATCCGTATTATGAAGGAGAGCCATGCAGACGCTCTGAAGCTGGAAGGCGGGGAAGAAATCATCGGGACGGTAAAACGTATTCTCAGTGCCGGTATTCCTATCATGGGACACCTCGGACTGATGCCGCAATCCATCAACAAATACGGAACATATACGGTGCGTGCCAAAGACGATTCGGAAGCGGAAAAGCTGATACGCGACGCCCATCTGCTGGAAGAAGCCGGATGCTTCGCCATTGTATTGGAAAAGATTCCCGCCGCATTGGCGGAACGTGTGGCAAGCGAACTGACCATTCCTATCATCGGTATCGGTGCCGGTGGCGGTGTAGACGGTCAGGTACTGGTTGTGCAGGATATGCTGGGCATGAACAACGGTTTCCGTCCCCGTTTCCTGCGTCGCTATGCCGACCTTCATACTGTAATGACGGACGCTATCAGTCATTACATCTCCGATGTGAAGAACTTAGACTTCCCGAATGAGAAAGAACAGTACTAACGGGCTCATGACGCTCAACTTCTGGCGGATGTGCGCGGCTAACCTGTTACTGTTTGCATCCGTCTATATGCTCTTTCCCGTACTTTCGTTCGTAATGCCGGAGCGACTGGGCATATCCTTCCCTCAGGCAGGGAGCATGTTTTTGGTATTTGCGGCGGCAATGTTTGCGGTAGGCCCGTTTCATGCTTATCTGTGCGACGAATACAAGCGGAAGAACGTATTGCTTTATTCCACCCTTGCCATGCTGGCGGCGACAGCGGGCTATGCCTTTGCAGACAGCTATATCAAACTGTTGCTGCTTGCGTTGGTGCAGGGGGGCTGCTTCGGACTGGCAACGACAGCGGGCATTACGGTAGCCATCGACATCACCACATCGGTGAGGCGCAGCGCGGGCAATATGGTATATGCATGGTCGGCACGCTTGGGCATGCTGATAGGAGCGGGAATAGGTATCTTGCTGTACGACCTTTACGGCTTCCGTACAGTCGTTTACCTGGCTATTGCAGTGGGAGTCCTCAGCATGTATTTCACATCAAGGGTATATGTCGCTTTCCGTGCGCCTATCGGGATGAAGCTATGCAGTTTAGACCGCTTCCTGCTACCGCGTGCATGGGTGCCTGCACTGAATATGCTGCTGATTGCTTTTGTGCCGGGTGTATTGCTGCCTTTACTATATGTAGGAGATTACACCGCATTCTTGACATTGGGTGTATTGGTGCTTCTTACGATACCGTTTACAAGGATGTTTGTGAAACTGTCGCATCATTGCCAAAGAGGAACGGGCAATACGACTTGTTATCTGGCTATGGAAACTGGACTTCTGGCGGGTCTGGCAACAGCTTGCCGGTTGTCGGATGCGTACTTACTCTATCATGCAGCCGGTGTAGCCGCCCTGCTTGCATTGTTCTTCTTCGTCCTGCTGACGTATCCCTACTATAAAAGAAAAAAGGTGAGGTGATTGATTTCACCATTTACTTATTTTATAATCCACTAAAGTAGGGTATAAAGATAATCAATCCTATAATTGCCGCCGCAACAGCGCATACCAGCACTGCTCCGGCGGCAATGTCTTTTACCTGTCCCGCAATGGGATGCCGCTCGGGAGATACTAAATCGACCAGTTTCTCAATGGCGGTATTAAACAGCTCGGCGGCAATCACTATACCGATACACAGAATTATCACTGTCCATTCGGAACGTGTAATCCCCAAAACAAATCCTGCAATGATTACGATCACCGTGGCAATCAAATGAAAACTCAGGTTCTGCTCTTTGCCTACACAACTCAGGATACCCTGCCAGGCATAACCGAAACTGCGGAGCTGTTTTTTGAAATCGTACTGCATAATTGGTAAATTGAGAATTGAGAATTAAAAATTGAAAAATAAAGGCCGTGACGTCGGACTTGGGGAACATAGGGTTTAACTTGGGGGTAAAGTTGAACTTTAGAAACGCAGTGTTGAACTTTAGAATTACGCTGTCAGTTTCGTGACACTTGCTTTACTCCCTTTATTGTCCTCAGCTTTTTGATAAGCGCTTCCAGTCGTCCGGTATCGCCTACCATGACGGTAAGCGTACCTGAGAATAATCCGTCGTGAGAATCGATGCCGATGCTTCGCAACGTAATTCCGGTTTCTTTGGAGATGATGGAAGTGATATTGGTTACAATGCCTATGTCGTCATGGCCTACCACACGTAGCGTAATGGGATATTGCGTACCTTGTGACTTACCCGCCCAACGCGCCTTGACGATACGGTACCCGAAACGTTCGCGTAAGTCGCTGGCATTCGGACAGTCGCAACGATGTATCTTGATGCCGCCGCTTACGGTGACAAAACCGAATACCTCGTCTCCGTAGATAGGATTGCAACAGCGTGCCAGCTTGAAGTCCAGGCCTTTCAGGTTCTGGTCGATGACGAGCACATCCTCTTTGGCGGTTGTTTCTTCGGGCAGGGTGGCGGCTTGCAGGTTATAGCCCTCGGCGCTACGGTACACGATGTCATCATGCGTATCATTCTCCCGCTTTTGCAGTTCGAGGTACTTGTCTATGATGTCGTTGACGTCGAGCGTTTCGTCGGCAATGCTCTGATAAAAATCCGTTACCACTTTGAAGCCGAGACGCTTGATGAGGCGCATCATCGTACCCTCGTCATATTCTATCTTCCGGTTTTTGAATTTACGTTCCAGCGTTTCTTTGGCAAATGCGTGCTGGCGGGCAGCCATTTCTTTGAGCGCCTGCCGTATCTTGGTGCGCGCTTTGGAAGTAGTGACGATGTTCAGCCAGCCTTGCTTGGGCGTCTGGGTATTGGAAGTCATGATTTCCACCTGGTCGCCACTGTTCAATATCTGCTTGAGCTGTGCATTCCTGCCGTTTACTTTCGCTCCGATACATTTACAGCCCAGTTTGCTGTGGATGTGGAATGCGAAGTCGAGTACGGTGGAACCTTTACCCAGTTTGAACAAATCCCCTTTGGGGGTAAAGACGAATACCTCGTCTTCGTATAAGTCCAGCTTGAACTGATCCATGGTCTCCAATCCGCTGCTGTCGGAGTTTTCCAACGCTTCACGCACGGAAGTCAGCCATTCGTCCAAGCCGCTTTCGCCTTTGATTCCTTTATATCGCCAGTGGGCGGCAAGACCCCGTTCGGCTATTTCGTCCATGCGTTCGGTACGAATCTGCACTTCCACCCACTTGCCCTCGGGACCCATCACGGTGATGTGCAGCGATTCGTATCCGTTGCTTTTAGGCACGGACAGCCAGTCGCGCAGACGCTTCGGGTTGGGCTGGTACATATCCGTTACAATGGAATATGCCTGCCAGCACTCCAGCTTCTCCTTTTCCACTTGGGAGTCCAGGATTACACGGATGGCAAACAGGTCGTACACGCCCTCGAAAGGACACTTCTGCTTTTTCATCTTCTGGTAGATGGAGTGAATGGACTTGGTGCGTCCCTTGATGTGGAAGTGCAGTCCCGCATCTTCCAGCTTTTTCTGTACCGGAGCGATGAAAGCGGCTATATACTTGTCGCGTGAAGCTTTGGTTGCGTTCAGCTTCTCCTTGATGTGATAGTAAACGTCTTTCTCCGTATATTTCAGTGAAAGGTCTTCCAGTTCCGATTTCAGTTTGTACAAACCCAGCTTGTGGGCGAGAGGAGCATATAGATAAGCGGCTTCATTGGCCACCTGTTTGCGCGCTTCGTCATTCTCACAATCCTTTATCTGACGCATGATGTTCACGCGGTCGGCAATCATAATGAGGATAACGCGCATGTCTTCCGCAAAGGACAGCAGCAGGTTACGGAAGTTTTCCGACTCGATAGTGGGGCTTTTGGAGTAAAGCTCGTTTACCCGTATCAATCCGCGTATGATGCCCGCTACATCTTCGCCGTAGTTCCGTTCCACTTCTTCGGAAGTACAAGTGCCGCAGCGTACGGAGTCGTGAAGCATCAGTCCCAGAATGGAGGCGCGCTTCATGCCTATTTCTTCCGCTACGATAACGGCGGTCTGCATATCCTTGATAACCGGATTCAGGCCGAAGATGTCCCGTTGTATGCGGTTATTCCGTATAGAGTTTACAAGATGTGTTTTCAGCTTTTTGCAATCGCCTTTGTGGAGTGTTTCCCCTGAAAGTTGCAATAATTTTCGGTAGAGTACGAAGAGCAAACGCTTCTCTCCGGTAGTGAAAAATTCATCTGTTTCCATAATCG
>ERZ827037.2702-NODE-2702-length-13916-cov-12.876488_pt1 | contig 13916 bp, 12 predicted proteins | sample MGYA00519924_ERZ827037 | MGnify/ENA primary metagenome ERZ827037 (study PRJEB31778, sample SAMEA3449250) | human gut metagenome | biome: human gut; feature: human-associated habitat; material: faeces | place: United Kingdom | collected 2010/2012 ...
CCGTTTCATTCGTCTGTCTTTTTATTTCTTCCTCCGCTTCCGCAATAAGCGTGGAAGTATAATTTATAATCTGTCGGGTATGTTCTCTAATGACACCGTCGTCTTGCGTACCATCCTTTAATAAAGTACGGTATGCCATTAGCATATCGCCTGTATGCAATAAATCCCATGATGGTTGCATACGGTGCGCCGCTTCACGCATTTTTATCCGGTCATTGTTTTTCATTGCACTTTCGAGTTCCTCCCGGTCTTTTTCCGATTGGGCAACGAAAGAACGAAGCAGCGTTATGCCATCGCTGACTTCTGACAGCATGGTGCTGAAATCAATTCCCTGCTTTTCATCCACTTGTTGCTTTTTTATGGCGGAAATAAGACTGAGCAGTTCCGAGGATGAGAATGGCTTATAGATACAATCGGTAAAACCTGCATTCAGGAACGCCTCCTTATCCCTGTCTCCGCGTGCTGTCATGGCAATGACAGGTATCGTGTGGGAGTTGCCTATATTCGAGTTGCGCAACAGGGCCAGCAAATCAAATCCGTTTGTACCCGGCATTTGTATGTCTGACAACAACAGGTCATAGTCTTGGTTACGCATCGCCTTTACCACTTCCTTAGCGGCAGCGCAGGTCTTACAATTGACCCCGTTACGTTCCAGCATCTCTTTTACTATATTCAAAAGCATCGGATCATCGTCAATGACCAGAATGTTTTGAGGAAGATTATCGGAGTGTGGGGATATAACATTTTCATCTTCGATCAACCTATCCGTTGTAGGCAAGGGCAAGGTTACGCGGAAAGTACTGCCACTGCCGGCTTTGCTTGAAACTGTTATTGTTCCGCCAAGCAAGTCAACGAGTCCTTTCGTTATCGGTAAGCCCAATCCAAAGCCGTCGGCATTTTTTTCGGAAGCAAGCCGCTCGAACGGGTGGAAGATACGGGATAACATGATTTCATTCATGCCTATTCCGGTATCCTTTACCTCTAAATATAAGTGTCCATCACCATAACGGGCATTGAAGCTGATTGTGCCGGATTCCGTAAACTTGACGGCATTGGTCAGCAGGTTGTCTATAATCTGTGCGATACGGTCCATATCACCGAGAAGTCTTACACCGGTATTATCGAATTGATGGTCAAACAGGATGCCTTTGTTGTTTACTATATGGGAGAAACCGGAAACGGTACGCCCCAACAAGTCATCCAGGTTGAAAGGGACATCGTTCCGTGTTTCCTTGGCCTCGTTCAGGCGATATACATCCAACAGGTTGTTAAGCAGGTGAGTAATATGTCGGCATACTATTTTTATATTGTTCAGATGGTTGTTCCTGCGTTTCTTATCGCGGGTATCCATTGCCAGCTCGGCGCTGCCACCTATGACGTTCAACGGGGCACGGATATCATGTGATATGGTCAGGATAATATTCTTACGCATTTCCAGCAATGAGATATTCTGCCTTATTGTATCTTCCAACCGCTTACGGTTTTTCTCCTTTTCCCGGATATCCCGTTGGATAATCAAATAAGATATTATCAGAAGGATAATGGCACTTACAATCAACCCGGTCACAATTACGACCGAGCGTTCATATGATTCCTTAACATGTGATTCCTTGCTCAGAAAAGCCTTCTGTGACTGCTCGTCCAAATATTGAATCAATGCATATAGTTTACGGTTTAACTCCCTGTTTTGAATGCGCAGGCTGTCCGTATAATTATTTATCTGCTGCTGGCGCGAGACCAGCTGTTCATTCAAGGAAGGAAGCGGGTTGGAAGGAAGCGGAACTTGTATGGTTTCCTTGGCTCCAAAGAATCCTGCAATGCCTTTCTTCCTGCGGGTGACAGAGCGGAACCCCTTTGTCTGTCCAACAATGGCAGGCTCTTGTTCCTGCAACAGACTGTCCTGCCGTTGGAATGCCTGCATGGTATTGAACAGATGCTTTTCCTTATTGGCCAGCAGAAGGCGGAGCGTGTCTATTTGTCTGGTCGGGACAAACTCTTCATAGTCTCGCTGCAAAATCTGCAAAAGGCTGTCTATTCGCAACCGCCGTACCTGATACTTTTGATAATCCTCCTCGTCCCATGTTATCGCGGATTCTCCCAACGTAGCAAGGACGGTAATATGCCGATGGGCGGCGTTTATGGTACGGTTGGCCTCCCGGATTTCGGTTATTTCCGATTCGATATTTTGTACTCGGTTTCGTTCATAGAACATGATAGCAGCCATACTGCCGATAACGACTATCAATATAATATATCCTATAAGTATTCGATGTTGCAGTAATAATTTCATTTGAATCTTATGCTATTTCTACTTTACTTGTTTCACAATCAAAATACTGATTTCATACAACACCCACATCGGCAATGCAGCCAGCGAGAGCGTGAACACGTCCGATGTCGGGGTAATAACCGCAGCGATTACGAGAACAATCACGACGGCGTGTTTCCGATAGCGGCGCATGAAATCCGCCGAAAGAAACCCCAACTTGGTGAACAGCCACGATAGTATCGGAATCTCGAAAACAATGCCTATTGCAAGACACATCATCACCAGCGTCGAGATATGCGAATCGAGCGCGATCAGATTGTCCACCTCGCCGCTCACCTGATAGGTTCCCAAAAAGCGGAATGTCAGCGGAAAGATCAGAAAGTAGCTAACCAACACCCCCAATCCGAACATCGCATAGCCACCTCCGACCATCCGCATGACGTACCGCCGTTCATTATCGTATAATGCCGGGGAAACGAACCGAAACAACTGGTAAAGAATATAGGGCGAAGCGCACAGCACTCCGGCACACAACGCCGTCTTCATGTGGATGATGAACTGCTGCACCAATCCCGTATTAATCAGTCGGACGGAAAACGGTTCCACCGCACCTCCCGCCCATACCGCCATGCGGTCGAGCAGTCGGTAGGTAACGAATCCGTCGTCTTTCGGTGCAAGTACGACGGCGAACAATTCTTCCTTGAAACAGAACGCCGCAATGCCGGACACGACGGCTACGGCGACAATTCGGATGATTGCCGCCCGCAGCACGTCCAAATGCTCCCAAAATGATTGCGTATGCGTTTCGGCTACCATCGGTTACTCCTTTCGTCTGGGTTCCTCGATTTCCTCGCTCTCTTTTTCTACATTGTTCATCCCTTCCTTGAAAGAACGAACCCCTTTACCGATTCCTTTCATCAGTTCCGGAATCTTCTTGCCGCCAAAGAACAGCAATACAACCAATGCAATCAGCAGCACTTCCTGCATACCGATACCGCCAATAAAAAGTGGTGTCATCATCATTATTTGCGAATTAACCCGTTTATCATTTCAAAGATTTCATTTTCATCAAGTTCCGTATCACAAGGAATACAGCCGACTTGTTCGCGGTTGATTATGCCATCGTAATACATATCCACCCCGAAATCGGAAAACAACGCTACCAGCTTCCTCGAAGATTCCTCTATGGAAGAATCGAAACCGAATACGTCGAGATAGTATTTTCCGACATCCTCCGCGTGACGTTTTCCTATCGCTTCGAGGAATCTCGGAAAAATAGACGTCAGGCTTCTACGGTAAGAACTGCCGAATAACTTTTCCGGAAGAAATTCCAACTCGTAAATGTCGTATGCGTAAGCCTCCTCTTTTCCTATGCCCATTCTGGACGAAGTGGAAAGAGATGCGCCCATCATAATAATACCTCTTGCATCAAGGTCATTCGGATTTTTCAGTAAAGTCTTCGTCGCTTCGAGTACGTTTTTGATATAAAAAATTCCCGCATCGTAGGACATCCGGTTTTTGTCGCCCAAAATGGCCGCCGAAAGTTGAACCAGTGTAACAAGTCCCGTGTATGCGGTCATCTCTTTGTCCAAAGTCAAGGAGTATTTGGGGCACAGAATGGCATAGTCGGCTGGTATGCCGTATGCCGTCCCGAAATCGTCCGTCCTCGAATCGACAGATACAGCCCCAAGTCCATTCTCCGAACCGCTGGACGGATAGGTCGGTATCAATACGAGCGGCAGTCGTTTCAGCCCATAAGAAGGTTTCCCTTTCAGGTAATCCCACAAATCGGATTCATGGTAAAAGCCGAAAGCCATCAATTTAGCACTATCCATCACACTTGCGCCTCCGGCTCCGACAATCAGGGTTACACCGTTGGATTTGGCAAACCGGATACCCTCCTGTATTTTGGAAAACTCCCTTGAAGAAGCTCCATATTCCACGAAAGGAATATCGGCATCGGTACATGTTCGGATTATATCATCGTAGCACCCGTTTCGTTTTACGGAACCGCTGCCGTAAACGAACATCACTTTATGTCCTTTAGTCACTTCTGCGATAGTCTCCCGTATATCATTACGAAAGAGCAGTTTCGTATCGTTTCTGAAAATAAAATCTTTCATTATAATGTCTCTTGTTTAAGTTGTTCCACAAAGAAGTTGATTCGCTGCATTTGTGCCGGGATATTGATGCTTTGCGGGCAATGGTGTACGCATTGGTCGCAGCCGATACAATGGTCGGCCTGCCGCAGTTTCGGCACGGAACGGTCGTAGCCGACGAGAAACGCCCGTCGGGCTTTCCGATAATTCTCGTCCTGCGAAGAGACGGGAATATTCCCTTCGTTGATGCACTTGTTGTAATGTGCGAATATGGCAGGAATGTCCAGTCCGTATGGACAAGGCATACAATATTGGCAGGCGGTACAGGGAACCGACGGGTATTTCAGCATGGTCTGCGCCGTATCTTCCAAGAGTGCCAACTCCTCTTCTGTACAAGGATCGAGCGGCGAGAAGGTACGGATATTGTCCTGCAAATGTTCCATATAGGTCATGCCGCTCAATACGGTCAATACCTTTGGAAACGAACCCGCAAAACGAAATGCCCACGAAGCGATACTCTCTTCCGGACGACGCTGCTTGAGCCTGCCATTCAGGTAGTTGGTCAGCGTGGTAAGTCTGCCGCCCAACAGCGGCTCCATGACAATAGCCGGTATATCACGTTTCTCCAACTCGGCATAGAGGTATTCCGCATTGAAATTCATGCCTGAAGCGTGCCGGTAGTCCACATAGTTCAGTTGGATTTGCACAAAATCCCATTTGAACTCATCGTGTCGGGAGAGCAGGTAATCGAACACTTTCACATCCCCGTGATAGGAGAAACCCAAATGCCGGATACGCCCCGCTTCCCGTTCTTTAAGCAGAAAGTCGAGCAGTCCGTTATCGAAAAAACGCTCCATCAAAAAAGGCATACCGCTCCCGATACCCACGATATGGAGCAGGTAATAATCGAAGTAATCGGTCTGCAAGTCCTCGAACGACCGTCGGTACATCTTTACCGAAGCATCGAACAGCTCTTCGGGAGACAGTCCTTGTCCGGCCAGACGGTGATTCGACATCTTCGTTGCCAGATAGTACGAATTGCGTGGATGGCGCTTCAATGCAGTTCCGGTTGCTTTCTCTGAAAGCCCGCGACAATAGGGAGGAGCCGTATCGAAATAATTCACTCCGTGCGCAAGTGCGTAATCTACCAGCCTATTGACCATTTCTTGGTCGATAACTTCTCCGGTTCCATCCGGCGACGGCATCATAGGCCAGCGCATACAGCCATAGCCGAGTAGCGAAATCTGCTTTTTCGTTTTCGGATCAGTACGATAGGTCATCTTATCGGTCGGGACTTCGCCTTGTGCACTGCCTCCAGTTCGGTTATCCCGAAAGGAACATCCCGCAACCGTCGTTGCAGACACCGCAGTAACTCCGGCTCCCAACCGCTTCAGGAACTCACGCCGGTCTATCCTATGTTTATCTGTTTTTTCCATACTGTTATCTGATTTTATATGATTCTATGGGCTTCGTGTCCCTCGACATAAATGGCACTGAACGGACGTGCCGGACACAGATTTTCACACGCTCCGCACCCGATGCACCGTTCGGTATCCACCATCGGTATCAAGGGCGAAAAGTCATCGTCGGGGATGGAGGGTATCATCGCGATGGCCCCCGTCGGACAATGTCTGGCGCAACTACCGCATTGCACGCCGTCTGTCAGGACAACGCAATTCTCCTTTACCCATACGGCATGGCCGATCTGTATAGCGGATTTTTCTTCAGCAGAAACCTTTCGGATTGCTCCGGCCGGGCAAACCTCCGAACATTTCGTACATTCGGGACGACAATAACCGCGTTCATAAGAAGATTCCGGCTGCATAAGCGTTTCCAACCGAGAGGAAGGGCGTAGTACCCCGTTCGGGCAGACCGACACGCATAACTGGCAGCCCGTGCAACGACGATGCATATTACGCAGACTACCTGCTCCGGGAGGAGCGAGAGGAGTCGTGCGCCTCGGAATTTTCTTGTCGAGAATAACAGCCAGCCCACCGTCCACATTCTTTTCCTGCGCTTTGGTCGCAGCAGTGAGAAGAAGAGCAACCCCGGTGAGGAAATGGCGTCGGGAAGGATTCTGTTCCTCTGTTTTAGATGATTGCATGGCTGCCCGTTCCCGTCGTCGGGTATAAGAGATGGCCCCGTGTTTGCAGGTATCGAGACAATCCATGCAAGCCACACAACGCGAATGGTCTATCTCGTGATTCTTGTAGTCGATACAAGACGCCTTGCATTTTCGGGCGCACAAACTGCATGAGGTGCATTTCTTGGGATCAATGACCGGACGTAAAAGTGCATATTTCGAGAGCAAACCAAGTACAGTACCTACCGGACAAACCGTATTGCAGTAGGTACGTCCGTTACGCCATGCCAAGACAAATAACAGGATACAAGTAACAATGGCTATAATGAATGTCGGCAGGCTTCTCATCCAGACCTCCGTTTCATAAAAGGTGTAACTTTCGGCTCTCTCGGCAAGGTAGGCCAAGAGGTTGTTTCCCCATCCGTAGAACGGAGCCAGTAAATTTTGGGCAATCCGACCGTAAGCACTGTATGGAGCTATCAAGGCGACCAGCGAACCTGCGCCTGCTGCTATCGCCACGAGGAAAAGAGCCAATACACCGTACCTGATTCCGGATTTTGCCGGAGAATAGGAAAAACGGAATTTTCTTTTTTTACGCCGACTGCCTACCCACGAAACAATATCCTGCATGACACCCAGCGGGCAGATGACGGAGCAATAAATGCGACCGAAAAGCAGTGTCAGCACAACGAGTAGAGCCACGACACCTACATTCAAGGCCAGCAGAGCAGGTAAGAATTGTATTTTTGCCATCCATCCCATCCATGTATGCCACCCTCCCGTGAAGTTGAGAAACAGCAACGTGACAGACACAAAAAAGATGATTGCCAGTATAAGCCTTATTTTCCGCAACATAGCTATCATTTAAGGGTTTGCATATCTATCACATACCTGAATTTCACATCTCCGTCCACGACCTTCTGATAGGCTTCGGTAATCGTTTTTCCGTCTGCCGGAATAATTTCGACTTCGGGATAGATGCCGTTGGCGACCGAATAGTCTAACATCTCCTGCGTCTCCTTGATTCCCCCAATCTGGGAACCGAAAATCTTGCGATTGGAGTTCATCACGATGGCATTTACCGGAATACTCGGCATATTGGCTGCCGAGGGGATTCCGACGATAGCGAGCTGACCGTCCAGCTTCAACATTTTCACATACATTACCGGATCATACTTGGCGGGAATGGTGGAAAGAATGAAATCGTATTGCTTGTTCAACCCTTGCAATTCATCGCTGTTGTTCACATTGACATAACGGGTAGCCCCCATGCGTGCGGCATCCGCACGTTTTGCTTCCGCTACATCGAATACGGTCACATCGGCTCCCAATTTCACAAGATACTGCACGGCCAAGTGTCCCAACCTGCCGAATCCGGCGACACCGACCTTGTCACCTTTCTTGACACCTACATTACGGATAGGCGAATAGGTCGTGATTCCGGCGCAGAGTAGTGGCGCGACTTTTTCGATTTCGGCATTTGCCGGAATCTTGATGGCGAAGTCTTCCGCTACAACGTAGTTGTCGGAATAACCGCCCTGCGTCGGCTCGTTACCGTTATAGCGGTCTATGTCATGGTAGGTCATGATAGCCCCTTCCTCGCAATACTGCTCCAGATCATGTTCGCAAGCCTCGCAATGACGGCATGAACCGATCATGCACCCGATACCGGCATAGTCGCCTACCTTGAATTTCGTGACGTTGCGGCCTATTTTCACCACACGTCCGGCAATCTCGTGTCCGGGAACCATCGGGTATTTTTCAGGCCCCCAATCCTCGCGGACATGGTGGATGTCGCTATGACAGATACCCGCGTAGAGAATTTCAATCTGGATTTCATTATCGCCGACAGCGTGGCGGGTAAATGCGTATGGTTTGAACTGACCGTCGTTCTTGAAAACGGCGAATCCTTTGGTCGGCACGCCTCCGACACCTTGTGCCGAGGCTGTCATTGTGCATACTGTACACATGATTGCTAAAATGATATTTCGTTTCATATTGATATTATTGCTTATTCTCATTGGTATTATTGGATGATATGGATGTCGCGCAGCCAACTTTCTACGCCACCGCCCGTATAGGTACGCAGATGAACCGAAGCGGGCGTCACCTCATGAATCTTATCGATGGATTGCTGGAGATATTCTGTCGAGCCGTAAGTGAAGAACGGGATAACGATCTTGCCGTCGAGGTCGTAGTTTTCGAGGAACGTACAGACGACCATCGCCGGATTGTGCCACCATATCGGCGAACCGACAAAAATCACATCGTATTCGTCGATATTTTCAGGCAGGTTGCCGACACTGGGACGCAGGTTGTTGTACGATTCGTTCTGGATACGGTCGCTGTCGTCATAGGGATTCGAGGCATAAGGTTCGGACGCCTCGATACGATAAACGTCCGCACCGGTCGCCGCCACGATCTCCTCGGCTCTCCGCTGGGTATTGCCCGTAGCGGAAAAGTAAGCCACCAGAATTCTGCGGCTGCCATCGTATTCGATTTCATCGGAAGGATAATCCGCATCGAAATCATCCTTGTCACACGCGCTTGCCAGCGTCATTATAGCCAGTACCATAAATACATAATAAAAAAATGTCCGTTTCATAATCATATTGTTTTTGAAGTTATTGTCTGTTGGCTCTTATAATGTCATTCAGTGAAATATCCGGATGGCGGTATCGCGCATCAGGATTTTTCTCTCCCGCACGGAGTGTGATGGCCTTTTGCGGACAATTCTGAACGCAGGAGAGGCAATATTCACAGGCTCCTTTGCATTGAACACCTTCGCCCGTCAGGGCATAGTTCCGGCGCGGGCATACCTTTACACAGATTCCACAGCCGATGCAGTTTTCCTTGACGGCAAGCAACTTTTCGGCGGAAGGGGAAAGCGTGTGCCCCGCACGTTGCATGAACTCGGCGTGCTGCTGCCGCTCCTCTTCGGTGACGGGTTGTATCCAGTGCTTGCGTGCCTGTATGTCCTGCATGATTCGGGCTATCTGCCTGTCTTCCTGCTTGTCGATTTTTACCTGTTCATTCATATCGAATGACGGGAGAAAGTTATCCACCATTTTCAGGGTGGTGATATAGTCGAAGCGCGTCCCGTTTTCTGTTGCCAGATTGTTCCACAGCTCGGTCGCGCTGCACTTGCGGTTACCGTAGGTAAGGATGGAAAACAGATAAGGGGCTTTTAGTTTGGCCTTTCGGATAAACTCCTGCACCATTTGCGGGGCAAGATGTCCGTAAATGGGGTAAACGACACCTATTTCATCCGCCTCGAACTCCAGCTTGTCCTGCCTGATAATCTGTGGAATACTCAACGGATTTTCCGCGAATTTCCGAGCCACGTAGAGGCAGTTTCCGGTTCCCGTGAAATAGAATACCAGACGTCTCTTTTTCTCTTCCGTGCAGGACGTGATAGAGAAGAGCCCGGATGCGGTCAATGCCAACCCTGCCAATGTAGTTCCCATACATTTGAGAGCTTCTCTTCTGGTTATTTTTTCATTGTTCATATTCGTATTAAAACTACTTGTAATTCATTTCTTTATCTGATGCAAAATTACGTCAGACCAGCAAGGAAGACCTTATACGAATTACAGATTGAAGTGTAATTTTTACGGATTCCCCCTATAAGGTGATAAAAAACGGCAGACTCTACCAGAGAATCTGCCGATACAAGAATGGAATTAATTTACTGACATTTAGTCATGGAACATCTCTAAAACGATATTAGAAGGCTTCCGCAAACTGAAATACAAAGCCTCCGGTCTGTTTACCGAATCCGTAATCAATACGGATATTGACATTATGCTTGAATTCCAGCCGTAGCCCTAATCCATAATTGGGCAATACGGTTCTCAAATTAAATTTCTGAAACGAGGGAAATACGGTTCCACCACCGCACCATGCCACACATCCTAATCGCTTATAAATTTGCTGTCTCAATTCCAACTGAACTGCAATTTGGTTATTATCCATATAACGACCTGCATAGTAGCCCCGCATCCGGCTCGTTCCACTGCCTATTTCTTCACGTAATGTCCAAGGAATACTGCCGTTATTGAATTGTCCGTACAAGTCAAAGGCAAAAACACTTCCCGGCCATGCTTGCCGATAAGCATCGAGAATAGCCGTAGTGCTGAAAATCGTCTTATTGTGGCTGCCCGTGAACTCGGGATAAACCACTTCCTGTATCATCGCATAAATACCTCGTTTGGGGTTCAATATAAAATCTCGCGTATCGTATTGTAGGGATACCCCCATCCCGGTTAGAAAATAAGAACTCCTCTGACCTTCCAGATAAGTTGAATTCGTTAATTCCGATGCGCTGGTATAGTTCATCTTAAAGGTGGCTCCGATATGGAAATCGGAGGTCAGTTTATACACGTAATCGGATTCCCAGTTTATCATCTGCCGTTTGTAACCCGACATCGGATTCCGAGTGCACGCATCATAAGAGACACCCCAGAAGTCCAGATTCTTGTTTTGAAACTGTACCAGATAGGACAAGCGGGAACGGTTGCCTTTGAAGTGGTTATTGCCTTTAAGGGTTATTCCGTAAAATCCCTTGACGGTTGCGCTGCCGGAAATGGAAAAGTCCGATGGCTGCATGATAGAATCTCTTTTATCCAAACGGTATAATGCCGTTGCCGCACCACCGATACCAACTCCTCCTTCGCGGGTATAACATGGGGCGACTACAAAACTCATGTCCATCTTTCGTTCGAATGTCCGATCTACATTCCCATTGATAAGGCTGTTCCAATATTTTCTGAATTTCGTTGCCTGGACCGTATCTTCTTGTGCGTACGCTGATGGATGATAAACCATGCCGGTCAAGGTGACAACAAGGGAAAGAATAATCTTTTTCATATATGCTGACAAGGATGAGAATTATTTGCCGAAACGATAGGCCACGCCGACACTGACTGTTTGGGGGTGCATCTTTATATCACTACTGTTTTCATCGAGCTGGTTGGTTACACTCGCCTTATAAGTTGCATGCAATTGCAGCCCGGATGGAAATTCATAGCCTATCTTGATGCCGAACCCCGTGTTGGAATCGCGCAGAGGAGCCAGACCCGAACTTTCATTCTTTTCATAAAGATTCGACTTCCTGCCATTTTGTTTGAACATGGCATCGAATCCGAACTCAGTGTAAGGCCCTATTCCGACAAACAGACGCCCTCCCCTTGAAAAATTATAATGATACACTGCATAAATGGGAACTTCCATGCCCCAATAACGGAACAAGCCGGTCTGATTGTCCCATTTGAAATCCGAGTTCTTATAGTGAAACAGCATCTCGCCTTGTACCGAGAAAGATTTATTGATTCCAAAATTCATAAACCCACCGACAGTGAAACCCACTTTCATCCTGCTATCTCCACCTTCAGCTCCGGAATGAAGAAAGTTAGACAAGTTGGTTTCCACAATAGCACCGCCTGAAATCGGATTATTTGGTTCATTTATAGCGGAAGTTTGGGAATCGTTCACCTTTGGAGGCCGGGCTAAAGCCGCAATACTGATGTTTCCCATTAACAATAAGGCTAAAAGCAATTTCTTTTTCATATAATACTTTTTGGGGGGCAAAAGTAAAGGTTATACAAACTCACTAAAAGAGCATATAATCGGAAATTTTGGACGATTTATTGAATTTCTCAATCTGATTATTTAGATTATCCGTATTTTAGTAGCCTAAAACTTATATAATGAAAAAAATACAAGAGCTAAATATACAGACATGGTCACAGAAAGCACGTAGAAATGCCTCTTATTTCAAAGAGGATTTCTCCATCTTTGAGGCCTCCAAAGCCTCTATCTCCAATTATCCGATAAAGTCGAAGATATTCGGTTTCTGTCTATGCCTGAAAGGAAAGAGTTATGGAACAATAGATTTGGTCCCATATGAATTGAGTAAGGGGAAAGTTTCAGTGAATGTGCCCGGGCAATTAATAACGAGCGATTCAGCCAGTGAAGATTTTATGGGAATTTGTATTCTCATGTCCTCTCGCTTTGTAGAAAGTCTGGGGTTACCTTATGATTTTGACTTGTATGATGCCGTGAAAGAATCCCCCATTATAAGTTTATCCGATAAGGAGTCAGAAGCATTACATACATATTGCAAGATGGTTAAAGAACTTCTTGAAAAACAACGGTTATTTCAAGCCGAAACACTGAAGCATCTTACTTGTGCACATTTTTACGGATTAAGAGCTTACCTGTACCAGATGCCGGCAAACAAAGCATTGTCAAACAACGAATTATTGGTAAAGAGATTCATGAACGAAGTGCGAAAACACTATTCAAAAGAACGTAAAGTATCTTTTTATGCCGAAAAACTATGTATATCGTCAGGCTATTTATCCACAGTCATCGTAAATGCCACAGGAAAAAACGCATCGGAATGGATTGAGAATTTTGTTATATTGGAAGCAAAGGCTCTGCTAAAATCGACGGACTTAACTATTCAGCAAATCAGTGATTCCTTAAATTTTTCATCACAATCCTTTTTCGGTAAATATTTCAAAAGGATAGCAGGAAAATCCCCTAAAGAATATCGGGAATACGAAGGTTGATTAGAATTTCCTAAGTGAATATACTTTTCTATCAAACGAATTACCCGACAGGAAATCCAGTCGGGTAACTTATTGGATAGGTTTGAACCGTTATCACTTATTCGGTCATTCCGATTCTTTTCAGCCAGTTCAAGACATTGGGTTTCGCTTCGCTGACACGGTCGCGGGGAATCGCATAACCATCCAACACGGAGGCTTTAGGCTCCAACTCCCGTATGGTCTTGATGGCATCCGAGAAACGGCTGCCGCCATGCGTACAGAAAGGGATAACGGTCTTACCACCGAAGTCGTATTCGTCGAAAAACGAGTAGAGCGGCATCGGCATATCGTACCACCAGTTGGGGAATCCAATGAAGACCACATCGTAGTCATTGAGATTTTTGATGTGTGTAGCCAGCTTCGGACGGGCATTGTTGTCTATCTCGACCTTTGCCGCATCGATCAATGCCTTATGCGAGCCGGGATAGGTGTGTACGGTCTTTATCTCGAAAAGGTCGCTGCCCGTAGCTTCACTGATGACGGATGCGATGTATTGCGTATTCCCCATTACTTTACCATTGGAAACAAGGCGGCTGGCTCCGGAAGAAGCATCCACTCCATCCGTTTCGGGAACGGAGAAATAAACCACCAAAGCTTTTCCTTTAGCATTTTGAGAGGTAGATTTTACTTGTTGGCCGGATAGGGATTGCGTTACATTTGTACTTTCCGATACGGACTCGTTCCCGGCAGCCCAACAATAGGCCGTTATCGTACAGGCAATGATTGCCAGTACACTTATTGTTATAATTCCTTTTTTCATTCTTTACTTGTTTTAGATGTCTATTCAATAATTCCGATTCGACGCAGCCAGCCTTCCGTACCGTTTGCACTGCCCGGCATATCAATACCCG
>ERZ827037.2703-NODE-2703-length-13909-cov-2.519922_pt1 | contig 13909 bp, 16 predicted proteins | sample MGYA00519924_ERZ827037 | MGnify/ENA primary metagenome ERZ827037 (study PRJEB31778, sample SAMEA3449250) | human gut metagenome | biome: human gut; feature: human-associated habitat; material: faeces | place: United Kingdom | collected 2010/2012 ...
TATTCCTGAAAGGATTACCTATGGACGCACGAAAGCACTTAATTATCATAAAAGGAAAAGACCAGACGGACTCGGTCGCGAGCTTTCAGTTCCATGACGGGAAGTGCGAGGTCGTCTATACCAGTGCGCCCAATAAGTCGTACAGCTTTCAGCGTAGCAATGTGGAGATCCTACCCCTGCAAAAGAAGATCGACCCTGCGCAGGTGATTGTCACCGCAAATGGGCAGACCATAAGCGAAATTGATGAGCTTCTCGACTTCGGTGGGTATTATCGTATTGTCCGCAACGGAAAGAGAGATTTATCATTTCGTAGGAATGAAGTGCAATTCCAGCAAAATTGCCTGAAAGATGGTAAAAATCAAGAAACATTCCAATATTTCAAGGAAACTGCCGCGGCAATCAGTCTGGTGGCGGAAAACGGTATCAACATTCTAAGCATGCAGTATGACAAGATCCAGCAGGTCAGCGAGGATACCGTGTTGGCAAGCTATCTTGCACCGCAGAAAGACGTCAAAATGCCCCAGATGCCGGAGGCAGTGATCTATCCGTTTGGCCTGAACCAGAGTCAAAAGCTGGCGGTAGAACGGGCGCTTTCCTCCAAAATCAGTATCATTCAGGGGCCACCGGGTACTGGAAAGACACAAACGATCCTGAATATCATCGCCAATGTTGTTCGCAGCGGAAAAACCGTGGCGGTTGTCTCCAACAACAATTCCGCAACGCATAATGTTGTGGAAAAGCTGGAGAAGAAAAATGCTGCTTTTCTGACTGCGTTTCTCGGCAGTCTTGCCAACAAAGAGAAGTTTCTGGATGCACAGACCGGCGCCTATCCGGATATGAGCGATTGGGAAATGCCCCCGGAGGAACGACAGCAATTAGATCAGGAAACGACTGCACTCTCCAAAGAACTGAACGAAATGCTCAATGCCAAAAACCGCATTGCGGAAATCGAGCAGGAGTTCTTGCAGCTAAACCCGGAGCAGCATTATTTTGAGGAGTACTATGCAACTTACAGCGACGCACCGCCGGAGAGCTTGGACAAGTTGTCCTCGCAGAAGATCCTTGTGCTTTGGATGGAGTTTGAACAGCACGCAGAACACGAGACACGCTTAGGACTTTTACAAAAACTCTCCATCATGTTCCGCTTCAATCGCAATGCGCTCAAACTGTTCCTCCGTTCTCCGAATCTGGTCATTCCCTATTTACAGAGTCAGTTTTATTCGGTGAAGAGGCAGGAACTGGAGGCCGAAAAGCAGGAATTGCACCGAAAGCTGGAGCGCTACGCCTTCGACGCGAAGATGGACGAACTCACACAAAAGTCCCTGCGGCTGTTCCGGGCGGAGCTGTCAACACGGTATCATTGGCGGAATAATAGGCAATGCTTTGAAAAGAACGATTTCCGCCGGAATTCCGCGGAGTTTACCCGTGAGTACCCGGTGGTGCTTAGCACGACCTATTCCATCAAAGGAACGCTGAGCATCGATCATATCTACGATTACTTGATCGTGGATGAAGCCTCACAGGTCGATTTAGCCACAGGGGTGCTGGCATTTTCCTGTGCGCGGAATATCGTGATTGTCGGGGACTTGAAGCAGCTCCCCAATGTGCTGACGGAGGATGACATTCGCACCAGCGATGCCATTTGGCAAAAGCATTCCTTGGATGAGCGTTATCGCTTTTCTACCCACAGTTTGCTGTCCTCTGCATTGGAAATATGGCAGGATGCGCCTGTTACGCTGCTGCGAGAACACTACCGCTGCCACCCGAAGATCATCAACTTCTGCAACCAGAAGTTCTACCATGGGCAGTTGATCGTTATGACAAAAGACCATGATGAGCCGGATGTGTTGACCATGTACCGGACGATTGCCGGTAATCACGCCCGTGGGCATCTCAACCAGCGCCAGATCGATGTCATCCAGCAGGAGGTGCTTCCGCGGCTGCATCAGCAGAATTTCCAGAGCATCGGCATTATTACGCCATATCGGGATCAGGTGACAGCCATCCGCAAGCAGCTGGGAGATACTTATGAGGTGGACACCGTCCACAAGTTTCAGGGGCGAGAACAAGATGCGATCATTCTGACCTCAGTCGACAATGTCATCACGGATTTCGTGGATGATCCCCATATGCTGAATGTGGCGGTTTCCCGTGCGGTTCATTCGCTGGCAGTGGTCACATCGCAGGATCCGCGCAATGACCAGACCAACTACGGCGACCTAACGCGGTACATCGAATATAACAATTTTGAGGTTATCCAGAGCCAGGTCTACTCCGTATTCGATATGCTCTATCAGGGCTATGCCGAGCAGCGCAGGGCATATCTCCAAAAACATAAGCGAGTATCGGAGTACGATTCCGAAAACCTCATGTACTCCGTGATTCAGGAAGTGCTGGCCGAGGAGGCATTTTCCTCCATCGGCTGCGCGGAGCATGTTTCACTTGCGACGCTGGTGAAGGACTATGGACCGCTGACAGCGGAAGAACGCCAATATGCCCGCAATCCATTGACCCATGTGGATTTCTTGCTGTTTAATCAGATGGATAAGCAGCCCGTGTTGGCGATTGAAGTAGACGGGACTGGCTTCCACGAAGCGGGGAGCAAGCAGGCAGAGCGAGATATGAAGAAAAACTCCATTCTGGAGAAGTGCGCCGTCACGCTGCTGCGCCTCCGCACAGATGGCAGCGGGGAAAAAGAGAAAATCAAAAACGCGCTAAAGAGGGAATGACTATGCCGAAAATTATCAGGAACGCGATCAGATGCAAGAAATGTGGAGACGTTATTGAAAGCAAGACTGTCCATGATTTCAAGTTTTGCAGCTGCGGTTCGTGTGCCGTGGACGGCGGCCACGATTACCTTCGTAGATGCGGAAACCTTGGAGATTGGGAGGAACTGTCCGAAGTGGAAAAGGTGAAGGGCAACAACGCATTGACTTAATTCTATCTTGCGGAAAGTGGTTGCGCCATAATACTGCTTATCATCATTCGCAAGTCACCACGGGTACCCCGCATCCTCAATAGGGGCTGAAACTATGCGTTTCAGCCCCTATTTTTCCAAATCTTTCAGTAGCTATTCCTGCTGACCTGTGGTATATGTTTGTGCTGCAAGGAGGCGAGCACATGAACAAACTGCTGAAGGATCTGTACGACTGCTTCTACACCCCGCCGGAGCTGGCGGCGACGAAGCGGGAAATCGAGGAATGCCACCGCGCGCTCATTGAGGCGCTGGGCAAGCCGGAGCGCCGATTGGTGCTGAAGATCATCGATGCCAAGGATCATATTTCGGAGGACACTTCGCTCGACAGCTTCATCTCCGGATTTCGGCTGGCGTGGCGGCTATCCGCAGAATTGAATCACTATGACGATGAGCGTCCGGCGTGCTGCCAAGCGGCAGAGAAACCGGGCGCTCGTTTTACGCTCAAAAAGGAGGATGATGAACAATGAAGAAGCGCATCGTGACAGCTGTGATCACCGCTTGCTTGGCCCTGTGTGCCGCTGTGTGGCCGCAGCCAGACACAAGGGAGGAACGACCCGCCCCAATACCAACGCACGCCGCAGCTGCCCCGAAAACGGATGTTGTGACAACAGCAGAAAGGAAAAATACGGAAACGCCGCGGGCAGAGCCGGACGAGGAGCTTGGCGCCGTTCCTGTACCCGCACCGGCAGAGCCGATGCCTGCGGTCGAAACGCCGCAGCCGGAGCCTGCTCCTCCCACACCGCTGCCGACCATAGAGCTGCAGCCCGGCGATGAGGTCTATATTCCGGGTTTTGGCTGGGTATCATACGAGGGGGAGAATCACCGCGAGTATGCCGCGGATATGTACGAAAATGGCAATAAAATCGGGAGCATGGGCTGAAACAGGAGCTGCTGGGAGCGGTTAAGCTGCTTGATTACGAAAGCTGCTGCACCGAAAAGTGGTTGGTATCAAAATGTGATACCAACCACTTTTTTGTCGGTGTGGAATTGAAAAGCGCCATCCGGCGCACGATGAAAGAACTCATGTGCGCACCTGCTTGCGGGGCGATAGTGTGGGGATTTGTAATAGAAACCGCGGAAATCGGCAGTATCGCTTCTCAATTTGCAGTTGCCTATTGCATTTGATTTCGATTTATGTTACCATATTAATGCTGAATTGTTGGACTATCCTAAGCTTCAACCATTCGTATCATGAGAGTACGAATCATATTGAACCTATGTAGTGATATAGACAATTTAGCGGACAAATGAGTAAATCCTCGAAACTATTGATTCCAATCAAATTCTCATTGTGGAATTGAGAAAGCAGTTTGCTGGTTGACTGTTGTTGTCCCCCTGTTGTTTCGATGCTTTGCACCACAAAATCGAACCGGAGAAAGTGTTCTTTCGTCGGGTTTGTTTTGTTGCGTGCAAAGCGGTCTTCCGGATGATCGCAGCCCACGCACGAAGCAAAGTGCGTGGGCTTTTTTCGGTTCAGAAAGGAGGCTGATTATGGGAAAGGTATCAGGAAAAACACATACCAAAGCACAACTGGATCACTGGGCAAATCTGCATAATCCCAATAACAAGGCATATCAAGCTGACGCTGACAATCGGGCCAATCAGATGAATCCGAACCACAGATCGCACCAGAGAACTCACAATGCAAACCGCAGAAACAAAGCGCATTGGATGCCCGAGTGGGCGCCTGACTATCCGGAATACGATGATTAAATTGGAGGTGCACGGTATGTCAAAGTACATTTTCGACTACGATGACGGCGACTTCGCCATGAGCATTTCTGACAGCATGGCGATGGACTCCGATGGAAATCTCATGATGCGCATGGGAGATCACATGGCGATGGACATGGACACCGGGGATATTCACATGATCTCCTCGTGGTCTGATGATGACGAGGAGTAGAGCATAGGCAGCAGCTCAACGGTTGAGCCGCCATAGACAAGGAAAACACTCTCAATCCGGGCAGAGAAAGCAGCGGGACAGGCCGTAAAGGCTTGTCCCGCTGCTTGCGTGTTAGTGCAGATATTCTTCCGTGATCCGATACCGGCTGATGCCGAAAGCATTGCTTCGCTCCATAATCTCCGGCGAGATCTTGGGCAGATACTTTTTGCTGAAGCTGGTGTCCCCGAAGTAGGCGTCAAAGCTTGCCACCGGCAGGACGACCCATTCGCAATCATCCTGCCGGTTGGCGAGGCAATAGCGGATCAGCGTACAGACAACCTCGGATGGAATTTCCTTCGGGAGCGCTGTTGTTACTTTCTCTGTCAGTTCAAGCGGCAACTCCGGCTCCTCTCTGCGCAGCGGCCCCAGCTCCAACGCATCGGCAAGGACATCGTCAAAGCGCAGCGTCCATGCGCCTTTGGTTTGGGACGCAAAAATCGGGATCTGATACTGCATCACCTTACTTCGCCATGCGGCGGCAAACTTCGAGCGAATGACCTCCGCATATTTGAGTGAGGTGCTGCGCACCTTTTCCGGGTGCGTCAGCATGAAGTCTGCGATGCGGAGGACATGGCGGAGGAACCAGCCGGTCCCGTCCGCATCCACCAGCTCCGGGAACTCCGGATGCAGCTCCGAAAAATCCGTCTGGAACTGCCACTCCTTGCCCTGCACGCGCTTTCCGTCCTCCGGCACACTGCACCAGGCGCAGAGCGCACGGCGGGCATAGTCGACCCGGTCATGCGGATCACCTGAAATGACCGCTCCATCCTCCCCGTGGAACAGGTATCCGCGAGCCAGAATGGTCAAAATCCGCGCCATCCCCTCGAACTCCAGGATCGTGGCAAAGGTGAACCGGCCCAGCCAGGTCGTATCGCTCTTCTTACTGGCGGTATAGGAAACTGTTCCGGTATACGCGCAGAATTCCTCCCATTCGTTAATCATCCAGCACCTCCAGAACATTTTTCTCAATGTATTCCGGCAGCAGATCCCACAGCAAGTCACGCCTGCCGAGAGCCACCACATAACGCACAGCCAAAGCCGGTTTCACGATAGTAGTCAGCAGTTCTCGGCACTTGGCCGTCACCGCATCACGGTAGCTCCGGGAAGCGGATTTGTCCGCGAAGGCTCTCATCATGGCGGTGAAGGCTTTCGAGTCGCTTTCACGGAACAACTGCTTTTTCACCCTGCCGGTGTTCTCATCCTCCATATCACAGACAATGTCTCCGAGGATGCGATAGCCGCCGAAGCGGAAATCGGTCAGCAAATCGTATATATCTTCAAATTCCGGCAGCCATTCCCGCAGGAAACGCTCCCGCGCATCCTCGTCCATGAGGTGCCATGCCTGCTCCCGCATGGCATACAGCAGGGCGGACACCTTTTCCGGCGGCAGGCTGCCGAACAGAGCGTACAGCTCGTCAGGATCGTATGCATCCTCCTGTCCCCTGGCATACAGAATGCGCTCCACATCGCTCTTCCGCTTTTTCTCCTTCAACGGAACGCGGCAGGCCCGGATGCGGGAGAGGCAGGCGTCGTGATCCCGCAGCAGTGCATCCACCGCCGCCAGCTTATCGGAGTCCAGCTGCTCCCTCCAGTCCGGCTGCTGGGCAGCAAAGGAAAACAATTCTTCGTCCTTGGCGGGCTTTGCCTTGATGCGCGGCGTGTTCTTTTTCAGCTGCTGTGCCAGATACGGCAGACGCTCCACATTGGAGTCCACCTTGCTCCAATCCACCTTTTTGAAAAACGCTTTCACCTTGGCCGCATGGGTAGGCTCATACCAGGCACGCCGGGTCTCCATCTCCTCTACCAGCGTTTTATATTTGAGAAAGTCGCTGCGCTTGACGGTTTTATGAGTCAGATACTCATCCAAATCAGGGCGGATGCCGCTCTTGGCCGAGTCGATCTCCAGCCCGGTGAGAATGGCCAATGTCTCCGTCTCCTCCCGGCAGCGTTCCCGCTCCTCGGCGTCGGAGTTTTCGTTGTAGGCAATGATGCTGCGGTCCAGCGCGGCATTACAGATCTGGCCGACGCGGGAGGAGAAGGTGCTGCGGACCGTTTCGAAGCGGGCCTCCCAGTCGTCGGCGCTGCGGATCTGTGGCTGGGCCGTGGGGATCATCAGCAGCGGAATGTTCTCTGTGTTGGTAAGGGATTTGTGTTTTTCGTAGCGGTAGAGGTTGTAGTTGCGGCGGACGCAGGCATTCAGGATCGGATCAGATATGGTCTTGATCATATCGCCGTCGTAGTCGGCGCCGCCCAGCCGCTCCGCCGCCAGCATATTGGAATCCACCATCGCCACATCCGTCAGGTGTCCGAAATAGTAATGCCGCATCTGCTTTCTCTCTTCCTTCGCGTCGTAGAAGGAAAGCTGTAGTTCCTCGTTGCGGGCAATGTGCGGATTGCGCAGCAGCGTGCAGGCGTCGTCATGGGCATAGGCCGCCTGGGGCGCATAGAAGGAACTCTCCGGGAAGTGGTCGGTCATGGCGGTGCTGTAAAACATCCGCTGCCTGCGTTTGCGTGGCGGAACAGTCGGGAGCAGAAACGCCAGAAAGTCCAGCAGGTCACCGGAGAGATACCGGTTGTCTCCCGCCACGATCAGGCGGCCGACAGCGTACTGCTCCACGATCTTGTCCGCTTCGTCCTCCAACCGCTTGGTGTAGATTGGTTCGTTGATGAAACGCGGATTCTTTTTCAGCACGGCTTTGCCCTGATGCCGTTCCCACCAACTGACCCGATTCGCTTTCTCCAGAAAGTAGTCCTGCCGAAATTGCGGGTTTGCGCAGAGGTTATAGTACCGTAGCTCCGTCTGCTTGGTGAGCCAATTTCGCTCGTCCGTCTCCGGGCTGTGATCCCAGCCGTCCGGCAGATCGGCGGGGCGGAACTCGTCGCCCTGAATGGAAACGGTGGTCAGAAACTGATAGTTCAACTCGGTGGTCTTTTCCGGTTTCTCCTTGCTCACATTTGTGATGTACAGCGCATGGCGGTACTTGCGGAACACATTCCAATAATCATTCCAGCTCATGCCGCTGGCAGTGAGCCAGCCGTATCCCTTGAACATACTCTTGGTGAGGATGACATCCACATCCCGGACGGAATGCTCCACGCCCCACAGATCGGTGATGGTGTCCGTCCCGCAGAGGATCAGGAAGTCCTTGAAGTCCACCTCGTGCAGCATGCCCTTCACATACGGCATACGGATCTGAAACGAGGTGTGGACTTTCTTCCCGCACAGCTTCTCGTCAACAAGGCGGGCGTATTGTTTGGAGATCAACCCTTCCCCGTCGAAGCAGGTGATTTCGATATCCTCTTTTTTCTCCACCCGGTGGTATTTGCGGGTACTGTTCTGCGTTCCGTCGTCCTCTACGGTGATGACGCTGACATTCCGCTCTGTGCGCGTAGGATTGTCGATGACCACCACCCGGTGAGGTTGGTCGATGCCGATACCGTCGATGCGGATACCGCTGGACAGCATCAGTCCGTTGTAGGCGTAGAGCTTGCTGAGCTGGCAGTCACCGATGGTCATATCCATCATAATGCGGCGGCGCACCGCGTCATAAAAATCCTCTCGGATGAAGGACAGCCGCGCCTGCCGGCTCATGCTGCCCGAACGCTCAAAGGCGAGGTAGCGATGCGGGCCGGAGCCAAAATCAAGGCTCACGCCCTCAGGACGGAACAGGGCCTTGGCCTTCTCCTGCCGGATCAGATGTTTCTTCCTGTCACCGCTCCTGTCAAAGATGCCGGAGAAGTCCATATAGAAAATGATGTCCGAGAGGTCGGTCACCAGCTGCCCGCCGGGTGTTCCGATGAAGGCATCGCCGTGCAGCACGCACATGATCTGATAGAACAGTGCGTTATCGTCCTGCTCGTGAGGTGCGGAACGTGATTTGCATTTCTCTGCTTCGGCGGCGCTGAGATGAAAGGTATATGCACCGTCCTGCTCTCGCCCATAGCTGATCACAGCTCTGGCGGACAGCTCGTAAATTCTGTATTTCACCAGCGGCATCGGCTCACCTCCTGATGCTTCTATTCTATCATGAGGTTCTAAATTTGCAATATGAATACTGCTCCCACTTTTTCAGTGGGAGCTTTTTGCTTGCAGCTCTCAACAAAAAATTATAAAGGAGGAATCCAATGCAAGAATCCACATTCACCAACTATGACCAGCTGCCGCTGTTCCTCAACGCAAACACGGTGGCGCAGGTGCTGGGCGTGTCTATCTCCAGTGCCTACGAGCTCATGCACGAGACAGGCTTCCCAGCGCTGCGGATCGGAAACCGCATCGTGGTACCCAAAGAAAAGTTTCGTCAATGGGTAGACGCGCAGACAGGAGGTGATGCCTGATGTACCAGCGCTGGCCCAAGCGGGATCCGAACAAGCACTACTACCTTGTCCCAAACGAAGTCTTCAATCTTGGCCTCAGTTCTCATGAGATCGCCGTCTACAATTATCTCCTCCGCTGCGAGGATCGCAGAACCTACCAGTGCCATCCCAGCTACCGCACCATCGGAAAGGCGGTGCAGCTGAGCGAAAACACCGTGCGGAAGTATGTGGCCGGTCTGGAGGAGAAGGGGCTCATCCGCACCGAGCCCAGTACCATCACCACGAAGGATGGCCGCGTGCGCAATGGCAGTCTTATCTACACCATCCGTCCCATTCAGGAAGCGCTGGAGCTGAATTACCAGCGGCAGTTCCTGCAGGCGGAGCGTGACGTGGAGAGGGCAAAGGCAGAAAAGCGGCTGGCCGAGTTGAATCAGCAGAACAAGAAGGGGGAAGAAAGCGCATGATGCAGCAGATTGCAAATTTCATTGTAGACCATGACCCAATGATGGTCCTCCGGCGCACATACGACACGGTGCGCTACATCCGGTGGACGTGGAACAAGGATCATGCCCACCCCATCGACGAAGAAGAGCTTCACCTGTTCCTCTGCGATGAACACTACGGTGATCTGACCGATGAGCAAAGAGCCGTTGCCCGTCGGTGCCGGGACGGGATGCGAAGTGTCTATGCGGAGCTGTGCATGCGTTTGCTGCAAAGTGAGATTATGCTGGAGCATGGCATGGTGCCTGACAGCAGTGCCTACCGCAGAGTGTTCTGCCCGGAAGGGGGTGATGCACCATGGATGATCGACCAAGCGGGATGACTGCCTTTTCCGCAAAGCGCCGCAGAGCGGCTGAAGTGCGCGTCAGCGCCGAAAATTCTCGCTTCGAGAATGACAAGTTTCGCCTTCGTGGTACGGAACGGGGCGATTGCCCCGTTCCGACCCCTTCGGCAGGCGGGCTAAGCCCACACCCCTATCAACACAAAGAAAAATGAATTTAAAGGAGATAAAGATTATGACGAAGAACACCTATAATCCCTATGAAATTATGATGGACAAGTACGATAAGGAAGAGATGCTCAGCGATGTACGGGAAGCCATGCTCTATCAACTCGGCGCGGATGTCTCCTGTGAAGAGTTGGATCACTTTTTCACCGGCAAGGGCAAAAACGCACTGCCTGGCTGTGCGGAGTGGCAGCAGTGCTTTGCGGTCGAGAAGATGCTGGAGTTCTATTATATGCATGCGCGGGACGAGACGCTGGCTAAGCAGATCGAGACGATGACTATGCTGGCAAGCCGGGGTAACGAGCACCATGGCTAAGAATCAATTTATCCGTGCCCGCGTTGCCGGGTGGGAAAAGGACTGCATCCGCCGTAAGGCGGATGCAGCTCATATGAGCGAAAGCGAGTTTGTGCGCCGGGCGGCCATGGATCGGGAGGTAATTGTCATTGAAGGCATGGATGAGCTCCTGCGGGAGTTGCGCTATCAGGGAAATAACCTGAACCAGCTCACGGTCATGGCTCGGCAGGGGCGTATCACACAGGTGAACTATGAACCCTTTACGGAGGTGTATCGGAACGCATGGCAAACATTAAATTCATTGCTGTCTCACGCAGTCTGAGCGGTATCCTGGACTATGTTACCAACCGTGAGAAAACGGTGGAGCGTCTCATCTCCGGTGTCAACTGCATGGCTCAAACAGCTCAGGATGAATTCGAAGCGGTAAAGAAACAGTTCCGCAAAGCAGATGGCCGTAGCTATTATCACATCGTCCAAGCCTTCGCCCCGGACGATCCGCTGGATTTTGATACAGCGCATGAGATCGGGTTGAAGTTTGCGAAATACTTCAAGGGCTACCAGTGCGTGGTGGTTACGCATATGAATACGGCGCACATCCACAATCACATCATCATGAACTCGGTAAACTTTGAAACCGGCCAGAAGTTTCATCAGAGCGCCCGGGAGATGCAGCAGGCCAAGGAATACAGCAACCAGCTCTGCCGGGAGTATGGCTTGTCCTTCACCGAGAGCAAGGCGGATCCGTTCCGTATTCCTGCTTGGAAGAAACGGCTGTGCCGTACCATTAAGGAAGCTATGGAGAACTGTGCTACCCGTGAGGAGTTCATCGCATTCATGGCGGAGTACGGCTACAAGGTGCGATGGGAGGCGAATCAAAAATACATCACCTACACCACACCGGAGAATGTCCGATGCAGAGACAATAAGCTCTTCGACCAGACGCTTCTGCGCAGCAGCATGGAAGCCTACTTCGATATGGGCGGCTGTGAGTATCTGGAAAGCCGCATCGATGCCACCGAGTACGGTGAACTCCTGCCTACGGTGGACGATGCCGTCTGCGGTTTGATCTCCATTCTGGATGCGATGAACACCGGCGACAATGACCGCTTCCATCTGGAAACGCTGCATCACAGCAAGCAGGAGATCCGGCGTATTCTGGAACGCGGCGGCAAGATCGACCGCACGGTGGAATACGCCGTAGATGACGAAGATGAAGAGTACGAGCAGTACCACGGGTTTTCTATGCGGATGTAATGACGAACCATTTCAAAGTTCTGATAGCTATTTCCGCAAAAGTGTGGTAGTTGTTTGTGTTGCAAAAAAGAAAATGAATCCAAAGGAAGTGAAATACATGGCAAAACGAAGACCGGCCGGTGACGGCATGGTGCGAAAGCGCGACGATGGCCGCTGGGAAGGCCGCATCGTCATCGGCCACCGGGAAAACGGCGAGCCGCTGTTCCGTCATGTGTATGCCAAGACGCAAAAGGCCCTGCTGGACAAGCTGCACCAGAACATCGAGTGCTACCGCGATGTGGAGCTGACCGAGGACAGCCGCATGACGCTGGGCCAGTGGCTGGACCGTTGGCTGACGGAGTACAAGGCGGGCACGGTGCGGCCCGGTACGCTCGAGGGCTACCGCCGCTACATCGAATACTACATCAAGCCTCAGCTGGGCGACAAGCAAATCTCCCTCCTCTCCCAGCAGGACATCCAGCGGATGTACCGCCGCCTGAAAACGGAGGGGCGCATCCACGAGCATCCCGAGATGGGGCATCAGCTCTCCGACTCCATGGTGCGCCACATCCATTCCACACTCCACGCCGCACTGAAAGACGCGGTGCAGGCGCATGTCATTCCCAGGAACCCCACCGAGGGGACAACGGCGCCCAAGCCCAACTACAAGCCCAAGCGCATCCTGAGCGGCGAGGAGCTGGATGCCTTCCTTGCGGTGGTGGAGCAGGACGAGGTGTGGCGGGACTTCTTCCAGACGGAGCTGATGACCGGCCTGCGCCGCGGCGAGATCTGCGGACTGCAATGGAGCGACTTCGACGAGGAGGGCGGCACGCTGAAGGTGTGCCGCACCCTCCACAGCCAGCGGAAGGGCGAGTACACCATCGGTGAGACCAAAACGGGAAAGGGAATGCGTACCATCATCCTGCCGAAGACGGTGGCGGACATCCTGCGGCGGCGCAAGGCGGATACCATCAGCCAATGGATATTCCCCGACTCGGTGAAGCCGGAGGATCCTGTCAACCCCGGCTCGGCCTACCTCCACATGAAAACGCTGCTCCGGCGGGCGGGGCTGCCCAGTATCCGCTTCCACGACCTGCGCCACACCTTCGCCACCCATGCCCTCACCAGCGGCGTGGACGCCAAGACACTGTCCGGCATTCTGGGACACACCAACGCCTCCTTCACGCTGGACACCTATACCCATGTCACATCGGATATGCAGAAGACAGCCTCGGGCATCGTGGGCGGCTTCATGGAGGATATCTTCGGAAAGGAGTTGAAACCGTGGCAAGAAAACGAAAAGCCGGCGACGGAACAGTAAGACAACGAAAGGACGGGCGGTGGGAAGGTCGCATCGTCATCGGCTACGATGACAACGGCTATCCCAAGACGAAAAATATCCTTGCTAAAACCAAGAAGGAGTGCGTCGAGAAGCTTCAAAAGCTCAAGGAGGAATGCGGCGGGCTGAAGCCCGAAAAAGTGCGGTCTGAGATGTCCTTCGGGGACTGGCTGACATACTGGTACAAGAATCACTCCAAGCCTAAGATCCGCCCCACCACGCAGGAGACCTATGAGAGCCGCATCCGCCTGCACATCATCCCGGAGATCGGCAGCATTCCGCTGAACAAGCTGACGCAGAATGACCTGCAGCAGTTCTACGGTCGGCTCAAGAAAAGCGGCCGGAAGCGCTTCACCGACAAGTACGGCGAAGGACTGTCCGACCGAATGGTGCGCATGTGTCACGCCACCTGCCGCTCCGCATTGGAGAAGGCGGTGCAGGATGGGCTGATCCGTGTGAACCCGGCCATCGGCTGCAAGCTGCCGCCGAAAAAGGCACGGGAGATGCAGGTACTGACGAGGGAGGAACTGCAGCGGTTTCTCATTCAGGCGAAGTTCGAGGGCTACTACGAAGTCTTCCTTCTGGACTTAGCCACCGGCCTGCGCCGGGGTGAGCTGATGGCGCTGCAATGGGACGACCTGAACTTCAAAACCGGCGTGCTGAATGTGAACAAGCAGGTCTACGATGTGCGGGGCCAACTTCAAATCAGCACGCCCAAGACGAAGAACTCCGTCCGCAAGATCGTCCTGCCGCCTGCTGTGGTGGCGGTGCTGCGGGAGTACAAAAAGACGGTGAACTCC
>ERZ827037.2726-NODE-2726-length-13775-cov-3.932434_pt1 | contig 13775 bp, 11 predicted proteins | sample MGYA00519924_ERZ827037 | MGnify/ENA primary metagenome ERZ827037 (study PRJEB31778, sample SAMEA3449250) | human gut metagenome | biome: human gut; feature: human-associated habitat; material: faeces | place: United Kingdom | collected 2010/2012 ...
TCATCCGCGTCCATCGCACAGATCTGCCACGGGCCGTCCATCTCGTTTCCGATGCACCAGGTTTTAAAGCCATGCGGTTTTTCTACGCCGTGCTGTTTGCGCAGCTCGCTCCAGTAGGTGCCGCCTTCGCGGTTGCAGTAATCAACGATCTCCTGCGCGTCCTTCGGCAGAACAACCGCCTCCGGCAGATGGAACTTGCGCGGATCAGTTTCTTCGTCAGTCTGATACTGCTCTAATTTTTCAGGCTCGGTCAAAACGTATTCAGCGCCGACAATAGTCTTTAAAGCGTCCAGCACTGCTTCCGTTACGGGAGCGTAAGTTTTCATATTTCATCTTTCCTTTCCTTCTGTACTGCCAGCTCGGCAGGCGTAATCTCCGGGTGCTTATACCGAGTTTTCTGATCGGGTTTTAAACGTCCCAGGCTGATGGCATTCTGCGGACACCAGTGCGCACAGCCGAAGCAATGCACACACTCGCTGCCAAAAGCAGGCTTACCAGCTGCCATAGTTATATTGCCCGCGGGGCAGACATCGGCACAAATGCCGCAGCCGACACATTTATCATCAGCGCAGCTCAGCTTACCGAACTGCTTGATCTTATCCAGCACCCACATACCGGCAGCTGTACCGCCATACTTCCACAAAAAACCTCGATCCAGATGCTGATAATTATCATACTTATTTTTGATATTACGGGCGATCAGTCCCAATTCAGCCGGAGCGTTACGCAGCAGCTTCTCCTGACGTGCCTGCGGCGAAGGAAAGACGATACTGTTATCAGGCAGCGCCACCTGAGCGCCATATGATAACCGCAGCTCACGCTGCTTTAAAAGCTCTTTCCCCTGACCCAGTGCCTGTCCGGACATCGCGCCCATAGTCACTACTAAAAAGATATACTGAGGCACCATTTTCACCTGCTGCAGAAAAGCCTCCACTACAGGCGGCAGCGCCATACAATAAACAGGGCAGACGATACCGACAACTTCGTCCTGCACCTCATAAGGCGCTTTTAAATAACCGGTAATGCCTTCCAGCCGGCACTGCTCCAGTTCCTGCGCGATACTTTTAACGGCATACAGGCTGTTACCTGTGCCACTCAAATAAAAAATCACTGCCATGAGGTTCGCCTCGCTTCTTTGATAATCCGTCAAACGGCAGATAAATAACCGCTTCCATTATATACCAAATGAAGTTGGATAGTCAAAAACGACATATGATCCAAATTTATCTGCTAATAAAAAAGACACCCGTAAGAGCGTCTTTTCATTCCTGCTATTATCATCAACTATCCGTACCAGCTCCATTAGCTATAAAGAGCAAATACACACCTTTATTCTAACGATTTGCAAAAACATCATATTCTGTTATCGTTATTTTATCACTCATAAATCTTTTTTCAGTATCTCTGTAAAATTCAACTTTTGTTTTCTCCCATTTACCCTTCTGATAGCCATAGTAAAAGCGCCAGTGCTGCATAGCATTAGAAAGATATGATTTCTCTGCTTTGGAGGCTTCTTCTTTAGTAGGATAACTGCCTGTAAATATTTCAGTGTATCGCTCAACATCAAGTATGCCTATATAAGGGTACATGACAGAATCATTTTTTTAACATCCAAAGAATAAACAGGTTCCAGATTCCGCACCTTGAACCAATGTCCTTGAACCCTGCAGTCCATGTTTAGAGGGATCAAAATAACGTATGTGGACAGCATCTTTTTTATAGGTAGCGAGAACAGGCTGCATAATATCCTGCACATGCACTTTAAAAGAATCCACTACAACCTGTTCATCAGCTAAACAAGAAGCGCAGACCAAAAGCAATGCCATAATTAAAATCAGCAAACGTTTTGTCATTTCTCTCACCCTTTCAGCTTGATTATACAATGCTGAAATTTTACATTAAATCAAATTTACAATGCAACTTCTTTTATTTTCTGAACTGCTGTTACAAAAAGCTCTGTCAACGCAGAGGTTTTTGCTTAGCTGTTTATATCAGAAATTACGCTGATAGCTGATACCGACAACTTTAGCATAGTTATCATGGCTGCGGGCGGTATCATAAGTATCACCAGCTGCTACATGTCCTTTGATGCTCAACCCATCGATATCGATAAAGCCCAAGGTCATGGCAAGCGTCTGTTTTTTATCGTGGTACTGGAAGCCCAGGCTGTAGGTGCGGCGGGCACCGGTCGGCACGATAAAATCGGCGCCGTCAAAAGGTATTACCGATTCATCATAAGCATAACCGCCCATGATGGTATATTTGTCACTCAGTTTATGTTCTACGCCCAAAGCATAACGCCAGCCGTTGCTCCAGTTTTTCTGACTATAACTGCCTGGAATAGTCCCACCAGGTATACCCATAGGATCATCAAAACTGATATTCAAAGCATCATAGGTACTCCATTTGGTATAAGTACCGTTCAGTTCTACCCGGGTCCGATCATCGAATTTATGGTTGTAACCAATAGCCCAGCTGTCCGGCAAAGTAACTTTTCCATGCGCTTTGGTAAAATGATCACTTCCTGTAATGCCGCTGCTGTAACCTCTAAAATCTGCATCCATAGTATGGGTCACTTTGCTGCGGTAAACCAGTCCGATCTCATTTTTAGAATCAAAAGCATAATTGGCAGCCGCATTCCAGCCCAGGGCCCAGCTTTCTCCTTTTGTTTGTGTAGGAATAATGCCCAACGCATTTTTTTGCAGTTCCAGACCCACATAATTGACTTCCGCCCCCACGGCCGCACTCCACTTGTTGTCAAACTTGCGGGCATAGGTCGGCGTCAGGCTGGCGCCGTTCAAGCGAGAGAAAAAGGCATTAGATGCAACTTTAGAATCCCGTTCAAATTCTGAGATCATGCCGAAACGGCTGAACAACCCTACACCAATCCAGTCTTTGTCGTTGAGCTGTTTGACATAGTAATTGCCGGGAGCCCAACCGGCATGTACGACGTTTTTACCTTCGTCAATAGACTTTCCTGTAGCGTCATAAGCCGTATATTTGCCATGCGGGCTGATATAAACCGCACTCTGTTTAAAAGCTTCGCCCCGCACTTTGGTGATCGACGCCGGATTGTAGGCAATATTGGCGGCGTCATTCTCAGCAAACATTCGCGCTCCGCCCATAGCCACGCCTTCAGCTGACCACTCGTTGATCGCAAAGCCTTCGGCCCCCGCATCGACAGTCGGCACAGACAAAACACAGGCCAACCCTATTATCGTAAAATGTTTCTTTAAAAACAAAACAGACACCTCACAATTAACAAAATTTTCCAATATTAATAACAATATTTTAACAGCTTTTGCTTTTTATTGTGGAGAAAGTTTTAATCCAACAATTAAATTATTTTTTATAATATATTTAGCTTGCATTTTTCAACCTTTTACGTCATAATATTAGTTGAAAGTTCAACTAATATGGCGGTGAATATTATGACAAAACTGCATAATGACCTACTGCGTAACATCGGCACGCTGGCGCGCACGATCCACTATCTTCACGATCTGCATTTTAAGGAACTGGCGCTGCAACGGGGACAGTTTATTTTTCTGACCCGGATCTGCGAAAATACGGGTATCAATCAAAACGATTTATCGCTCTTATTAAAAGTCGATAAATCTACGACTGCCAAAGCTGTCCAAAAATTGACCGCTGCCGGTTATATAAACAGGCAGCGCAGCAGCGAAGACCAGCGGCACTGTCAGCTTTTCCCAACAGAAAAAGCTCTCCTGCTCTACGATCAAATCATCACTGAAGAAAACACCAGCCTGCAGTTGTGTCTGCAAAATTTTACAGCATCAGAACGCAAAGAATTGAACAGGCTGTTCAAAAAAATGTGTGCCAATCTGGAAACACACTGGCAAAAAACAAAGGGTCAAAAACAAAGAATTGAGGTGCAATGATGCTGCGTTTGGCAACTATGCAGGATTTAACACGGATCATGGCTATCGTGCAGGCTACGGTCAGGGAAATGCACGCTTACGGCAACTACCAGTGGGACGAGGTTTATCCAACTGAACAGGATTTTGCCGCAGACATCACCCAAGGCGATCTTTTTGTATCAGAAGCTGAAAGACAGATCTGCGGCCTGATCTGCATCAATCAGACCGAACCAGCTGTTTATGCTGATGCCAGCTGGACTTTGGCGGAAAAAGCCCTGGTCCTGCATCGCATGGCAGTTGACCCGGCCCTGCGCGGCCGCGGTACCGGCTCTGAATTGCTGCAGCAGGCTGAAACGCTCGCTCTCAGCCTGGGACTGCGTTATTTAAAAACAGATACCTACGCCCTGAACGAAAAAGCTCAACAGCTATTTCTAAAGCACGGCTATCATTTCTGCGGTGAAATCCAGTTCCGTAAAATGGAGCACCAGTTTTACTGTTATGAAAAAGTACTGTAAAATAAAAACACACCCTTTAAAAAGGGTGTGTTTTTACTTATAAAGCAGGGTCGTCCACGCCGTTGGCCTTAAAGGCATTGGCCCTGTCGATGCAGGTGCCGCATTCGCCGCACGGCCTGTCGCCGCCTTCATAGCACGACCAGGTATATTGATAAGGAGCACCCAAATTCAGTCCCAGCTCCACTATCTGCGCTTTATTTTTATTCAGCAGCGGTGCTTCCAGATGACACAATTTACCGCTGCCTTCATAAATGGCAGTATCCATAGCCGCATAAAACTCCGGCGTACAATCCGGATAAGCCCGTCCAGCCGCATCGTCAGCATGAGCGCCATAACAGATCGCATCAGCTCCCAATGAAATGGCAATAGCGGCAGCAGCGCTGATCAAAAGGCCATTGCGAAACGGTACATAAGTCGCTACCGTACCTTCGCCATGCTCAGCCAGCTGCTGCGCGTAGCTTTTATGTTCGATGGCTTCACTGCTGGCTGCCAGCAGTGAGCAATTACTATAGGACATGATGCCGGCAATATCCTGCTCCAGTAAACGTACACCATAATAAGCCGCAACCTTACGGGCTGCTGCCATTTCCCTGCTGTGCTTCTGCCCGTAAAAAACACACAGCGCCGTGACATTTTCCGCACCGCAGACCTGCACAGCCTGCGCCAGACAGGTGGTGCTGTCAATACCGCCGCTTAATAACACTACTTTTTTCATACTGCAACCTCCGTCACAGATCGCGCCTGATGATGGCAGGCGGTAATTCTTCCCAGGGCTTGTATTGAATCGTGCTGCAAAATACATAAGCCTTATAACGGTCGGCAGCTGTTTCAGCCGCTGCCGCTTTTGCCAGATCACGCTCACCGGCTTCACTGACCGGATAATACCTGAAAGCCTCCGCAAACAGCTGTGCCGCTTTTTCGTCATCACCATTATTATGTTCATGCTCAGCTAAAAATTTATAGGCAAAATAACGGTAAGGATTGATACCGTCGTTTCCAGCTTCCAGCTCCAGCATCTTTTCCGCTTCCTGTACAGCCTGCTCTTCTTTGCCTACCTCACGCAGGATCGCCAGCCGGCGATAAAACATATCGCCGCGGGAAGCGCTGCGGAAGGGATGTTTATAGGCCCGGCTCAATGCATAGGCCTGATCCAGATAATTCAAAGCGGCATCCTCATTATGGGCCAACTTCCAAACGATTTCAGCTATATCCCGCAGGCACAGCACTTTATGTTCAGCTTCGCTGAGGCCCATTTCCGGTGCATCCTCCATATCAGGCTCCACATCAAGTATCGTTGCCAGGACATGCATCGCGGCTTCTACCTCATCCATCCAATATAAAGCGCGCCCCACCGTCGAGCGGCAGCGCCAGTCGTTATAGTTGCTGATCATACCGCGGGGGACCGGATATTCACCACCGGCCACATGGTTCACACACGCCTGCCATTCCTGTTCGTTCATAGTCAAGTCACACTCCTTACTGATTCTTATATTATTATTGTAGCACATTGCCGCCGCAGCGGCCTAAATAAAAATAACGCCCTCCTGCTTTTACAGCCTTTGCAAATAAAAAAGCGGCTGCCCGGCCGAAGCCAAAAGCAGCCATAAATAAGGGAAAGCGTTTTTAAAGCAGACTCACTTTTCGTTGCGCACATAACGGCGCGGCATCCGCGGACTGACGCTGCAGACCAGCTCGTAGCAGATAGTACCTGCCCACTGCGCAACCAGTTCCATCGGCAAATCTTTGCCGCCGAAAACGGTGACTTCGTCGCCCACTTTGACCGGAGGCAGGTCTGTAACGTCAAGCATCACCTGATCCATACACACGCGGCCCACGATAGGAGCCCTGCCGCCGCCAACCAGCATATAGCCCACGTTGGAAAGACGTCTGTTGACGCCGTCGGCATAACCGACCGGCACCGTGGCAATAACACTGGGACGGCTCAATGTATAAGTACGCCCATAACCGATAGTCGCACCGGCAGGCAGGCTTTTGACAAAGCTTACCGTCGATTTGACCGTCATGACAGGCTCAAAATCTTTATAACAATCGCTCATATGCGCAGGATGCAAACCATACAAAGTAATACCCTGACGCACCATATCCATCTGATATTCACGCAGTTCTGTCAAAGCGGCACTGTTGGCGATATGTGCCAGCGGTACCCTGATACCCTTCTCCCTGATCAGCTCCAGCGCTTCCTGGAAGCGTTCAAACTGATGCGCGGCATAGGCTTTGTCATCAGCATCTGCCGTTGCAAAATGTGAGAACACTCCTTCGATCTCAATGCCAGGCAGCGCCGCGGCCTTAGCCGCAAATTCACCCGCATCGCGAACATGTACGCCGATCCGATGCATACCTGTATCAATAGCGATATGGATCCTGGCTTTTTTATTCAATTTAACAGCCGCTTCGTTAAGGGCATATAAACGTTCTTCGTCAAAAACAGCGTGACTGATATCAAACTGCACTACAACATTGGCAGCTCCCGGCTGCAGCGAACCCAGCACTAAAATAGGCAGCCTGATACCTGCTTCACGCAGCTCAAGACCTTCCTGCAGCAGCGCTACGGCCAGAAAATCAGCGCCGTTCTTTTCGGCTTCGCGGGCTACCGCTACCGCGCCATGTCCGTAAGCATCAGCCTTGACAACGGCACACAGCTTAGTATGGGGATCAAGATTGCTTTTGGCGATCTGCACATTATGCGCCACGGCATCAAGATTGATCTCGGCCCACGCGCCCCGGTCGATATGATACATAAAACTAAACCCACCTTCACAAAAAAACGCAGGACACGTACGTCTGCGTGCGCCTGCGGCTGATACAAAATCCAATGACCTTATGGTCAAATTATATGCTTTTTAAAATGATTTGTCAATAATCTGCAAGGCTTCGACGCCGCAGGCGTCTGCCATTCCACCGCTTATTTGGAGGCAGTTTCCTGATCCTGTCCGTGACAGCTGGGTCCGCAGCCATTACAGCCGCTACAGCCGGCACAACCGCCGGAAGATGTTTTTTTGAAGACGCTGCGCAGTGCCAAAATTGCCAGAGCCACTAAAATACCGCCAATAATATAATCAGCCATTTTTACACCTGCTTTCGTTCACGCTGCGCCATTACGGCTTCTGCCGCAGACGCTTTATTGCACCATAAATTTAAATTTGCTCAGGTTAGCTTTCGCTAACCACATTGTACTACGTTCCTGCTTTTTTGGCAAGCACTTAAAATATTTTTTACAGATAAGACAAATATTTTGAAACCAAAAAATTTAAAATATTTTACAGGAAAATCAAGCTGCAGCCACTTAAGCTTCTACTTTCCAGCGATCGAAAAAGCTCAGCCTGCTTTCATACAAATGTACAAACCGCCCTACTAAAACTGCGGCCACTACTGTACCGGCTCCAACTCCTTGTAATGTACCGAATTCCACCCAGGAAATAATAATCGCTAAAGTGACCAGCGATATATCGAAACAATTTTTGATCAGGCTGAACTTTTTTTGAGTAACAAACGCCAGTACACTGACCACACCTTCGCCCGCAACTAAAAAGATTTTAGCGCGCACCTCCAGAAAAACACCCAAAGCCAAGACAACAATACTTAAAAGGCAAGCAAGCCATTGTTCCAGTGCACTGCCCGGTATAAACCAGTCCAACAGACCCATCGAAAAATCAATGCTGCAGCCAAAAGCCAGCGTCGTCAGCAGCTGGCCCACCAGCTCACTTACATAAAGCGCCCTCAGAATAAGCGGCTGCGCCAGGATCATAACAATGTTCATCATGATCGTAATATCACCCAAACTAAAAGGTAAAAACATACTCATAACCCACGGTACACTGGAAATCGGCGATGTGCCTAAGTCGGCCTTACAGGACAGAGCGATACCAAAAGTCATTAAAAATATCCCCACGGCAAACATCGCCAGCCGCGGCTTAAAATGTTGATTATGGACTGATCCCAATTTACTTTTCCTTCTTTCAAAACATAACAGGCAAGCTCCAAATAAAAAAACGGTTCTCAGCATGCAAGAAACCGTACGCTCAAGCCATTGGATTGTATCTTTATTTTAACATAAATCATGCGAATATAAAATATGACCCGACATCTACAAATAAACGTCCGCATCAAAAGCAGAAAGCCTGCCGATAAAAGGCAGGCTTTCCACACAGGTACACAAAAGGGTGAACAGGAAAAAGAGATTTTGAAAAAGTTGTTTTTTAGAAGCTGTAAGTTACATTGAGCATAAATTTGCTGTTTTGAGCATGACTGCCTTTCTGGCAGGCATAGCCTAAGCCATAAGTCCAATCACCTTTTTCAGCCTCCAGGCCCAGTTTGCCGACAAAGAAACCGCTGTCCATGATATCATAGCCAAGTCTATCGGTCGCATTTACACCCGGAACGGTAATATCCATCGCAGTATTTTTATCACCTAAAGTCCAAACATAAGCGATATCGGCTGTCGGACGCACTTTCCAGCCTCCGGCAGTAACGCTTTCATGGCTGATGCTGATGCCTACCGGCAACAACCACAAATCAGCTTTATCGGTACTGTAATGAGCGGCCGCCTTCCCGTCGATACTGCCGTTATAGCTGTCTGTATCAATATTCATATAACGCAGGCCCGCATACGGTACATAGCTCGTTCCATGTCCATTGCTGATAACTTTTTCACCTTTGATGCCCATACTGATGACCTGCGTGTCAGGTTCGGCCTTGATTACGCCTTTGACGTCGCTACTGGTTTTGCTGTAACCGACATCGAAAATCAGATTGGTATCGCCGTTTTGGATACCGCCATAGTAACTGAGGCCCCAGAAGTCAAATTCATTTTTAGAGGCGCTGCCGGTGCTGTCACCGCTGCCGTAACTGAAAGCTATGCCGCTGCTGTATTTGCCACGGTCTGCAAAGTCGCCGCCTATGATAACACCGTTGTATTGTCCGTCATAGCTGACGCCGCCCATGTTATCGACTTTATCCTTGTTGTGGATATATTGTGCCCAGATGCCGCCGTTGTCAGCAGTATCAACAGCAGCTTTGCCGAAACCGCCGCTCTGTTCTGCAGCCGCCTTGGCTAAGGACAGATGTTCCTGCACCGCCGTCCCCAGATCCAGGGCTGCTAAAACACCCGTGCGGGTAGCGCCGCTGTTTTCCGCTCCCTGGGCGAAGGAGTTGACTGCAGCGATAAAACCCTCTTTATCAAGCTTATTGTCATTAGCCAAATCAGTTAGATATTTGATCCCGGCATATTCTGTCCTGCTTTGATCCATAGCCTGCAAAATGTTCGGCAATGCGATGCCATCATATTTCTTTTGGACGTCCGTCTGTCTGACAGTTACTGTAAAATCACCGTCAGCAGTATTTTTCTCGATTTTCTCGATTTCAGAAAGCTTATTTACACTGACATCAACAGCTGCAGCATCTGCTGACCAGGACCAGCCATCGATCGTAGTATTGGCAAAACCTTTGGTGATCGTATAAATTCCGGCATTAGTACTGGTCAGGTACAGCTTGGCTCCCTGATTGACTGTAAGCGTAGAACCTGATCCACCTGTCAACGCCGCAGTTCCACTTGTTCCTATACCAGAACCGTTAACGATCAGCAGCGAGCCGTCGGCAAAACTTGCTTTATTAGCTTCCGCTGATGCGGCGGTCTTAGTGCCGTCAAGCAATATGCCGCCCTGAACTTGCAGTTTCTGGGCCTGGTCAATGTATAACGCCGCACTCACACCAGTTTCCCCCCAGGTCAATTCAGATTCTGCAAAAGCCTGCTCGGCTTTACCTGTATCGTCCGTTCCCAGGCTCAAAACCGAATTGCGCCCTACTGTCATCAATCCATTGACATTATTATTTGTAAAAGCTAATGCCGTCTTAGAAGCATTCCCAATCGTATCATTACCCTGCCATACAGGGTCTAAAACTACAGCCGCGCCGTTGAGATCAGCATTACCGGCAACTAAACTGCCCGCGCTGTTACCAGTACCGACACTAATTATTGCATTGCTGTCATTTACCGTAAGATTCCCTGCTTTAGCCGTACCTGTAACTTCTATCGTTCCTGTACTAACAGTCATACTCTGGGCTTCTAAAGCGCCTGTACCGCTTAGCTTAACCGTACTTCCTGATGAGCCAACAGTCAAACTATCGGTTTTGAGTGCAGCACCTTCGTTTACACTGATCGTGCCTTTATCAGCACTGATTTCATTAACCTTAAAAGTTCCGGCATCGACATTTACTTTACTGTCATCATTGGCAATGGCAACTGCCGCATTAAGATTGCCGCCGCTGGCCGTTCCCGCGACTCCAAGATTTAAAGTACCTGCATTAATGCCGTCGCCAACTGCAACGGCAACATTAGTTTTCGCCGTACCACCAGATGTTTTTACCAAGGCATCATTTTCGCTGCCGCTGCCAACCAAAGTCAATTCTTTACCATCACCTACAGTTACTTTGCTTGCATCTGCAGCTGAACCGCCAAGAGCCAAATCTTTGACGCCCAGATTTTCAAGACCGCTACTGCCGATTGTTACATCATTAGTATCTACTTTACCTGTCACACCTGCATGTACCGCACCGGTATCAGCCAAATCACTGGCACTTGCTTCTGTTTGAATTTTTCCGTCAGTAGTGACTAAAGTCCCGGTAACAACTAGTCCCATTGTGCCGCTATCAGCGTTATTGAGTGCCGCTTTAGCTGTCTTTAACCAAGCCAAATTATATTTCTCATCGCTCAGGATCAGTTTACCACTTTCAAATTTAACAGCATTATTCACTACAGACAATACATCACCACTATCAATAGCAGTACCTGCCGCTGTTAAGCCACTGGTAAAAATGTCTTTGGACGCCGCTTTTAAGGAGCCACCATTCACCACAAAAGAATTACTGGCTAAATTTTGATTATTTAGCGTACCGAAATCCATCGTACCACCATTCAATTTGACGCTACCATTACTGCCAGTCCCTTGGGTAACGAAGCTGTTGATGTTGATATTATTATAAACAGCGTCACTAGCGCCACTCAGATTAACAGTGCCACCATTCAACGCACTTATCGTTCCATTGATAGTATTAGTTTTTCCGGCTAAAGTAATCGCACCATCATTTTTAGCAACAATGTCCCCCGTCAAGTGAACTGTTTTACCGGTACTGCCAACGGTGATTTGTCCATCAGCTTCGGCATTCAGTGCGTAAGAAGCAGTTTTACCAGCAGCAACGATAGTCGTATCACCTAATAACTCTACAACAGAAGTAGCTGAAGCCGCATTTACTGCATACGCAGTGCCTAACCCTTCCTGTATAGTAATGTTAGTAACAGTACCTGTACCTACTGTAATATACCCACCATCCGGATCTATACCATAGGCTTCCTCAGTCGTATGATCTCCAGGCGATATATCTTCAACATTATCAGCAATATTCATTTTTATATTAAGGGTTGCAGAATTGATCAGAGCCTTAACATCTTTATCAAGAATGATGCCATAAGTTCCGGTAGAATAACTTGTACCATCATTATCCACACCAGCTCCCGACAAAGTAATATTAAAATCCTTTACTTTATCAGTAACTACTGTCTCTGCCCCGCTGCTCCCCGACTGAATACCCACTACATTAGTCTGAGCAGACTTATTACCAGGAACTATTGTGCCAACAATATCAACATTACCGCTATTATTAAAAGTAATATTACCCTGATTATCAACAGCAGTTACGCCGAAAGGACTTTTAGCACTAATAAGCACATTGCCAGTATTATTAAAAGTAATCTCCGAACCAGCTTTAGCCGTTACCGTTTGAGATGTATAGTGATCCTGATAGTTTTTAATCGCGACATTTTGCCCATTGAAAACAGCTGATCCTCCTACAGTACCATTAAGCAATAACCCAAATCCCCATTTTGAAGAACCGCCTACACCAGTAACATCTATTACAGTTTCTTTAGCGTTGAATTCTACTTTACCACCACCGGTAACCCAAACACCACGTGGATCATTTTCAGACTGTGAATTGATAATTATTTCCGTTTTATCACCATCGAATACTGCCGAACCGTTATTGGCAACATAAACGGCCGTACGGTCGTCAAGAGTAGGCGCAGAATACTTTATACTAATATTGTTGCCATTATATATACCGCCGTCAACTTTTAAAGCACCAATCTGATCAGCATTTTTGACAATTATCTGCCCGCCATTTTCAGCAACGACATTACCAGTAAGGCTGACTTTCGCCATACCCCTGTCATTGATTTTCACCAAAGCGTTAGAACCAGCATAGATAGCATTTTGGACCCCTGTAATATTAATTTCTTTGCCTGCATCAACGCTGACAAAAGCATCGCCTTTATCTCTGCCATTAGCAGCATAAATTCCATTTTTTCCAGCTTTAATATTAACTACATCGTCAGCGTTGAGAATAATGCTTGTTTTTCCTGTTTGAAAATCGTTAGACAGTAATCCTGTAGATTTTTCAGAAATCACATAAATATTTTTCCCCTGCAAATCCACTGTCACTTTGTTATCAGTAACATTACTATCCATATTAGCAGCACCTACTGCCGTAGAAGATGTCGACTGCAATGTTATATCACCAGAAGATTTAATTTTGACATCACTGGGATAATCTCCACTACAATTACTTAACTGTGCCCAAATAGCATTTTCATCTTTTGACTTTATTGAAACTGCATCAGCATCAATATAAATAAGTCCTCCTTGAGCATGTAAACCAATACTTTTTTCTGTTGTAATATTAAAAAGCCCCACTTTATCAAATATAATGGCACCATTAATATTACTATGAAGTAAACTGTCATTTATTACATTGCCTGTAATATCAACTTTTTTCACATTTGAAATCAATACCTTGGCATTGCTACTACTTTGTGCAGCGACAGCAAATTGAAGTCCTTCGCCATTTATAGTTAAATTTTCCATGTCTGTACCAATAATACTCAGCCCGGCATTATCAGCATTTAACATAACATTGCTTATAACATTATGCCCGTTCATCTCTATCGACGCTGGTATTTCACCAATAACATTATAAACAGTATCACTAGTTAGCTTTACCGTATTCTCAGCCCATACGTCCCCCCCAGATATACAAACGGACATTGTACCTGCCATAAGCAATGAAAGCATTACTTTTCTGCTTAAAGCTTTTTCCCTTGCACCATTCCTCTTTCTTTAGCCTCTCCCTGAAATCTGTCTGACAAATAAAAAATACCCGACCGTATAACGGGCAGGCATCAAAATTGTCCAAGTCGAGAATATCTCTGCTTGTGAGCAACTGGCTGTCATTTCGTTATACGAAGTAGACCCTATAGCTTTGCGTCACTGCCTTTCGACAGTTTTGCCGTTTTATATTATTTAATATT
>ERZ827037.2734-NODE-2734-length-13688-cov-5.203844_pt1 | contig 13688 bp, 9 predicted proteins | sample MGYA00519924_ERZ827037 | MGnify/ENA primary metagenome ERZ827037 (study PRJEB31778, sample SAMEA3449250) | human gut metagenome | biome: human gut; feature: human-associated habitat; material: faeces | place: United Kingdom | collected 2010/2012 ...
GCTGTTCTACAGATGCTGTAACTTTCTCAGAAACATGTCCCTGGTCAACATACTGGATATCTACATCCAGTGCCTTAGCTGCTGCATCCAGCATCTTCTTACACTGTGATCCAAGTACGTCTGTTGAAGACCAGATTGAAACACCAATTTTTACTTTTCCGGATTTGTTTCCACTGTCGCTCTTGCTTGAGCTTCCGCTTCCACTTCCACATGCAGCAAGTCCAACAACCATTGTTGCTGCCAGGAGAGCTGCTGTTACTTTTTTGAGAACTCTTTTCATATTTTTTTCCTCCGCTTCTCTTTATTTGTTGAGCTAATTATATACTTTTCCGCATTCAGTTAGCAATAAAATACAACAAAGTTTTTCAACAAAGTTGTATTGTCCCGTAGCATTTTGCACGCTGTTTTTTAGTATTTTTTCGACATTTTATGCATTTTGCCATTTTAAAGCTTCTCTAATTTGTTCAAAATTCATTTTTTTGTGCATTTTTTGCTTTTCCGATTCCATTTTCGTATTCAGACAATACAACTTTTATTAGTTTTGCACTTGTATTGTTTTAATTTTCAAACTTGTATGGCTAAAATCACCCACAAAATACGACTCAAAACATCTTTTTCATACTTTGACATCAGAAGAAGCCGCCAGTTCCTTACAGATACTCTGGCAACTGACAGCTCCTTCCGGACACATGACAATACCAAAAAAAGAACGGCTTCCCGCTTTCACGCAAAAAACCGCTCTCTCATTTCTTTATAATATTCCTTTATAACTCTTCACCATTGGTCCGGATCACGTTCTGATACCAGCCAAATGATTTCTTCTTATATCTCTTTCCACTTCCGGTTCCATCGTCATTCTTATCTACATAGATGAATCCATAACGTTTCTTAAGTTCTCCTGTTGTAAAGGACACCAGGTCGATGCATCCCCACGGAGTATATCCCATCAGATCTACTCCATCGATTTCTACTGCCTTCTTCATCTCTGAGATATGTTCCTTCAGATATGCAATTCTGTAATCATCATCACAGGTATGATCTTCTTTTAGGATATCGATGGCTCCGAAACCATTTTCTACTATAAATAATGGTACTTCATAGCGCTCATATAATGTAACCAGTGCATAGCGCAGTCCTACCGGATCAATCTGCCATCCCCAGTCGCTGGCCTTGACATATGGATTGGCGATCGAATTTGGCGAACTTCCATCCATAGATTCTGATGTATCTTTCTGAACATCTGCTTTTACTGCATTAGTCATATAATAGCTGAATCCGAGGTAGTCACATTTTCCTTCTGCAAGGATTTCTTCATCTCCCGGCTCCATCACAGGCTTTGTGCCTTCTCTTTCCCATTCCTTTTTCGCAAATGCTGAATAATGTCCGCGGATATGCACATCTGAGAAATAATATCTCTCATGCATACACTCTGTCGCGATCATAACGTCATCCGGATTGCATGAATACGGATAGAATGGTACAAACGAACACATACAGCCGATCTGGAAGTCCGGATTAATCTCATGTCCCTTCTTTACAACGATCGCACTTGCTACCAGCTCATGATGCGCTGCCTGGTACATGGCTTTCTTCTTATTATCATATTCTGAGAATCTCACTCCCGAATCTGTCCATCCAAAGATGTCTGCCGATGTATTGCTCTGGTTGTTGATTTCGTTAAATGTCATCCAGTATTTTACCTTATCTTTATAGCGTTCCATAACGGTTACTGCATAACGCACAAAGAAGTCTATCACCTTACGGTTGATCCATCCGCCGTATTCCTTCGCCAGGTGATACGGCATCTCGAAATGACTTAACGTGATTACCGGCTCGATGCCATATTTTAATAATTCATCAAACATATCATCATAGAACTTTAAGCCTTCTTCATTTGGTTCTGTCTCGTCACCATTTGGGAAAATACGTGTCCATGCAATACTTGTTCTGAAACACTTGAATCCCATCTCTGCCATCAGGGCAATATCCCCTTTGTATTCGTGGTAGAAATCAACCGCCTCATGGTTCGGATAATATTTTCCTTCTACGACTCCGTCTGTGATCTCACGCATCTTTGTTGCGCTTCCGCCAGTCATGACATCGATGACACTTGGACCTTTGCCCCCTTCGTTCCATCCGCCTTCTAACTGGTTGGCAGCCACTGCGCCGCCCCATAAAAATGTATCTGGTAATGACATAATTTTCCTCCTGCACTTCATGCGGAAACCTTGCCAGAAGATTCCCGCATTCTTTTTCTATCTATTTATATGTTTCATACGTTTCATTCTGATGGATGCATTAACTCAGTTCAAGAATCTGTGTTCCTGCAGTTACCTGTCCCTCAGCCTTCATCTGCACATCATGAAATTCATCACTGTTCGTGATAATAACCGGTGTTGTCACTTCATATCCGGCTTCTTTGATTCCCGGAATATCGAACTCTAAAAGAAGCTGTCCTTTTTTCACCTGTTCGCCTTCTTCAACATGGATGGTAAAGCATCTTCCGTTCAGTTTTACGGTATCCATACCTACATGGATCAGGACTTCCACACCGTCTGTGCTCTCCATTCCGACTGCATGATGGCTGTCTAAAAGTCCTACTACCTTGCCGTCAAATGGTGCATATACCTTTCCTTCTTCCGGAATGATGGCACATCCTTTTCCCATCATCTCACTTGCAAATACTTCATCGTGTACTTCGCTTAATGGAATAATAGTTCCTGTCAGCGGGCTTTCAATCTCTTTTGCTTCTGCTGCTGCAGTCTCCTGACTATCATCAGAAGCTGACTCTGTGTCTATCTCTGCAGCTTCTGTTTCTCCTGATTCTCCTGCCGGATCGTCGAATCCAACGATCTGGATTGCTACGATCGTGATCACAGAAGCGATCACACACGCTGCGGCCTCTCCGATAAATGACATCGGTGCATCTTTATTGATTGCGTTAACGATAGTAAGCAGTCCCGGAAGTCCGGCATATGCATAGTATGCAGAATGGAAGAAACTAAGTACAACCGCTCCGATTGCCCCACCTGCGCATCCACAGATAAATGGTTTCTTAAGTCTTAATGTTACACCATAGATGGTTGGCTCTGTGATGCCGAAGATTCCTGTAATTCCGGCTGAAAGCGCCACACCTTTGAATTCTTTGTTTCTGGATTTGATAAATACTCCGAATGCTGCTGCAACCTGTGCTACAACGGCGATTGTCTGGAATGCCTGGAAGGTATCATATCCATACATATCGAAGTTTGCCAGTACGACAGGTGTAATTCCCCAGTGCACACCGAAGATAACGACTACCTGCCATAATCCGCCGATGATCGCTCCCGCAAGTGCCGGTGCAAATGCTACTAATGCATTGTAACCGTTTGCGATTGCATTGGCTGTAATTGCAGATGCAGGTCCGATTACCATAATCGTTGCCGGTACCATGATTACAAAACAAATCAGTGGTGTCAAAAGTGGTTTTGCTGCATCCGGAAGTTTCTTCTCGATAAAATGTTCCAGATAAGAAAGTACCCATACCAGAATCAGTGGTGGAAGTACCGTAGATGTATAAGTAGTCTCTGATAATTTCACACCTAAGAATCTTACCACGTCACCATCTGCGATTCTTGCCGCGATATCTGCCCATGACTGGTTAACCAATGCACAGCAGCATAAGATTGCAATGTAAGTATTACATTTAAAATGCTTCGATGCCGTGATTGCAATGAAGATCGGTAAAAATGTAAATGGTGTCCACGACATAAAGTTCAGTACTTCATAGGTTCCCGTCTTTGCAAATGCAGGTGCTGCCATCGTGATCAGGATCAGTGCTCCCTGTAACATTCCGGCTGCCGCAAGTATATATACGAATGGGGCAAATACTGCCGACATCGTTGCAATGATACTGTTAACAATCCCTTGCTTTGGCTGTTCTGCTTCCTGTGCGGATGCATCCAGATGCAGTGCTTCCGCAACCGAATCATAGACTTCTCCAACATGTGTTCCGATTACAACCTGGAACTGTCCGTTATTCTCTACAACTGTGATAACTCCTGCCAGTGCCGATACTTTTTCTTTTGCTCCTTCTGGTGTCTCTTTTAATACCAGACGGAGTCGTGTCGCGCATCTCGTCGCATTTGCGATATTCTTCTGGCCGCCCACTACATCAATGATATCCAGGGCAAGTTTGTGATAATCTCTTACCTTTGCCATTTGAAACTCTCCTTTTCCTTTTTGACATAAAACTTTTGATTATAAAATGTGTATTTTCTAAGAGTTTTTACATGCATGTGTCTCTTTCTATCTGACGAGTACACTATAATGACTTTGTCTGATTTTTACAATTCTTTTTCCGTGTATTGTTGAAACGTTTCATATTTTTTCTTTTATTTTTTTATATTTTCGAAACAACGTTTCAGACGTAAAAAAAGACATGTTGTTTTTATATATATTGCACAACATGTCTTTGTGAAAAATTACTATATACATTTTACCATAATAACTTCTCGCCTGATTTTTCATACTTATTATTAAGTGCCAGATTCTCATCGTATCTTCTGCTGAATTCCATGCCATATAAGATATCCAGAAGATATTTTCCCGAAGCAAAGAACATCGAGCTCCAGAATTCTTCTACTTTTCCCGATCCTGCTGCATACAAGAATTCATCTGCCTGTTTCGCAATGATCCCGTCGCGCACCGCCGATATTACGATGACTTTCGTTCCACCTTTTCGCAGCAGTCCTGCAATCTCCGCTAGTCGTTCATTCCTTCCTGTATGGCTGATCACGATTGCAATATGTCCATCTGCCGGCATCGCAGCATGCAGTCCCTGGATATTCGTTGCAGAATGAACATTGGCTACCTTTCCCGCATGAAAGAACAGTGAGCATCCATAATCTGCCAGATATACGTTCATATCATATACGTAAAAGTCTACGCACGATGCTTCTGCGATCATACGACCGACCTTTACCAGCTGGCTGTAGGATAGTTCTTTCTTCGTCTCTTCAATTGCCTGCTTCTGAACCTGTGTTGCCTTTCTTACCATTGTAACTACATTCTCCCGCTCGGACATGGTTACGATCTCTTCTTCGGCTGTTCCATATTGCAGTTCTCTTACCAGCTGAAGCTTGAATTCCGGGAATCCTTTGGTCCCAAGCTTCTGGCAAAATCTCGTCACCGATGCCGCACTTGTGAAGGTCGCATGCCCCAGTTCCCTGGAGGACATCTCTTCGATCTTCTCCGGATGCTCCATAATAAACCGGCGGATATCCTGCTCCCGTTCTGTCAGATTCTTATGTTTTTTCATATCCTGTAGCAGTGACATGTGAATTTCCTCCTTATTACCTGCCTCATATATAATAAAAGTATATCCTGTTTTTTCAGTTCATTCAAGAATTGTCTGTTTCATCATTTTGCTTTTTTCCATTACATATCGTATTACCTTCCCTTTATTCAATCCATATCAAAAACTTATAATACCGATGCAAAATTGCTATTTTACGTATATTTCCCGTTGTGTTATCCTACAGATGGTTAAAAAATTAACGCAAAAGAAATTATTTTTATGAAAGAGGTATGAATATGGAAGACACAAAAACATGTCTTGAGAAACAGCCATTATCTCAGGAAATGCTTGAGAAGATGAATGCCTACTGGCGTGCTGCCAACTATCTGTCAGCTGGTCAGTTATACCTTCTTGACAATCCGCTCTTAAAAGAGCCACTTACCATGGATCAGATCAAGAAGAAAATCGTTGGACACTGGGGTACTGTTCCAGGACAGAACTTCGTATATGTACACTGCAACCGTGAAATCAAACGTTATGATCTGGATATGATCTTATTATCAGGACCTGGACATGGCGGTAACTTCTTGATTGCCAATACATATCTGGAAGGTTCTTACAGCGAAGTATATCCGAACATCAGCCAGGATGAGGAAGGTATGAAGAAGATGTTCAAACAGTTCTCCTTCCCATGTGGAGTTCCTAGTCACTGTGCACCAGAGACACCGGGATCTATCAATGAAGGTGGAGAGCTTGGATACTCTATCGCCCATGCATTCGGTGCTGTATTCGATAACCCGGATCTGATTGCAACAGTTGTTGTCGGTGACGGTGAAGCTGAGACCGGACCGTTAGCTACCTCATGGCAGTCTAACAAGTTCCTGAACCCAATTACAGACGGTGCTGTACTTCCAATTCTTCATTTAAATGGATATAAAATCAGTAACCCTACGATTTTCTCCCGTATTTCTCACGAAGAAATCGAGAACTTCTTCAAAGGATGCGGATGGAAGCCTTACTTCGTAGAAGGTGATGATCCGATGACCATGCACAAGAAGATGGCAGAGACAATGGATACTGTTATCGAAGAGATCAAAGCCATCCAGAAAAATGCACGTGAGAACAATGATCCAGAGCGTCCAATGTGGCCAATGATCGTTCTTCGTACCCCAAAGGGATGGACAGGGCCAAAGGTTGTAGACGGTCAGCAGATCGAAGGATCTTTCCGTGCACACCAGGTACCACTTACAATGGAAAGTCCGGAACATCTGGAACTTTTAAAAGAATGGCTGGAAAGCTATCATCCGGAAGAACTCTTCGATGAAAACGGACGCCTGATCCCAGAACTTGCAGAACTTGCACCTAAGGGAGATGCTCGTCTCGGCGCAAACCCACATGCAAATGGCGGATTATTATTAAAAGACTTAAGACTTCCTGACTTCCGTTCTTATGGAATCGAAGTTCAGCCTGGTAAGACAAAAGCACAGGATATGATCGAACTTGGCGGATATATCCGTGATATCTTCGAACTGAACGAAGAGAATAAGAACTTCCGTATCTTTGGACCTGATGAAAGTATGTCTAACCGTTTATACAAAGTATTCGAGACACAGAACCGTGACTGGAACGCAGGACTTCTTGACACAGATGACTGTCTGGCAAGAAACGGACGTATCATGGACGGTATGTTAAGTGAGCATATGTGTGAAGGATGGCTGGAAGGTTATCTGTTAACAGGACGTCACGGATTCTTCGCAAGTTACGAAGCATTCATCCGTATCGTTGACTCTATGGCTGCACAGCATGCAAAATGGTTAAAAGTATGTAACCAGCTTTCATGGAGACAGCCGATTGCTTCCCTTAACTTCATCCTGACATCCAATGTATGGCAGCAGGATCACAACGGATTCACACATCAGGACCCAGGATTCCTGGATCACATTGCTAATAAAAAAGCAGATGTTGTCCGCATGTATCTCCCACCGGATACAAACTGCTTACTCTCTTGCTTCGATCACTGTATCAAGAGCAAGAACTACGTCAATGCGATCGTAGCATCTAAGCACCCAAGCTGCCAGTGGTTATCTATGGAACAGGCTGTTAAGCACTGTACACAGGGTATCGGTATCTGGGAGTGGGCTAGTAACGACTGCGGTGAAGAACCTGATATTGTTATGGCTTGCTGCGGTGACACACCTACACTTGAGACAATGGCTGCTGTTACAATTCTTCGTGATGAAATGCCAGAACTTAAGATCCGTGTTGTTAACGTTGTCGACCTGTTCAAGATGGAATCTGACCACAAACATCCTCACGGATTAAGTGATGCAGAATATGATGCAATCTTTACAAAAGATAAACCAATCATCTTCGCATTCCATGGATATCCGACACTGATCCATGAGCTTACATATGAGCGTAACAACCACAACATCTCTGTTCATGGATATCAGGAAGAAGGAACGATCACTACACCATTTGATATGCGTGTACAGAACCAGATCGACCGTTTCAACCTGGTAAAAGATGCTATCATGCACCTGCCACAGCTTGGCAACAAGGGATCATTCCTGATCCAGAAGATGAACGACAAGCTGGTAGAGCACAAACAGTATATTGCCGAATATGGACAGGATCTCGAAGAGATCAGAAACTGGGAGTGGCATAAATAATAATTCCAATTAATTAGTTTGTTTTCAATAAAAAAGCCGGGAAGCTTACATATTTTACTCCAATTCGATACCTTTATCAGATCATGATCGATCATCCGAATTCTTGTAAGCTTCCTGGCTCTTTTCTTACGCTTTTTTCCTGATTCTTTCTATTGTGATTCTTCTTCTGAAAAAGCTTTCTGTACTTTTTATTTTAGTAGTCCGTATAGGACATCTCCCTTTCTTTCAGAAACTTCTGAAATTCTTTCGCCGCAATACTCTGCGGATATTCCATATCGTAGATTAATATGATATTACGTTCCGGTAATTTTTCTTTCACTTTGATCTCAAACACCTGTCCGGATTCCAGCTGTGAATCGGCAAATTCTGCCGGGATGAATCCAAGCCCCAGATTATGTCTTACCGCCGGAAGGATCATATCCGTCGTCGCAAGCTCCATATCCGGCGCAAATGTCAGACCGTTCTTTTCAAAGTATTCATTTAAAAAGCGGCGTGTAATCGTCTCTGCAGTCAGACTGATCCATGGATATGACACCAGTTCCTTAAGCGACAATTCCTCTTTTCCCGTTTTCAATTCTTCAAACCGCTTTCCGGCGATCAGTATATCCCTGTATTTTCTCAATATCTTCATACGAAGCGGCTTCGCCACCTGTAGATTCGCCGATACAAATGCAAGGTCTACTTTTCCTTCTTTTACCGCATTGACGGATTCTGTCGTACTGTTATTCAGGATCTTGAATCTTACATTCGGATACAGACTGTTGAATTCTTCCATCGCCTGAAAGAGATAACAATGAAGCGCAGTCTCCGTGGCACTGATATAGATCGTACCATTTTCCAGCGAAATGAGATTGCTCAGGTCATTTTCCCCTTTGAAAAACTGGGCACACCCGGCCGCCACGTAACCATAGAATGTTCTCCCTTCCGGAGTCAGTTTCATACCGGTCTTGCTTCTGGTAAATAACCGGCATCCCAGTTCATTTTCCAGCTTGTGAATGGTACGTGTGACTGCCGGCTGGCTGGTCTTTAGTGCCGTCGCCGCTTTTGTAAGATTTTCATACTTTGCTACATAATAAAATATTTTATAATATTCGAAATTAGAGTTCATCTTCTGTCTGCTCCCTTCTGCTGCCTTTATATTACTTAGAACTTCTCCATCTCTCTAATAATCACCTTATAAAATTCCTCATCACTTCCACTTTTACGCACATCATTCATCACAAGCCCGTCTTTTAAAAATATAACTCTTTTGCATCTGCTTGCCATCTGCGGATCATGCGTAACCATCAGGATTGTCTTTCCAAGCTTCTCATTAATCTTCTGAAATTCATCCGCCACGACCTTTCCCGATTTCGAATCAAGATTTCCCGTCGGCTCATCTGCAAATATGATGCTCGGATTATTGATCAGCGCCCGGCAGATAGCCACTCTCTGTCTTTCGCCGCCGGATAATTCGTACGGACTTTTATCTTCCAGCTGATCTATCCCGAACTGCTTCTCCAGCGACTCTGCTTTTTCTTCGCATTCTTTCTGCTCTATCTTATCTAACAATACCGGGAGCATGATATTTTCCTTTACCGACAGACTGTCCAGCAGATTAAAATCCTGGAATACGAATCCAATCTTCCTGCGCCTGATATCCGTAAGCTCCTCCCGCCACAGTTCATTACTATTCACACCATCAAAGATCACATCCCCGTCCGTCTGCTGATCCATGAATCCCAGAATCTTCAGAAGCGTCGTCTTACCACAGCCGGATTTTCCCATGATGCCGACATAATCACCCTGCTCTACATCAAAGTTAATCCCCCGTAATACAGAGATCGCATCCTCATCTTCAATCTCCCCGCCGGCTTTTGGAAATTTTTTGATCAGATTATTTACCTTTAAGATTTCTTTCATGCTTTCCTTCCACCTTTCTGATTGTATGCCACTCAATCACTTTTACACCAATCCCCTGCAGCACCAGATAGATTCCGGTTAATATTAGAAGATATTTCGCATATTTTCCACAATCTACTCCGGTATATTGACGCATCTTCCACATTTCGGCAGTCAATACCGGCACCGTGACCAGAAGTACGGCCACTGGAACCCAGAAAAGTATCCTGGTCTCTGTGCGTATCACCTGTATCCGTTCCTTCGTTCTCATACCAATACAGGTCAGGAACTCATTCCGGCGCTTCTTGTCCTTCATCTCAGATTCATATTTCAGATAAATCACCAGAATACTACCAAGGAGAAATGCACCCATGATAAATATGTCCACGACCGTCGTCATAAAGCGTTCGCTCTTCATCTGCTCTATCGAAGTACGTTTTGCATAACAGGATAATACATCCTGGTCAAATTTTTCGTCTACTTCATGTGCCTTGCGGAATGTCTGAAGATCCTTTTCAACAGCTTTATAATCCGCACTTTTCACATTCAATAGCACCAGTCTGGTCGGCCAGTGATGGATACCGACGCCTTCGACGGCTTCTTCTTTTTGTACCGTATCTCCCGTGATCCAGTTATATTTCTTCCAGTCATCCTGTACATTTTCAAAATATTCATCTGAAAATACAACCAGATTCTCTTCGCTTCCCTGGCGGAATGCACCGGTCAATACATCAATCGTTTCTCCTGTTACTGTCCGTTTGGGGTAAAGTTTTTCCCGGTCCAGATACCAGTAACTTTGCAATGGCTGTCCGATATGCAGATACGGATTCTTCCTGCTGTTCATATAATCCAGCGGATGTGCTTTGACACTCTTCGCCTGCTGGTAAATGATATAGACATCCTTCCCATCTGCTGACAGATTCAGATTCTCAGCTTTCTTTCCTGCCGCCGCGCATAACTTCTTATATGTACTTTCAGAGATTCCGATATGCTGTCCCTGCGGCATAATGACCTTCCGGATATCATCCATCTTTTCCGAATTATCAACATTCGTTACACGGACCATCGGATATTCCTGCAGCTTTATATCGTACGTTTCCTTCAACTGATTCCAGAACGTCTCATCATCTTCTGTCGCCATACATACAAAATCATATGGGAATAATGTCTCCGGCTTTTCTGCTATCTTTGCAGAAATCATACCTTTGCCAAATACAAACAATACCAGTACCGGTATAATACTGATCACATATACATACCGGAATGTGCTTTTGAAACGGTAATAAAATATATTATAAGGCATCAGCTTTTCATAATATGTCCGCTTATTCTTACGAAGCTTCAGAAACAGCGCGAATCCAAACTTCTCCACCAGATAGATTTCGGCAAATAATAACAGGATAATCTTGATTCCTTCTGCTTTCGTCCGCATTCCAAACTGCCAGAGTGCTATCAGTGTCAGGATAATTCCAACTGCCAGCCACAACGGAACCCTTTTTTCTGGCATCTTCTCTTTTTCTACATCCCCAAGCTGAATCTTGCGAAGCTCCCTGTACAGGAAGAAATCCCGGATGATCATCAGACCGATCACAGATATGCCGATCAATATCAAACTTGCAATCAGATAGGAAAATGCCGTAACCTTCGCTGGCTCTTCCCCCATCCCTGATTTTGATAAGAAAATTCTTCGAAGGATGAATAAAATCACTCCACCGATACATCCACCGCCAACCAGCATACTCACGATCCCCGCTCCGATCTCCGCACCAAGCAGGGCATACAGCGTTGATTTGCGCATTCCCATACTGGTAAATATACTGTAATTCCTCATCCTCTTTCGGAAATATGAAAGCAGATTCGCAATCATCAACATCAGTGATGCGATCAGACTCACGATCAAAAATTCCAGTAAAATGGCAGTAATCCCATGTCCTGTCAGGATATTTCCTTCTTTGTTAAACGGTGCCAGCATCTGCGCCATTCCAACTCCTGCAAAGATCAGGCCTGCCGGAAGCAGGTTCATACCTGCATACACGATAAAATCTTTCTTTGATTTCTTAAAATTCTTCCAGATCACACGGTAGAATCCTTCCGGATATTTCCCATGAAAGCCCAGACGCCGTTCCTTTTCTTCTTTATAAGCTTTTTCCTTCGCTTTGACTGCTTCCTGCATTTCCTTCTGTTCTTCCCAGGAATCCAGCGCTTTCGCTGCTATCAGGTTAATCACCAACAGCACCACCAGAACAAATGGATACACCTGCGATACCGGATCTGTAAACACCGCGCCATCTGCTCCCAGATAGGAAATCATACATCCGGCGATCAAAGCTATCACATCCGGCATTAATTTGTGCCTGTTCTTCAGTGAAAAGAACAGGTTCACCAGCCCCAGCAGCTGTATCAATAGTACCAATACCAGCTCAGCCACAAACAATATCAATACCTGCACTACCATCTGGTTGTCCAGTCCTTCCAGTGCCCCCAATGGCTTCAGGCTGCTCTTCACATACCCAAGTCCTTTTCCTGATCTAAGCATCTTTATCAGATACCACGGCACATTACACTTCCACGTTCCCAGATTCATCCACGGGAACAGAAGGACTGCCTGAAGCACTATCTGCATGATTATTGAAAAATATTGCAGCCGTTTCTTTCCTTTGCTCATTCCCCATACCTCGCAATTTCTTTTTTATTTTCATATTCCGATCTCTATTTATAAATATATAATAAATCACAAAATATGTTTTTTCAAACAATTTATCCTTTTATAACGTAACAGCTTTATTTTCATTTCTGACACCACCTCATCCTATCTATTATCTTTATTACACCAAAATTCCATATCAAATATTATACCCTGATTTAATTTATAAATAATAGCTTTGGCGTGAATGTATCATATTCCGGCATGAACGTACCAAAATCTAAAACAGGCGACTTATATCTTCTCCTTCACATTTTGTGCATACAGAGAACCTGTCACTGGCAGCTTCGCTTACATACCATGGTATAAAAAAACAGCTACATTTCTGCAACTGCTTTCATCCATTTTATTCTTTTATAATCTCTATTTCCTGTACAACTTCTGTATCTGTAATATCCATATTATGTATAATTTCATGCTTCTTTATCAGCTCTTCTGCCCAATACAATCCCATACCATGATTTTCTCCTTTTGTCGTATATCCCTGTTGCTGCATCTGTGCCAGTTCCGGTTTGTTCTTATAATTATTAGCTACAGAAAAGAGGCAGCCCTGCTCTGTATTCATAGCAACAATGACGACATAGCCATTTTCCATATCCGTGGTTTCTTCAATTGCATTATCGATAAATATTCCAAGTATCCGAATGACATCATTCATATAACTACATTGAAAATCTAATTTCTCAGCTACCTGTACCTGCATCTGAACCTTCTGTGCGTATGCAGATAAGATTTTTTCGTATCTAATTGTATCTTTTCGTCTTCACATATGTATATTTGAATCATGTTTTCCTCTGCTGACTTTTGTATTCTTTGAATATTGTATCACATATTTCAGAACTTTTACCTAAATTGCGTGATCATTATCTTTAATCTACGATTACAAAAAGGTTCTCCTATATTTCATAGTATATTATATTTATGTTACAATATCAATGCTACCGCCCCTAGACAGGTACAGAAAAGGGGTACGTTATTATGGATATAATCTCTTCATTTATGCTTTCTATTTTGGCAAGTGTAATCGCCTATTACATTTGCAAATGGTTGGATAGAAACTAGCAGCTGGTAGCCAACCTGAGGACTAATCCACCTTGCCACAATCGAGTAGGAGGCGGTGACTAACCGCCGTCCTCTCACACCACCGTGCGTA
>ERZ827037.2736-NODE-2736-length-13681-cov-11.779686_pt1 | contig 13681 bp, 13 predicted proteins | sample MGYA00519924_ERZ827037 | MGnify/ENA primary metagenome ERZ827037 (study PRJEB31778, sample SAMEA3449250) | human gut metagenome | biome: human gut; feature: human-associated habitat; material: faeces | place: United Kingdom | collected 2010/2012 ...
GGCAGTTCACATTTTATGAAAGCCGCTATATTGACGGTGCCGGATGGTTTATGACAGCGGCCCAATCCCTTGCCACCTTTTATGTGCTGCCTGCGGTCATTGCCCTGCTGGGCAGCTATATGATCTGCCGGGAGGAACAGGAGGACACCCTAAAATCCCTGCGGCTCATTCCCGTGGATGAAGTGAAGCTGACGCTTACCAAAATGGTGCTGGCCCTTGTGTTCAGCGTCCTGATCTATCTTCTGCTTTTTACTATTACCTTTCTCATTGAGGCTGTTTTACACTTTGAAGCTCTATCCATTGGCCTTGTTTTGGGAAACCTGAAAACATATCTTCTGGATGGGATCGGCGTGTTCTTTGCCATTTCTCCGATCATCGCTTTGGTGGCCCGGATGAAAAAGGGTTACTGGCTGGCGCTGGTATTTGCTGAAATTTATTCATTCGCCGGGCTGTTCGCAAGTATGTCCGACCAGCTAAAAACGGTATATCCCATGACAGCGGTTTTCAATATCTCCGGCTATTACGATGCAGGCATGGTTCAGGTCTTAATTGGTATCATAGTTCTGCTGGCCTGTGCTGTTTTGGCGCTGTTCATTCTGAAAGGGCTGAACAGGAAAGCAAAATAATTTAGATGAACTGCCGGACGACGGCAAAAGAAAAAAAGCCGTCGTGCAGCAGCCATTTTCCCATGCCTGATTACATCACGGCGGCTCACAAGGAGGCGTCAGGATGGAAAAGACCATCATTATTCAAATAACGAATCCAACAAGGGCACAAGATGCCTTGCTTCAGCGGCTCATACGGGTATTTCGGGCAGAGCATATTGAGGTTCAAGAAAACACTGCTTTTACTTTACTGTCAGGAAATCTGCAAATCGACCCGCAGCGCAGGCTGGTGTGGCAGGCCGGCCAGGCGGTGGACCTGACGCCGATGGAATTTGATATTCTGCTCCTGCTGGCCCGCCGGCCAGGGCAGGTGTTCTCTGCCCGTCAGATTTACGAGGCCGTCGCCGCGGACTCCTACGATGCCAGCTGGACAGGGATCTCCAGCATGGTCTACAAGCTCCGCCGCAAGTTAGGCGCCGGTATCATCGAGACGGTGAGGGGCCACGGCTACAAATTTTGCATCAAGAATACAGCCAAATAATATCAGGAACGCGCAACGGAAATTTGAAGTCCGTTGCGCGTTTTTGTAAAAAATAACTTCTCTCCACCTCAACTCCACCTTTCTATGTTACACTACTCTTGGAGGTGTCATAATGCCGAAAAAGATTTTAGTAATCGAGGATGAAGAATCCATTCGCAATATAATCCGAGCCTTTTTGGAAGACGCCGGCTATACCGTGTTTGTAGCCGGGGACGGTCTGGAAGGAGTCAACAAGTTTCACGAAAAAAATCCTGACCTGGTTCTGCTGGATCTGATGCTTCCTAAGATGAATGGCTTTACCGTATGCGAGATCTTGCGGAAAGAAAGCCGAACTCCCATCATCATGCTCACCGCCTTGGATGATGATGACAGCCAGTTGAAGGGTTTTGATGCCCTGGCCGACGACTATATTACCAAGCCTTTTTCTATGCCGGTGGTAATGAAACACATTGAAGCGGTATTGCGCCGCACAGAACCGGCTGCATCGGAATCTTTGGTCATCCGCTATAAAGCACTGGTTTTGGATGCGGATAGTTTCTCTGTCCAGGTAAATGGGTCACCTGTGTCCCTCACGACCCGGGAATTTGAAATACTGAAATTTTTACTGGAAAATCAGGGGCGGGTCTTTACACGCGACAACCTCCTGGACAGGATATGGGACTACGATTATGTGGGCGATGAAAAAATAATCAACACACACATCAAGAACATCCGTAAGAAACTGGGTGTTGACTATATTGAAACCATCAGAGGGGTGGGATATAAGATTGAAAAAGAAAATCAGTGAAAGCATTCAAATTAAGACTTTCCTCAGTATGCTTGCGCTGCTGATCGTGAGCTGCGTCCTTATTTATGGGTTGGTCATGTTCTTTTTGCCGAGGAATTACCATGCCGAACTGCAAAGCCAAGTCACAGCAGATTTCTACGAACTGGTCGAGATCATCGAGCAAAATGGCTGGGAGTCAAGTACAAATTCCATCCTGGAATTTGCCTTAAAAAACAACGCTTCTGTCACGGTTACTGATGGGGCTGGGGAATCTGTATTTTCAGTGAATTCGGTCAATTTGGCAAGTACCGAAAATGTCGTGCCGACAACTGATTCTACTCCCTCTATGAGCTGCTCTTCTGCTTTCCAGGATGGCGGGCAGGCATACCAACTGTATGCCAATATTGCTTTGATCGCAGTATCGCAGTCCTATGGTATCCTCCTGCAGCTCCTCCCTCTCATTGCGGGAATCATTCTGGTGGTGTCTGTCCTTGGGGCAATGATTTGTTCCCGGTACTATTCCAAGCCGCTGGTCAGCATCAGCAATGTGGCAAAGCGGATGACCACCTTGGATATGACCTGGAAGTGCGAAGTCAACCGAAAGGATGAGATCGGTGTTCTGGCTGTCAGCCTGAATGAGATGTCCCAGCGGTTGAGCGACGCGATGGACAGTTTGAAAGCAGCAAACTGGAAGTTACAAAAGGACATCGAGCGGGAACGCGAGCAGGAAAAGCAGCGTGTGGAATTCTTCACCGCCGTATCCCATGAACTGAAAACTCCCATCGCCATCATCAAGGGGCAACTGGAGGGCATGATCTATCAGGTAGGCGAATACAAAGACCGCGATACTTACCTGCGTCACTGCTTGAAAACCACCAATGACATGGAGGCGCTGGTCAAGGAGATTTTGTCGGCGGCCCGGATGGGCGGCAGCGATTTCCACCTGGAGCGCACCGACCTGGACATCAGCCAAATGCTGCGAAAGGTCTGCCAGCAGTTCCGTGGCCGGATGGAGGATAAGCAGATGGAACTTCGCATGGACATCCAGCCGGAATACCACTACCAGGGGGACCGGCGGCTTATGGAGAAAGCGTTCACCAATGTGATCGGAAATGCCGTGGCATATTCGCCGGCGGGGGCGGTGATTACTGTCACCCAAAAAGACGAAGTATTTTCCGTGGAGAATACCGGCGTCCACATTGCTGAGGACGATTTGGAGCGCATCTTCACTCCCTTCTATCGGGTGGACAAATCCCGGAATCGGAACAGCGGCGGCAGCGGCCTGGGGCTGTATATTACCAAGACCATCCTGGATCACCACGAAATCATCCACAACATGGTGAATACGGAAAATGGCGTGAAGTTTACGGCATTTCTGTGGTAAATAGTACATTGGAAAATATCATAAGACTTTATAATTATTATGGCGGCATTAACTAACCATTAGTGCCGTCATTTTCTATGTAAGTCCTGTTAAAGGGCATGGGAAATGTGCCGGGAAAGTGAAGTTAAAAATATTTCACTTTCCCTATTGACAAGTGCGCCATGAGGTGATATATTTATAACACAAACAAGTTACAAATATTTCACTTGGAGGTCTTACATTATGAAAAACAAACCTATTAACTTGAGCGTCTGGATGTTCTCGAAAGTTGTTCCTGCTGCTTTACTGTTCTTGTATTACGGGATGTGTAGCTGGGATGGGTATGATCCCACTCTCCGTTATCTGCAAGCGGTGTCTTTGGTTTTGGCGGGCGTCATTGTTCTGTGGCAGGTATCCTATGCTAAGAAGAAGAAACTCTTTGATGAGTTTGCAAGGGAAAATCTAAAAACCACGGATTCTATTTGTCTGAAAATTGCTTATGTGTTAATGGTCATTGCAGTATTGGCCTGTGTATTCGCAGATTTCTCTGGGATCATCGCCGGATACTTTGTTGTGGGCGGCATCCTCTTGTTGACAATCCTAAGAGCAGTTATCTTTGCGGTGATTGACAAGAAAGGGATGTGATACGCTATGCTGAAAACGAAAATTAAAGAGTACCGGGAAAAAGCAGGGTTGAAGCAAAGCGAATTGGCAGAACTTGTTTCTGCTCGACGGGAAACGATTGTCCACCTTGAAAATGGGAGATATAATCCGTCCCTAAAATTGGCTATGGATATTGCGAAAGTGTTTCATGTGACAGTCGAAGATTTATTTGAGTTTGTAGATGATTAAAAGTGAGGTGTAGGGCTGTGAAGCTGAAAAGAATTGTTTTCTCGTGTCTTTCAATAGTAATTTGCCTTGCCATGTTTACAGGGTGTAGTAACACTGAATCATTTGTACAAGCAGATTTATCCTACACACAATCCGACATTGGAGCTATTTCGGTGCCTAATGATGTGCAAGTGGTCGGTCTTGGTGAAGCAAGTCATGGCGTATCACAATATCATCAAATGAAAGCTGATGTATTCAAAGCATTGGTGGAAAACAATGGGTGTAGAACATTTATCATAGAGGGGGATTTTGGTGGAGCCCTCAAGGTAGATCAATATATCAATGGCGGCAGCGGAAGTGCTGAAGAAGCAGTTGCAGAGATTGGCTTTGCTATTTATCGCACACAAGAAATGGTTGATTTAGTAGACTGGATGCGTTCTTACAACGAAACGGTTTCTCAAGAAGAAGCGTTGCATTTTTATGGTATGGATGTACAGCGATTTGATAATAACAAAGAATATCTATTTTCAGTTATTGAACAAACTCATCCAGAATTAGGTGCGGAATATTCAGAAGTTTTTGAACAACTCACAGATGAACAAAGGACTTCTTTAGACGAAACCACATTAAATAGCGCAAAAGAGAGTCTTTCGGAATTTATTGACAAACTGGATGCTGTTGAAACCGATATTGTAGAGAGTTTAGGCCAGCCCGCTTTTGATTTCGCAAGAGAATGTGCAAAGACCATTTATGCTTGTTGTGAGGTACAGCTAAGCGATAACTATAATGCTACCCGCGACCAATATATGTACGAAAAAATAGAGTGGTTCTTACAGCATGGCGATAATAGCATTTTATTTATCAATGGGCATAATGGTCATATTGGAAAAACCTCTGTTGCAGGATATACATGTTTAGGAGAATTGCTATCCAACAATCTTGGCAACGGATACTATTCCATTGGAACAGATGCACAGAAAACGCAGTTTAACTCACAAAAGGATAATGGAGAGTTTGAGGTTGTAGAAGTCAGCAATTCAAATGATTTGAATAATCAATTTTCTGGTGAAGATAGCAGTCAGTATTTTATCGATTTTGCCACAGCCATTTCTGATGAAACATGGGGACAGATTTTGAGCAGTGAGCAGTCAATTACTACGCTCAATGTTAGTTTGTCCGGTATGCAGAAAATGCTGAAATCTGCGTATACAGTAACGATTACTCCTAAAGCAACCTTTGACGGTATGATTGTTTTTCAATCTGTTACACCTTCAACGATACTTAGCGAATGAAGATAGCAAGGGGTGCTGCCGCCCCACACTTTTATTCAGAGAGAGGGAATTTTTCATGACCTAAGATGGAGGCTATGCTATAAAGTGCATATGTGTTTCATGTTACGTCGGAAGAACTGTTTGAATTTACAGAGGAAGAAAGCTGATTGGAGGAAACGAAAATGAAATGCCCATACTGTGGTAAAGAGGAGTTCGTTACGGGAAAGCAAGGTGTGGCCTATGCTGGAATTACCGTGTCCTTGCTAAAAAGCAAGGCTGTATATCACGAAATCTGTGTGAACTGTGGCACCATTGTACGATCTTATGTGAAAAATCCGGAAAATCTTCGGAAAGCACACAATTAAGTACCTATATAAGTGGTGGGCCGAGAGGTTTTCCTTGCGAAAGCCCCTCGGCTTTTTTCGCTCTATCGCCAACTCCACCTAAAAAATATCTCAACTCCACCTCAACTCCACCTTCGTAGTGTACCATAAGGGTGTTCCCGGCAGACGGGGATACCACCGGAGCGAGAAACGCCCCGGCGAAAAACTACGTTAGGAGGTACACAAGTGAACCCACTGGTTTTACGCAAAGGAAATGAGGTGGCCGTGAGATGAACCTGTGCAAACGGGCCTGCCTGTATTCCATCCGCAAAAAGGGCAAGACCCTCACGCTGCTGGCGTTTCTGCTGGTTATGGCTACGTTAATGCTGACCTGCCTTTCCATCCAATCGGCTACGGAAACGGCCAACGCCAATATCAAAAAAGCCCTGCTGGGCTATTTTACCATCAACGCCAAGACGCTGGAAAACGGTATCCCGGAGGATACGGTGAGCCAGATTCTTGATGTGGACGGCTTGAGCGGCAGGTACACCCTGCGCTCCTACACCTACGCTACTTATTTTGACGCAGACGGGAACCTTCTGGAAATCAACACCGAGGGCGCTGCCCAGGTGCCGGAGGGCTACGAGAACGCCGGACGGGTGGTGGCAAACTCCAACTCCCAGGAGGACAGCTATTTCACCGATGGCGGCTTTGAGATGGTGGAGGGCAGCCCCATCACCACCGAGGTCGGCAGCCAGGTGCTGATCCATGAGAAGTTCGCCCAGCGCAACGGCCTGTCTGTGGGTGGCACCATGCTGCTGGGGAATGTGGAGGACAAAGATAAGACCATCCCCGTGACGGTAGCCGGAATCTTCACCAACACCGAGGAACAGGATTCCATCGGCATGGCCCCGTCCTATGACCTTTACGACAATATCGTGTTTACCGACCTCTCCACCGCCTCTTTCCTGCTCTACGGCACCGAGGGAACCACTAACGTCCAGTACGGGGATTTCTATGTGAACGACCCGGACGAGCTGGAGCGCATTATGACCGATGTGCAGGAATTGGATGGCGTAGATTGGGAGAGCTGCACCCTGACTCGCTATGACAACGACTATCAGAACGCCAAGGAATCCTTGGAGGGCTTGCAGAACATCGTCTTTATCGCCATTGCGGTGGTATCGGTGATCTGCTTCCTGGTACTGGCCCTGTTCCTGACGCTGCGGCTCCGTGGGCGAATCCATGAAACCGGCGTCTATCTGGCCATGGGCATTTCCAAAGGCTCGGTGCTGCTGCAATACCTGCTGGAAGTGATTCTTGTGGCGGCCATCGCCCTGGTCATCTCCTTCGGCACCAGCACAGCCATTTCCCATCAGATAGGGAGCAGCCTGCTCTCCCAGGTGACAAGCGAAACCTATGAAACGGTGGACTTGACCGGGGAAAGCGAAGCTGCGGAAGAACCCACTGAGGATTTGGGCCTTGCCGAGATCGAGGTTGCTGTTTCCGCCGAGGATTACGCACTGGTGTGGGCTTTTGGCATGGTGCTGTGTGTGGCCTCTACCGCACTGGCGGCCTACCCGATTATGAAGATGAAGCCCAAGAGTATTTTGTCGCAGATGAGTTAAGGAGGCGCAGATGATATGAATTTAGGAATACGGGCGATTTTATATAGCGCACGAAAGTGGAAAAAGACGCTGTTGGTTTTCTTCCTGCTCCTGGCTATTACCACTTTGGTGTTATCCGGGCTGGCGATTGCCGACGCTCAGGAGGAACAGGCTGAGGAAGTCAGGGGAACCACCGGGGCCAGCTTTACCGTGGAACGAAACCTGTCCACAGGAGGCTGGGCCAGCGGCAATGGCGGTTCTTATAGCACACAAGAACTTATCACGGACGAAATGCTTCAGGAAATTTCTTCCGTAGATGGGATTGCAGGATATGATGCGGCGCTTGTTGCTATGCCCCATTATTATAACGAATCCGGTGAATCACTTGTTAATGATAATGTGGTTGATATTTATTATACCTATGGTTCCATAAATACGGAATACAATCAACTTTTTTCATCCGGAAGATTTGAGCTGGTAGAAGGTTCGCATATTACAGAAAATGTAAAAAATGGCCTTATCATTAGTAAAGAAAACGCTGAACGGAATGGGTTAAAAATAGGTGATAAAATTACTGGAATCAATGATCCTAATAATGACGATCCTGAAGTTGATATGGAGATAGTAGGTTTTTTTGATGTCATTGCCGATAAAGATGATGAGGCTACTATGTATGATGCCGCTACACTGTGGGATTATACCGATTACGCTTTTTGCAGCTTCAATGCGATGAAGGAAATGGCTATAAAATATGGTGATGGTTATAACCCTACAGAAGCCCATTTCTTTGTGGAAGACGCTGCTGAACTGGACAGCATCATTGAAAGAGTGCAGAACATTTCTTCCATTAACTGGAACAACTTTATTATTTCCGCCAACGATGAGGTATATCAGAATATTTCCAACGCACTCTCCGATACCAATACCCTGATTACCACCCTCATTGTTGTTATTACTGCTGTGAGCATGGTGCTGATTATTCTCATCCTCTCCATGTCCATCCGCAGCCGCAAAAGAGAAACCGGGATTTTGCTGGCGGTGGGTATCGCCAAGCCTGCGGTCATTCTCCAATATGTGCTGGAAACCCTGTTGATCGCGGTGGTGGCCTTCCCGCTGGCGTACCTATCGAGCAAGCAGGTTGCCGGCACCCTGGGGACACTGTTCGGCAAGGCGGCGGAGAATGTCATCGTCACGCCGGAGCATTTCATGCTGGTAGCCATCGTGGGCGGCGTCCTGCTGGTGGCGGCAGTGCTGGTGTCCAGTATCTCCACCATGCGGTTGAAACCCAAGCAGATTTTGTCGCAGATGGAATAAGACTATCCACCCCCCTAAAATAACGAAATGAGGTAATTACTATGAGTATCATGGAAATCAAGCAAGTGGGATATTCCTACGATAATAAAAAGAAAGTTTTAAAAGGCGTCAACGCCGAAATGGAACAGGGCAAACTCTACGCCATCCTGGGGCCTTCCGGCTGCGGCAAGACCACCCTGCTCTCCCTGATCGGCGGCCTGGACAGCCCTAACAGCGGCCAGATTTATTTCGATGGGCAGGACATTGCCAAGACTGGCCTTTCCGACCATCGGAAAAACCATGTGGCGTTTATTTTCCAGGCATATAACCTGATCGACTATCTGACCCCCGCAGAAAATGTGTCGCTGACTTCCAAGCTGCCGCCGCTGCCCATTCTGGAGCGCCTGGGGCTGACGAAAGAAGAAGCCAAGCGGAATGTGCTGAAGCTCTCCGGCGGTCAGCAGCAGCGGGTGGCCATTGCCCGTGCCCTGGCAAGCGAGGCCCCGGTGATCCTGGCGGACGAGCCTACCGGCAATCTGGACGAGGACACCGCCCAGGACATCACGGAAATTCTTAAAGAGAGCGCCCACAAGATGAACAAGTGTGTGGTGGTCGTTACCCACTCCAATGAGCTGGCAAAGCAGGCCGATGTGGTATTTCGGTTGAAAAAAGGGAATTTATTTGTGGAGTGATTTCTCGGTTTTCAATCGTGCTTGCTTACCAATATAAAGAAAGGAATCAGATAACATGGAAATCAACATTCAAAATGTCAACATGACCTATCCAAACGGGAAAATTGCACTGAAAGATCTCAATTTAGATTTGAAAGCCCCAAGCCTCATCGGCCTGCTTGGTCCGAATGGAGCTGGAAAATCCACCCTGATGAAGCTCCTGGTGGCCGCTCTCATGCCCACCAGCGGCTCTATCCTGGTGGATGGGCTGCCTCTTACCAAAACGGACCGGCTTTTGAAAGCGAGACTCGGATATCTGCCGCAGGACTTTGGCTTGTTCGATGAGCTGACGGTCACACAGTTTCTCGACTACATGGCCGCGCTTAAGGGGATCTCAAATCCCAAGGCCACAATTCAAAAGACAATCCAAGCGGTTAATTTGGAAGAAAAGGCAAAATCCAAAATCCGCACCCTCTCCGGCGGCCAGCGTCAGCGGGTAGGTATTGCGCAAGCACTGCTGGGGAATCCGCCCTTCCTGATTTTTGACGAGCCCACAGTGGGCTTGGACCCGGAAGAGCGGATTCACTTCCGCAATCTGTTCTCCCGCACAGCAGAAGACCGGCTGGTGCTGCTTTCCACCCATATCATCGAAGATGTGCAGTCGGTATGCGACCAGATCGTGGTCATCAATCACGGAAATATTCTGTTCACCGGAACGCCGGAGCAGTTGATTCAGTCCGCTGCTGGCCATGTGGGCGTCTTTTGGGAGAAAGACGAGGTTCAGGAAAAGGGGCTGCATATTACTGCCCGGGTTAATACCAGCCAGGGAATCCGCTGCCGTGCAGTCACAGATAAACTCCCGGCCTATGCGCAGGCGGATGAGCCCTCCCTTGAAGATGCTTACCTCTATCTCATTTCCCGGGAGGTGGCACAATGAAGACGATCCGGCTTTTCCCTCTGGAGTTTGGGCGGCTGCTTCAAAACCGGCTGACCTGGCTTATGATTCTGCTAACTGTAATCTCCCCGGCAGTTGGCCTTTTCCTCTACAAACCGGCTACGGCCACTACAATGCTCTCCCTCTACCTTGCCAATCCTGCCATCGCTGGCGGTGTTGTTGGCGGCATCCTGTTTGGCCTGCTCACAATATTTGAACTGGATCGCGTCAGCCGCAGCCGGGCGGATGTTCTGATGGACGCGGCAGTATCTCCACTGACTATGGCCCTGGTTCGCCTGTTGGCTCTACTGGCAGTGGCGGTCGTGACCGTGGCCCTTACGATGCTGGTTTGGCTCCCCATCAGTATGCACCTCATTGGTTCAGTATTTGGCGGCATGGATTTTGTTCTGGCCTATCTGCTCCTGATGGGGCTGGCCCTGCCGCTGTCCATTCTGGCCGCTGCAGCCGCCTATCAGTTTACACGGAGGGTTGACCTGTCTCTGGTGCTGTTTGCCGCCTTTGCAGCCCTGAGCCTGACCGTCTGGGCGGATGATTGGCAGCTCTGCTGGCTCAATCCCTGTGTTTGGGCGCTGTCGGATGACTTCTCTAACTTCCGCATCTTCCGCTCGGTTGCCTGGATGCGCCTAACCTGGCTGGCGGCCCTGGCCGGGGTCTGGGCGGTTTCCTATCTCTGCATCCGGCAATATGGGAAGGGGGTACTTGGTTCCCTGGCCGCAAGCACACGGCGGATCTACCGTCCAGCCATTGCCCTGCTCCTGTTAATCTGCTCCGGCACTGCCTATGCCGCACAGCCGCTGGTTGACCAAAGCAATCCGGACGAAATGGCGATGACTTTTTATGAGGTGCCCTACGCAGAAAATGTAGTTTGCACTGGACGCAGCGCCCAAGTGTTCCCCAATACTTCCACAGGTTCTCTTTCCGGCACGGCATCCTATCAATTTCAGAACACTTCGGGTCAGGGGCAAAATGTGGCCTTTGGCATCAATCCCGGATATACCATTTCCAATGTGCAGGTGAACGGTGCAGATGTCCCCTTCTCGGTGAGCGAGTACCAGGAGTACAATGAGGCCATGTTGGAAGTGACCCTTCCCGCCGATGAACAAGCGGAGCTGGTCATGAAATACAGTGGTTTTCCGCAGGAGAGCCGCAATATGTCCACGATGCAGGGCAGCAAAGAGATCAGCACAGAATACCTGTGTCTGGAGAACTCGGCTCTTTCCCCGCGCCTGATGAATGTTATGCCGGGCGAAAATGGATACCCTGCCACCATTGAAATTACACTGCCTGCGTCCATGACTGCGATTCCATTTGGCTCCAGCGAAGCAGAGGTGATTGCAGAACACGACAACGGCACCAAAACCTGGCGTTATGAGGCCAATGGTACAGGCGGCATCCTTTATGCCGGTGATTATATTTGTGAGAATATTGAGGCTGGCGGCATGACCATTGAGTTCTACTACGGCCGCAAACACCAATCTGTTATGGAAGCTGCGGGCGCAGTAGAGGCAGTCAAATCTGTGGTTGACTACTGCACGGAACACTATGGCCCCTTGTCTTTTGGAACAGGTGAAACGCTCAAGCTCATCCAAAGCCGGGTCACTGGCGGCGGCTATGCCACGAATGGCGCCAGCTTGCTTGACGAGGCAGACTTCACCGCTGATAACCTTGGAAATGCCGATAAGGGCGGCGGCGCTGGTGAAGTGATGATCCATGAGCTGGTTCACCAATGGTGGGGCCTGGGTAATATGTTTGATACTTCGGATTCCACAAGCCCCTGGTCAGCCGAAGGTCTGACCGTCTACACCACCTACCGTATCGTCAAAGAACTATATGGGGAAGCCTACGCCCAAGAACATTACATCGACCAATGGCAGCAGGCTGTGGACGACTACTATTTGGATTTCTATGTGCGCAATCCCGATTACCTGGCGAATCTGCCGGAGGACAAGCAGCTGGAGATTACAGGGAACCTGACCTATGTGCGGCAATACTGCGAGATGCCGCTCAAAATTTTGAAAGCAGAGCAGCTGGTGGGCGGCGAAGATGCTTTTGATCAAATCCTGAATCGTCTGTTCAACCGGGAACTGGACCCCATGTATCCCTATCTGACCTATCAGGATTTCTTAAACGCCTGCGGGCTGGCAGAGGAGGATCTGAACCTTGATTAAGATATTTCAATATGAGTGCAAACGCCTGTTATGGAACAAATTCTTTTTTGGCCTTTTGCTGATCCTGCTGTTCTATGGATGGCAGGTACTGAACAGCGTGACCATTTTAGGGGTGTCACACACCGCCCCGTTCTCTCCCTGGAGTTTCGGGGATTACCTGAGCCGCATGATTCCACTGCTGTGGATTGGTGCCCTCTTCTTTTTGACATTCTTCACATCTGGTAAAGTGCAGCGAGTAAACATCCTTACGGATGCAACCCCGGTTTCTCCGAGACGATATGCCCTTACCCGATGCGCCGCAGCCTTGACCGGAACCGTATTACTGGCTTTGGTTTGTATCGCGGAGACCGCTTTCTTTTACGGACAGTATTTTAGCTGGTACAGTTGGGGACAACTGATTTTCCCGGTTTTGATCACATTGGTTCCGGCGCTGATCTTTGCGCTCGGGAGCGGCTGGCTGTTGGGTCAGATCCGGCCTTGGCTGGTTTATGTATGGATGTTAATTCCCTTCGGGTGCATGGCTCTGCCATTGCCTGATGCCTTGAAAATTTGGAATGGACAGTTCTTTAGTGATTATCCATTATCGCTTGGGACTTTAGATCCGGCTTTCTCTATACCGGCTGCAGTTCTTATCGTTCAGTGCGCATTGTTTGCTGTGGGTGTCGTCCTGTTGATGATTCGTCCTGCACATTCCAAAAGATAATAAGCGGGCGAAGTTTGAACGATTGGAGGTGAGCTGCTTGGGAAGTTTATAATTCTATCGTTTAGGGACGATGAAGAAGCCCTTTTTAGCAAAGCAATATCGGCCCTTGCTTCTGTCGCAGATTTCTCCACGGTGGCCGCCTCCGCAGATGCACCACTGCTCTTTGGCTCTCTGCAAATTGATCCGCAGCGCAGGCTGGTGTGGCAGGCCGGTCAGACGGTAGACCTGACGCCGATGGAGTTTGATATTCTGCTCCTGCTGGCCCGCCGACCAGGGCAGGTATTCTCCGCCAGGCAGATTTACGAGGCTGTCGCTACGGACTCCTTTGACGCCAGCTGGACCGGAATCTCCAGCATGGTCTACAAACTCCGGCGTAAGCTGGGCACCGACATCATCAAAACAGTGCGGGGCCACGGGTACAAATTTGTTGCCCCAGGCACCTCACTAAAATAAAACAAGTGCGCAACGGATCTTCTGCGGATCTTCCGCTGCGCGCTTCTTTTATTCTTTGCATCGTAATTCTACTTTATTTAAGCCCACGGGAAAGACCCTGAGACAGCGATCTCAGGGCCTTTCTCATAGAC
>ERZ827037.2738-NODE-2738-length-13666-cov-5.895452_pt1 | contig 13666 bp, 18 predicted proteins | sample MGYA00519924_ERZ827037 | MGnify/ENA primary metagenome ERZ827037 (study PRJEB31778, sample SAMEA3449250) | human gut metagenome | biome: human gut; feature: human-associated habitat; material: faeces | place: United Kingdom | collected 2010/2012 ...
TCTTAAACAATTTTAATTTGAAAATATTGTCTAACTTTTTGGGTTCAGTTCACTTAAAAAAATAGTAAAGTAAATTTAGGTATCAAAAAAGTATCACAACACGAGACCGTTTCAAGTTTTGTGTAAACTGAAAAAACTGATATAAGATATGCCATTAGTTACTGTGGGCAGAACCAATTTTTAGAGGTTCTACCTTTGCTTTGTATTATAATGCAGATTCCGGACATGTCAAACGGGGCTGGCTTGACCAGCCCCGTCAGCCTTGTCACTGCTTATAATCCAGACAGCCTTTCTTCAAAGAAAATCTCCAGCTGAGAATGAATCTGTCCCCAATCCTGTCTGTGACCTGTCCATTTTTTCGTAATATCCATCATAGCCAGTTACAGCATTTTCAGGAAGCTGTCATCAGAGGGAAATATCGTCTTGGATTTTGTGACTTTCCAGAGCTGACGGTTAAATCCTTCAATGGCATTTGTGGTATAGATCAGACGGCGAACAGCCTCCGGATATTTGAAATAGGTCGACAGATTCGCCCAGTTGTCCATCCAGGATTTTGCGATTTTCGGGTATTTTTCGCTCCATTTTTCATCAAAGGTGTTTATATCTTCTGCCGGAGCGTTTCAGATCGGTCATAAGCGGCTTGATTTCTTTGTAAGAAACCAACTTTGTTATATTCCGGATCTGATGGATCACGCACTGCTGGATCTCTGTTTCCGGAAAAACAGCTTCAATAGCCTGAGGAAAGCCATTCAGACCATCTACACACGCAATCAGGATATCTTCTACACCACGGTTCTTCAAACCATTCAGAATAGAAAGCCAAAATTTCGCGCTTTCGTTTTGCCAGACATACATACCGAGTACATCTTTATGTCCTTCCATGTCGATTCCGATGGCGATATAAACCGCACGTTTTACAATTCGACCTTCATTACACATTTGGTAATGGATAGCATCCATGAAAACGACTGCACAAATTTCTTCCAAGGGTCTTTCCTGCCATTCCTTCACAATGGGAAGGATCTTAGCTGCGATCCGAATAATCGTGCTGTCAGAAATTTCAATGTCATATAGTTGACTCATATGGCTTTCGATAGTATTCGTGGTCATTCCTTTAGCATACATGGAGATAATCTTTTCTTCCATATCCTGCGTGACTATATTTTGATATTTTTTGACGATCTGTGGTTCAAACTCACCTTTTCGGTCTCTTGGTATATTTATCTCCATATCACCATAGCTGGTGTGCTAGTCTTCTGGGAATGGTCGTTTCTTGAATTATCCGTTTCTTTGTTGCGATAATCATACTTGGAATATCCCAGTTTTTCATCCATTTCCTCATCCAGAACACCTTCCAGAATGATAGACATCATATCTCACTTAATGGAGTTGACATCGGTTCCGTCCTTAACCTTTATATGATTCTCTTTCAGATAGTTGTCCATCATTTCACGAAGGGCAGCTTTTTGTGGGGTATCTTTTTTCCTTGCCATAAAATAAACCTCCAAACTGATAAGTCTATCTTACATCAGTTTGAAGGCTTACACAAACTTTGGGATACTCCTGTAGCCTCAACCAACATATGCATATGATTTTAACAACATTCTTCCTCTACAATATTTACACCTTTTCTTTCACAGAGTTCTCTTAACATTTTTCCAATATCTGCTTTTAATTTTTTATAAATCACTTGTCTATAATAATTAGACGCGGACATAATATGATATTTGTATCTCTGTTTAGAATGTAAAAAACTTTTTATGGCTTTCATTAACATAACCTTCTTCTACATGGAGTTACCAAACTAATTCCATTAAAAATCAAAGGTTTCTTTCGATAAAGTATTTGGTCCTTCCTAGTTGAACCAGGAGGTTTTTTCATGCATAATCGTCCTACAAAAATCAGCTGACCGTTTTCAACGATCAGCTGATTCCCACTTCATTCCCTTTTCACTCCACAGCAGTCCCCACGAACTTATAGTAAATCTCCACTTTCTGTGTCTTATTTCCATCCTCATCTACGACCTTTTCATGAACGACAATCCTTTCGATAAGCTCATTGAGTATGTAGGCATTCAATTCCTGTATATCCGTATACTTCTTGATAAGCGGAATGAACTTCTCCACATTTTGGAACGCTTCCTGAGTTTTCTCCCACTGCTCTTTCAGCGTTTCCTGCTTGCTTTTCAGTTCTCTTTCCTCTTGATCAAGCCCCTGATACATATCCTCATATCGTTCATCGCTGATTCTGCCCAAGGCAAGGTCTTCATACAATCGTTTGATGACTGCTGTGATTTCTGATAATCTTCTTTCAACTCGCTGCAATTCCACTTTGATTTTCGTCCCATCCTGTTTCTGCTGGTCTGTTTTCAGTTTCACCAGCATTTCCAGATACTGTTCTTCTGCATTTTGTGCGCTACTTGCATGGCGGCGGATATCCTCCAGAACGATTTGGTACAACGCCTTCCAACTGATGTAATGTGAGGCACATCGATCCTTGCCATAGTTTCTATAGACCCAGCAGCTGAAGCCTGTATAGGTACCTCGTTTTGCATCATAGCTGACGTTCAGAGAGGAACCACAGTCTGCACACTTCACCAATCCTGCGAAGGGCTGCAATTCCCCTTTGGCGTTTGGTCTCCTCTTGGCTTTCATCATCTGATGCACCGTGTCCCAAAGTTCTTCGGAAATGATAGCCTGATGCGCGTTATTATATACGATCCAATCTTTTTCCGGCGTTTCCTCTCTCCTTTTATCGAAAAATCCCTTTGTTCTTGTCCTACCAAACACTGCCTTTCCCAGATAGACCGGATTATTCAGAATGGAACGTATGGTTGATGCGTGCCAGTCAAAATCCTGTCTCCAGTAATCACTTTCATAATAATCGGGATGGTTCCGATTGAAATATGCCTGAGGATTCAAGATTTTTCGCTCCCGCAATATCTTTGTCATCTTCCCATATCCGATACCATCGGCGAAAAGTCTGAATATCATTTGCACCACTTCAGCCGCTGGCGGATCGACAATAAGTTTATGTCTATTCTGTGGATCTTTTTCGTAACCGAATGGTGCATGGGCACCAAGGTACATCCCTTCCTTTGCTCTGGCTCTATGGGCAGCTTTTGTTTTGGCTGACACCTGTCTGGTGTAATAGGAATTGATAACATTCGTGAACGGAAGGACTAAGTTATCCGCACCATTTTTTGAGTCATAATTTTCTGCGATGGAGATGAAGCGGACGCCCTTCTCCTCGAAGTAATGTTCGATATAAAGCCCCATCTGGGCATATTCTCTGCCGAATCTGGAGAGGTCTTTGACGATGACCACATTGATTTTTCCAGCTTCAATGTCCGCCATCATCTGTTTGAACTGGGGTCTTTCGAAGTTTGTTCCGCTCCATCCATCATCACAATAAACACCTGCAATGGGGATTCTGTTTTCCGCACAGTACTGTTTCATCAATGCTTTCTGTGTCTGGATACTGTTGGATTCTCCGGCGTTGCCGTCATCCTGGCTGAGTCTGCAGTAAATTGCAGCAGCGATATTTTCCATAAAATCACCTTCTTTCAGCCAAACATCATATCCCTACATAGCCGGTGAATCCATACCCCAATCTACTGAATCTTCTTCCTCTGGTTCGTCATATGCACCAGATTCAAAATCTTTTTTGATCATATCCGCTACTTTTTCGGTGATATCTTTTTCCCCATTGAAGCAGCTTTCCACATGAAATTTGACCCCTCTGATTTCTTTGGTACTCATTACCCTTGATACCTTTCTCATAAAGCACCTCCTGCATTACCCCATTTTCATGCCATGGGCTTCTTTTTTCTCCTGAATTTTCTGTCGCAGTTTACGGTCAACGGTTTGGATGACCGCATCCTGTTTTTCATAATCTTCTACAACGATGTTGCTGACTTCTTTCAATAGCCGTATCAAATGATTCCTGATGATTTCATTTTGTATCTGATTTTGCTTTTGATGCTGGCTTTCCATTTGCTTATTGCTGATTTCCAACGCCGTTTTCAGCACCAGATTTTTGATGTTCCGAAACTCTGGCTCCTCAGAAAAAGAATGTCTGGCGTAGCCTTTGCCGTCATAAAAAGATATGACCTCGTCTTTCAAATCCAGCCATGACTGGTAAAGAGAATCTATCTTTTTATCCTTACTGATTTCCGAAACGATTTCATCCACCAGCAATTTATTCTCTTTGGCAAGACGACCGTATACTTTTTTATGCTTTGCTGTCTGCAAGTTCTTTGCCAAGGTAAATAGCAATGCCTGTGCATAAGGATTTTCTTTGTGTTCCAAAGACAAGGAACGCTCCAAAAGGTTTCTGCATTCCTCTCGAATCCATTTCCGCATCTCATCTTTCTGCCCATAGAGATGGTAAAATTCATCATGGAAAATCTCATGAGCGAAGGCACTTCTCAAATTTTCAATGCCTTTTTTCGTCAGATAGCCCTCTTTCGGGTCTTTGGAATAGCACATGATATGGATGTGCGGGTGGTGACCTTCGTTGTGAAAAGCACCATACCAAACCAGATTTTCCGGCTTGATCCGCATTTCTTTTGCCATTGCCAAAGATTTTTGCGTGACCAGATTTCTCCATACCTTTGCATTATCATAGCCCAATCGCTGGGCATCCTCTCGTTTCAGAGAAACCACAAAGTTCCAGATGCGTCCCGGATATTCCGCTGCTTCCTTCTGGACTTTCCGCAAATCAATCTTTTCATCTCTATCATTCCACAGGGCATGCCCCTGCTCTGTGAACTCTGCCCAAGGGCGTTTGGCTAAGTAGCCCACATAATTTTTCATATCATTTCCATGATAAATTTGCACCTCTGCGATTTTATGAATGAGATCTTCCGCTGTTTGACAGCTAGGATTTTCTTCATACGCCTGATATTCTGCGGCACATTCTTCTTTCAGCTTTAAGGATTTTTTCATCTCTTTTGCGATCCATTCCCTTTGGAGTCTAGAAACTTCATCAGAAATCGGCTGGGAATATCTTTCCGCATTCGGTCTGGTGGCGATGTATTTTACATAGTTTTTCATTTGTCCTTTGGAAATGTTCTTCACATATCGTGCAGTAAAAATGATTCTTGCCATGACTTCGCCACCATCCTTTCATCAACTTTTCACTTTATCATGTCTTCCAGAGATAAAGTTCCGTTCATGCTTTTCACTTCCCGCTGGCATAGATTGTGGAGCTCCGTCAATGTTTCTTCATCCATTTGAAAATAAAAAGCAATGATCCGCTGCAGTTTTGCCAACTCCACAGCCATGCGAAAGCTCTGGTTGGAGAGTCTGCCTTCCGAAGATTTCACCGATGACTCCACCACCTTCTGAATCTGCTCGCCCAACACCACTTTGTTTTTCTCTGCAGAAAGGTAACCAGCATAGTACCTGATGGCTTTTTCAATAAATTCATTCCGGCTCCGGCAGTCATCCATTGCCATACCAGCCACGCAAAGATTGGCTGTTTCCTCCGAAAGCCGGACAGTAAATGTCTGTTTTGTATTCTCCTTTTGCAATCCGCATCTTCCCCTTCCATCTCTCCTTGATGTCGGTACCGACGTCAAGCACAATGCCCGTGGTTTCTAAGGGAAAAGGCAATTTTTCCCACTGGAAAGCGCCGCTTCCGACGTCTGTGCCTTCTTTCTGACACCAGCTTTTCAGGGCAAACAATCTCCGCACTGCGGGGATTGGAGGGAATCGTGGCGGAACAAGACACCGCCGCTTTAACCAGCAATCTTTTTTCGCCCTTTCAATGGGCTTTACAATAGGGGCAAAGAAAGCCGTTCACTGCCAATTCTCAACATTTCCCCAAAAAATCCCTCATGTTGCCCTTTTGTTCCTCTGGCGATCACATCCCCCAATCCTATTTTTCATCGCCACACAGGCGGTCACGCCGCCGACAAACGCCTTCCTTCTCTCTGATAGGGTCAGCAGGGTCAGTTTTTTGCCAGCCCACCCAAAAACCGTCACTACCGTCACTTTTTTCGTTTTTACATCTTTCGAAAACCCATATTTTCCCTGATTTCAAAGGGTTTTCCAATCTGCTGTCTTTTTCGGTGGCAGGGGCAGTAGAAGGATTCTTCTGCCAACTACCGTCACTGATAAAATCTATTTTCATTTCCCTATTCTCCTTCCATCCATGTGATTTTTGAAATTTCCATGATTCTTTTGCCATCGCTTCTTCTGGTATGGAAAGCATAACCCAAACGCAGAAGCTCCCCAGAGCTTTTCTTCAATCGTTTCAAGAGCGTCAGATGGGAAATGGTTTTTCCAGAAGCGTTGCTGAACAGCTCTGCCAATGCACTTGGCTCGCCTGATAGAAAAATATGTTTTTTCATGCACCCGTCCACAATGGAAACGATTTCGTCGACAGGCTCTTTTTGCTTTTCCATCGAATCCTCTTTTTTGATCCAGATACTGTTTTCATCCCGTTCCAGTTTCAGTTCCCGCGGCTCCACATCTCTCCCCAGAACAGATAGCTTCACGGAACCACTGCCCCTTTTGTTTTCTGTCATCACCAGAATGGTATCGGCTGCCCCCTGCAGCCCTGTCGTGCCGGAAATCATGTGGAATGCGTCTTTGCTTTCCTGTTTCCGCAAGTGATGAATCAAAAGTATAGTCAGCTGATATTCGTCAGCAATCTTTTTCAGAGATTGGATGTCTTTATAGTCCGTCCCATAACTGTAATCCAGACTTTGTTTTCTGATGCACTGCAATGTATCAATGACAATAAGCACTGTTTCTTTCTGCTCTGATAAAAACTTTCGAATCTGTTCTTCCAGCCCTTCTCCAAGGCAGGCAGCTTCCCAACAAAAAAACAGATTCGCAGGTGCGTCATCTGTTATGGTAAGGGTTCTGTTTTGCAGACGGGATTGATTGTCCTCCAAACAGAGATATAATACAGTTCCTTTTGCCGTTTCGCAGTCCCAGACAGGCTCCCCTTTCGCAACGCAAAGGCAAAGCCAAAGAGCGAAAAAGGATTTCCCTGTCTTAGGGGCACCAGCAAGTATGGCTAGTCCTTGGGGAAGAAATTCTCTGACTGCAAACTTGATGGGTTTATAATCCATATCCATGAGTTCCTCACCACTCATGACCTGAAGCGGTTTCGTCATAACACCATAACACCTCCTCTCCTATGAAATTTTTATGGGAATCTGATATGGGCATTGGAACACCACCTCCTCATTGATATCTCAAAATTGTTTAGACTTATCAAAAATATTATTTTTATAAGTCTATAACTAAAATTTAGCACGCCATTGCTTTTTTGTCAAGACACATTTATAATAACATTATAGTTCTGTCTAATTTTTATTTTGAAAGGAAAATGACCATGGCTAATGATCTACAATATAAAGTCTATCTGTTAGAGGGACAGGAAAACTTCGTAACAGAAACAAAAGAATATGCGCTGAAAAAAGAATATCAGTTTCCTGATAGTCTGATCGATTTTCTGTATGTGGATTTCCAACCCCTTATGGGTGCATTTGAACAACTGGGACGGGATATTGAAAATCTCTACCAGAAAAAAGACGCCCAATACACCAGAAGCGTTTTGGACTTTCTCCATAATATGGCAGAGGTGCATCCCTATTTTGAAATCACTTACCATGTTTGGAAAAAGAGATTCCGTCAGGCGGAAGAACAGGAATTCAAAAACATCATTGACCTACTGCCGAGAAAACAACTGACTTGGATTCCTTCGGAAGCGGTGGAGATACAGCGTCAAATCAGAGATATTTTCGACAACTGTTTGGACAGAGATTTATCTCAAGGCACTGTCAACGAAAGACTGACCAGCCACTTCAAAAAATATCAGGATGATTCTTTGAAGCTGTTCCGCTTTCAGAAATTGAATATCAAATATGAAATGGTGGAAGATCGGGCTTTTACAGATGTGCTTTATCCAGAAAGTATTTATGATGTCATTGATTATATCCTGCGGGAGTGCATCAAGAGAGAACAGCCCATCAGAAAATGTAAGAACTGCCAGAAATATTTTGCCATCCGTGGCAGAACCGATACGGAATACTGCTCCCGCCCCATTGACGACATGGGCAGGACATGCAGAGATTTGGGGGCGTCCTATCTTTGGGAAAGAAAGAAAAAGGATGATGAGATATTCAAAGTTTACAGACGGGAATATAAGAAGCGTTTCGCATGGATCAAGAGCAAAAAAATCTCTCAGGAAGATTTTTACGCATGGTCTGAGAAAGCAAGACAGCAGAAAGAATTGTGTGATCGTGGGGAGATGACACTGGAGGAATTTAAGGATTGGCTGAAGAAATAAAAATCCTTGCCTACCAGTTTTAGAGAATTGCAAAGAGGATGGATGATATATGAAAGACATCAATAGAATTCGTGGATGTTTGATAGGCGGTGCCGTTGGAGATGCCCTTGGTTACGCTGTTGAATTTATGAAAGACTCTGAGATTTTCAGAACTTATGGTTCTGCTGGTATCACGGAATACACTCTCGTAAATGGTGTTGCTGAAATTTCTGACGATACACAAATGACATTGTTTACGGCAAATGGTCTTTTGCTTGGAACAACAAGAAAAATGACAAGAGGTATCATGGCTCCCTATCCACATTATATTTCCTTATGCTATAAGGACTGGCTGAAAACACAGTTGGCTGAAGATTTCAAGTTGGAAGCTCCTCAGTATGCATGGCTCAACAATATCCCAGAAATGAATCATAGTCGTGAACCTGGACGCACTTGTATTTCATATCTTTTAGAAAACAGATTGGGTTCTACATCCAATCCTCAAAACAACAGCAAAGGCTGTGGCGGTATTATGAGAGTTGCCCCTATTGGTCTTTACTTTGAAGATAATAAATACACCATCAAAGATATTGATATGATTGGCGCTGAAGCAGCAGCTCTGACCCATGGACATGAATTAGGCTATATCCCTGCGGCAATGTTTGTCCACATGATACATCTATTATCACACCATTCTGGCGTATCTGTTTTAGATGCCGTAAAAGATGCCAAAAGAATAATGTCCACCCTATTCCCCAAAGCGAAACATCTGCATCGCTTAACAGGATTAGTGGATCGAGCCATTACACTTTCCGCAGATTCTAAAATCAGAGATTTGGATGCCATCAAGGAACTTGGTGAAGGTTGGGTAGCAGAAGAAACACTAGCCATTGCCATTTACTGTTCTCTAAAATATGAGCACGATTTTGAAAAAGCCATCATCGCATCTGTTAACCATAGCGGAGACAGCGATTCTACAGGTTCTGTCACAGGAAACATCTTGGGGGCACATTTAGGAATAGATACAATCCCTCAGAAATTCCTTGATAACCTAGAGTTAAAAGAAATTATCCTTGAAATTGCAGATGACCTTTTCAATGACTGCAAGATTTCAGAATACAGTAACACGACAGATAATGTTTGGGAACAAAAGTATATATATCACACTTATCCAAATAAAATTTAATATTGTATTTATTGGCAAAATCCATCAGAAATTGTTTTTATGATTGATAACACAATGAATAAAGGCAAGACAGCAAAAGAAATCATACGAGTGTGGAGAGATGGCATGAAAAATGAAAGGGCTAGCAAAACATCAAAGGGGGACTCTGTATGAAAAAGAAATTGAGCATTATCATTGTTGTTCTTTTGTTATTAGGCTGTGCCTATTACTTTGGGGTTGGTTTTTTGCCTGCAACGAACGTTGTTGTGACAGATTTCGAGGTTTCAGAACAACAGGATAGCATGACCATCCAGACTTCCATTGCTACCTCTGCTGGTTATACGAGAAGTGTAAAAAACGTATCTGATAATCCCGAAAAAATGAAATTAAAATTCTATTCTGCTTTTGGTGGCATCAACGGCTCCATAGGGGCAAAAAGCGAATTTAATCTTCCCCTCGCTCCTGAATGCAAGGAAATCTATGTTCTGTTATATGATGATTATAGATTGACCCTTGCGAAAAATCCAACTATTGGAGAATGGGAACGAATCAAATAACAGGCTATTGGAAAAAATCATAACTTGAAATCACTTGACTTCTGATTCCATAAGAGTTTATATACCACAAAACATATTACATTCTAAAAGGTGGTTATCTTATGGATATTTTCAAAGTATATCTCTCCTCACCTGACGAAAGCACACCGACATTCTCCGTATTCTTTCAGTCAGCACAAGACCTAAGGGAAAGCCTTGGGACGAAGGGATACCTGCTGGAGCATTATCTTTCTCTGTGCTTTCGTTTGATTGCACAGATTGATTTTGTCAGCTTACAGGATGAAGTTTCAGAAGCCATGGTTGCCATAATGCGGAGCATTTCTGATGCAGAAGCAGAAAAAGTATTTGTCTGTCAGGAAGTTTATACAAGACAAATACTCTGGCTGATATCCCATGCAGATTCCTTATTGGAACAGGCATATCATGACTTCATACAGAAAAAAACACTTTCCTCTGAAACCAGTGTAGACATCATAGACCTCAGGCAAACAGAGGAAAAAATAAAAGTTCTCATTGGACAGGAAAAACTGGAATCTTTCCAGAGAACGTTCCTTCGTCGTTTTCTGTTTTCTTCTGTGGTGCAGCTCTTTTTACAAGGCATGACCACAGAGTTTATCAGAAGATTTCTGACCACCGATATAGAAACAGGGAGCGAGGTTTTCCGAATCCATCTGAAAAATTTTGGACATGCAAAAAACGGCTAAAACCTAAGGTTTTAACCGTTTTTTTGCAAAGAGCCGGAAACGTGACTCGAACACGCGACTTACTGATTACGAATCAGTTACTCAACCAGAAGATAAAAAAAATAATCTATATATTCTATAACAACACAAAACCTATCTATATATAGATTCCATGATGTAATATTGCTTCTATATGTCATATAAAACGCCTCCTTTCTTCCTTTCGTTTGCCCTAGGTTTGCCTTGGGTTTGCCATTTTACTAAACGGGTCTTTGACCGACCCGTTTAGCAAAATTCATATTTAGCCACAATTTGGTATCAAATTTTGAATTCTTTCAGAAGCAATCATTCCTTGCTGAAATGCTTCTTCCTTATGTACTTTTGCATATACATTAAGAATTACATCCAATGTTGAATCTCCCATTAAAAATTGAATATCCTTCATACTCAACTTGCTTCGAACCAAATAAGTACAAAATGTATGTCTAAATCGATACAAAAACACACCTTTCTTGTACAACCCACATTTTTCCAAAGCTCTTTTATACCTTTGGTTATAACAGCGATATAACCACAAATTACCTTCAGGACCAGTAAACACCTGTTCTGTTGTATTATTTCGAATTCTCCCCTCTCTCATTTTTTCATCATTTTCTACAAATTTCTGCCATTGTCTAAGTTTTACCATTAAGCCAGCACTGATTGAAATTTTTCTACAATGTGTTCTCTTTACACCATCATTCTTTAAGGTTTTAATAATAGGCACACTTGTTGATCTGCTCCAATTCTCTAAATCATGTTCTCTTACTTCACTTAATGTCTTGTCAATCGTGATAGAACCTTCTTCCCAGTTGATATCTTTCCATTGTAATGCCAGCGGTTCACTAGGACGTGTTCCTGTTTCTGCTAAAATTCTGATCCAACAATAAATCATAAGATCTTCTTCAAGAGCCTCCATGATTTTCATCATTTCTTCCTCTGTGTACTCTTTTATTTCTTCTTTAGGTTCAGATTTTGACTTAGGCATTTGAATATACTCCATGTAGTTTGGCATTTCAAGATAGAGCCTGTGTGTTGGGTCTGAACATGCTTTGATAAATCCTTTTAACAAGTTATAAACTTTAGATAACATAGATTGGCTGTAATAAGCATTGGGAACAGTACTCTTTCCTGCACAATACTTTGTATTAACCAAATTACGAATAAACTCCAGTAATACCTTTTGATTTATTTCATACATTTTCAGAGAACCCAAACCTTTTATTAAGTGTTGAGAAAGTTGAACATAATTTGAAAATGTCTTGTTTTGCGTAGGGCTTTCTTTATCTCTCAAAAACTCCTTATAATGTTCTTCAAAAGTAACGTCCTGCAAATGAGGATAAGTTTGCAATCCCATTTGATGTGCAAATCCATCCTTAACACATTTTGTATCATCTGCGATTGGTGCAACTTCGTCTTTCTGGCGGATATATTCTTTATATGCTGCCCAGACTTCTTCCTCTGTCTTTCCTGTAATAATTTTTCTGATTCTCTTTCCCTCTTCGTTTTTCCCAAGGCTAAGAGCAATACACCATTTTTCTTTCTGTCTGTTAAAATAAGGGGTATGTTCTTTTTTTACAGTAGTTTTCATTTTGTCCCACTCCTCCTCTGTAAGGTCATTTACTTCACATGAATATGTATGGGGATTGGAACGCTGATTCTCTGAAATGTCAAGAGAATTTTGACTATTTTTATATTCTGTTTCATCTAAACCCATAAACTCCATTAAATCACAGTGTTTAACCAAGCTTTTCTGACTTCCAACTGCCTTAATGTCACCATTTGCAATTAAGTCTACAACTTCTTCTTTTGAAATTCCTAAAATAGTTGCTACTTCTTCAATTTTAAGTACTGTCTTACTATAAGAGATCATATAAATTCCTCCAAACTTAATTTAATATGACCCCTTATAAAAACACGTATATTTTCCACGTATACCCTTCAAAATGTAACGTATAGAGAAGTTTTATAACGTTGTGCTTACTTTTTCTAAAATCACTACTTTTTATGTGATGCTTCATTTTGTTGCTACTTTCTCCATCCAAAATGTTTTGATAAATATAATAGGATATATTCGGATGTATGTTTTCCACGTATACCTTCCAAAATGCAACGTATAGAGAAGTTTTAGGACGTTGTGCTTACTTTTTCTAAATCGATTGTTTTTTATTTTTCTTTTCCATTTGTCATTTTTAACAATTTTGGTTTTTTCTCCCCTCCATACCCTTTTTCCAAAAAACCCCCTATTTTCCCCTCAAAACCACCTTTTTTCTCTGGAAAAACTCGTTACCAATCTTTTGAATCATTTCGGTAATTAAAAATCACATTTTTGGTAATGTCAATTTTTCCTCTAAACCCACTCAAATGTATCAACCTCTGCAAATCTCTTGCTGCATTTCTTACAACTAGCCTATTTTCAGATACAATATTCACAAATAAACCAATATCCAGCCAAACACAGCGAAACAGGCTATTTTCTAAATACACAGATAACTTTTTTATCACTAGTCCTGATACTGCTGCCCTATTTTTACTCTTTCTCAACCAACCACCCATAGCCATCCACTGTATTTTCCTCTGAAAACCACTTGCAGCTTATTTTTATAACCAGCCCACCAAACGCCCATAATTCCCCCAAAATTCCATACAAACCCTTATAAACCTCTTCAGTACCCACTAAACACTCGAAACTGCTGACAAAATTTCTAACCAGCCAGTTTCCTGTCGTTCCAAATTATATTTATATATGTAAATATATCTATATAAATATCTCACAGAACAGTATCACATACACAACTACAACAGATCCACATTTTTCTAACCAGTCCATTTTGTGTATAAGTTAATTACGACAAATATTGGTCAAGGTGACAGTGAAAGATGACGTATAATTAATTTCGCAAAATTAATTTCATAAAAATAGACATGGTCTA
>ERZ827037.2746-NODE-2746-length-13602-cov-11.584927_pt1 | contig 13602 bp, 9 predicted proteins | sample MGYA00519924_ERZ827037 | MGnify/ENA primary metagenome ERZ827037 (study PRJEB31778, sample SAMEA3449250) | human gut metagenome | biome: human gut; feature: human-associated habitat; material: faeces | place: United Kingdom | collected 2010/2012 ...
ATTCTTCCTATTACGACACCAATATGGAGATCAACTCCGAACATATCAGCATCCTGATCACAGGAAATGTGGTGATCAGTTTCACGGAAAGCAACAATCCGGTCTTCGAAAACGCCTACAAAGCCATCGAATCCAACATGCTGAACATCCGTCGTAAAAACAGCGGACTGCTTCTGGCATTCCTTTTGAATACGATTATTGCCAATTTAGTGGAATCAGCATCCAAAGTGGAAGAAATGCTTGAAGATATAGAAGAAACCCTGCTCGATATCAAAAACGACCAGGGCAATATGGGGCTGCTTATCCAGCAACGCCGGAAAGAATATATGGTTATCCGCAAGAACAGCCAACCGCTGAAAGAACAATTTGCCAAACTGCTGCGCACCGAGAATGGGATCATAAGTCCCGACATCCGTCCCATCTATAACGATTTATCCGACCAGTTGCAGTTCATCATCCAGACAACCGAGAGTTGCCGGGAAATCATATCCTCCCTGGTCGATCTATACATATCCAATAACGATCTACGCATGAATGCGATCATGAAACGCCTGACAATCGTCTCCACAATCTTCATCCCACTCACATTCCTAGCCGGTATATGGGGAATGAACTTCAAGATGATGCCGGAATTGGACTGGCAATATGGATATGGCATAGCCTGGTCACTCATGCTGCTGACAGCAATCTCGACCTGGCTATACATGCGGAAAAAGGACTGGTTTTAGAGCCCGTAGTTCCGCTTAAACATATAATAGGTATTTCTGGAAACATTAAAACGTTTACAAATCTCGAAAACGGTGTCCCCACGTTCGAGCATGCTGATCACCTCTTCTCTATTCGCATCCAGGAAAGACTGTTTTGCAGCCGATCCCTTCGGACGGCCTAACGGCCCTCCCGTACTCTTTTTATGATTCAAGGCCTCTTTGGTACGGGTAGACATCAAGCTGTGTTCGATCTCCGTCACCAGCTTGAACACGTTTCCCATAACCGGCAAGTTCAATGCCTGGTCCAGGATATACCGATCCCTTATACTATAGATCTGAACGCCTTTTTCCATGCACCGCCCCATAATCTCCATTACTTCCGACAAAGTTCGCCCCAAACGGGAAATATCCGACAAGACCAGACTATCGCCTTTTTGCATACGATCCAGTACCATCGCAAGATTACGTTCATCTTCCTTTTTGCCGACAGTGACATCCGTAACCCACTTATCGACGTTCATATCATGATCCGAAGCATAGCGTTTAATCTCATTTTTCTGTTCTTCCAGAAGTTCTTTGTTTGAAGTTCCTACTCTTAAATAAGCTATTACCATATTTCCAGCAACTTAATAATTAAAAAAACGTAGAACTAAAATTTATTTTTCGGTGAAGATACGAAAAGTAATTATAGCACAATAGCTAAACTTTCCATTTTATTTAAAGAAAATGTTAGTATTCCGCTCTTTGATACAAGAAATTAAATCGTATGCTAAAAACTATCGGACTAAAAATGAAATAGCTAACAAATTATCCAATAACCGGGGATTTATGACCTCTTTCGCTTTTCACCCGTAATCGACACTTCTCCCCCGATATAAGTATTTTGAACATGTTTATCATTTTTTTTGCTTTCCGTTCTGCCGGACACTTCTTATATTTGCAATTACAAATGAAAAGGTTTTTGATTGTCATATTCGCGTTGCTATATATCGGATTGTCTTCCGGTATAACATTGACACTTCACCACTGCATGGGTAAGCTGGTCGAAGTAAACATGTGGCAAGACGAAACCTGCAATACTTGCGGAGCCAAGCATACTCACAAGTCCTGCTGCTCTACCGAAACACAGTTTATAAAGATATCGGACGACCAGAATGTCGACCAGTCGCAAGTGATCAAACATGTACCGGTGGCAATCGCCCTTCTGTTTGATTTGAGGGATCTATATAACCTGACGGAGACGGAACAAGGAACCACCCTTCCCGCATATGCCGACACTCCATCCGAATGGAGCGGGACAGACCGGCTCATCCGTCATTGTACCTTCCTTATTTAGCTGATAGCAGCCCCTCGCAGGCCCTTTCACCCTTTATATAGAAGGGCGGACCGCTCTTTTGTCTTCATACCAGACAACAAAAAAAGAAAAAATTCTGTTTCCTCTGTGTGTACCAGAGGTAATCGCAGTGTATCAAAATGTACCTGTCCCCTCATGGGAACAAGGTAGTTTCGGCACACCGCCACGATCTATTATCAATAAATATATACTTCTTATGCTAAATAAAATAATTCGTTATTTCCTTGAGAACAGGGTGATAACAATACTGATCTTAGTGCTGGTGGTCGTATGGGGCCTCTCGACTTCCCCGTTTAACTGGCATGGCGGGATCATCCCCCGTAATCCGATCCCGGTAGACGCGATTCCCGATATCGGCGACAACCAGCAGATCGTTGCCACCGAATGGATGGGACGTTCGCCCAAAGACATACAAGACCAGATCACTTATCCGCTGACGGCATCCCTTTTAGGAATTCCCGGAGTCAAATCGATCCGTAGCTCCTCGATGTTCGGAATGTCCTTTATCTATATCATTTTTGATGATAACATTGAATTCTACTGGAGCCGTTCGCGGATTCTCGAAAAGCTCAATTCACTACCTCCCGGTACCCTGCCCGAAGGTGTGCAGCCAGCATTGGGACCGGACGCCACCGCATTAGGCCAAATTTACTGGTACACGCTGGAAGGGCGCGATCCGGCAACCGGAAAACCGACAGGCGGATGGAACGCGGAAGAACTGCGTACCCTACAGGACTATTATGTCAAATACAGTCTTTCGGCCGCCGAAGGCGTGTCGGAAGTGGCGTCAGCCGGAGGATTCGTGAAAGAGTACCAGGTCGAACTGAATCCGGAAGCCATGCGCGCCTTCAATGTTTCCGTCATGGACATTATGAGCGCCATCAAGAAAAGCAATCTCGACATCGGCGCCGAGACAATGGAAATCAACAAGGTCGAATACCTGATCCGCGGCCTGGGCTACATTAAAAATGTCTCCGATCTGGAAAAGGCCGTTGTGACCGTTCGCGACGGTGTGCCGGTACGCATATCGGATATCGCGTTTGTGAATATCGGTCCGGGTACCCGGCGCGGCGGCCTGGACAAAGAGGGGGTGGAAGCTGTCGGAGGTGTCGTTATCGCCCGGTATGGCTCCAATCCTCTGGAAGTCATCAATAACGTAAAAGATAAAATCAAGGAGATGGCTCCTGGACTGCCCCAGAAAACGTTGCAGGACGGGACCGTCTCCAAAGTGACCGTAGTGCCGTTCTACGACCGGACAGGATTGATAAAAGAGACGATCGGCACACTCGAAACATCGTTGTCACACGAAATCCTGATCTGTATCATCGTCATCATTGTCTTGGTTCTCAATCTCCGGGCCTCCGTCGTGATAGCCAGCATGCTACCTATAGCCGTATTGTCTACTTTCATCATTATGCGTTACACGGGAATAGCTGCCAATATCGTGGCACTTTCGGGTATCGCCATCGCTATCGGTGTGATGGTGGATGTCGGAGTGGTATTTGTCGAAAGCATCATCCGGTATATGGAGATGCCGGAAAACAAAGGTATTCGCAAAGGAAAAGCGATGGTGAACCTTATTTATAAGGCGGTCAGTGAAGTGTCGGGAGCCATCGCAACGGCAATGATCACGACCATCGTCAGTTTCCTCCCCGTCTTTGCGATGGAGGCGCAGGAAGGGAAGATGTTCTCTCCCCTCGCCTATACGAAAACCTATGCTTTGGCCTCCGCCTTCGTATTAGGATTGATCCTGCTGCCGACCTTATCCTATATACTATTCTCGGTACGAATCGATTCAAAGCCGATACGGAAAATACTCAACTACATATTGGTAGCCGCAGGCCTCCTTCTATCTGTTCTGTACGGGAGCATTCCGGCACTCGGACTTACCGCTGTCGGGCTGAACAACCTGCTTGCCCACCGTTGGAAAAAGCCGAGAACCGGCAACTATATCAACATCGGCATCGCACTTGCTGTCGCCACTTACTTTTTGGCGGAAGAATGGTTGCCGATGGGACCCCAGAAAGGGATTTTCATCAATCTCCTTTTCGTTGCGGGATGTATCGCCACCATTCTCTCACTTCTCTGGCTGCTGGTGATCTATTACGAACGTATTCTTCGCTGGTGCCTGGATAACCGGTGGAAGTTCATGTTGCTGCCTGCCGTGACCATCCTTTTCGGTATCCTGATCTGGAAACGGATCGGACAAGAGTTTATGCCCAGCCTCAACGAAGGTTCGTTCCTGCTGATGCCGACCAGTATGCCCCATACAGGCATCGAACAAAACCTGGATTACATCGAAGCTCTGGACAAGCGCCTGGCAGCTATCCCCGAAGTGGAAACGGCAATCGGCAAATGGGGACGGGTAAATTCGGCCCTCGACCCGGCACCCGCCCAGATGTTCGAAAACACGATCAACTATCGTCCCGAATATATATTGAACGAAGACGGAAAGAGGGAACGCTTCAAGGTGAACCGAAAAGGCGAATATGTCTTGAAAAGCGGAGGTACATACAACCCGGCAGACGGTTTCCGGCTGATACCGGCGGACAGCCTGATACCGGACCGGAAAGGAGACTATTTCCGGCAGTGGCGCCCCGAAATCAAGAACACGAACGACATATGGCAACAAATCGTCAACATCACCCATCTGCCCGGACTGACATCCGCTCCGAAACTGCAACCGATAGAAGCACGCCTGGTCATGCTCTCGACCGGTATGCGCGCCCCGATGGGATTGAAAATCTACGGGCCGGATCTCGAAACAATCGAACAAAGCGGAAAGGCGATCGAACAGGCACTCAAAGACGTCCCATCCGTCATCCCCTCGTCCGTCTTCTACGACCGGGCCGTCGGCGCTCCCTATCTGGAGATCAAACTGAACCGGGATAACATGGCCCGCTACGGGGTGAATGTTGAGGATTTGCAGGAGATCCTAAGTGCGGCTGTCGGCGGCATGATCCTGACGAAGACAGTCGAAGGCCGCGAACGTTTTCCCGTACGCCTCCGCTATGCACGCGAACTACGTGACAACCCGGAAACGCTGTCCATGCTCTTAGTCCCGACGGCTACCGGTGCACAGATACCGCTGAAGGAACTCGCCGATATCGAATATGCGCGGGGAGCCCAGATGATCCAGAGCGAAAACACCTTCCTCGTCGGCTACGTGATCTTCGACAAGAAACAAGGGAAAGCTGAAGTGGACGTTGTGAAAGAAGCGACAAAAGTAATCGAAGACAAGATACGGAACGGAGAACTGGAACTGGCAAAAGGCGTCTCCTATAAATTTGCCGGAAACTACGAACAACAGGAACGCGCCACCGCCCGGCTGATGATCGTCGTTCCCTTGGCCCTGCTGATCGTCCTCTTGGTTCTGTATTTCCAGTTCAAGACCATTACCGCATCGTTGATTCATTTCTCCGGTGTATTCGTGGCTTTTGCCGGTGGTTTCATCCTGCTCTGGCTGTACGGGCAGGACTGGTTCATGAACTTTTCCCTGGCGGGAGTCAATATGCGGGATTTGTTTCAGATGCACACCATCAACCTGAGCGTAGCCGTATGGGTCGGCTTCATCGCCCTCTTCGGAGTGGCGACAGACGACGGCGTACTGATGGGAACCTACATCCATCATGTCTTCCTGGAAAAGAACCCGCAGACCAAACATGACATACGCGAAGCCGTAGTGACAGCAGGCCTCAAGCGGGTACGCCCCGCAGCCATGACGACCGCGACCACCCTGATCGCCCTGCTCCCCGTCCTCACCTCGACCGGAAAGGGAGCCGACATCATGGTCCCGATGGCAATCCCGACTTTCGGCGGCATGTTGATCCAGTCGATGACCATGTTTGTCGTTCCCGTATTCCAATGCTGGTGGCGGGAAGGACTGCTGAAGAAAGAGGAAAAGGCCCGCAACACAGCAGAAAATTCCTCACCGGGAAAATAAAGTTTCCTTAGCATGAAACTAAATTTTCTTCGGATGAAAATAAATTTTCCATTGCATGAAAATAAATTTTCACGCAAAGACAAAAGTTGAAAATAAAGTTTCAATAAATAAAATAGTTATAGAATGAGAATAAAAAAGCATAAAGCCATCTTACGTTGGGGTACCATCCTGCTATCGGCACTTTGGTACCTCCCATCACAGGCACAGACGACCGACAGCCTTTCCTATTACCTGGAAACGGCCGCCCGGAACAATCCGTCGGTAAATTCCAGTTTTGCCCTTTACAAAGCATCCCTGGAAAAGATACCGCAAGCGGGAGCTTTCTCCGATCCCGAACTCGAAATGGGATTCTTCTTCAAACCAATGGAACAGCTCTCCGGCAAACAGGTAGCCGATTTCACCCTGATGCAGATGTTCCCCTGGTTCGGGACGCGTAAAGCAGCCCGCAGCGAGGCGACCGAAATGGCACGCATGGCCTACGAACAATTCCGCGAAAGCCGCAACAACCTGTTCTACGAGGTCAAGAGTCAATGGTACCAATTGAACAACCTGAATGAGCAGTATAAAAACACGGCAGCCAACCTCGCACTGTTAAAGCAGTTGGAACAGTTGGCACTGAACCGCTATACCGCATCCTCTTCACCGGGTGTTCCGGTATCGTCAGCAGCCACCTCACCGGTCATCTCCCCTCTTCCCCAAGCAACGGTAAACAACGGTATGGGAAGTATGGGGAATATGACTCCCTCCCCTGCACCTGCATCGCCGGGTGGCAGCAAGGCAATGTCCGGCATGGGCAGTAACATGGGAGGTAGCCCGATGGGGAGCGGTTCGTCCGGCAGCATGTCCGATGTCCTTCGTATCCAGATCGAAATGGCCGAACTCGAAAACAACCTCGAAGTCCTCCTGTCAAACAGGAAAGCAGCCGAAGCCCGCTTCAACAGCCTGCTAAACCGGGATCAGAGTTTGCCGGTACAGACGTCCGACTCGCTAACACAAAAACTGTTTTCCGTAAAAGACAATGCGGTTTTAGACAGCATCATCCTCTCCAACCCAATGCTCTCCATGCTCGAAGCAGAAGCGAATGCCTATAAGGCCAAAGCGGAGATGGACAAAAAGATGAGCCTCCCCATGTTCGGCATCGGACTGCAATATTCCATTATGGCAAAGCGCTCCGAGGAGATGGCCCGGATGTCCGGGATGGGCAATATGAACGGGATGGATATGGTCATGCCGATGGTCAAGATCAGCATCCCGATCTTCCGCCGGAAATATAACGCCCAGCAACGGGAAAGCAGGCATTACCGGCAAGCAAGCGAGTTGAAATATGAAGATACGCTTAACCAGCTTCACGCCGAATATATCGCATTAAAGCAACAATTGGCAGATGCTTCGCGCAAAATAGACCTGTACGCCAAGCAGCAGGACCTGTCCCGGTCGACCTGGCAATTGATGATCCGCGAATTTTCGGCAGGGACAACTTCCCTCACGGACATTATCCAGTTGGAACGCCAATTGTTGGATTACAGCCTTAAAAAAAGCGAAGCGGTTGCCGAATACAACACGCTGGTCGCAGGATTGGAAAAATTAGTATCAACCTCCGTAAATGAATAACAAGATGAAAAAGATAAATGAAATAAGAAGAAACAAACCGGTTCAATATGCAGTGGTAGCCCTCGCAGGCTTATTGGCTGGCTGGCTTTTGTTCAGCCCGTCCAAAAACGTCACCCCGGAGACCTATGAGAGGCATGAGATGCACAAAGGACACAGCCATGACCTCATACAGGATGAAACGGGTGTCTGGACCTGCTCCATGCACCCCCAGATACGCCAGGACAAACCCGGCAAATGCCCGATCTGTGCGATGGATCTGATCCCGGTCCGTAAAAGTAGCGATGGCAATGGCAGCGAAAGCTCCGATCCCAACGCCATCCGGCTGTCTGAAGAGGCGGCGGCCCTGGCAGATGTGCAGACTTCGAGGGTAAGCAAAGAAAATCCGGTCAAGACAGTCCGCCTGTATGGCAAGATCGTCCCGAACGAACAAAGCCTTCAATCCCAGACGGCTCATGTCGGTGGACGCATTGAACAGTTGAATATCAACTTCACCGGTGAGACTGTACGTGCCGGACAGACACTTGCCGTCCTCTATTCCCCCGAACTGTTCACCGCCCAACAGGAACTCTTAGAAGCCATCAAGATGCAGCAGCCCGCTCTTATCCAGGCGGCTCGCGAAAAACTCCGTCTCTGGAAAATGACGGATGCCCAGATAGGAGCGATCGAACAGTCGGGAACCGTTTCCCCGCTCGTCGAGATCAAAGCGAACGTAAGCGGGATCGTGATGACTAAACGGGTAAGCCAGGGTGATTATGTTGCTTCGGGGGCCGTACTGTTCGACATCGCTAACCTGTCAAACGTATGGGCGATGTTCGATGCTTTCGAAGTGGACCTTCCTTTCCTGAATAGAGGCGACCAGGTTCATTTTACTTTGCAGGCCCTTCCCGGTAAGACATATACGGGACGAATCGCTTTTATCGATCCGATCATCAACCCGTCCACCCGTACGGCACGTGTCCGTGTGGAAGTAGCCAACAGCCGGATGGAGCTAAAACCGGAAATGTATGCGACCGCCGAGGTCAATGCCCCCCTTCAAGGCTATAAGGATCGGATCGTCGTGCCGCAGACTGCCGTTCTCTGGACCGGAAAACGTTCTATCGTCTATGTCAGGCAGCCTGACACGTCTACCCCTACTTTCCTGATGCGCGAAGTCGAATTGGGACCGTCCCTCGGTAATGCCTACGTCATCCTGAAAGGATTGTCCGAAGGAGAAGAGGTCGTAACCAACGGCGTATTCTCGATAGACGCCAGCGCCCAGCTCGAAGGGAAACAGTCGATGATGAACAACGCCGGCGAAACGCAACCGATGAACGGCCATGCAGGGCATACGATGGGTGGCCACGGAGGACATACCACGCACAAGGCCTCCGATACACAATCAGAAACAGCAGGCGAACACGCCATGTTCGGTGTCAAAGGCTCCTGCGATATGTGCAAACAGCGCATCGAAACGGCGGCTAAAAGCGTAAACGGTGTTCTGTCAGCCCATTGGGACAAGGAAAAACAGATGATACACCTGCAATACGATCCGTCGAAAACCTCCGTCGACGCCATCAGCAAAGCTATTGCCAAAGTGGGGCACGACACTGATACCGACAAAGCGGATCAAACCGTCTACGACCAACTGCCGGGCTGCTGCAAATACCGAAAGTAAGCGAGCGCTGCAACCCGACCAAGCGACCGACCCGTCATCGCCACTATTGTCCTTTTTTATACTGGTGGCGATATTCGGTCGCACTCAACCCGGTTGCGTTCTTGAAGAAACGGCTGAACGCAGCCTGGTCTTCGAAACCCAGCATCAAGGCGATCTCTTTCGAACTTTTGGCCGTATAGAGCAGCAAACGCTGGGCTTCAGCCTGGATACGATTATGGATAATACGAATGGCGGAAGGCTGCTGATAGGTGGAAAGGATATTTGCCAATGTCTTCGGGGATTTGTTCAGCATGTCTGCATATTCCTGCACCTGTTTTTTCTCCTTAAAATAAGTATCGACCAAGACATAGAATTTACGGATCGTCTCGAACTGGAAGCTATTCTCCCGAACGACTCCCTGCCGGTCTTCCGCTATTCGCGTACACAATATGATAAACCGTTTCAACAGTACCCGGAGCATCTCGTCTTGCAGGTGGTCAGTACTGAGAAACTCCTCTTGCATGATCCCCGTCAGCGTGTCGATCTTCCGCCGTTCATCTTCCGAAAGGACAAAAGTCAGCACATGCGACGAACCGTGAAACAGTAACCCGTTGCACGACACTTCATGGTCATTGCCATGTATGCAGTAAAAGTTTCCGTTGAACAGCAGAGCATGGTATTTGCCTTCGATGCGCAGGAACTCCAGATGATGCAAATGGGAAAGTGGAATGAGCTGTCCCTTCTTCAAAACAAGCTGCTGATGGTCGATATCCAACTCCACTTCGCCGGAATCCACCCATATAAACTTGTACAGTGTTTTGTCTTTCAGAAGATCCGGGTCTTCATGGAGCGAATCGGTCAAAACGATCCGCCCCTTTATCTTCGCATTCTCAAATGTCCATCTCATGGTATCTTAATTTTCAATTCTCAATTTCCATTATCTCCAGTTCCCCGGCAACTCTCCCGTATGCCGCCTGAACCAGCGTGCAAAGGTATCATAATTTGAGAAATTAAGCATCACGGCAATACGGGAAGGTCTCAGTCGAGTCTTAATCAGCAAGTCTTTCGCCTCAAGTAAGACATACTGGCTGATCCATTCCGCCGCCGAAATACCGGAATGCGATTTGCATTTGTTATTCAGTTCCGTCGAAGTCATTCCTAACTTCTCGGCAAAATAATAAACCGGATAATGATGATAACGACTAATCAGCAAAGCGAAATCGTGGAAGAAAGGCGGAACCTCGCTATCCCGGTCGTCCGCCAGATGTCCTCCCTGCTGGAGGAAGAAAATAAGGGCACGCAAAAGTGATTCCACCACTTTGACACGGGCATCGCTCATTCGCTCGATTTGTGACTGTATCAGCCGGATATAGAGTCCGGACTCTTCCAGTTCGTCCGGTGTAATCGTCCGGAACATCAGACGTTGCCGATTGATCAGCAGATCACTACCGGCATAGATTACAATCCCTTCAAAACCTGTCTCCGAAAAACGGGATATGTCACTCACGTCTTCCACAGACGCCAGAAACACCTGTCCGGCAACTATGGAGATTTCCTTTCCAAGCGCTTTGCATTCGAACTTTCCTCCCCGGCAGACCACAGCAAGAGTTCCCGGTTCCAAAGGCAACAGTTCATGATCCTGCCCGACTTCGACGTGAATGATCTTTAAAGTACTTTCCAATGTCAAATTCGCAGTCGACACGGCATGATAGAGGTCGATCGGTAATATTTTATCTGTATTCATTTCCTTCTCACTTTTAAATAAAAATCATTTCACTTCGAACATTTAAAGATAGTTATTAGTTTAATACATACAAGTCTTTTTAGATTAAGTTAAAACCCTATTAATAACATTTTATGATAACAACTCTCGTCATTTTAGCGCTTTCCGCCTTGTTTTTCGTGAACGGGAAGATACGCTCGGACCTCGTTGCGCTTTGCGCACTCGTACTCCTCATGGTCTGTAAGATTTTAACTCCTGAAGAAGCATTATCCGGTTTTTCAAATCCGATCGTAATCATGATGGTCGGCTTGTTCGTGGTCGGGGGAGCCATCTTCAAAACCGGCCTGGCCAAGATGATCAGCAGTAAAATACTCCAGTTGGCAGGGAAAAGCGAATTGAAGTTATTCATTTTAATTATGGTTGTGACAGCCTTCATTGGCGCCTTTGTCAGCAACACCGGAACTGTGGCCCTGATGTTACCCATCGTGGTCAGTATGGCGATGAATGCCAACATAAACCCCAGCCGCTTCCTGATGCCTCTCGCTTTCGCAAGCAGCATGGGAGGAATGGCGACCCTGATCGGTACGCCTCCCAACCTCGTCGTGCAGGAGGCTTTGAAGAACGCCGGGTTCGACAGCCTTTCGTTCTTCTCTTTCACTCCGGTCGGATTGGTCTGCGTGCTGACTGGAATCATTATCCTGATCCCGCTCAGTAAAATATTCCTGGCAAAAAAAGACGACAACAATAAAAAAGAGACTTCCGGCGGCCGCACTCCAAAAGAACTGGCACAGAAATACCAACTCTCCGACAATCTCTACCGCTTAAGAGTCACCTCCGGTTCCCTGGTTTGCAATAAAACATTACAGGAACTCAATATCACACAAACATATAATCTGACGATCCTCGAAATACGAAGAAAATCGCCGTCACAGGGCCGCTTCATGAAGACCGTGGATCAAAAATTGGCCGGTCCGGACACAGAACTGAAAGAAAACGATATCTTATATGTCTTCGGAGCATTCGACAAGATCGAGCTGTTTGCCCGTGAAAACAGACTGTCGCTCACAGAATCGAAAGTCGCCGAGTTCGCCGGCGGACCGTCCGACGAAAAACTGAGTGTGCAGGAGATCGGTATCGCCGAAGTCTTGTTGATGCCGGATTCCAAATTGATCAATAAAGCGGTCAAAGATTCCGGTTTCAGGGATAAATATGGAGTCAACATATTAGGCATACAACGGAAAAACGAATATATCCTGTCTAATATAAAAGAGGTAAAGATGCACTCCGGCGACATCCTCCTGATACAGGGCACATGGGATAGCATCGCCCGCATGAGCCATAAACAGTCTCAATGGGTAGTACTCGGACAACCTGTCGAAGAAGCATCCAAAGTCACACTGGACTATAAAGCACCTGTCGCCGCCCTGATCATGACCGGCATGATTGCAGCGATGGTATTCGATTTCATTCCGATTCCTCCGGTCGCAGCCGTCCTGATCGCAGCGATCCTGATGGTGCTGACAGGCTGCTTCCGCAATGTGGAAGACGCCTACAAGACGATCAACTGGGAAAGCATCGTACTGATAGCCGCCATGCTCCCGATGTCGCTTGCCCTCGAAAAGACAGGAGCCTCCAACCTGATATCGGAAAAACTGGTAAGCGGATTGGGTGATTACGGGCCACTTGCCCTTATGGCGGGAATCTATTTCACGACTTCTCTGCTCACCATGTTCATCAGCAATACGGCAACAGCGGTACTGGTGGCTCCCATCGCGTTGCAATCGGCTTTGGCAATCGGGGTCAGTCCCTACCCGTTCCTGCTGGCCGTAACGGTGGGTGCGAGCATGTGCTTCGCCTCCCCCTTCTCGACTCCTCCGAACGCTCTGGTCATGTCGGCGGGCAAGTACACATTCATGGACTATGTCAAAGTCGGCATGCCCTTGCAAATCATCATGGGAATCGTCATGATCTTCATATTGCCATTATTATTTCCGTTCTAAACATTCACTGATATTTATTAGTTTTATATTTGCACACCAAAAAAGAAAAAGATGAAGATACCGTTCAAACCAATCGGAATCGAAGATAAAGATATTATAACATCCTTTACGATACCGAGCAATTACAAGAATTGCGATTATTCATTTGCCAACATCTGTAGTTGGCGATTCCTATACGACAGCGAGTTTGCCATTGTCGACGGCAGCCTGCTGATCCGTTTCTGGATCGAAAACAAAACGAGAGTCGCTTATATGACACCTACGGGTCAAGGCAACCTGAAACAGGCAATCGACCTATTGGAAGCCGATTCGCTCGAACAGGGCCACCCGCTCTGTATGTTAGGTGTAACGCCCGATGCCAAAGAAGAACTCGAAAAAGCAATCCCCGGAGGATTTTTCTACATTCCCGAACGAGATTATTTCGATTACATCTATTTGCGTGAAGACCTGGCAACCCTGAAAGGAAAGAAATACCAGGCGAAACGCAATCATATCAACAACTTCAATAAGAAATTTGATTACAAATATATCCCTATCACACCCGAACTGGTTCCCGAGTGCCTCCAGCTCGAATGCAAATGGTACAAAGCCAACCGGGAAGATAATGACGAGGAGGATCTGAACGACGAAC
>ERZ827037.2749-NODE-2749-length-13599-cov-3.588895_pt1 | contig 13599 bp, 4 predicted proteins | sample MGYA00519924_ERZ827037 | MGnify/ENA primary metagenome ERZ827037 (study PRJEB31778, sample SAMEA3449250) | human gut metagenome | biome: human gut; feature: human-associated habitat; material: faeces | place: United Kingdom | collected 2010/2012 ...
CCAATGAAGGGTTGTCCGGGGCAATGTTCGGTACAGGACGGTTGTTGGATGATTTGATACAGTTTGTCTATTCCGGTACGGGATGCCGTTTATTATTGATGGGCGATACGGCTCAGCTTCCGCCGGTGGGTGAGGAGTTGAGTCCGGCGCTTTTTACGGACGCTTTGAAAGGATACGGTTTGGAAGTGCGGGAGGTCGATCTGACACAGGTCGTGCGACAGGTACAGGATTCCGGTATTTTATGGAATGCGACCCGCCTTCGTGAATTGATTGCGGAAGATGAATGTTATTCTCTTCCCAAGATTCGGATTTCCGGATTTGCCGATATAAAGGTAGTACCGGGGGAGGAACTGATCGATACACTTACTGCCTGTTATGAGCGGGACGGTATGGATGAGACAATTGTGGTTTGCCGTTCCAATAAACGGGCCAATATATATAATAAAGGTATAAGGGCGCAAATTCTCTATCGGGAAGACGAACTGAATACCGGTGATATGCTGATGGTGGCAAAGAATAATTATTATTGGACGGAAAAAAGCAAGGAAATGGATTTTATTGCAAATGGAGAGATTGCTGTGGTGCGTCGGGTTCGTCGTACGCGCGAGCTGTATGAGTTTCGCTTTGCAGAGGTCGTATTGACATTTCCCGACCATGAAGATTTTGAGTTGGAGGCCAATTTATTGCTGGATACACTTCATTCGGATGCTCCGGCTTTGCCGAAAACGGAAAACGACCGTTTGTTTTATAGCGTGTTAGAGGATTATGCGGATATTCCTGTTAAGAGGGATCGTATGAAAAAGATGAAGGCTGACCCGCATTACAATGCTTTACAGGTGAAATATGCGTATGCTGTCACCTGTCATAAAGCTCAGGGCGGGCAGTGGCAAAATGTTTTTCTTGATCAGGGATATATGACGGATGAGTATCTGACACCCGATTATTTTCGTTGGCTATATACGGCTTTCACCCGTGCTACTCGAACGTTGTATTTGGTCAATTATCCGAAGGAGCAGTGGATATAGTGGTGATTTCTATGTGGTCTGTTGTCGATAGAAGCGGTGCTGTTGATTGGTGGTGGCAAATATAGAATGCGATGGTAAGTACAGAAAAGGGAAATACTTTTACGAGTGTGCAGTATCTCCCTTTTCCTTAACTATTTTTCAAGCGGTATGAAAGTAATGGCTTGTCCTCCGCCTTTTGCCATGCGGATAGAAAGAGTATCATCGGTTGTCACCGTTTTCTCTAAGATTTCGTATGAAGTAGGATTGGTTTCCCAATCGGCGTTCGCTCCATCGGCATAGATTGTTGCTTTATACGTCTTTCCTTTTTCAAGAAAATCCAGTTTGATATCTGTTGTACGTGCTTCTTCGTTAGTTGTGGCTCCCAAGAAATATTTGTCCTTTGCTTTACGGACGATTACTACAAACTCACCGGGTTCTCCAGCCAGAGCTTCTGACCAGTCACAGTCGGCGTCGAAATCACGGAAGAATTGAAAAGCAGGATGTCCTTCATAATTTTCTATCATGTCCGCAGCCATTTGGAGTGGGGAGTAGATTACCACCCAATTGGCAATCTGCTTGGCTAATGTTGTATTGACGCGGCAGTCCTTGCTATCCATGCTATTCCACTTTTTCCGGAAAGGTGAGTGCTTGGCCCGTTCATATAGGATGTCGAAGATTCCCGGTGTATAATCCATCGGGCCGCTCAGTAATCTGGTGAATGGCAGCAGTTCGTGATGGGAGGGCGGATTTCCCGTACTCCAAGCGTTCCACTCCATTCCCCGTGCACCTTCACGCGTCATCATATTCGGATAGGTACGGCGGATGCCGGTATCCTTGATCGGTTCATGCACATCGATGGTAGTGTGATATTTGGGAGCTGTTTTTACTACGTTCCGATAGTGGCGTACGTTGTATTGCCCATGATGATTGTGCCCGGCAGGGAGCCCTCCGGCATAGCCGGTTTTTACCGAATGTATGCCTAAGTCTGCATACCATTTGTAGGCTTTGTCCAATTGATTCTCGTAATTCGGAATATTACCGCCAGTTTCGTGATGACCGATTATCTCTATTCCCTTTTCCCGGGCATAGCGGGCTATTTCTTGCAGGTTGAAATCGGCATATGGCCGAGTGTAATCGAAGTTTTGTGTGCCTCCCCAATTTTCCCATCCTTCATTCCAGCCTTCAAACATCACCGCTTCAATGTGGTTGGCGGCGGCAAAGTCGATGTATCTTTTGGCATTTTCTGTTGTTGCGCCGTGGCGGTCATTGATTACCCAGCTTTCCACTCCCAAATGCATGCCCCACCAGATACCTACGTATTTCATCGGACGTATCCAGTCGGTTGTCTCCAATACGCACGGTTCATTCAAGTTTAGGATTAATCCCGAATTAATCAGCCCGACGGCTTTCGGGGCAATTTGTATGGTCCGCCAGGGAGTTTGGAAAGTTCCACCTGTGATTCGGGCTTTTACACCGTCCGGCCAGGGAGCCAGTTCTGATTTCAGCAGACAGTTGCCTGTATTTTTCAAGGTCATTTCGGGGAAGTCGGTCAGTGCCGCTTCGTGTATACTGGCATATATATTTCCTGTTTTGAATGTCATGGGCGTGTTGGCATTGCCTATTTGGCTTATGGGCTGTGTGCGGTATAGCAGTTCATAGGTGTCGAAGCTGGCCGGGATTGACCAGGATGTTCCGTCTTGTGCAATATTGAAGGAGGTCAGCTCATCCGTGATAAACAGGCTGTCCGCATCGGGCACCTGGTATTCGTAACGAAATCCTATACCATCATTGAATACTCTGAAACGAAGGGTTAGCAGAGTCTCTTTGGTATCTGTCAGGTGTACAGCCATTTCATTATAATGATTGCGTATTGATTTATTTTCTCCCCACGGTTGTGTCCATATTTCATCTTTGGAGTCGAAATCCGTTCCGGTAATGTGGAAATCTTCTGATAGGTTGATTCCGTCTCTGGCTTCGAAACCGAGAATGGAGGGAGCAATAAATGGGGTATCATTAACAGTGATATGGTAAGCCATTTGATTGCTGTCATTCAGGTAGAAAGCAAGCTTGATCGTATTATTGGGAGAGTTGATTTCTGTAGGCCGGGGACGGGTACAACTATTTGCTAATAAAATTAGTATGATAGGGAGGAGTATCTCTTTTTTCATGTCGCTGTTATTGGTTATATGGTTCAAAAATAATGAAATATTCTTTTTTGATCAATGATAATGAATAAATATCTTCATTGACTGACTATATTTATTGGGGGTATATCAACAAAATAGGAGAAAACTGTTCCTGTTTTCCCCTATTTCTATTGAAAAATACTTCTCTGTTATTGAGACATTTTTTTGTTTTCGGTAAGCTTTAAAGTAAGATTTAAAGCTTATGCCTGCCAATGTTTAGCGAACAATCAATTTCGCGGTCTGAATATTACCGTCATCTTCTACCATTAAGATATAGATGCCACTGGAAAGTCCGGTTATAGGTAATTTAGTAATATTGCCGGTAGCTATTGTTTGTTTTAAAACAGATCCTTGTAAGGAAATCAATTTGATTCTGGCATTTGCATTTGCTACTATGTTCAGATCTTCACCGTTGTGTATCGGGTTTGGATAAATAACCAAGTCGATATTCTCTGTCTTCTCATTTTCCATACCGGTTATTACTTCCTGATATTCTTTCGATACGGCAAGTACGGTAGGATAAGAAGAAGAGCTGTTGTTTGTAATTTCCAAAGAAGCGATTGTTTTAGAAGGATCTGCCGCAATGGAACCTTCATACAAGGTTACCCAATATTTATTTTCAATTTCATCTGTGCCATAGCCACTGGTTGCTGTTGTCAAAATTCTACCTAATTGGCCTACTGCATGCCCTGAAGGATAGGTTTGGCACCAATCTTGGAAGCTGGCAGTTGCACTGTTGCTTGAAGTCCCGTCGGTATAATTTACTTTGGCAGTAACGTTTGAAGAACCGTTGGCGCTAATAGCCAGGAAGTGTAATTTTTCAGCCTTATGTTCACCATCGAAAGTTAAAGTCACCGTTTTAGGCTGTCCTTTGGTCATAGCTGCTGCATTCTTTTCTGTTGGAGAACCTAACTGATAAGGAATTCCGGAAAGTGAAGTTAACTTACCGTCACCTGAGTAAACGGCACCTTTTTCCTGAACATCTGAAGTATATAATACCCAACCCTGATCATCCAAAGTCATATCTGTAGATTGAAGACACGGAGTACTTTCAGCTATAACGTCGGCATTGAAACCGGAAGTAACCGTCAAAGGAACTCTGCGGGCTACGGTCAGTTCACCTTCTTTACCATAAACTTCAAGTTCATAGATTTTCGCATTCTTACCGGCTGCTGCGGTAAATACGAACTCTACATAACGCGCTACTATCGCTTTATCCAGATTGATGGCATTGTTATCTGTCAATTCGGTGGTAACATTTGCTATTTCTGTAAACTCATCTTCGAAGGCTGCCAACGATACTTTCATGCCGGTAGTTTCTATCCAGTCATCTGCATTGCTGCGTTCGATGAAAGCTTTCAACGAGCTGATTTCATAATAATCTCCCAAGTCGAACAATGCTGTATGCAATGAAGAGTTGTCTATATCGTAGTCAGTTCTCCAATATGAAGTCTTATTACCGTCAGTCAGTGCGTCGAATGAAGTATGTTCATCTTCAGAGTCGAAGTCATTTTCATCAATGATCGGTTCTTTGTTAAGCAAAATGTTAACAATAGAAGGATCGACAGATGTTACAGTATAACTGGTTGTTGTGGTTTTACCTCCGTTGGTCAAAGAAATAACGATTGATACAACGCCACCTTTTTTAGCATTGAGGGTATAGTTGATCTTACCATCGGCTGCAGTAACATCAGTAACGTCAAGAACTTCTGTATTGGAAGAGGTTACTTCTACTTTAAAGTCTGATCCTTGAGCTACACCATTCAAATTATATTCGGTTGTTTGCGGCAGTGAGTTGCCGATTTTAAGTTCCGCATCTTCCGGAGTTGTTACTTCGGCAGATACTACTACAGAATATACCTCGAATTCCCAAATACGTATGGTAATCGGTTTTTCTTCATCGTACGGGGTGAATCTTACATAACGGGCCTTAGTCGGTTTGATGTAATCGTCTTTTGTGTTTTCCGGACGGTTTTGTTCATCCAATACGGTAGTCCAGTTTTCGTTATCCATACTTACTTCGATTCTATAGCATTGTACATTATCGCTATAGTTTTCTTTGTGTCCACAGTCTGCCCATCTGAATCGATAAATGTCGTAATCCGCTTTCAAATCCAGGATAACCCAATGTTCTTTTTTACCGCCAATACACCATTTAGCTCTTACACTGCTCGGTACCCAGTCACAATCGACAAGGTTAGATGGATCTTCGGGAGGAAGTGAACCACTGGCAGCGACGATAGTTGCTCCACAACTTACTTTTTCCAACATTTTGCTATTGGATACTTCAATGAAACCGGCGATGGTTTCGGTGGTCGTACCGGATGCATTACGAACTTTTACTGTGATATCGTATTTTCCTTGATTTGTAAATTTGAACACAGCAGTCTCTGTACCCTGTCCACGTACTAATGTAGCACCTGCAGGAGCTACCCATTCGTATCCTTCCGGATACCGGTTTGCTTTGGCTTTGATGGTTACTTCTTCTCCTGTTTTTGCCAATGTGGTAGAAGCACTCATCGTTACATCGGGAGTTTGGAGAGCCGGATAGTTCATCACTAATTTAGCTTCTGCTGTAGACTCCTTCATGTTTTTGAATACGGCTCTTACATAAATGTCTATTTTTTGATCACCTTGGTTTCTTTGGAACTTAGGAATATAGAATCCTTCATTACGTGTTTGACCTACCAGTTGCAACTTGTTGTTGATGTAGGTGTATACGTTGTAGTGATGGATATCAGAATTAGTTTTAGGGCTGTCCCATATCAAACGGATGTCACTGATTTCGTCACCCAATTCATTTTGTGATTTCAGGTTGCTGACACTTACTGCTGCCGGTGCGTAATTGCCCGGAAGAATTCCTAACTGTCCCAATGATACATTGAATGCGCCTCCGGCATTTGATTTGAAATCCAATGCAATGATTGCCAGGGTTTTTCCGTTTAATGAGGAGATGTCGATGGTTGCTACTGTCCATCCATTCACATCTTGCTTGGTAGCATTCGCCAAGGAGAATGTAGAGAATGAAGAAGCATTGTCGGCAGTTGCCAGTTTTACTTCTGTATTTGCAATATCACCTTTGTATACCAGTTGGAATTTGTCACCATTGGCGATGGCCAGCTTGGTTTTGTACAAACGGGTTAAATGACTGGCTTGTGCGGTGAGCGTTCCTGTAACTTTCAGGCTGGTGCCGGTATTGAATGCGTCATCCCAATCCAAATCGATTTTTAAACCGTCTGAATTGTTTTCAATCCACCATCTCCAGGTAGGAAGGATATCTTGCATACCACGGTGATACCAGTCCTGTGTACCAAGTTTTACACCGTCTACGAAACGGTATTTTCCTAAACCGGCGCTAAATGAACTTACGAAAGGTTTGGTTGTAATGGCACTGCGTTCTGCAATTGCATTTGCCAGACCGGGCCATTGGCTACCGGACCAACCGTTGGTATTGGATGGGTCTGCAGCAGCATTGGTCCAGAAACGGGATTCATTGGAGAATACGGTTTTCATTTTTCCATATGCTACGTCACCGCAAGCATCTTCTGTATCGAGTTGATCTTTAACGACTTGTTTCCAGATACCTTCTTCCGGGTTGAACAAGTCGATAGAACCGTTGTGTCCGCTCTGTGTGAAACAGGATTTGAAATAGCTTCCATTACCGGTAAAACCGCCTTGGGCACATTCTACACCGTGATACATTTGTTTGAAGTAACTGTCTCCGAGCCCCCAACCTTCAAATGTGTTTTTATTACTTGCAGCACCACTGGGGCTACCGTAGTTGGAGAAATAAGAAAATCTTGAATCATCTTCGAAGCTTGCTTTCTTACCACTGAAACTGGTGCTCATGTCGTACCATTGTATTTCATGGTGAGAATTTCCATCCTTATCTGCGAGTTCAAAATAGTAAGTGAAGAAACGACGCCATTTATCGTTGTAGCTACAGAGAGTTTCTTCATTGATAAACCAACCGTCAAAACCATAATATGCAGCAATTTCATATAGCTTTTTGGCATAAGGGAAGATGCCGTTTTCTTCGGTCAATACTTCATATACCCATTTGGATTGTCCGCCGAAGGCGCTTGGAGGGAAGAATATCTGTCCCAATACCTTTACACCATTTAAGTGTGCCGCATCTGTTACCGGTGCAGAAGGAGGGATGATGATACCTTCGCCTGCAGAGCCAGCCCACCAAACGAGCACGTCCATATATTGCCAATAAGTAGGATTATAGCCGATAAAATTGTTGGCTCCTTGAGCCGGTGTCTGACTACAAGACGGATGCATCGTTAAACATGCAGACACTTGTCCGTCGTAAAACTGAGTGGCATTCGCTTTGATATTGTCGTCATTGAAACGAGGTTGCAAAGGAACCGTACTTCTATTAAATTTTGCATCCGGATCGTTTTCCGGTGTCCAATTAATAATGTTTTCTGGATGCCAACATCCGCCATAAGGCTGCTGAGCCATCATGCTACCCGCCGTCAGTGTCATTGAGAAAGCGAGTACAGAAAGTAATTTTTTTACGTTCATAAATTGATAATTAAGGATTAATAATAAGTTATCGATTGTATTGTAGATGATTTGGAAGTATCGCTTCCAAATCATCTTTCTTTTTATTATCTGAAGTTATTCGCTTTTTTTCTGTTACCGTTATCATCGTTCGTGTCTTCCACATCCCACCAGATACGTACAGCCTGTGCATCGTTCGTATTATATTTGGCCGGTATGTTTTCGATGTTCTGTTCAAGTTCGGAATTGGGATAACGTACCCGTTTAATGAATTTTGTAGCAGGTACATCCGAACCGGTATGACCGATGTGGTTGCGTAAACGTGGATAATCTGTTCTTCTGAACTCTGCCCAGCCTTCATTTCCATTGGGGAATACGGCAATCCATTTTTGTGTGATGATCTGTTCCAGCATTAGCTCTTTGTCATCTCCGTCAAAGGCCGCTTTTCTACCCGGCATAACACTCAGATAGCGGTCTGCCCGGGTTATTCCGTAATATCCGGTGATGGATGCTGTAACGGCTTTATCAAACAGGTCTTTTACCTCACTTTTATTGTAGCCACCTGTCCATCCTCTCAATGCTGCCTCGGCTTTCAGGAACAATGATTCTGAATAGCCCAACCATACGGATTCGCGTGCCAATCCAAACCAGTCTGACGAGTTCAGTACTTTTAAATCTTTTTCCCTGCATCTTAATACGGAATAAATATCTGATTCCTGATTGATGTTTTTGTCATCGCCTATTTCACAACCTCTGAAATCTTCGCTGGATTCCTTGCCGTTTTCGAGCTCACTGGCGGGTGTAGGTCTCCACCAAAGTTTACTGCAACGCGGGTCGATAATGGTTGCTTGTGTCTTATAGGCTTCTTCCAAGTCGGCAATAATTTGTGCATACACCTCTTCTTCAGTATTGCGGGTGAAATAAGTTTCCACTCCTGTCGAAGGATTTAATTTCAAAGGAACTCCACCAAACTGTTTTACCAATTCATATTTCGGAATGGTACGCATATTATCGCCATTGTCTATCATCAAACCACCGGTAGCATTGAGTGCGGCCTTGCCTTCTTCTTCGGCCCAAGTCGGATTTACGTTGGAGATGCGAAGCGCCATGCGCAGACGGAGTGTATTGGCGAAGCGTATCCACTTGCTTTCGTCTCCTTCATAGCATACGTCTGCTTCTTTGGGGAACTGGAAAAGCGATTCACCTATTTTAATGTTATCAACGGCTTCCGTCAATATCTCAAAGCAACGGCGATATACTTGTTCTTCCGTATCATAAGGAAGTTTGTTAGGTATTTCGTCTTTATCAAGAAATACACTGAAAGGGATGGGGCCGTAAGTATCCACCATTTGTACTGCTAAAAAAGCATAGTAAATCCGGGTGATATGGTATACGTTCAGACATTTTGCCTGATTGTCTTCCTTTGTATACAGCTTCATCAGATCCAGAAATTCTTTTGTGCGGTTTTGATAGAATTCGCTCCAACGGTATCCTGACCATCCGTCCGAATAAATATAGTTGGGTGATCCGTTTACAAACTGTGATTTCGGATTGTTATTGGCAAAATATCCGGCATAAATATCATGTGTAAGGTTGGTTGCACGTTGATACTGTGCATACATGCCTTCGTAAAAGAATTTGTAGAATACGTCATTACCATCATTGGGGTCATTCATTTCCGGATTTGTATTCAATGGATCTTGATTCATTTCCTCAAAACCGTCCGTACAGGAAAATAACCCAAATAAACTTAGGATGATATAAAGTTTATAGTGTTTAAATTGTAACATAGTTTATATATTAAATTATTAGAAACTTACATTTACAGAGAAACCGAAAGTACGCGTGTAAGGTACTGCTGAGAAGTCGAGTGCCTGTGAGAACATACTTGTGTCGAAACCGCCTTCAGGGCTTGTTCCCGGAGTGTGTTTTAACAGGTAGCACAAGTTTCTGCCTACCAGAGACAGACGCAATGAGCTGAGTGGCGTTTTTGAGAGTAATGCTTTTGGAAAGTTGTAACCTAATGAGATTTCTTTCAATTTTACAAATGAAGCATCATAAATGAAAGCTTCGGCTGCACCACTGATTCTTGTATAATAATTTCTGTCACAAGTGATCTCTTTGGTGTTCTGCACAAATTGAGGATTTTCGGAGGATACGGGCTGGAAAGGATTGAAGTCCGGATTGGACATGCTACCCGGGTATACATACGAACCTCTGTACGAAGTACGTTCCGCCGTTCCGTAGCTGGTTGCCACTGCTTCTGAAACAGAAATGATATCACCTCCGAATTTCATGTCGAACAATGCTGACAGTACGAAGCCTTTATATTGGAAAGAGGGGGCTACGGACATTAATAATTTAGGTTGTATGTTACCAATCGGGGTCGTATTGGAGCCGGTTACAACTTTGGGCAGACCGGTGTCGTCTACGACAACGCTGCCGTCAGGCAGTCTTTCAAACATCTGTATCGGATAGATATCTCCCAATTTACCCCCTTCTACTGCACCTACATTCACCATCAGACCATCAGTTTCCGAATTGAAGATCATATTCTTTGCATTTGGAGCAAGTTCTTTTACGGTGGATTCGTTGTGTGCCAGGTTTACATCCAGATTAAAGGTAAAATCTTTCGTTTGAATCGGTGTCGAATAGATGGAGACTTCTATACCTTTGTTTACGATGAGTCCGGCATTAATCCATTCGTGTGACCACAAACCACCCATAGGTACTTTCATGATCTGGTTTTTAGTGCGGCTGTAATAATAAGTCATATCAAAACCTAAACGGTTGCTGAAGAACTTCATATCCAATCCGGCTTCATAAGCGGTGGAGATTTCCGGTTTTAGATTTGCATTGGCCAATACTGTGGGCTGAATGGGGCTTACTCCGGATTCGGTTTGTTCCCATTTCACTACATTGGTTAATATATAAGGTTCCGTATCTTTACCTACTTGCGCTGCCGATAATCTTACTTTGGCAAAAGTAAGCCAAGACGGTCTGTTCCATTGCATTTTGTCCATGAAGTCGGAAACAACAAAACTTAAGTTGGCAGATGGATAGAAGTAAGAACAATTATCTATCGGTAATGTAGACGACCAGTCGTTACGTGCTGTAAGGTCCAAGGCTAAATATTCATCCCAGGCAAACTGGAAAGTTCCGAAAACGGAATTTACCTTTTTCTCACGATACGTCTGTGAAGAAGCATTCCATCCTTTAGCGGAGTTCAATACCCACTCGCCAAAGTTCAGCATGTTATTGGCCATGCCGGTCAAACCTTCCGATTTTTGGTGCATTGCGTTAATACCCAAAGAGTATCCTACGCGGATCTTTTGGCCTATTTTATTGTTACCCACCAACATCGCTTCGAAATTGGATTCATAAAAGTTATCTTCTGTTTTGTTGAATCCTGCTTTGGTGATTGGGTCTATACCATCGGTTTTGTCCGAATCTTGTAGTTTGGTACGATAGAAGTCGAAAGCGTATTTGGCCGTTCCGTACAACCACGGTGTAAAGTTTAATTTTACATTATAGTAGCCAAAAGCTCTCCAACGGTCGTCCATGTTATCACGACGCCAGTTCAGATAATATGGGTTCAGAATTTCGGGTGAAGGGCCATACCAGTTAAGATGTCTGCTGTTTTCATCGGAGAACTGTTGTGAATCTTCCAAACGCACATTGTTGGGCACAGCCAATAACTGGTACACTTCACCGGTCTTACCGATCCAGGGACGTCCGGACATTTTGGTGCGTGAGAGAGATAATTTGGCATCTGTGCTGATGTATTTGTTTATATCGATACCGGCTTTGACATCCAAATTCACTTTACTCAAATGTTCTTTTTGAAAGAGTCCGTCTGTTTCGGTACTTCCCAATGACATGCGATAGTGTGCTCCTTCTTTAACGCCTCCTATAGATACATTGTGGTTTTGGGAGAATCCGGTCGAGAAATAATCTTTCATCTTGTCTCCGTATTTCTGATAAGGCATAGTTTGTCCGTTCCAGGCTTCCTGTTCTGAACCATCCAGTTCCGGGCCAAAACTATACATACTTTTAGGATTGTATACTCCGCCTTCTCCCTGACCGTATTGACTTTGCATATTGATTGTTTCTGCAACTTGCGACCAGGTCAGATTGCCGGAATAGGTAATACCGAATCCGTCTTTTTTAGTTCCTTTTTTAGTGGTGATTAATATGACACCGTTACCGGCACGTGAGCCGTATAGTGCGGCGGCATTAGGACCTTTCAAGACGGAAATAGATTCGATGTCTTCCGGGTTGATGTCAACAGCCGAACCTCCTCTGTCCGTACCACCGAACAAGGAAACGGAAGAACTGCTTTCATCACTGAATGGGACACCGTCAATGACCCACAGGGGCTGATTGTTGTCTGTTAAAGAAGAATTACCACGAAGAGTTATTTTGGTAGAACCTCCTAAACCGGTGCTTGCCGTATTCATTTGCAAGCCGGCTACTTTTCCCTGCAATGCACTTGTAACGGAGGGATCTCCGGTCTGGTTCAGTTTATCTCCTTTTAGGTCTTGCACTGCATAGCCGAGCATCTTCTTTTCACGTTTGATCCCAAGAGCGGTCACTACGACTTCGTCGATTACCTGTGTGTCGGGAGTCATCGAGAGGTTGATGATGCTTTGTCCTTTTACCGGAATCTCTTGTGGAGTATATCCAATGTAGGAAAATAGGAGAATCGGATTTTCTTCGGTTACTATCAGTGTATAATTTCCGTCAAAATCAGTAATAATACCATTTGTTGTACCTTTTACTAATACATTGACCCCGATAAGAGGCTCTCCGTTTTCGTCTACGATTTGTCCGCTTATCTTACGCTCTTTATCTGCGTTTTGCTTTTGGGAGTCTTGTGATGTTTGAAGATTATCTTTTAAATATACGATATTATCTTCTATTTTGAATGAAATGTTTTTGCCCTTCAGTACTTGTTTCAGTACTTCCTCCAGAGAAAGGTCCTGTACTTTTAGCGCTTCGATTGATACGGCTGATAGTTTGTCACTGTAGAAAAATTGATAGTTTGATTGAGATTGAATTTGTTTGATGACATTTCCCAACGTTGTACGTGAAGTATTCAGACTCAATTGGGCAATGATCAATTGAGTGGGAATTGCCATAAATAAAAGAATCAATAAGGCCCGAAGTAGGGGACTTCGAAAAGAATGATTGCTTTTCATACACAAAATTTAATGGTTATACAATTCGTTTAATTTTAAATGAACCTGTCTATATATTGTTTTGACTGGCTCTCTGTTTATAAAACAATAGTGAATGAAATTACACTTACTGCAAAATGAAGTTTTTTTTAAATAAATTAGTTTGATGCATGGGTTATGCGTATTTATATGGCTTATCGTTTGTTTTGAAGGGATTTCTTATGAATGATCATCCCTCAGAGCGGAGCTTTTGGTTTCCTCCGGAGAAACCATTCGTTCCACACCGAGAAACAAAAAGTTTCATACGGATGAAACAAAGAGTTTCAAGCTGATGAAACAAAGAGTTCCAACCTAATGAAACAAGGAGTTCCATGTAGAAGAAACTTTCCTTTCCAATAAATTGAAACGAATTATTATACTGTACTGGGATTTAGTTGACAACTTCTCTTGTTATACTAAGTTAGTTTGCGCCATATTTTTTAGACCTCAATGAGTTTGCTTTCCCGTTGTTAGTCCTATATAGGTTGTCATTTTAGAGATATTGCAAAATATATATCCTCGTTTATAAATGCAATGTTTCTGTCTGAAAGGAGGAGGGGAGATAATAAACAACTCCCTTCACAATCCCATGCCTTTGTCGGGCATTGGAAAAAGTGAAGGGAGTGAGTAAACGGATTTACTGTTGGGGTCTGGATACAATCAGTAAAAGAGGAATAA
>ERZ827037.2753-NODE-2753-length-13557-cov-3.333136_pt1 | contig 13557 bp, 9 predicted proteins | sample MGYA00519924_ERZ827037 | MGnify/ENA primary metagenome ERZ827037 (study PRJEB31778, sample SAMEA3449250) | human gut metagenome | biome: human gut; feature: human-associated habitat; material: faeces | place: United Kingdom | collected 2010/2012 ...
GGGCCGCGTGGCGGAAGAGTGCGGCGAGGACGCCGACCAAATGCAGGTGCGTTTCCAGCAGGCCGTGCTGGAACTGCCGCTCAAGCAGCGTCTGGTCTTCAACCTCCGCTATTACGACGGGATGTCCTACAGACAGATAGCCCGCGTGCTGGGACAGCGCGAACAGACGCTCAAGGTCAATTACCACTATGCAGTACAGAAACTGAAAGAAAAACTAACGCAGGAAATATGAACCGTGAATTTGAAAACAGCGGCCGGGTAATGCCTTACCGCATCCCGCCGCAGAGTCTCGAAGCGCTGCACGAGCGCATCCTCAGCCGGACGTCCCGCCGCCCGGCATCATCTCCCCGGACCGTCCGCAGATACTGCCTGACGGCCGCCGCCGCGGCTGCCGTGCTCGTCATGGGCCTGCTCGTTACCGAATACCGCACCCGCAGGGCCGACACGCCGGCCCCGGACCTCGAACAGATGCTCGCCACGACCCCGGCCGAGACGCTGCGTCAGGCCGCCGCAGAGAATTACGACGACATCCTTTACAACCAGCAACTCTAAAAACATTTCAGTATGAAACATATCCTGCTTTTCCTCTGCGCCCTGCTGTTCGCCCTGACGGGAAATACCGCACCGGCCTGCAACGAACCGGAACAACTGCTGGCCGAGGCCCGCACAGCGACGAACGCCGCGGGGAGCGTCTCCTCCGGCGAGCTGGAACGCGCCATGGCAGAAGCCCGGCGGGCCATGGAGGCGACCGGCCGGGAGATCGAACGCGCCGTGGCCGAAGCCCGGCAGGCCATCGATGCGGCGGAACGCATCGATATGGCCAACCAGTCGCTCGAAGAGCTGAACAAGGCGGCCCGCGAACAGATCGTCCGCGAGCTGGGGCTGAGCGCCCGCCAGCGCAGGGAATTCGAACCGATCTACAAGGCCTACCGCGAAGCGCTCGACAAAGCCGTCGACGCCCGTGCCGGCGCTTCCGGCGCCGACGAAGCCACGCAGAAAAACAGCCTGAAGGCCAAACTCTCGAACATCGCCGCCACGGCGCAGGTCAAGCGCGACTATGTGGACAAATTCGCCGCCGTGCTCACCGCCGAACAGATCCGCCGGCTCTACAACACCGAAGGCGAGATCGGCACCAACATCAAGCGGGCCGCCTTCGACCGGAGCAGCCGCACCCGCAGCGGACGGCTCAAAGGCAGCGGACGCATGGTGACGCAGGACTGGGGCAAGGCGGGCGACTACACGGGCATCTCGGCCGCGGCGTTCTTCGACATCACCGTCAGCCCCGCGGCCAAAACCATCAGCGTGACGGCCGACGACAACGTCATCGACCACCTGGTGCTGGAGCGCGACGGCGGGAAGCTGAAATTCCGCGTCAACGCCAACAGCACGGAAAACATCTCGGTCTCGGTCACCGTTCCGGCATCGGCCTCGCTGCGCGAAATATCGGCAGGCTCCTACGGCAAGGTGAACTGCAAAATGCCGCTGAAAGGTCCGTCGGTTTCGGTCTCCGTATCGAGCTACGGATCGGTGAGCGCCGACATCGACACGCCCGGCACCGCGAAACTCGACGTGTCGAGCTACGGCAAATTCGCAGGCTCGGTGCGCTGCGGCGACGGCGAGCTGCGGATTTCGAGCTACGGATCGGCGCAGGCTCCCGTGGAGTGCCGCAACAGCTGCAAACTGACAGTGGGCAGTTACGCCAAATTCTCGAACGACATCAAAGCCTCCGACCTCACGGTCGAGATCAGCAGCGGCGCCAGCGTCGGCAGCACGCTGACCGCCGACGCGCTGACGATGCGCATCGACAGCTACGCCAAATTCTCCGGCACGGTAACGGTAAAGACCCGGCCGGCGAAGCTGACCGTCAGCAGCGGCGGCTCGTTCAACGGGACATTCAGCGGCAGTTCGCTCGAAGCGAGCGTCGGAAGCTACGGCAAAATCTACCTGAAAGGCGCGGCGCAGGTCGCCGACGCCACGGTCCGGGTTTCGTCGGGCGCGAATTTCTCGGCCCCCGAACTGCGGGTCTCGGATTACGACCTGACGGTGTCGAACTACGCCAAAGCCGACGTCTGGTGTTCGGGCCGCCTGAAAATCAACGCTTCGACAGCCGCCAAAGTGACGTACGGCGGTCCCTGCACGGTCGAAACCGTCTCCGACAACATCCAGCGCAGAAAGTAAATGCCAACAACCATAAGCGTATTTACGGAAACGGGCCGCTCTTCGGGGGGCGGCCCGTCGTTTTTCCCCGTTTCCGGCTCGAATCCGGTCTTCGGAAGAGATTTCCCGCAACAAATCGGCGGCCGTGCGACAAATTCCAAAAGGTTATAATCCGTAAGCGCTCCCGGCCCAAAGCCGCCGGACTTTCGCCGGATACTCTTCCACGACGCCGAATCTGTAATGAAAACCCCGCCCAAACGCACTCCGGCACGGGCGGCGCGGCAAACGAAACTTGCGCAGAATGAAGGGATTCGAAAATATTTTTAATATATTTGTTGCCAAGGTTAGTTAGATCAAGTCCTATTATGTGCGAAAAACTTTTTATTTTCGACACCACGCTCCGCGACGGCGAGCAGGTGCCGGGCTGTCAGTTGAACACCACCGAGAAGATCGAAGTCGCCAAACTCCTCGAAAGTCTCGGCGTGGACATCATCGAAGCGGGATTCCCGATTTCCAGCCCCGGAGACTTCAACTCCGTACTTGAAATTTCGAAGGCCGTTTCGGCCCCGACGATCTGCGCGCTCACCCGCGCCGTGAAAAAAGACATCGACGTCGCCGCCGACGCCCTGCGGCTGGCCAAGCACAAGCGCATCCACACCGGAATCGGCGTATCGCCCCAGCATATCTACGACAAACTGCGCTCGACACCCGAAAAGATCATCGAATCGGCCGTCGGGGCGGTGAAATACGCCAAGCGCTACGTCGAGGACGTCGAGTTCTACGCCGAAGACGCCGGGCGCGCCGATCCGGAATACCTCGCCCGCGTGATCGAAGCGGTCATCGCGGCCGGCGCCACGGTGGTCAACATTCCCGACACCACGGGCTACTGCCTGCCCGGCGAGTACGGTGCGAAGATCAAATACCTCGTCGATCACGTCTCCAACATCGACCGGGCGATCATTTCGACCCACTGCCACAACGATCTGGGCATGGCTACGGCCAACACCCTGAGCGGCATTCTCAACGGCGCGCGGCAGGCCGAGGTGACGATCAACGGCATCGGCGAGCGGGCCGGCAACACGGCGCTCGAGGAGGTTGTGATGGCGTTGCGCTGTCACAAGCACTTGGGCATCGATACGAGCATCGACTCGAAATTGCTGACTTCGACGAGCCGCATGGTCGCCAGTATGATGAACATGCCCGTTCAGGCCAACAAGGCGATCGTCGGCCGCAATGCGTTCGCCCACTCGTCGGGCATTCATCAGGACGGCGTGCTCAAGAACCGCGAGAGCTACGAGATCATCGATCCGGTCGATGTGGGACTCGACGAGTCGGTCATCGCGCTTACGGCCCGCAGCGGTCGCGCGGCGCTGAGCCATCGTCTCGATCTGCTCGGTTTCAAGCTCGAGCAGGCCGAGCTGGACGAGGTGTACGCCAAGTTTCTCGATCTGGCCGATAAGAAGAAGGATATCCGCGACGACGACCTGCTCTATCTGGTCGGCGCGACGACGGGCGAGAAGATAACCAAGCGGATCAAGCTGAAATACTTGCAGATACTGACCGGTACGCTGATTCCGACCGCGACGGTCATTCTGAAGATCGGCGGCAACGAGCGCACGGCGACCTGCACCGGGAACGGACCGGTCGATGCGGCCGTCAAGGCGATCAAGACGCTGATCAACGAGACGGTGCAGATCACCGAGTTCCTGATTCAGGCGATGAACAAGGGCAGCGACGACGTGGGACGCGTACACGTGCAGGTGCGTTGCGGACAGATGCTCGTCCACGGCTTTTCGGCCAATACCGATGTCGTGAAGGCGGCCGTCGAGGCGTTCGTCGATGCGCTGAATCTGCTCAATGCGACGGAGAAGGCAGAATAAGAACACTTAAATACCGAACAGATGGGAAAGACTCTTTTTGACAAGGTATGGGACGCTCATACGGTCCGTCAGCTGGACGGGGGCCGGAGCGTGCTGTATATCGACCGCCACTATATCCACGAGGTGACCTCGCCCGTGGCCTTTCTGGGCTTGCGTAACCGGGGAATCAAGGTAGCCCGTCCCGACCGGACGACCGGTACGCCCGACCATAACGTGCCGACCGTCGATCAGGACAAACCGGTTGCCGAAGAGCAGAGCCGGATGCAGCTCGAATCGTTCGGTCGCAACTGCGAGGCGAACGGAGTCGAGTATTTCAAACTCGGCAGTCCGCGTCACGGGGTCGTGCATATCGTGGGCCCCGAGCTGGGCATTACGCAGCCGGGTATGACGATCGTCTGCGGCGACAGCCATACGTCGACGCACGGGGCTTTCGGCGCCGTCGCATTCGGCATCGGTACGTCGGAGGTAGAGATGGTTTTCGCCTCGCAGTGTATCCTGCAGCCCAAACCCAAGACGATGCGCATTACCGTCGACGGACGGCGCGGCCCGGGCGTGACGGCCAAGGACATCGTCCTGTACGTCATATCCCGGATTTCCGCTTCGGGCGGCACGGGCCATTTCATCGAGTTCGCCGGCGAGGCGATCCGGGCCTTGTCGATGGAGGAGCGGATGACCGTCTGCAACATGAGCATCGAGTGCGGAGCCCGCGGCGGCATAATCGCTCCGGACCAGACTACGTTCGACTACGTTCGGGGGCGCGAGCGCGCGCCGAAGGGCGCCGATTTCGACCGGGCCGTCGAACGCTGGAAAGAGCTTTATTCCGATCCCGACGCCCGTTTCGATACGGAGTACCGCTTCGATGCCGCCGATATCGAGCCGATGATTACCTACGGCACGAATCCGGGCATGGGCGTCGGCATCACCGGAACGATTCCCTCCGACGAGGGTCTGAGCGGCAGCGACCGCGTGAGCTTCTCCAAAGCGCTTGCCTACATGGATTTCCGTAGCGGCGAGCCGATGCTCGGCAAGCGGGTCGACTATGTTTTCTTGGGCAGTTGCACGAACGGGCGCATCGAGGATTTCCGCCAGTTCGCCCATGCCGTCAAGGGTCGCCGCAAAGCGCCCCATGTGACCGCATGGCTCGTTCCCGGCTCGAAAGGGGTCGAGGCGCAGGCCCGTGCCGAGGGGTTGGACAAGATACTGGCCGAGGCGGGTTTCGAACTCCGTCAGCCCGGCTGCTCGGCCTGTCTGGCAATGAACGCCGACAAGATTCCCGCCGGGATGTACAGCGTTTCGACGTCGAATCGCAACTTCGAGGGGCGTCAGGGGCCCGGCGCGCGTACGATGCTGGCCGGACCGCTGGTAGCTGCCGCCGCCGCCGTGACCGGATGCGTTTCCGATCCGCGCGAGGTGTTCGGTCTCTAACCGATTCGTTGAACTTAAAGCGATATTTGTCATGTCTATTCCGAAATTTACCCGTCTGACGACGACGGCCTGCCCGTTGAACATAGAGAACATCGATACCGACCAGATCATTCCCGCCCGCTTCCTGAAAGCCGTCGAGCGGAAGGGATTCGGCGACAACCTGTTCCGCGACTGGCGCTTCGACAAGGCCGGCGCGCGCGTGGACGGTTTTCCGCTGAACGATTCGCGCTACGGGGGCGAGATTTTGGTCGCCGCGAAGAACTTCGGTTGCGGCTCGTCGCGCGAGCACGCGGCCTGGGCCATTTTCGACTACGGCTTCCGCGTGGTCGTGTCGAGCTTTTTCGCCGACATATTCAAGAACAATGCGCTGAACAACGGCCTGCTGCCGGTTCAGGTCAGCGAGCCTTTCTTGGAAAAGATCTTCGCTGCGATCGCGGCCGATCCGCAGGCTCGTTTCGAGGTCGATCTGCCGAATCAGACGTTCACGATTCTCTCCACCGGCGAGCAGGCGTCTTTCGACATCGACGGCTATAAGAAGGAGTGTCTGCTGAACGGCTACGACGACGTGGACTATCTGCTCAGCATCCGCGACGACATTGCCCGCTACGAGCAGGCGCATGCGTAGTTTGTCTTTTGACCGTCCGTCGTTCAGAGAAAGTCGGCAGAACGACGGACAGTGAAAAATGGTCTTCGGGGTCTGTCGCTCCATGCGTGATCGATCGGGCGGAGCGGTCCGGGGGGCGGAGTGAAAGGCCGGCCGGGACGAGTGCCGGCGATTCGGAACGCGCGGCCGAGGACCCTACCCCTTGTCGTCCGGTGGGACGGGGACTCGGAACGGATTTCCGGACGGATTTTGAAAAAGAGATTGATTGTCTATGGTGGATCGCATCGAAATACTGGATACGACCTTGCGCGACGGCGAGCAGACTTCGGGAGTGTCGTTTACCGTGCGCGAGAAGCTGAGCATCGCGCGTCTGTTGCTCGACGAACTGCATGTCGACCGGATCGAGGTAGCCTCGGCCCGGGTTTCCGACGGAGAGTTCGAGTCGGTGCGGCGTATCGCCCGCTGGGCCGAGGAACGCGGTTTTCTCGACCGGGTGGAGGTTTTGGGTTTCGTCGACGGCGGAGTTTCGCTGCGGTGGATCGCCGATGCCGGATGCCGCGTGATGAATCTGCTTGCCAAAGGTTCGTTGCGCCATTGCGAGTTGCAGTTGCGCAAGACGCCCGAACAGCACGTAGCCGATATTTGCGAGGCGATCGAGGCTGCCTCGGCCGAGGGTATCGCGGTCAATCTCTATTTGGAGGACTGGTCGAACGGCATGCGCTTTTCCAAGGATTACGTTTACGGGATGATCGACGCGCTGCGCGATCGGCCGATCGCGCGTTTCATGATCCCCGATACGCTCGGCGTGCTCGCTCCCGACGAGTGCTATGCGTTCTGCCGCGAGATGGTCGAGCGTTATCCGGAACTGCATTTCGACTTCCATGCCCACAACGATTACGATTTGGCCGTGGCGAATGTCATGGCCGCTGTCAAGGCGGGCGTACGGGGAATCCATACGACCGTCAACGGGCTGGGGGAGCGGGCCGGCAACGCGCCCCTGTCGAGCGTTGCGGCTGTGCTGAACGACCATCTGAAGGTGCGTAACGCGATCGTCGAGAAGAACATCAACCATGTGAGCCGGTTGGTCGAGACCTATACCGGTATCCATATCCCGGCCAACGAGCCGGTCGTCGGCGAAAATGTCTTCACGCAGTGCGCGGGCATTCATGCCGACGGCGACAACAAAAGCCACCTCTATTACAACGATCTGCTGCCCGAACGTTTCGGCCGTGTCCGCGAGTATGCGCTGGGGAAAACCTCGGGCAAGGCCAATATCAAGAAGAATCTGGAAACGCTCGGCATCGATCTCGACGACGAGGCGATGCGCAAGGTGACCGAGCGAATCATCGAGCTGGGCGACAAGAAGCAGGCCGTCACGTCGGAGGACCTGCCCTACATCATCGCCGACGTACTGAAACAGGACGTTTACGAGACGCAAGTACACATTCTCAATTACAACCTGTCGCTGTCGCAGGGCCTCCGGCCCGTGGCCACGCTCAAGATCCGGATCAACGACGAGGAGTACGAGCAGACCTCGTCGGGCGACGGCCAGTACGACGCCTTTATGCGCGCGCTTCGCAAGATATACAAGGAGCAGCTCCGGCGCGAGTTCCCGATGCTGGTCAACTATACGGTCTCGATTCCTCCCGGCGGCCGGACCGACGCTTTCGTCCAGACCTACATTACCTGGGAATACCGGGGCGATACGTTCAAGACGCGCGGGCTGGATGCCGACCAGACCGAGGCGGCGATCAAGGCCACGCTCAAGATGCTCAACAAACTGGAAAATATGCAGGCGTAAATACCTGCTTCCCGGACATGCGCGTGTATTCCCGTTCGCAACTCCGGAAGGTGCCGGCGCGTCCGTTCGTACCTACTGCGGGGAGAGGGGCCGTTCCCTGAATTCGTTTCTGTTCGGCGGCGTTCCCGTATCGTTACGCTGAAGTCAACGGACAATGCGGTTCGGCTTCGTGTCGCTTATAGCCGATGGTGACAGCCGGCTCGTACTCAATGAAACTCGCGTGTAGCGGATCGTAACAAACGGTCTGCGGCCGGGCGGCTCCGAGGACGGGCCGAAGTAGGCGAAAGTCGCCGCTTGCGCTCCGAAACGGACTTCGTCCGGTTCTCGTAAATTTTATTTCGAACGGGAACGGCGCGATTTCCGGGGAATGAAAAGCGGGAAAAAGTTACTCGTTGCGGAACGTTTCCTGCTATTGCGCGACCAGTTCTCTCGGGTCGAACATGCCGATTTCCGAGCGGTCGATCAGCCGCATTTTCAACTCTTCCATATCCGGGAGACCTTCGGCCGCCGAGCGGATTCTGTCGCCGAACCGGGCCGCGCTTTCCGCCGAGTCGCGTTCCCGGTTGTAGACGATCAGCAGCACGGGCGCGGCCCGTCTGCCCGTAAGGCCCCGGTAGCGGCAGAGGCACGTATTCATTTGTCGAACGATGTCGAATACGTATTTCCCGTTCAGCCCGTTTCTGAAATACTTGATCTCGATTATTTTGTCGCTCCGGAGCCCGTTGTCGCGGGAAAGCAGCAGCATATCCAAGTGCAGCCGGTCGCCTATCTCCGTCTGCGGTTTTATCTCGTATTCTTTCCTGTCCGACAGCCGTTTCTCGAACGATTCGATGACCGCCCGCTCGACGTCGTAGTATTCGCTGATGTATCTTGCCCGCTCTCCGGCTTGTACCGGGCCGGAAGGCTTGTCCGGTTTTTTCGCTCCCGAGGGTTCCTGCCGGGTGATTTCGTCCACCTCGCGGGCGATCTTCTCTTTCGTTTCCTCAGGCGAAAGCGCCCGTATCTGCAAGTCGAGCCGTTTGACTTCCAGATCGAACTTGGCGTCGGCCTGCCGTTGCCGCCGGCTCCATTTGTACAGTCCCGCAGCGACCGACAGGAGCCCGGTCGCGAACATGGCGAGCGACAGGTACGGAACGTAGTTCTGCACGCGGAGCAGCAGCTGTTGTTTCGTGCGTATGATCTGCCGTACTTCCGGCTCGAAGCGGGCCATGTCGGACTGCGGGACGCAGAGCCCGAAATCCTCTTTCAGGTAAAAGTACGGAATCAGTACGGCGAACCCGATCAGAATGACTCCGACCGAGACGAGGAATTTGTACAGATCGCCGTATTCGATTTTTTGCATCGTTTCGTCCTTGGAGGCGTTTTCTGCCGCGCGGCTATTTCCAGCCCGGCGCCTTCAGCGCGATTTCCGAGCCGTCGGGCGTGACGAGCATGGCGCCGGTTCCTGCGGCCGTGACGTGCCCGATCACGTCGACGCCCAGCGCGAAGATTTCCTGCTGTTTCGATAGCGGGACCGTGAACAGCAGCTCGTAGTCCTGACCTCCGTTGAGCGCCGCGACGACCGGATCGGCGTGCAGTTCTTCGGCCATATCGTGCGTCTGTCGGGCGATCGGCAGGCGGTCGAGGTAGATGCGCGCTCCGCAACCCGAACTTTTGCACAGGTGCAGCGTTTCGGACGCCAGACCGTCCGTGATGTCGATCATCGAGGTCGGCACGATGCCCGCTTCGGCCAGCCGTTCGATTATGTCGGTACGGGCTTCGGGCTTCAGTTGCCGCCCGAGAATGTACTCGTGTCCCTCGAACTTCGGTTTCGGATCGGGTTGTCCGCCGCATGCCCTCTTTTCCCGCTCGAGCAGATGGAGTCCCATGTAGGCGGCGCCCAGATCTCCGCTCAGGCAGATCAGGTCGTTCGGCTTCGCTCCGCTGCGGTAGGCGATCCGGTCCTTGGCGACGTCGCCCGCTGCCGTCACGCCGATTGCGAGTCCGTTGACCGAGGCTGTCGTGTCTCCGCCTGCCAGATCGGTCCGGTAACGGTCGCAGGCCGCTCGTACCCCGTCATACAGCCGATCGACCATTTCGACCGAGAAGCGGGCCGGGATGCCGAGCGCCAGTTCGATCTGCCGCGGCGTTCCGTTCATGGCGAGGATGTCGGAAATTCCCGCGACGACCGCCTTGTAGCCCAGATGCTGCAGCGGATAGTATGTCAGGTCGAAATGCACGCCCTCGAGCAGCAGTTCGGTCGAGAGCAGCACGTAGCGGTTGCCTGCGTCGATTACGGCCGTATCGTCGCCGCAGCCCTTGACCGTCGAGGCGTTTTGCGGCTCGACGCGCGAGCAGATTCGTTCGATGAGTCCGAATTTTCCGATTTCGGCGATTTCGGTTCGTTTTTTTCCTTCCATAAGTTATTCGGGTTGCTGTCGCAGATTTACAAAGATAGTTTATCTTTTGCGCAGGTGAAAAATTATATTAATTTTGTCGACGTTTGTTCCATATCAAGCTAAATTTCGATTCCGATGCTGAATATCGTGCTGTTCGGTCCTCCGGGGGCCGGCAAAGGAACGCAGGCTGCCCGACTGATCGAGAAATACGGGTTTCACCACATATCAACCGGCGAGGTGATCCGCGAGGAAATTCGTCAGGGGTCGCCTCTCGGCCTCAGCGTGAAGGGCTTTATCGACAAGGGGCAGCTGGCTCCCGACGCTTTGGTGATCGACCTGATCGCCGACTATGTGTCGAAGCATAAGGAGAGCAAAGGAAACATTTTCGACGGTTTTCCGCGCACGACTCCGCAGGCCGAGGCTTTCGACAAGATTATGGAACAGCACGGCACGCCGGTCAATCTGATGCTGGCGCTCGAGGTTTCCGACGACGAGCTGATCGATCGTCTGCTCAAGCGGGGCAAGGAGAGCGGACGTGCCGACGACAGTTGCGAATCGGTGATCCGGAACCGGATCGATGTTTATAAGGCTCAGACGGCCATCGTCGCCGATCATTATCGCCGGCAGGGCAAATTCCGTGCGATTCGGGGAACCGGCAGCATAGAGGAGATATTCCGTTCCATCTGCTGCCAGATCGATCCGCTGCTTGAAAAGCCGGATGCGGCGTCTGTCCGTGTCGGGTAGTTGTCTTTTGATTTTTGATGCGGTTATTCAAAACCGTGTTCGGGCGTGTTCCTTGAAAATATGCGAACGACGGTTATGATGTAACCGTGATTTGCGTATTGTCTGCGAAAACTGTCGGTCGACAGCCCGTTTATATTATCCGTGCTTAATATTTCGTGGTATTTTCTCGTGGGAATTTCATACTTTAGCGCATCGAATGCCGGAGCGAATTGTTCGGCAGTTAAAACTATTGGTTCGACTATGAAAAAGCATTTACTGTTCTTTTGGGCCCTGACGGTCCTTTTGATGCCGGGCGTTCAGTCCTGCGACGATTTGTCGGAAGGAGGGAGTGCTCCCGCCGAGTTGACGGTGACTCCTAATCCTTTGACGGTCGGTGCGGACGGCGGCCCCCAGGAGCTATCCTGCCTCGTTGAAAACCCGAACGGCGGGAGCGTCCGAGCTTCGTCGAGCGGGGCGACATGGATTCATTCGTTCGATTGTTCGACAGAGGGCAAAATTTTTTTCTATGTCGATGCCAATCCCGATTACGATCTTCGCACGGGAGAAGTGATCGTGACCTATGAGGATGCCGAGAGCGTCCGACTCGTCGTGGAGCAGCAGGGAGCCGAGCCCCCGATCGGCATTCGCATCGAGGAACTGACCACGACTTCGGCTCGGGTAACCTGGGAGCCCGACGATGCTTCGATGACGTACATTTTGGGTGTTGCCGAAAAGAGCGTGATCGATTCTTATGCGAGCGGTCGCGAGATGATGGAGCACGATCTCGAAGGATTCAAAGCCGATGCCGACTCATGGGGCATGAGCCTGAGCGAATATCTCGAGTTCGGTGTCTTATATACCGGCAAGCAGGTATTTCCGAAAGACGGATTCAAACCCGGAACCGAGTATTGCGCCTATGCGTACGGTATGGATGCGAACGGCGAGTTTACGACGGGGCTGGTCAAGGAAATTTTCGAGACGGTGGCTATGACCGACTGTTCCTTTACGATTGAACCGCGGGATGTGACCAAGAACAGCGTGTTGTTGGAGGTGACGCCCGAGCGCAACGATGTTTCCTATTACGTCGCCTATGTCGAGCGAAAAGCCTTTGAAAACGATTTCCATGGCAGCGACAGCGAACTGATGCAGGCGACCGTCGCCCAGATCAGGTCCAACATGGCATTGACGGGCGCTACATGGTCCGACTTCGTTCATTTGGGGGCCAAGTCGTTCCCTGTGGCCTCGCTTCTTTCCGGTACCGACTATTACGCGTTCGCTTTCGGCCTCGACCGTGGGGCGATCACGACCGACATTTCCAAGAAGCCCTTCCGAACAGCGGCAGCCGAGCTGACCGACGACTGCACGTTCGATATCCGCTTCGTCGAGATCGGAGCCTCGACCGTCGATGTGGAGATCGTGCCGTCGAATTCCTCGACGCGCTATTATGCGACTTTCATGGAGTCCTCTATCCTCGAAACGCACACGCCGGACGAAGTGGCTGCTATGAAAATCAGTGAGGAGGAAGGCTGGCAGACCGATTGGGTCAACGATCCCCGGATTCATTCGGGGACGCAGACGCTCAACTCGAATTCCGATCTGGGCATCGCTCCGTTCAAACCTCAGCACGATTATACGGTGTTCGTGTTCGGTGTGAGTGCCGAGGGCGAACGCACGACGCAGGTCGCAACGAAGAACGTAACCACCGCGGAATTCCAGAAGTCCGACATGACCATCCAAATTCAGGTGGGCGAACGGACCGACAGATCGTGCGTGTTGAGTTTCACGCCTTCGGTCGACGACGAATTGTATTATATCGGAGTGGTGCCTTATGAGTTGCGCGGCTACTATACGACCGACGAGGAGTTCATGCAGGCCGTCGTCTATACGTTGGGCAACTATATCGAGATGTATTGCGTTCGAGGCAAGATGGACGGGCTTTACTGCCAGAGCGACCTGCTGGGCGATGAGCTGAAGCCCGGAACCCGGTATTTGGCCATCGCTTTCGGCTATATGAGCGGCGTTACGACGGGATTGTTCTCGGAGGAGTTCACGACGATGGACGCCGTTCAGCAATAACCGGTATAGTTCGGTGTAAAATAAGCAGGGGACGGTCGAAAGACCGTCCCCTCATTTTTGAGTGTTCATACTTTGGACGAAATATCGGAACACGGAAGAACTTCTTGGATATGTGCCGGAAATCAGTCGTTCATGGTTATCGGCGTTGCCTGCTTCGTGCGGAAAGCCGGTAGAGTGAGTCTGTTCGCTTCGTGCGGAACGGACGGTCGGGCCCGGCTGTTCCGCTTGTGCGCATCGCTTCGGTGCGGCGGAGGGGATCGGGTCGGCTTCCCGTTTTTCGGCCGGATCGGTTCATAGCATGTCGATGCATTGTTCAAAAGCGGCCCGAATTGTTCATATATTCCGTCTTTTCGTTGAATATTCCGGCCTCGTTTGTCTATTATGTGTTCATAACTTTCCCTCCCGATAGTTTGTCGGAAAGAGAAAAGCCTGTCCGCGGGACAGGCTTTCGAGAATATGGATCGCAAATATGGTATCAGGTGTTCATCGCGCCGCACACGTGGATTACTTGGC
>ERZ827037.2760-NODE-2760-length-13534-cov-8.671266_pt1 | contig 13534 bp, 7 predicted proteins | sample MGYA00519924_ERZ827037 | MGnify/ENA primary metagenome ERZ827037 (study PRJEB31778, sample SAMEA3449250) | human gut metagenome | biome: human gut; feature: human-associated habitat; material: faeces | place: United Kingdom | collected 2010/2012 ...
CTTTGCATTTACTGTAATATTTTTACTCAGGCAGGTAACAGGTTCTTCCCCTTTTCCATACAGCCTTTTAGCTGTCTTTGGTACATCTGCCCATTCTGCAACACCATGTTCTGCATCGGGATGAAAATTACGGTAATAAGTGAGATAGTAACAGACAAACATTGCCCATGCAGTCAGAGCAATCCCTATAACGGCTGATGTTTTTTCATTGAACCAGTTACGGAATGGATGCATCAATATGTAGGCTAATTTATCTTGATAATTCTGTATCGTCACATCATCTAGTTTGAAAAATCCTGCTATATAATAGGATGCAGCCAATGCCAGAAGCAACAGGATAAAAAACATCCCCCATGGTGGTTTTCGTTTTTGTATCATACATATTCTCCTCATATAATAAAATGGGCAGGAGAACGATTTCCTTCTGCCCATATAAAAAATAAAAACAGCTATGCCTGTTTATACATAACTGTTTTTAGTAACTGCTGGTCACCGTACTGAAATTCAGCACGTTTTATTTTGATCTGATTGGTGGATCCGGCATCTTTATCTTAAGGTCACTTAGATTTTTCCCCTTCTCTTTATATTTTTTTAATGATGTTACTTTACGTTCTGAAGGTCCGTCTACTTTATCAAAATATTGTTTTGCAAATTCTTCGCCCGTCAGTTTTCTCATCTCATGGTCTACCTGTTTTGTTCTGACATTAAATACAAATACCGGCTCTTCTTTATTTAGAAAAGCGATATATGAACCTTTTTGTGTCTCAAAGACCTGTGTTTCAGGTATCACAAGTTGTTTTTCATTCTTTCCATATGTCCCAGGAATACGGCAGGCAAACTGGTTATATCTATCTAATCCATCTTTATTGATCACTGAGGATTTCTCAACCAGAGTTTTTTTATCAATGCTAATCGGGATATAGGCAGGATCATTTACATACCGCAAATATGCTGTCGAAGATTCTTTTCCCATAGTGTTATATTCGGCTGCTTCTATTTGGTGTTCGATCTCTCCCTTTTCTTTTCCCTCATATTTAGCATTAACAGCCTTTAATTCCGGGGAAGCTGTATCAATATATTCTGCTTCCGTCTGCTGTCCTGTCTGCATATAGTTATCCATCGACATTTTTTTCATATCCGGGACATCCGTTATGCCATCTTTCCGCAGATCATCCCGGTATAATTTATACCATGATTCTAATTTGGGGAGGTCGGCATTTGCCACTATGATCTGTATCTCGCCATCTCCAACATGTAAATCAGGAAGTTGGGAATAGTTAATTCCCATTGAAGTAAAATCTTCTTTGATAGCCTCTTCTTCCTCTTCCAGTGGAAAAGAGACTATCGTTGTTTTTCCAGAAGTAAGATTCCTTAGTTCCTGTATGTCTTTTTCTCCCCCTGTCATACGGCTTAAGATATGCCGTTGATACCATGACCCGAAGTTTTCCCTGTCTGGCTGATAAACAGCAACCTGCAGCATTCCATCATTTTTTTCCAGATCAGGAAGTATCATATAATGGATGCCGAGGCTATTTAATTCTTCTGACAACTGTTCCTCCGGGATTTCCGGGACGTTCATAATATCATATTTTCCTTCCGTCATTCTTAAAAATTTCTGGAAGTCCGTAAATTCTGTTTCTTTTAATTTTCGTTCTTTGACCATACGGGCAAAATACTGCAGTAATAAGATAGTCCCCATTGCTGATAATTTAAAAAAAGGGTCCATATACCTTGCTGCATTGGATATTGCCATGACAACTTCCCTGCTTTTTTCTTCCATGCGTATCTCCTCCTGTTCCGTACTGAAATTCAGCACATTTTCTATAATAACTTCGGTACAGATTCTTTCTGTATTTTGTTTGTAAAGATATGCCCTTGCTTCTGCATCCTCTCTGTACGTTCTCTTTCCGGCATATCCTTCCCTGGCAGTCCATATTTTTCCTGTATCTTTTCCATATCCACTCCGATCTGTTTATTCTCCTTTTGTATCCCTTCCAGATAGTCTATGGTCTCTTTCATAAGCTCCATTAATTCTGTCTGGGACACCCGGCAGTGGATCTCACCATTTAACAGGCTGTCTGCATGCACGTTTAGGATATAACCAAGCAAAGTGACGGTCATCTTGTCTGGTTCTTTTATACCATTTTCCATGCATTTTAATTCCTCTGGTGACAGCAGGATACGTCCTGCCAGTTCTTCTAAGCTCCACCCCCGTTCTTCTCTTAATTTCTGGATACATTTTCCCATTTTTGATACTCTTATTACAGGCATATTCTCTGTTCCTCCTGTCGATTCTTCCCATCTTTCTGTATTTTCTCTTCGTCTGATCCTACATCTAATTCCGCATTTACTTTGACCAGACGAGCCTGGATAAACTTCAGTTCTTCTTCTTTTTCAAATGGTTTCTGCACTTCTTCTTTTGCCTGCACAAGCTGCTGCCTTGCATCTTCCAGCCGTTCTTCTGCTGTCTTTTTTTGTCCGGGAAGGTTCCTCATTGCGGTAAGGATACGTTCGATGTTTCGTACAGGATCTTTTTTTACTTCAACTATAAAAGAGGCTTCTCTCGTCAGTCTTACATAAAAGCTATTGTCAAACAAAGAATACGATATTTTCATCTGAAACCCCCAAAAACTTCCGATATTTTCTGCATCGGCATGGGCTTTCTTCATCTGTGTACAGGCCTGTACGAGCATTTCCCCTGCAGCTTTTTCGTCATTATAGGTAACACCATGTATCTCCATCAAAAAAGGAGTGTTCAGGACGGTATCTATATGTTTTATATCGGTATCATATGCTGTGGTGAGTTCTTCATATTTTGCTATCTTTTCCGGGTACTCCACAGCAATAGCATCCTGCAGTCGAAACAGGTTGCTCTCATAATTGGCTTTCAGCATCTTTAACTTTGTCATCTGCACATCTAAGTCCATCTTTTCTTTGATCTTAGGATTTCCTGTCGCAAGTGCCTTTACTTCTGCATATGACAGTGCTGCCTCATCTACATCCTGGCAAGAGCGCACAGGAGATTTGGATGTCATGATCTGCCCGATGAACTTCTGTTTATTTTCGATAAGCTGCCAGGAGTATGCGTCAAATGTATTTTCTGTGATATACCGGAATATCTTTACTTTTTTATTTCCCTGTCTTAAGATACGTCCTTCCTGCTGTTCAATATCAGCAGGCCTCCAGGGTACATCTAAATGATGGAGGGCGATCAGTCTGTCCTGGACGTTAGTACCAGCACCCATTTTTGACGTGGAACCAAGTAAAAAACGGACCTGCCCGGAACGAACTTTAGAGAATAATCTTGCTTTTTGTACATCCGTATTGGCATCATGGATAAATGCGATCTCTTCTTCCGGGATCCCCTTTTTCATCAGTTTTTCTTTTAAGGCATCATATACATTAAAGGTTCCGTCTTTCTTTGGTGTGGAAGAATCACAGAATACTAACTGTGCTGCCTTCTGTCCTTTTGTTTCTTCCCAGATCGTAAAACATCGCTCTGCACAGGCAGAAACCTTATTATTTTCTGTATCCGGCAGCATATCATTGAGAAGCCTCTGGTCTAAAGCAAGTTTACGTCCATCCGTTGTTATCTTTAACATGTTGTCTTCGCTTGGGTCTACCGCACCATTCCGCACCAACTCTGCTCGTTCTGCCAAGGACTGCAGGATTTCTTTCTGCTCTTCACTTGCCGGCAGGACAATATTTTCATATTCTGCTTCCGGGACAGGAAGTTTTAACATATCTGCAGTCTGTATATCCGCCACTTCCTGAAAAACGGACATCAGTTCTGGAAGGTTAAAGAAATTGGCAAACCGGGTCTTCATACGGTAACTGCTACCCTCCGGGGACAGCTCTAATGCGGTGATTGTCTCCCCAAAAGTAGAGGCCCAATTATCAAACATCCCCAGTTCCATCTCCTGCAGGCGGTCATACTGCAGGTATCTCTGGATAGTATACAGCTCTGTCATACTATTTGAGACTGGAGTCCCTGTCGCAAAAGTGATCCCTTTCCCTCCTGTGATCTCATCCATATACCGGCATTTATTGTACATATCCATCGCTTTCTGGGATTCTGTTTGCGCGACACCTGCTACATTCCTCATTTTTGTATACAAAAAAAGGTTCTTAAATGCGTGCGATTCGTCCACAAACAGCCTGTCAATGCCCAGTTCCTCAAATGTTACCACGTCGTCTTTTTTCTTATCATTTAACTTTGCCAGCCGGACTTCTAAGTTCTTTCTGCTCTTTACCATCTGCTTGATCGTATAATTTTCTCCCTGTGCTTCTTTAGCCAGGCTGATCGCCATCTCGATCTCATCTATCTGTTCTTCTAAAATATTACGCTGCCGTTCTGCTGACAGTGGGATCTTTTCATATTGTGAGTGACCGATAATGACGGCATCGTAATCCCCTGTTGCGATCCTCGCACAGAACTTTTTACGGTTTGCAGGCTGGAAATCTTTCTTTGTTGCCACAAGGATGTTGGCAGCAGGATACAAGGTAAGGAATTCCGCACCCCACTGTTCCGTCAGGTGGTTTGGTACAACAAACAGTGATTTATGAGTAATCCCGATACGTTTTGCTTCCATTGCTGCAGCAGCCATTTCAAAGGTCTTCCCTGCCCCCACGCAGTGTGCGAGCAAGGTATTATCACCGTATAATTGGTGTGCGACAGCATTTTTCTGATGTGGCTTTAAGGTGATCTCCGGATTCATTCCGGGGAATTCCAAATGGCTTCCGTCATACTGTCTTGGACGGATGGAGTTGAATCTTTCATTATAGATCGTGACCAGCATTTCCCGCCGTTCCCTGTCTTTGAATATCCAGTCCTTAAATTTTTCTTTGATCATATCCTGCTTCTGTCCTGCCAGTATCGTTTCTTTTTTATTTAATTCCCTGTGTTCCTTTCCCTCACTGTCAGTATAGGTATCAAAGATCTGTATATTTTTAAGGTTCAGGGAATTTTCCAGTAAACGGTATGCATTGGCTCTCTTCGTCCCATAGGTATTGGTCGCTAAAATGCTCCCATCTATATTTTTCCCTTGAATATTCCATTCCCCTGTGTAAGAGGAATACTGTATCTTTATCGTATGGTTTGCGGCAATATATTTTGGCGGCTGAAATGTCTCTATCATAAATTGCTCATAAACTTCTAATGGTATCCACATAGAACCCAGCCGTACTTCAATTTCCGATGCTTCTAGCCGTTTTGGCTGCACGCTTTTTAATGCCTCTACATTCCTTTTATACTCTGGAGTACTTTCCAAAAAGTTTTCTGCAATGCGGAGTTTTTCCCGTACATTGCCTGACAGATAGCTGTCCGCTGTCTCCCATTCCTGTGTTACTGGATTTCTATAGATAACTCCTGCCAGTTCTTCTGTTATCTTTTCCGCCGGCTTTCCACAAAGTCCCGACATAAAGGAAAGGTCAACTTTTCCATGTTCTGTCATAGACACAGCAAGGGCTTCGTTCGCAGCATTAACATGAGTGATGCTTTCCTTTTGCCGGATAGTCCGTTTTGTGAACATATCTGCTTTTCCAGCAAGATTCCCGTCTTCATCTAATCTTTCAAGGGAACATAACAGAGGATAGGAGGAATCTTCCGAAAAAGCTCTCTTGTTCGCTATGCTGTTTAAAAGTCCCCATTCTTCCGTATAAGAATCATACAGGGTATTTAATTTTCTCTGCTCTGCCTGAATCTTTGTTTCTGTATTTTCTGTTTCTTCTACCTGCAGCCGGATCAGTTCCCGGACACAGTCCCGGATAGCAGCCATCCCGGTGATACGGCTTTTTGTTGTCTTTGTGACCCTTTGCTGCTCCAGTCCCGATTCATTTTTATAATAAATATCCCCAGCTTCTGATACGACATAGCTGTATATCCTGTTCTCTTCCCTGTCCGGCATATCTGTTACAGGTTCGGTCCCGTACTGAATTTCAGCACGTTCCTCCGGCATCCTTTCTGGTATATGTCCTGTGATATTGGCTATGGCATCCCGTAATTGTATTTCTAAAGAAACGCCTTCGTTTTCTATGCAGGCAGTCTCCACCCCATACGGTCCCGAGATCTCCTTCATCGTTCCCAGGATCATCTCCGGGTGTGCTGCAAAATAACTGTTTACAGGGATCCCCTGTGCATCCTCTGTAACAGAGATCCATTTCGGATCAGCTATTTCTTTTTCCCTTTTTTGCAAGAACAAAATATCAGAAGTTACTTTTGTCCCTGCGTTTTTAAATGCAGTGTTTGGCAGCCGGACTGCTCCCAGAAGTTCTGCCCTCTTAAAAAGATATTGCCTTACTTTGGTATTTTCCTTATCCATCGTCCCTTTTGTTGTGATAAATGCAGCAACACCACCTGGACGCAGTTTATCCAGTGTCTTTACAAAAAAATAGTCATGGATCAAAAATCCATGACGGTTATAAACAGGGTCATTTACCCGGTAATCCCCAAAGGGAACATTTCCGACAGCTATGTCAAAATATCCATCTGGATAATCTGTACGTTCAAACCCCGTATTCTCAATATTTACTTCTGGATAAAGATAACCGGCTATCTTTGCACTCATCTGGTCTAACTCCACACCATATAACGTAGACTTGTTCATGCTTTCTGGAAGAAGTCCGAAGAAATTCCCTGTCCCACAGGATGGTTCTAATATCCGTCCCTTTGTAAATCCCAAGCCTGCCAATACCTGATACATGGCTTTAATGAGAACCGGCTGTGTATAATGGGCATTTAAAACAGACCCTACTGCCGAACGGTATTCTTCCAGAGTCAGTACCGTCTGTATCTTCTCCCTTGCTTCCTGCCACTGTGGTTTCTTCTCATCAAAAACATCTGCGATCCCGCCCCATCCAACATAATCTGCTAGTATGTTCTGTTCCTCTTTTGTTGCCTGCCGTTGTTCCTTTTCTAACTGTTTTACCGTTTCGATCGCAAGGATATTCTTCCAGCATTTTTCACGGATTGTTCCTGTTCCCAGTTCTTCTTTTGAAATATGATAATTCTGCCCCATGTTTTCAGAAATAGGAGTAACCGCTATGTTATCTGTATCTAAGATTTCTTCCTGCAGTTCTGCTGCTGCAATGCTGTCTTTTCTTATCTCTGCCGCCCAACCTATCATCTCATCATATCGTATTTCCCTTATCTCGTCCGAATGATTTTTAATATAGCTCTTTGCTTCATTTTCACTATGAAAGCGCATCGTTTCTGAAAGATATGTTTCTAATCCATTATTACCCTTTCGTAATAGGCGGTAAAGAGGCTGTCTATTTCCATCTGCATCAACTGCTGTAACAAAAGAAACCGTTGAATCTTCATAATCCTCGCTGCTTTCGACAGCTACTTCAATGAGATTCGATTCCTTTTGTTGTTTTTCTATCCATGCACTGGCTTCTTCTCTGTTTTTACAAAACTTACTACGTCCTGAGAAAATAAAATCATCATTTTCTCTTGTTAATTCCTGTACATGGAACGGAAAATCTATTCTTCCAGTATCAGCAATCTCATATTTTTTATCCTGTAAAACCTGCGGTTCCTCTTTCTGCATCAATTCATCAAGCTGTTTCTGTTCTGCAGGTGTTAAGCCTGTATGTTCTTCAAGATATGGCAAAAAGTTTTCACTATACTTTGTAATCTGTTCTATCTTTTCATCCAGCACACCATCCTGTTCCCAGTATTGTCTATACATACAGTCTGAAGATAAACAGTAATCATAATATTCCCGGATGTGTTCTAAAAGGGATTTTCCTTCTGAACCTATGTCATATCTGCCCTTGAAAGAATATTCTTCTCCATCTATGACCGCATAGATAGAAAATGCTGTCTTATAATAAGAATATCCCTCTTCTTCATTCTCCTGTTTCTCCACCTCTTGTTCATCCAATACTGTAAATAGTTTATTTGCTACAGCAAAAGACATTTTCCGAACAGTAAAATCATCTTTTTCTTTATCATAAAGGCTTAACCTGTCATGTTCTGAATAATCGATCTGGAACTGCAGGGTATCCTCTTTTTTCTTCTCCTCCGTACTGAAATTCAGTACATTTTCTTTTTCCTTTGTGTGATCCTCCTTAACCGATCGTTCCTGCATATCCTTATCCTTAACATAAGGATATTCTTTATTTTCTATCAGGATGCGGATTCGTTTTTCTGCTTCTTTCCATGTCAGTTTCTTTTCTGCCTTTCCCTTTTTTAAATGAAATCCTTTGGCATCATGCCACTCATCAGAACGGGAACTTCCTGATATAGAATGGGAGTGTCCTCCGATACCATACTCTTCTTTTAGGAAAGCGATCGCTGCTTTTTTGTCTGGCATAGGTTCCTGCTGATAAAAAGACAGGATGCGTCTTTTCCCTCCCTGAACGATACCTCCTTCCTGCAGTAGTCTGTCGATCTCATCTTCTGTGATAAACGCTGTCTGTTGTGGTTCTTCTCCTTCCTGTGGGATAAGTACCGATGCATTTTCTAATTTCTGGAGTTTATCTGTTATATTCTTATATCTTTTTTGCTGCCATTGGGTCTTCAGATTTACATCCGTTCCATATGGCAGGATCTCCTGATAGATATTCTTTATGTTTTCCGGCTCTTTTAACTCTCCGGCAATCTTCTCGACAGCTTCACTGTAAACCACTCCCCACCGGGATTGTTTCATCTCTTCTCTGCAAAAAAAGCAGAGGAGACTTGCGGTTTCCTTTCGTACAAGATCTATTGCCTGCCCTGCCAATGTATTTGTAGTAAACTTCCCCTTCTTATAAAGTGTTTCGATCCGTTCTGCGGCTTCGTCCCACGATAATGTCTTTTCTGGATTCCTTCTTGCACCATTCCCCCGGCGAAAAAAGATCCCTTCCTCACTGTACCATACACTGACTTTTACTCCGTCTGGCATAAAAAGACCCTTTCCGCCTTTCCATGCCTCTTTCAGGTCTTTTCTAAGCAGTTCTCCTGGTTTTTTCTGCATCAGGTCAAGTAGCACATATTCTAAAGAATGGTCATCATTCCCGCCTGTCCGTAAGGCTTCGTCGATATAAGTTTCCGGGAACGCAAAAACAGCAGCCGGTGTATCACCTGCTGCTGTCCCATAATCCGCCTGTTCTTGTGGATTTTCCGGGAAAAGGCTTAATTGAATATAATCTCCTGTTTCACGATCTCTTCCGCCTGCTGTTTGCAGTTGTTCACCAGTCCGACCCATTTCATCTGATCGGCTGCTTTCAGTTCCTCCGTTACCCCTGCCGCCTTCATCAGCTCTGGCATCAGTTCGTCCATCCTCTCTTCTGCCTGCTTCTGGATCTCGATCAGATGTCCCTCGTAATCTTTCATCAGAAGGATCTGATATGTCGATCTGTCGTGTTCTTTCAGGTATCTTTCCCTCATCAGTCCGTATTTCCCGATGTGCCCCTCCGTCTTTGTTAGTCCCAGCTCTGGATACATCAGACCGTCTTCGCCTTTCGTATATGTTAATTTCATCTTGTTCCGCCTCCCTTTGTACTGGTATCTGTCTATCTTGATTATATTCTTTTGCCCTTCCTTCTACAATAGTTTCTGCCCGGTTTTTTTGTAAATTTTTCTGAAAGAGATAAAGGCCGATCTCTTTCAGTATTGATGCACAATGCTCGCTTATCGGAGATCCCAACCGCAGCAGCACCTCCTCATTATTAAAATCTGTGATCGACCGAAAATCCTCCAGATACATATATTCTCCAGGATCTATCCCACAACGGCTTAACAGCAGATACCATGCCGTAGATAAGAACAGTTCCCTGTACTCTAGCCGTATCGTATCTTGGTCTAAATCTTCTAAATAAGAATCCTGCCTGTCCCTCAGCAGTTTTGGCACTTCTTCTGCCATTGTGTCTTCTATGATCTCTTCTGTTAACTTTTTTAACATGGTAGCAAGGTCTGCCTCTTCTCCTTCAATATGGTATCTCCTTTGCAGATGATCGGACACATCTTTTTTATCCTCCTCGTCTATCTGCCAGAGGTATGGCTTCCTTACTTCTGTAACAGGGATTCCCCTCACAATACCGGTATCTTTATAATCATACACATACCTTAGTTTTTTCCGTCCATTTACCGTATGTATCAGTGCGATCCCTGCTGTCCCCTGCTTTACATAATGGTTTGTTTTCTTCCATGTCTGGAAACTCGTGCATCCTACCGCATTCGGACGCTGTGCGTAGATCATAAGCTGGTCGTCAAAACTATACTGATAGACACGGGATGCTGTGTTTAAAAAACGCAGCCATTCATCAGGTGATGAAGATACTTTTCTAATTGTTTCTTCAAGCATTTCCTCGGCTGTTAGTAATGTTGTTGCCATCTGTAATTTCTCCCTTCTTTTATTTTATAAATCTTTATTTTTTCAAGTAAGTTTTCTTATGGAGGTCCACGCATCATAATATTCACCCTTCTTTCTATATCAAAATTGGTAATTATGGAAATTAAAATGGTAGGTATATACAAATTTTATGTTGCAACATCTACTAACCCATCCATTTTGTACCGAATTTCAGTACAAAAAAAGCAGAAAGGATACGCCTTTCTGCTTTTCTACATCTAACATACTTTAAATTTTAATTCTTTATTACTATATTTTCTATTAACTATCCTTCATAATTCTCTGATGCATTATACATAATCTCCATATTTTTAAGTGCATCTTTCCGCAATCAATTGACATAATGCAGCTCTTTGATATTCTCTTGTAAGTTCCTTTACTTTATTATGCCATTTTTTTACAACTGGACTATATGATAATGCAATTGCACCTATTATCATTGCCACTGGTACATAATAATTCTCTGCAAATTTTAAAGCACATACTACTGGTAAAAAAGGAACAGATTGAGCAATATCATATTTCAAAATTTTTCGTTTGTAATTATTAACATCTATTTCCTTCCATATTTTTGTATCTTTTAGTTCATTCTTCCAAAACTCCCAGTCTGGATCTGGCATTTGTGGATGATAGATTTGAAAAATCGCTTCTACCTCAGGTGTATACTCTATGGTATTATATCTCTCCTCAAATTTCCTATCTGATTCTGGTTTCTTAGAAAAATACAATAATTTCTCATTTTTATCAATTGAATATTTATAGTTATCATAACAAACTCCACAATATGGAAATTCACTCCATTTATGTTTTTTATAAAAAATAACTCTTCGAAATGTAACCCCCTCTGTTGATAAAATATAATCATCGTTCCAAAATAGGAAAATAAGAAGAAGGCCTACTGACACATATAATATAAATTCGCTCCAATCTATACCTGTCCTTGAAAAATTTTCTGCTACTGTTTCTCTGGTAAGACCATACTAAAAAGCAAATATAACTCCGGTAAATGCGGATACTGATCCCTCAATTTTTCTAGAATATATTACTTGAAATTTCATTTCATCCTCACTTAATATATATACTCTTAAATCAAAGATTTAATTTAAGTACATATCAATGTCAATAACTGCATCCAAATAATTTACAATATTTAGAAACCTTTTCTCAAAATAAATTGCCGGCAAGTTATCTTTCTCAAAAATTGGAACTATCTCAAAACAAACTTCTCCATTATTTTCTTTACATATCTCTTTAATTATTTCCAATTTTCCTTCCAACTTCCTTAACAAATCATCAATTACCGGTTTTATATCTAATTCTTCAAAAGTGTCTGTAACCAATGACCAGTATCCCTCTAAATGCTTATTTTTATTAAATGGTGACATTCTAGTTTCATTTTTTCTTTTACAATCTGAAGGTTTTATATTTAATATCCTTTCAATTTTATATACATCAAAATTATTATCAAAAAATAAATTCATTTCTATATATATACCCATTTTTTACAATAATCCTTTCTTTATACACGATATATTACTTAATATAATACAAAATCATTCTGTTTCTTTCTTAATATATAAAAGTAGACTAGATAATGATTTCAGCAAAATATACTTCACTCAACTTTCCCACAAGTAAAACAGGCATAAACCTAACATACTTTAAATTTTAATGCTTTATTACTATATTTTCTATTAACCATCCTTCATAATTCTCTGATGCATTATACATAATCTCCATATTTTTAAGTGCATCTTTCCGCAATCAATTGACATAATGCAGCTCTCTGATATTCTCTTGTAAGTTCCTTTACTTTATTATGCCATTTTTTTATAAATGGACTATATGTAAATGCAATTGCACCTACCAACATCACTACTGGAACATAATAATTACTTGCAAGTTTTAAAACACATATTATTGGTAAAAAATGAACAGACTGGATAAAATCGTATTTAAAAATTTTTCGTTTGTAATTATCAATATCTGCGTCTTCCCACATTTTTGTACCCATTAGCTCGTTTTTCCAAAACTCCCAGTCTAGATCTGGCATTTGTGGACAATAAATTTGGAAAATTGCCTCAATCTCAGGTGTATACTCTATGACATGATACACTTTCTCGAATTTACTATCTGACTCGGGTTTATTTGAAAAGTACAATAATTTTTCATTTCTATCATCTGCATTTTCATTTTTTTATAACAAATTCCACAATAAGGGAATTCATTCCATTTATGTTTTTTACAAAAAATAACTCTTCGAAATGTAATGCTCTCATCTGATAGAATATAATCATCATCCCAAACCAGAAAAATCAGAAGGATACTGAATACTACATTTAGCGCAAATTCGCTCCAACATATACCAGTTCTCGAAAAATTTTCTGCTACTGTTTCTCTTGTAAGTCCATACTGACAAGCAAACATAAATGCTGTAAATAACATTACTGCCCCTTGAATTTTTCTAGAATATATTACTTGAAACTCCATTTCATCCTCACTTAAAATATACACTCTTAAATTAAAGATTTGATTTAAATACATATTACACCACTTTACAACTTTTTCATAAAAAAATATCGTACAGGACTTTCTGATGTATAATAAATTTAGCACAAAACATTACAAAGGAAAGTGACCCTGTACGACAAAAACATTATACAACGAAAAAACACTGATTGATAGACTTCATCAATATTTTTTGATTTATTTTGAAACTTTTTCTGTTCCGACAGCAGATACCTTATTTCTGCTGATATTATCCATACTGACCTTAGAATCCACACATTCCATCCGGTTTCTGTATCAGCATTTTTTATCCGAAATAACAGAGAAATCATTGAATGTATCTTATTATTCATCTTCCTATGCAAAGGCTGATTATTCCTGATTTATGAATACTACTGTCAAGATCGCTTTGAAGCTGATACCGGATTCATTGCAGACGCAACCTGTATTTCTGCGTGTGGATGATACGATGGTATCTAAATTTGGCACAAAATTTGAAAATGTTTCAAAACTGTTTGACCATGTCGCACACAACGGTTCCAACTATCTGAATGGACACTGCTTTGTGAGTGTCATGCTCTGCATACCTGCCTGGAATGGGGATAAAGTATCTTATCTTTCCGTTCCTCCTGGTTATCGTATGTGGCAGAAAAAAGAGTCCAAACTGGAACTGGCAGCCTCCATGATCC
>ERZ827037.2779-NODE-2779-length-13409-cov-5.916654_pt1 | contig 13409 bp, 17 predicted proteins | sample MGYA00519924_ERZ827037 | MGnify/ENA primary metagenome ERZ827037 (study PRJEB31778, sample SAMEA3449250) | human gut metagenome | biome: human gut; feature: human-associated habitat; material: faeces | place: United Kingdom | collected 2010/2012 ...
CTACCGGCTGCCAAACGGCAAGATTTTAATTTTGCGAAAAACTATTGACACAATCCAGTGAAATCCTGTATCCATTTATTCTGACCTTCTGTTTACCTGATTTTTCAACTAGTCCATTTTCAGCTGTATCATTTAGCCAACAAACACACAAAAAACAATAGCCCTGACTGCATAAACCTCTGCCAGAACGATTCCCACATAATTACCAGCCAACACCCACCCCAAAACAGAAGGCAAAAAAATAAGACAGATGCTTTTCACATCTGTCTTTTTCACGCTGTTTAACGATATATATTTAATGCTTTTCCATATTCAAAGTATGCGTCAACTACCGCATCTCTTAAACGAGTATTGAGCAAATCATCAGCTTGATTTACCACCAACATCTGTACCAATGTCCTTTCACTTACTCTATCAAATATCACATACCCAGCTGCACACCGTCTTACACCGATAAACTGTTTTGCTTTGCCTGTTTTTCTTACCTCTGCCATGCTAGTTCCTCCTTTGCTCGATATATTATTTTATCTATAATATCAATTAAGGAAAACGTAGCATATACAGCTTAATAAAGAAACACAATAAGAAGCATCTCTCTATGACGATTATCAGGAATGTGAATCTTTAATCCCTAATATATCATGAAAATATACCAATGTAGAATGTCTATATTTTCTGTCGTATTCTCTGGGATGTAGCAGCTTGATACCAGTCACATGGTTCATATATGTATCAACATAGGCATGAACTTGATTTACAATCTTAGGCAAATGATTACGCAACTCATTATATTCATCTTGGTCAACAGTTGCCTGTAATGAACTAAAATACTTGTTGTCTTTAATCAGTACAATTTTTGAGTAATCAAGTCCTGATTTACTTTTCATAGAGCGTTTTGTATTTTTAAACAGGAAAGCATTTTTATGTGAAATAGAGGAACGAAAAGGAACACAAATAAAGTAATCGTTATGTGTTTGTATCAATAAACAAGCATAAGGTCTACCTAACTTATGCATCAATTCTGGATACTCTGAAACAGGATAATCCTGCATAAACTCTGCTGATAAAAGATACACTTCTGCTACACTTTCCATGTTCCACCCCACAAAAAATGGGCTGACCCATAAAAGCCAGCCCTACTAACTTCTTCGCTCGGTCAATTTTATTTTACCGATGTGTCAGTACCGTCACACATCATCTTCACTCGGTTAATTTTTGTTTACCGACGAGTCAGAACCGTCACTCGTCATCTTCTAGCGAAGGAAAGAATATGATTGCTTCTTTCAGTTTTATTATATGCTATTTTACTTGATTTGACAATATCTAATAGTGATTTCTTTTATGAATATTGTTCCAGTATCTCTAAAATATAGCGTTAGTATACCTAAATGGTATTTGACTTCCTACCCTCTGCCTCCCACCTTATTATTTTTCGTTTGGAGGTGATTTTTATGGATTATGCCAATTACCATTTAGGTATTGGGGTTGCTATAGCTAGCATTGCTATCGTAATTGCTCTAGCTATTAGCCATCCTTGGTATTTCATTCCAGCAATATTTATATTGATTGGCTTGGAATGCCTAAAATAATTTGTAGGGTGCTTCTTAAAGCACCCTATCTTTACTAGAATAAATCGGATGTTGTCTAGTAAACACAGTGTGCTTTAAAATAAATACTTTCAAAAGGAGGCAATCACCAAGATTGATTGGTGATTGCCTGTCATTCGTATTTATTATAATATTTTTAGTATGCTATAATTTGTGATATTAGTTATAGATTGGAGCCCAAACTTTAATATCAATTACTTGATAGCACTCAAACATAGCATCAGGAGAACCTTTAGATACAATATTGCCATAGATGTCTGCTTGGGTGCCTGCTGGTGTACTATTTGCAGGGTGTTCTTTGTCTAATTTTCTTTCAGCTGCACCCTCAATCATGTTCCATTCTTTGCTCCAGAAGATATAACCATTCTTTTCTACATATCTACCATCCATGTTGTCGTAATCGTCCCATGCGTCACTACCTACTTGAATAGTTGCTCCACTCAAAGGGGATTTGATGCCAATGTAGATCCCGCCCTTTTGACCGTTGCCGAAACCGAGTACGCCTGTTACTGGATCTCTGGTGATTGGTTTGCCATTGGGTCCAATGTCGCCCTCTTTCGGATAAACTACTCCGGATTCACCTACGTTTTCACCGGGTTCTGGTGTGGGAAGTACTGGTGCTGGCTTGATTTCTACTTTAAGGCGTTTAGAGGGGTCTACTAGACGTTGCATGATAGCTGCTGCTTCTGCTCTTTTTGCATAAGCACTAGGGGCATAGGAGCCTGCGTCATCTGTACCACACAAAATACCATTGCTGTATGCCTGTAAGATATATCTCATATCATTCGCATAACTGGAAACCTCTGAATAATCCCCTATATTATTCTCAATACCATCTTTAATCTCAAATGCTTCTTCTCCCATTTGCTCCGCTATTGTCATAACAATTGTTGCCATCTCTGCTCTTGTTGCTGGCTCTGACCATCTCCCTTTGTCTAACCCAAATCTATCAGTTAAACCAAACTTCTGTGCCGCACAAATGGTTGTATTGCCCCAATAATTTCCATTGACTGCTTCAATCTCTTCTAAATTACCCTGCTCATTTGATAATGTAATCGCTGCATCTTTTCCACCATAAGCTCTCATTGCCATAGATGCAAATTCTGTTACTGTTACATTGGCTGCTGGTGCATATTTCTGATTGCCTACACCAGATAAAATGCCTTGTGCCGCCATGTTCTCAATGGCTGGTTTTGCCCAGTTGTAGCCTGTTAAATCTGTAAAAGTTTCTGCACCAAATGCTACTGTAGACTGTGCCATAATGGCTGTCATTGCCAATACTGGTATGGTCTGTTTCATTTTCATAAGTGTTTTACCCCTTTCCCTTTTTGTATGTCTGGTAAATGGATTTGTCCAATTCACACAATCCCTGCAATCCCCCTACTTTCCTTCTGTAGTCAGATAAACAGTCTTGTGTCTTAAATAGTATACATCTGTTTCCACATAAAGTCAATGTTTTTCAGCAAAATAATAGTCAAGTGCTATCACTATACTGTCTATTAACTGCATACAATGTTTTGAAACACTGCTATGATATCCCTATCAATGTATGGAGGTATCTAGTATGGCAACCAATAAACGTGTATTTACCTTACGATTACAGGATGATGTTTTTGATAAAATCGAATATCTTGCAGAAGAAGAACATCGTTCCATGACTAATTTTATTGAATACGTATTATTACAATACTTAAATAAGTATCAGGAAGAAAATGGAGAGATTTTACTTCCTTATAAACAGAAGTAGATCTGAAGGCAGACATTCCCATGTCTGCTTTTTTATTTATCTGCTTCGCCTGTTAAAATAGCTTTCTGAAAATACGCCCCATGCCTAATTCCTCTCTGGTAGGCTTTTTCTAATTCCAGTTTATGTCTATGGTCTATGGTTTCCATGAGTTCGTCAAAATCCACACAGTCATCTGATAATAATAATCCACGTATTTCCATTTTCAGCGTTTCAATCCGTTGATCAATGATCTTCTGATTCTGACTGTTCCCATCGGATTGTATATATCCAACAGAAATCGTGTCTATCTGTTTATTATCTTCCACGTACAACAATTCCTTTCTATGTTTTACATATAAATACTATCTGTAATATTACATCATTATACAAGTACATCTGCCTTAGTCTATAGCTTGTCTTTTTTGCCCACACATCTTATTAAGGGTACTTATTGTATCCGTGCGTAAGTTTTTGTAGTAGAGATTTCTGTATATCAGAAATCTGTGTGTCTATATTGGGTTATCTGAATGTTTTCTGTAACATCATAACAGCAATTAGTATCACTAGCAGTCTTGTCATCAGTCTCTCTGGGTCTGTAGCCCCACTTATAAGTTAATATATATTGCATACTATGTTTGATTTTGTGTTATGAATTTCATATTTTATGTGTAAGAGAATTCTTATGTAATATACCTCTGTCAAATGTTGTAAGGGGACAGGAAAAGTATTTTATTATATCAACTAGACATAGCAAATGAACCTTATGTTTTTTTTATTTATACTAGCCAATATAGAAAAACAATCTGTACTTTACAAATTTCTACGTCTTTTGCATTTCCAAAGCCCCATCTGCAACACCACAAATACATCCTCCATGTATCATAAAACACTATCATCCAACTTACGACAAAGCCTCTTTTTATCAAGTTGACTGCCTATCTCTTTTTGAAAATGTTATACAAATTCAACACCAAAAATTATTCTCTGTCCAAAAACCATAACTTTTTATTGACTTGTTGAAAAAATACCCACTGTACCGTGGAATGTACCACATTTCGTTTACCCAATGTAGCCAACAATGTATACCACTTTTATCAAGCTTCAGACAACCCTAATTTTTCAAAATTTTAGAATTTCCACGTATTAGTCCTTACTATGTATCACCTCTCTCTACACCGTGCAGTGATCCAAATGTTATATACTACAAAATACCACGTTTCACCTCTATTCTATGCTAAATAAACTCTATATGCTTTTCTGTATTCTAACGCTAATTGGTACCAATGAATAGCCGTGAAAATATCAGGAAGGTATTCTTTGTATCTTACAGGTATTAGCCAAAATGCCTATATAGCAAAATTGGGTATACTGTCTTTTGACAGTACACCCCCATAAACCCTGCTATTTTCTATGACAGACTGTTTTCCTGCTTTTCCTCTATGCCAGATGGCTTGATGCTAGATGTATTTTCATGGAATAAATGTTGTTCGTATTCCGTTTTACGTCTATAAAAGGTTGCCCGACTGATGTCTAACAGTTTGGCTGCCTGCTCCACACTGATTTTATGATCGAACCACTGCTGATAAACCTTATCAAAGTTTTGCATTTCCTTCCTCTTACGTCCTTTATATCGCCCTTCCCGTTTGGCAATTTCAATCCCCTGCCGTTGTCTTTCCAGAATCGTTGCCCTCTCTAATTCTGCTACCGCCGCTAATATAGTCAAAATAAATTTCCCCATGTCTTTTGATGTGTCTATATTGTTATCTAAACTTTTGAAATGTGCCCCCTGTGAATGGATATGGTCTACCAAATTCAAAAGGTCTTTCGCACTTCTGGCAATACGATCTACAGAAGTCACAACCACTGTATCACCCTCTCTTAATGTGTCTAACATCTGCTGTAATTTCGGACGATTTAAGTCTTTTCCGGATAAATGTTCTTCAAATAAACGATCTACACCGTAAGCTGTCAAAGTTTCCAACTGTCGATCTGTATTCTGCTGCATCGTAGATACACGCACATAACCCAAAACCATACGTATCATTCCTTTCTATCCTCTGTTGTTTTTTTGGTAATTTTGGTAATTTGCATTTTCAACTAGTATAGAAAATGTTCTAACATGGAAAATCCAAATTTATCATTAGGGTATACCCTGTTGATGGTTTCAAAAAATGTCTCTTTTTTGGAATCTCTTTATAAAAATCCCAGTTTCCATCAACAAGCCCCACCAAAATTTCTAATTTGATACAAATTATGAGCGGTATCAAATAAACCATCTCAAAATACAAAACAACAGACAAAGTAGACTACGCTTCTTCTTGTTCCATCACACAGAAACAGTCCCCACAAATGATATGAACCTCTCTGGTAGCCCGAACGCTCATTCCACAAGCAGGACAAATATATTTTCTGGTGCTGCTTTTTTTCTTAGGTTTCCCCGTTGTATTAGGTGGCTGCGATACGTCCAAAGGCTCCAGTCGAAAATGTTGTATGGAGTCCTCTAATAAACCATGTTCCCGTAATACCGTAATAAATTGAGCACTGGGAGTTGTTTTGCTATAACCAATGTATTTTACATATTCAATGAGCAACCCTCTCTTCTCTGCCTCTGCCTTAAAATTTTTATTATGGTAACGTCCTGCTTTCGATGTGTCTTGAATCCCGTTTACCATACAATACAGGTGTACCATTTCATGTTGTAAAGTTGCCAACACGTTTTCTATGGGTCTGTTCAAATATTCTGCTGTAATATTGATTTCGTAATAGGAACGGTCTGTGTCTGTCCACACTTCGTTACAAGTAATATAACCGTATGCTTTTGGTCTTGATTGAATGGTAATCATCACTTTTGGCAGTTCTGCGTTAAAATATACTCTGTTTAATACGTCAAATGCTTTTTCAAATAATGCGTTGTCTTTTGATAACAAGTCAATCACCCCCACTACACTTTATATACGCACACGTATAAAAGTTGGCAGTGCACTGCCAAGTTTCAAATAAACCAAAAGACCGAAGCCGTTAGGCTTCAGTCCTCTGATCTTCAGACTGTGTTGTATCAGTCTTTCTTGATGTTTTGTTTTCCACTACATGTGTTTGTTTCCGTTTTTCCACGCACAATGTAATTTTTCCTTTGCTGTCTACTTCAATCCCATTGACAGCACCCAGTTCATACAATGTTTTCAGCTTCTCTTCCGTCATGCACCCTTGCCAGAACCGACTGGATATTACTTTATATTGACTGCCTTCTCTGCCAATTACAGTAAAAATCAAATTTACAATACAGTCCGTTTCCAGTTTGGATGTCAGTGTGGAAATGCCTGATTTACACATGATGTTTTTACAGAATGTTTCATCTACTTTTAACTGTCCATCCGCATCCAGCATAAAACCCAACACAGGGTTTCCAGCTTGAAACTGTGCTTTGATCTGTTTCTCTGTATACCCCACAATTTCACCCGTTTCCATGGAATAACACTCAAAGCCCACATTACGTTTTCCCAGCATCACTTCGTTAATTAAGATTTTACACATAAACATCAGCCTCCAATTTGTTTTATATTGCTTTTCAATTACAAACTAATTATAACGCTGTTGAAATATGACGTCTGTGGTGTGAATGCAAGGAAATCACAATACTGTTTTGATGGAATTTGACAGGTATAAAAAAATACACTGTCTGTTTTTCAGACAGTGTATTTTGATTTAATAGTTACGCCAAATGACTTCTAAACGCTCTTTTGATTTTGTAGAGCTGTTTGAAACAGTTGTTTTCGTTAAATACGTTTCTTTGTACCAGCCTTTTTCTGGGGTCAGGTACCGATCGTATAATTGCAAGTCGTAATTACAAACAAGCATTTTACATCTCGCATTTTGAATGCCTTTCAAAAATTGTTCCTGTTCCCGATAACCAAATGAACGTGCATAACAAGAACCCAAGTTTTTAGGCATCTTCTGCCCAGCCCAAGCTTTTTCGATAGCGTCTGACACCCACGCCCCATGTTCCACATCAATCTGATCCAAGTCTATTTGAATATTGATGTTTTTGCTTTTATTTGTATAATGCAAAACTTGATTTTCTGCGTCAGGTGAAATATACGAAGGGTCAGCAAATATCATCACGTCTGGATTATTGAGCCAGTCATAAAGAATGTTGTTGCCCTCTAAACCAGTATTTTCGTATAAATGCTGCTTAAAGAAAGACATAGCGTCTAACTGCAACACTCTTACGTCTTTTAATCTATCTGCACAGCTATATAAATTCAAAACGTGTTTTTTATATGCTTCTTCTGTTTTGAATTTTCCAGCACCATAGAACGTACCAATGGCACTAAAACTAAGCGTATAAACCAGATACGTCGCAACAGCCAAATCCAAATCTGAATCTGAATCTGGATCTGAATCTGAAATTGTTTCCGCAATAAAGTCACGGTATCTTGGTAACACATCTTTTTCTTTTTGTCGTCTAAGTAAACACCAATTATGGAAATGCTCCTGCAACTTTTGTTTGGTTTCTTCTGATGCTGATTCTATCATTGCATGATATTGTATCGAAGAATGTTGATAACTCTCTTCCAGAAGCTTGTCTATTTCTTGAATTGGTATAGCTTTCAGATATTTTTGTATAAAAGTTTTGAGTATGTTTTTATAAGTCTGGTCAACATCTTCTTTGTAACGCCAGTATAAATCTTTGGCTGCTAAAAACTGTTCTTCTGTAGGCTTTGTATCGTAATATAGCTTGTCTATCAATTTCTGTGCTGTTGTAGGATTGGAAAGAAAATCCATCAAAGCACATAAACCAGAATCATACTCGTTGTAAAACTCAACAGGATGTGGCGGTTTATTTAGCAGTTCACGACAGCCACCACCAAAAAGCGTGACAAAGACAGAAGTTGTATAGTCCAGCCGTTCAGAAATGAAAGAAGCCATCTTTGCTTTGCCACCGTAATATGGTATTACAGACAAAGGTCGATTCTTGCTCACGCTCATTCCCCCTGTGCTGCTTTTTTACTATCTGCTGTTTTATCGTCCAATTTATCGTAATATTTTCCCGCTACCATCTTTTCGTCTTTGAAGCCAATTACTCTTGTCACTTTCCCACGTAAACGTATAATTAAAGTATTTCTATCGCTCTTGTTAGGTACATGAATATAATTTTGGTCTCTCAACAAGTTACGCAAACCATTTATTTCAAAAGGTTGGTAACCACAATCTAAAGCAATCGCATCAAAGTCAGCCACCAAAACATAAGATAATCCACTTTTTCTCTGATCTTCTGCTGCCCTGACGTATTCGCCTATGGCACCTAAAAAAACACCAAATCTAGCATTAGCTATTTTATTATTAGATTCCGTCTGTACTGATACCGCAATTTGTTGATATTTTTGTTCTATACAACGAGCTAGTTTTATTCTACTGTTATCATCAGAAAACATAATGCCATACTCTCTTAACGAGAGCAACCCTTGGGCAATATTAGATGGTTCAACAGATATTGTTCCGTTATCATTGCCATCCACCTTCATTTTGATGTCCAAATATTCTCTTTTCGTTGAAACATCTTTTATTCGTACAATTTCAAATTGATAGTGTATTTCGTTGACATTTATTTCTTTGTTTTCTTGATTTTCTTTGTTTTCTTGATTTTCTTTGTTTTCTTGATTTTCTTTGTTTTTTGTCTTTTCTTTGCAAATAGCTTTAAATATCGTCGGTGCTTCAAACTCCCAATCAATCGTTACCACAAAATCCCCTCCTAAAAGAGTTGACTAAAATAATATAAATAGTCTGGTTACACCGGTTACATCGGTTACATCGGTTACAATACATAAATAAATATATTTCATTAAAATTTTATCACAAATGATATGGTTAATCAATATTCAAATAAACTTAATACCTTTGATTCTTCAAAGTTTGCCTTCGTTTGCCATAGTTTGCCTTCGTTTGCCACTGTTTGCCATTTTTTCTTCTGGATCACACAATAAAATAAAGCTAAACTGTCAACTTGCATACAGTATTCTAACTACAAAATAATTATATTTCTATAATAACAGATTTATGTTTATCTATATTACATTTTCTTACCAGTGCCTTATAAAACATAAAAAGTCCCTATTTTATCAAATAGGGACTCTCCAGCCGGAAATGGGACTCGAACCCACGGCTTACTGCTTACGAGGCAGTTACTCTACCACTGAGTTATTCCGGCATATAAAATTCTTCTAAATTTCTATCAGGTATTGTTAAATTAACAAAAATTATACCTTTTTGATTACGAATCAGTTACTCTACCGACTGAGTTATTCCGGCATATCTGATGGACTATCCTTATCTACAACCAGCGACCTGTTCCTTACGAATCAACGAAAACAGTATTATCAGATAAATATCTATAATATTATATCACAAATTCTCATAAAACGCAATAAAAAACATCATAAGCAGACTCAAAATACGATGCTATCTTAACCTCTTATTTCTCCAACATCTAACAAAAATAAATTCTCATAACGATTTTCTAAATTCATCTTATGTTCCAATGGAAGATAAAATGTATGCACCGTTCATTTTACGTCTGATTTTCTCACATCTATTTTTTCTAAAGACTTTATAATCAAAGAATCACAGAAAACATCCAAGGTTCTCTGTGATTCTCCCATTTCATAAAAATTCAGTTATGCTCTTTTCTCCTTGATTAGACCAATGAGAAAAATCACCGCAAAAATCAAGCACAAACTCCCCCAAACAATCAAGTCCTGAAAAATGCCATGTGCGGTCAGTCCCAAAACGCCTGCCAGAGCATAAGCAATGATGCAGAATATGCTGCCTCCGCGACTATTTCTTGCCGCAGTGGCTACGATACCTGCCACCAGCATCAGCAATGCCACAGCCATTCCTACGCCGCCGCTGGTTCCGCCTTCATTTGCCAATGCATCCCCCACTGTAGCTGCGCAAGATTGGAACAAAACCACCATTGTCAGTACAATGCTGATGATACCAATGACTAATTTTGCTGTTTTCATGTTACTTCCTCCCTTTTTCTATTTGTTTTTTACGCAAATAACCTCTCACAAAAAGGAAGGCAAACTCATTCTCGATCGCCTCTTGGAACCACATATCTGGATAATTTGATCCCTTTGCTGATTTCAGAAACATAACCGGACTGGATTCCAGAGAGTTCCACAATATGTTTGATGGTACAGCCACTGCTTTGCAGTTCTTTCGCATAAAGAATACCAAATAGATTGACCTGACACACCGCTTCATTCCGTCTGGCATTTTCGTACATACTGCGCAGAATTTCTGCCAATTCCATATCTGTCATAGGTTCCCTCCTTTGTTTTTTGCTATTCGCTATTTGCAAATTCAGTATAAAGGAAAAGCCCCATGATTTTTCCCCCAATTTAGGGGAGTTTTTAATCTGCGCTTCTAGTCAGTTCCGTTTCTCCATATTCCTGCAGCCAACTATTGACCGTATCCACAGAAGTAATTCCCTCATTGAATGCAATGATAAAAATGGCATCTCTCTGTTTTTTGGGATACAGTCCCGGCATTCCATACAATGCCAATGCCCGTTGCACTTCCTTCAGATTCATTCCCATGGCAATAAAGATACGGAGCAGCTTATCCCGATCTTTGGTATGACTTTCTCCATTGAGCAATTTATATCCATATTTCTGGGGCATATCCGCTTTTTGAAAAATATCCTGCCGTTTCAGATTCCTTTGCTGAATCAACTGATCCATATAGGTAATGAAGCTATGTGACTGCACTGTCATATCATCCTGCAATGCTGACAATTCCGCTTTCTTGGTATGTTTTAATATTTCCATTAACTTTGATGTGCTTTTTTCTTCCATATTTCCACTCCTGTTTACAAAAGCCTGTTCATTGTAGTAAAATTATACTGCATTTCACATTTTGAAACAATAGGGATTCATTTTGAGGTGAACTTATGGAATTACAAACCCGTCTGCGTTTATCATTCTATAGAGAAATTGCTGATATTAACACAGCCCATCATATCCGTCTGGTACAGCACACAGTAAGCGGAAAAATTTTTGTGAAAAAAGAGCTATCCATATACGATTTACAGGTTTTTCAATATCTGATGACTGAAAACATCCCGGGCACCCCAAAAATCGAAGAGCTTATCGAAGAAGGCAACACCTTATACGTCATCGAAGAATATATTTCCGGTAATTCTCTGGAGGAAATCCTTGCCAAAGAAGGTAGCTTTTCAGAAGAAAAAGCTGCTGATTATATTCTGCGCATCTGCCGGATTTTGCAGCCCTTGCACCAGCAGCATCCCCCCATGGTTCATCGTGATTTGAAGCCATCCAATTTAATTTTAACTTATGACGGTAGATTGGTTCTGGTGGATTTCAATTCCGCAAAGTCTTATCATCCTGAACGTTCTCAGGATACTGTTCTTTTCGGCACAGCCGGATACGCTGCTCCAGAACAGTATGGTTTTTCCCCTTCCGCACCAGCTGCTGATATTTACGCATTGGGGGTACTGTTCCACAAAATGCTCACCGGTGCCCTTCCAACAGAAACAAACTACATAGGAAAATTTTCCGGTGTCATTGCCAAATGCATCGAAATCGATCCGAAAAACCGCTATAATTCTGTTACTGCATTCCAAAAAGCCATCGAAAAAATATTAAAGCCACCTCTCACTCTGGAACAACTTAAAATTCCTGAAAAATGCCAAGGATACGCCTTGCCGGGTTTTCGCAGCAGAAAAAAAGGTTATATGATCGGGGCTGCTATCTGGTATTTCTGTCTTGTAATCGGCTGTCTTTTTATGGAATCAGACAATGTTGTTGGCATTCAGTTGATTCCTTACAAAATTATCAGCTTTATCATATTTTTCTCTCTGACACTTTGGCTGGGGAATTACAGAGGCATTCAATATTATTTCCCCCTTTGCCTTCATCGCAATCGCGCAATTCGATATATTGCCATTGGATTTTTCGCCTATGTATGGATTTTCCTGTTGATGATTATTCTGGCTTTCGCTGTGGATGCCCTTGCACCATAAAACAAAAATCTTTGCCGCCTTTGGGCGGCTTTTTCTTTTTCACAACTATTTTACATTCAATGAACCAAATCCCACGAAAAACCCAGAAATAGTAATTTTTTCTAAATAATTGTAAAAGTATGTTGCACACCTTGGAATTAACCTGTAAAATGTATGTATATTCCATTTATCATTTATATTTTTTTAAGCAATGCACCAAAAGCAAATATCCGACCATGGTCATTCTGTATAAAAATTCAGAAACCATCTGCATGACACCATCAACAATCTGATGCACATGATAAAGGAGAGAAACTATGCACTGCCCCTACTGTAATCATAAAATTTCTGCACATGCAAACTTCTGCGAGCAATGCGGGAAAAAAATCCCCAAGTGTCCTACTTGCAGTCATATTATTTTGAAAAGAGAAAATTTTTGTCCCGTGGATGGAACCCCTTTTCCTCCCGATTTTTTTGCTGACTGGCCAATGGAAGAAGCTTCTCTTTCCGAAAAAACCACACTTCCAGAAGAAACCGCACTTCCAGAACCTGATTTGCAGGAACTTTCTTACAGCACGGCGGAACCAATCGAATCAGATGTCATAGATGATGAGGATTTTGAGGAAGAATATGACGAAGAATATGATGACTTTGAAGATTTCGAGGATTATGATGAATCTGAGGAATCAGAAAAAACCAATTGGAAACCGATTCTCATAGCAGCTGCAATTGTCGGTGTCATTTGCATCTTCATCAGTTATATTGCAATTGTAACAGGACCAGGTACTTTGAAAACAGAAGAAAACACGCAGGTAGAAGCACCTGCAAAACAACAAGACACCCAAGAAGCAGACGCTGCTGTATTTCTTCAGTATTCCGATGATTTATTCTTGATGTCACAGGATGATCTAATCATTTAACAGCAGAAAACAAATACGAAAGAAAGCTGGTCTATTTTGTTCAAGCAATACAAATGGAATTGCTTTCAAGAATTTTCACAAGAAAATCAGGACCACCGGCTTAGCCGGTGGTTTGCTCTGCCCCTAGAAGGGGC
>ERZ827037.2781-NODE-2781-length-13404-cov-3.830774_pt1 | contig 13404 bp, 9 predicted proteins | sample MGYA00519924_ERZ827037 | MGnify/ENA primary metagenome ERZ827037 (study PRJEB31778, sample SAMEA3449250) | human gut metagenome | biome: human gut; feature: human-associated habitat; material: faeces | place: United Kingdom | collected 2010/2012 ...
AGCATAACTATATGCCTTAAAAGGATCAAGCACTTGGTTTCCTAAAACAACCAAATCAAAAGGAAATAAAGAATTTCTATCAAATTCAATTACCTTTGTTGTATTATCTCCCCGAGCACTAAAATAAAATCCCATTATTTTGCAAAGTTCACGCAATGCTACCGTTACAAAATCATACTTGTCTTCTTGGACATCATTTAGTGAAAACGAATATATATCATCACTATTAAAAATTATCTCGCCATCAGGTTTATCAAAAAAGCTCATCCCAACTTTAGCATTTCCAAGCCCTAAATCTTTAAATTTCCACTTTATCGTAGATCGCCAAGCTCTGGAAAGATCGTCACGCGGATCCATTTTGCAAGAATCCGTATGAAGAGTTGTTTTAGCAATTACATTACTTCCCCTCAACTTTCCAAACTTAACTTTCACCTTAATGGGTAAAGCGGTAGGCAACTGCTCTTCAAAAATACGGCAGGCATGTTCAAAAGCATTCTTCCTATCTAAATTTTGTTCCCACTCATTACCCTCATATATTACTTGAATAATTGTTCCGCCAACAACTTCTCGTACTATTGGTTTGAGAATACTCTCCTTACGAAAGAAGTCTCTCCCCAGACTAATCACCTCAATTCCGTCCTCTTGAGCATAAGAGAATCCCACACACACCAAAAACAAGAATAATAGTAATAATTTTCTCATGATTTATCCTTTCTTTTATAATGGTTAGTACATCTCTATTCTTTCATCATCTTAAAGGTCGCTTCTCCTTGAGAAGATTTATTTCTATATAAAACAAAATATACACCTTGTATAAGGTTCGAAACATCAATCTCACTCATCGGAACTCCCACATATTTCACAAGCCGTCCTCTGGAATCGTATATAGATAAAGGAAAAATATCACTCATACCATCTTGCACAAACAAAATATTTTCTACCGGATTCGGATAGAATGGCACATTCTCCATTTTAACAGAGGGAGGGATAGATGTAGCCACTTTCGCAGTGTATAAAGTGTCTTCACACTCAACTGTTCCACTAAAATTATAGGAAAAAAAGCGAAAACAACGATCCCCATCATAAAAAGGCAAAAGACCAATTCCTTTGTCCGCATCAACGTCAGCCGTAAAAAACGAAAACATTATATGTCCTGTAAAAGATGAATATTGTTCCCAGCTATAAATATATTCCATTCTATCAGAAGTGATCTGTATCGTCATGTATGCGTCATCATATATATTCCATTGGGCATCGTAGTTACTCCAAGTTACATCCAACACTCTAACCTTCGGTAAAGAGGGAAGTAAATTTATATAAAAGTCTTTATCAAGTTGTATTTTTTGTCCTTGATACTCTCCCGAAAAGGTTACTTTCCCCTTGAAATAAACTGAGCTATCGTTTTCTATCGTGTATCTTCGATACTTGGGATCAGAATGTCCATATCCTGCCAATGAATTTATCACAATCCCATAATCCAATGAAACTGCATCTTTCACTTTCACGTAATTTCCCTGCTCTATTTCGACTCCAAAGTCCCATTCGCAAACATTCGGATTTATGATCTTCCCCAAATTATCTACAACATGAAAAGCACAACTATCATCCAGCAATAAAGCTCCGTACTCATCTAAAGAGATATCACTCGATTTTATTACAGTTCCAGAAAGAGTATAATTATTTTGCGCATAGATACTCAAAGAACAAGTAACAATCAATATAAAAACCAAACATTTCATCACTGACACATTTTTCGGGTTACTGTTTTGCCATTCGTATATGTAAGTGTTACGATGTATATTCCTTTTGACAAACAACTAACAGATTCATAATTATCTGTTCGAAGGACTATTCTCCCCTGCATATCCCTTACTTCTATTTGTGCAATTTCTGAGTTTATAACCTCTTCTTGTATTAAAGTAGAATGATTTAAGAGTTCCATCTGACTTGGAATTTCTACAGTATAATATGCTTTTCCCTCATTATTACTTAATTCCATATCAACCCAAGACATTCCTATCATAAAAATACGTTTAAACCTGAGATGAGCAATATAAGGTTCATAATAAAAGTGCGTATTGACTATATCGCCAAATTCTTCAGACTGTTCTACATAAAGATAATCAGCCCCATCATATATCACAGTGATATCAAGATTATAATATCTTGTTCCAGGAATTGGAGTTATAGAATCCACTTTCACAGAGATAAAAGTTGGTTTAGTACTAAGATACACATGAAATACTTTAGACATCTCCTTACCATCAACAATAGCATTCAAGCTTATTTTACCCTTAATATCACCGTTTACATTTTTCCTATATTTAGCTAAGGCATCCACTTTATCTATTGCAAACTCAGAAGATTCTCCTTTTTTTATGAGAACATAATCCATCTCGTTATTCAACAATTCATATTTCCACGAATACTTTGTTATATTTCCGGAAGGAATCTCCGCACGAAAATTATAACCTCGCGTAGCAGAAGCCATCCCCGTATTATCAATACCATCTGCTACAATTTTCAACCCTTTTTCCGGTTCTTTCCAACCAATTGTCTCAAGAACTTCCTGTGTTTTTCTATCTACTTGCTGATTCTTGTCTCCAATTCTCATATTGTATGACATCAAATCCCCTGTTGTATCAAAATAACTTAGATAATTATAGCCCCGAAATTCCGGTGAAGCATATAATTTAAGACTCTCATTATTAGGAATTTTATAATAAACATTATTTCCTGTTACAAATGAAACAAGTTCCTGACTCGTACGCCCATTATTCGGCATTTCATTTAAACGCACGTTATTGGAATTTATGACATAATTATCAAAAGGAGAGAAACACCTTTTTGTAAAGAAAACAACTCCTTTCGCGGAATTATCAAAAACGGTTGATCCAAATCCTAATGACATCGCAATGGCACGCAACATTGCCGTTGTAAGATTCTTCTTATTTATTACTTCATCACTAAAGCTATAATCCCAATCCACATCGTCATTTATTTTAATTATAGCATCTACACTATTTACTCGCCCATCATCAGTCAAGAAATTCATAAAAAGACTCTGAGGATATGCTTTACTTTCACCAGGAAGAAAGGAATACAAAACCTGAGCCTCAAAATCCTCTGCTCCCACCCCCATTTTCTCTTTCTCAAATTTTAGAACAACTTTCTTAGGGATATACAACTTTTCTTCCCACAATTGTGCAGCAACTTTTATACAGCATTGCATTTCTTCGCTCATTCCCGCTTCACATTGTACTTCAATAATCCCTCCAAAATCACTATTAGAACGTTCTGTTCGTAACAAGCAAGGCTTTATGGTTTGCAAAGCTGTTGGAGCAGTATCAAGACGCCCTTTAAAAACCAAAATCGTATCTTGTTGAGCTATCAACAAACCGATGCTCTGTGCCATCAATAGAACGATTAATATCGGCAAATGCTTCATCATCATATTATTATTAAAAGGTAGTACACTAAAATTAAAAAGAACTATTTCAATTCAAACCATCCATAGATATATCCACCTTATGAATTTGAAAGTTCCAATAAATAAACTCCGGGAGTATAAGCATCAATAGGAATACAATATTTCCCAGGAATATCGCCCCAAAGGGAATGAGAAAGAAGTATTTGATTCTTGCCGACAATGGTCACTGTAATATCACTACCCACTTCCATAAATTCTAATATGAGAATGTCTTTTTCAAGAGAAGCAATGACAGGTATATAAGGAATAGAACGATGGTCACCTTCATCTCCAAAATCATCGCCTTTCCAATGACCATCTAAATTGATTTTCCCAAACGATGTAATAACAGGATTATTCCTTTGTGCAAAAGCCGTACAGTTAAGACAAATCAATAATAATAGAATAGCACGTGTTTTCATTTCTTCAGTGTTTTTTAATTATGCCACAAAGCTAAGTAATTAATCTGTACCTATCGCAAACACAGAGGTAGACAGGTTATAATACTATAAATCAAAACATTGTGTCCAATAAATACATATTTAGTGGACAATTTCAATTTAGCTTTCTTGCATTTTTTGAAGAAATTCATTTAAAGATTCCTCTTTCTTTAGCCTCAAGCGCTCTTTCAGCCGGGATTTTGCTTTGAAAATAGTACGAATATCCTTACTATCAAAAACGACCATCAACTCTTTAGAGGTAAATCCTAATAATATAAACGCCAAAAGTTCAATATCATGTTTTGTCAATTGATTATGTTCTTCTTTCAATTTAACGAGAAGATCTGCATGTAAGCAATTTGCCAAATTAAATATTTTATCCCATTCTTTAGAAGTCAGCTTTTCGGCTATGACGGTTCCATTCTTCAATATCTTCATAAGTTCGCTCACATCTACTTTACTACGAAGTTCTACATTTTCCTGAGCGAGTCGGTTTATTTGATAGGTCAGGTCTCTGACTTTGGAATCCGTCTCCTTTGTTTTTTCATCGTCCTGTTGTTTATACCTGTTTATTTCATTCAAAAACACAGCAATCTGCCTGTTGTTTTTCTCCAATGATTTTTCGATCTGTTTTATTTGTAATTTCGCTCGCCAATACCTATTATAAAAATAATACGTTACACCCAAAAATAAAATGGATACCACTATAGATCCCAATTGCAATATCCTGTTTTCCAATTTAATCTGTAGCTTTTCTTTTTCTAATCTCTCTCTCTGATATCCTGTTTGAAGACGCATCAGGTCTTCCCTTTTTTTCTCATTTTCAGCAATATATAATAGTGAATCGGACTTTTCTTTCAAAGTTAAAGCTTGTTCATAGTCATGTCTGGTTTTGGCTAACCCGGCCAAACAGGCATAAGCGTCAGAACGGGTTAACAAACTGCGGCTATCCAGACAGCATTTTAAATATTCTTCCGCCAACTCTTTCTGCCCCATCAGTTGATATAAACGCCCCAAAGACATATAGTGCATTGTAAGTCTATCTTCGCGAGGTTCTTCATCAATTATTTTTAGAAAAATTTCTTCGGCTTTAAGATATTCTTTTTGAAAGCTATACATCATTCCCAACATTTTAGAAGCCGCTATTCTCAACAAGACGGGATTATCCGAAAGTAGTTGCAAACTCTTTGTCGCGCACTGATAGACACTATCCATCTCCTGTTTTAGAAAAAAAGAACTTCCCATCGTCTGATAGGTATAAGCAACCCCCAATGTATCTTTTGCCCGATAATAGTAAACAATAGCCAGCCTGCAGGTATTGATAGCCTCATCATAAAGCGATTGTTCACGATTTAAAATCGATATATCTGTAAGCAGTAATCCCATGATTTTGTATTCCTCCGTTTTTTCCAAAATGTGCCGGGCATCCAAAAAAGTTTTCATTGCCCGTGACGTTTCCCGCTTTCCTTGAAGCACCCGCCCGTAATAATACAACGCTTTGCCGTACTTTCGTTTATTACCGTTTTTCTTGAAATAATCAACAGCAAAAGTAATGGAAGAATCGACAGACATATCCATATAATTTTTATCACGTGCCTGTGTCAACAACAACACATAATCTGCCCGTTTTTTGTCAGACAAATCATCAGGATCGGATATTCCACTCAACAAATGCCAAGCACTGTCCGGATACATTTCCATACACGATTCTGCCCGTTGAAGAGTCGTCACAATCTCATCCGGCCTGGAGACACACGACCAGAAAGCTACAATAAAAAGAGATAAAAGGGTAATGGTGCTTCCGTTCTGTTTCATTTGTGCATTGCATTAATTATTCCAACACTACAAAAATATAAAAAACGGAACAAACCTCCTCCTTTATCTCCAATTTATCTCAATATATGTATGACAATGATTATAGATTATAAAAGAACAAACAGCATTTTTTCACCAGACAAAAGAAAGTTTATATTCAAAGAAAAGGAGGTTTCCCCTTGATGCCTTGTAGAAACCTGTTAGTGTAGTCCGATACCCGGCACTTAAGGCGAAACGACATAGGAATAGTCCCGAATCATGCCTTTAACCGGATTACAAATCGGCTTCCTTTCCCCAGCTCACTCTGTACAGTCAGAGTTCCGCCATGCGCTTCTACAAAATCTTTAGAAATAGACAGTCCTAATCCACTCCCTTGTACCTTTGTTCCGGGCACACGGAAATAACGGTCGAAAATACTTTGATGATAACGCGGATCGATACCTTTACCAAAATCCTGTACATAAAGTTCCACATAATTTCCATCCTGTTGTGCACCGATAACGACACGGCCATTTTCTTTAGAATAACGGATGGCATTGCTCAGCAAATTGGTAAGCACCCAAGCTATCTTCTCACTATCTACGAACAGTTTACTAATTTTCTCTTCCGGATATTCCACCTCAATCTGTATATTAAATTTATCAGCTTGCACCTGATTTGCCTTGATTGCATATTCTATCAGTTCAATAGGCTTAGTGATTTTAGGCATCATTTGCAATTTTCCGGCTTCCACTTGCGTCATATTCAGCAACTCTCCGGTGATTTCAAGCAGACGCTGGCTATTTTCCTTAATGCTTTTAGATAATTGCCCCTGTTCTTCATTCAAAACTCCCACACGTTTGTCCTCCAACAACTGAAGACTCATCATGATAGCGGAAATAGGAGTTTTCAATTCATGGGAGATCGTAGAAATAAAGGTGGTTTTAGCAGAATCCAATTCTTTGAATTCCGTAATATTCTTCAAAAGAATGACATCCCCCAACCTATGAGGTTCACCTTGCCCAACACCGGTATTATTAATAGGAATATAGGAAGCCTTGAAATAACTTTCTTTATTGTCGGCATATATCTTTAATGGTTCTTCCTTATTTCCGGGAGTTACCAGTTCACGAATCAAACGGCGGAGCAGGTCATTCTTCAATGATAATTCCTCTGCCGACTTACGAATGACATTTTCCCTTTTCAAGTTAAGAACATTCAATGCTTCATTATTGATGAAAAGAATCTCGCGTTCGGTATTCAAACCGATGATCGGTTCATTGATACTATTTACAATAGCTTCCAAGAACTTTTTGGCTGCAAGAATATCGGCCAAAGTGCTGGCCCGGTATTCAGTCAAACGTTCCGCCATGCGATTGAAACTGTCGGCTACTTCACGAAATTCTTCATTTCCTTTCATCTCGAGCCGTTTCTCATAATTATGGTTGGCTATCTCAAGAATTCCCTGTTTAAGTTCTTTTATAGGCCGACTGATGGAGCGAGGAAGCCAAAACAACAAAAAAAGTCCCGTCAGGATGCAAATTCCTCCCGTGACAGAAACCCACAGCAAAGCGCGTTCCAGCCCGGGCATAGCTGCCGGACTATCGGGCTCGGTAGCTGTCAATATCTGCAAATTAACAACAGAAAGCGTCACCAGCAGGATAATCATGCCTGCCAACATTCCAATACCCAAAAGTAATTTCGTTTTTATATTCATAATAAATAATTTAGTAATGTGTCAAATATGCCAATGTGCCAATTAAAGAAATCGGGTACATCTGCACATTATCTATTCCACTGCAAGTATAATCAAATCTACGTTCGCTTGTGCTAAATCAGCCAAAAACTTTTTATAACCGAATACGGTAGAAAAGACTTTCGGTATACGGAGATTCGGGCTCCCCATACAAATTGTGGTAATCTGCTTTTCACGGCAAACATCGACAATACTTTTCAATATGTCTTTCGATTGTACCTGCACAACCTCGCCTCCCAATTCCGCCACCAATTTAAAATGATTCAACAGATATCGTTGGCTTGCTAAATCAATTCGATCCATACTCTCACGCGGAGTCTGCACATAAAGTGCAATGAAAGAGGTATTATAACGGGTAGCGAGCCGCGCCACCTTACGAATGATCCGTCTCGGACTTTTTTCATGGCTACTGATGCAAGCCATAAAACGTTCATGCCGTATCCCGACGCTGGCTACCACCTCATTTTCCACTTTCTTCTCAACACGCAATGCTACCTCTTTTAATGCCAACTCCCGAAGCTGAAGAATGTTCTCGGTTTTAAAGAAATTATTCAAGGCCATCTCTATTTTTTCCGGACGATAGATTTTTCCGGCCTTCAAACGGGTTATCAGCTCTTCAGCAGTAAGGTCGATGTTCACCACTTCATCCGCTTCTTGCAACACACTATCGGGCACCCGTTCTTTCACCTCAATGCCACAAATATCCTGCACTTTTTCATTTACACTTTCAATATGCTGAATGTTAATAGCAGAAATCACATTTATGCCTTCGTCAAGCAGAGTCATTACATCCTGCCAACGTTTTTCATTTAAACTCCCTTCCACATTAGTGTGGGCGAGTTCATCCACAACAACAATCTCCGGGTGGATACGAATGATGGTTTCCAAATCCATCTCTTCCAGTTCTTTACCCTTATAAAAGATTTTCCTCCGGGAAATCACCGGTAGACCTTCCAACATTGCCTCCGTACCGGCACGCCCATGTGTCTCCACATAACCAATCCGCACATCCACACCATTATCAAGCAGTTCACGCGCTTCTTGCAACATTCGATAAGTTTTACCTACCCCGGCAATCATTCCGATGTAAATTTTGAACTTCCCCCGGCGCGACTTCTTTATCAGGTCCAGAAAATGTTGTACACTTTCTTCTCTCTCCATCCTATATCTATTTAAGAACGACATAGCCCGTAACAATAATCACTATTGCTACGAGCCCTACAACTAATTCATGAGATTCTCAAAAAAAATGTTGAAATCACAATCAAGGTCTCAACGTTATCCCAAATACCAAATGGGCATCCTCCATGCGGGGATTCCAGATGGCCTGCGCAAAAACAGGTAATGAGAATTTATCCGTAAGCCGAATGGCCGTAGTTCCTTTCAATGCTACATTAGTTACAGCAAAACCATTACAATTATATTGTCGAGCCGCCTTGTAAGGAACAATACCACAAGTTACATTCAAATCTACTGATTTTAAAGAAAACGGATAATTGAATTCGACATAAGAGGAGTAATTCTGCTTTTCCTCACCTTTGTCGTTCAGTTTCTTGTCCATACCAGCAAACATGGTATACCATGCAATAGATAAAGGAAACTTTTCGACCGGTAACGTGTAAGCTAACCCAGCCTCAAAATGGTGAGCCGTTTCATGACTTTTAAAGTTAAAATACTTTCCACGTCCTTGACCTGCCCACCAAAGATCGGCAACCGAGAGAGTAAGACCACTTTCACCAAATGTATAAGCAGCTGTCAGATCAATCTCTTTATTTGCCATCCCTTCGGTGGATGCATACCCGTCAAAATCAGTAGATCCCCAAGCTGTCAGCGAAAATCCCCCAACACTGAATGCCAAGGTCGGTTGAAAACTCGCTCCTGTCTGATACATACCACGCCAAACATAAGAACTGACAAGATCTCCCTGAACTGTAAATTCCTGTGCATTCGCATTTGTTATCCCCATGAAACCAGATACTGTAACAGTTAATAAACTAACAACTAATTCTTTACTAAAAATCTTCATACCTTAAACTATTTTTTTGCTTCTTCCAAAGCTACATTCAACTTTAATACATTTACTTTCTCTGTCCCAAAAAGCCCCAACAAAGGTTTTTCCACGGATTTATCTACAATCGCCCTTACCGCTTCTTCGCTTAAGCCACGTGCCTGGGCCACTCTTTTTACTTGTACGTAGGCACAAGCCGGAGTAATATTGGGGTCCAAACCCGAACCACTGGCCGTCACCATCTCAGCAGGCACCTCACTACGCTTCAAATAGGGATGATGAATCAGGAAAGAATCGATACGTGCCTCTACTTCGGCCAAATACTCAGGATTAGTAGGCCCCTTGTTGCTACCACCGGAACTGGCAGCGTCATAACCATCGCCGGCACACGAAGGACGGCTCCAAAAATAAATATCTTTTGTAAAAGCCTGCCCTACATTAGCAGCGCCGACAACTTCACCATTTAATGTTACAACTTCCGCATTACCGTTGTTAGGGCCGGCAAATTGTGCAAACAGCCACAAGACAAAAATGTAAAACACAGAAAAAAATATACAGAAGGCAAGAGTTATTTTTAATGATTTCAATAAAGTTTTCATTACTACACGATTTAGAAGAATATACTAACCACCATATCTATTAATTTAATACCCACAAAAGGTACGATCACGCCACCCAAACCATATATAAGCAGGTTACGGCGAAGTAACGCACTGGCGCCTATCGGTTTGTATTGTACTCCTTTCAAAGCCAACGGAATCAAAATCGGAATAATAATCGCATTAAATATGACAGCCGAAAGAATGGCGCTTTCAGGACTGTGCAATCCCATAATATTCAATGCAGCCAATTCAGGGATGGCCACCATAAACAATGCAGGAACAATTGCAAAGTATTTGGCAACGTCATTGGCAATGGAGAAAGTAGTCAGCGTACCCCGAGTCATCAACAACTGTTTTCCGATTTCCACGATTTCGATCAATTTAGTAGGATCATTATCAAGGTCAACCATATTTCCAGCCTCTTTTGCTGCCTGTGTACCGCTATTCATTGCCACTCCCACATTGGCTTGTGCCAAAGCAGGAGCATCGTTCGTTCCGTCTCCCATCATTGCTACCAATTTACCGGATTGCTGCTCTTTTTTAATATATTCCATCTTGTCTTCCGGTTTGGCTTCTGCTATAAAATCATCTACTCCGGCTTTCTCTGCAATGTATTTAGCAGTCAAAGGGTTGTCACCTGTCACCATTACCGTCTTCACTCCCATTTTACGCAGACGTTCAAAACGTTCCTGAATACCCGGTTTAATAATATCCTGCAATTCGATGACACCATTCACTTTCTGGTCTACACAAACCACTAACGGCGTACCACCATTACCGGAAATAGATGCAATTACCTCTTCCACTTCTTTCGGAAATTTATTTCCGGCTTTCTCTACCATCTGACGAATCGCATCAAAAGCCCCCTTACGGATCTGAGTCCCATCGGCCAGATTAACACCCGAACATTTGGTCTCGGCTGTAAATTTAATCATATGAGCACCCGTCGTATTCAGATTTCTCATTCGGAGTCCGGATTCGCGCCCCAACTCTACGATGGATTTTCCCTCCGGAGTCTCATCGGATAAGGATGCCAATAAACAAACTTCAATAAAGCTACGCTCATTGATACCGGGAGCTGCGTGAAATCTGGTCGCTTTCCGGTTACCTATGGTAATTGTCCCGGTTTTGTCGAGCAGCAAGGTATCGATATCCCCTGCCGTCTCAACAGCTTTACCCGACTTCGTAATCACATTTGCCCGCAAAGCACGATCCATCCCGGCAATACCGATAGCGGACAATAAACCGCCAATAGTAGTGGGAATCAAACAAACGAACAAAGAAATGATTGCGGCAATGGAAATCGTTGTGCCCGGATGGTCGACATTCGTATAATCGGCAAAAGGGATCAAGGTTATACAGACAATTACGAAAACCAATGTAAAACCTGCCAATAAAATAGTCAATGCAATTTCATTCGGCGTTTTCTGACGGGTAGCACCTTCTACCAATGCAATCATTTTATCTAAAAAGCTCTCTCCGGGTTGTTGTGTAACCAACACTTTAATGTTATCAGAAAGCACTTTCGTACCACCGGTTACAGAACTTTTATCACCTCCGGCCTCTCTGATTACCGGTGCCGATTCTCCAGTGATCGCACTCTCATCGATAGAAGCCAACCCATCGATTATTTCACCATCGGCAGGAATCGTATCCCCTGCCTCGCAAATGAAAATATCACCTTTCTTCAATTTCGAACTGCTTACTGTCTGTACTTTATCTCCTACGAGTACCTTTGCGGGAGTCTCTTCACGGGTCTTACGCAAACTATCGGCTTGCGCCTTTCCTCTTGCTTCGGCAATAGCCTCGGCAAAATTGGCAAACAATAAGGTAATGAACAGTATCACAAACACGACAAAATTGTATCCGAAAGTACCGTATTCCGTTGTTCCCAATGAAAGGATCGTGACAGCGAGCATAATGGCAGTCACTATCTCCACGGTAAACATAATCGGATTCTTTATCATCATCCGTGGGTTCAATTTCACGAACGACTGCTTCAAGCTTTCCATAACTTGCTCCTTTTGAAATAAAGAAGCGGATTTATTATTTTTCATACTTTTCTTTCTCCTTTTTACTTTTTATAAGCTAAAATGTTCGGCAATCGTGCTCAATGCGTGTACCGGGAAGAATGACAAAGCAGCCACAATGAAAATAACAGCAAAAGTCATAACACCAAAAGTTGCCGTATCCGTTTTCAAAGTACCTGCACTCTCCGGAATGAATTTCTTTTGAGCCAGCAACCCGGCGATGGCCACCTGACCTACAATCGGAATAAAACGACTCAGAATAAGTACTATACCGCATGAGTAATTCCAAAAATAAGTATTATCTCCCAGCCCTTCGAAACCGGAACCATTGTTGGCCGCAGAAGAAGTATACTCGTAAAGCTGTTCGCTCAATCCATGAAAACTTGGGTTGTTCAACCAGCCGCCTTCACTCGTCACGAACTCCGGATGATGTGCGTACAGGTAGCTGGATAAAGCCGTGCCTACCAAAATCACAAACGGATGAAGCAATGCCACAATGGTCGCTATTTTCATTTCGCGGGCCTCTACTTTCTTTCCTAAAAATTCCGGTGTACGCCCTACCATTAATCCACTGATAAACACTGCTATAATAATAAAAGTGTAATAATTCATCCAACCTACACCGACACCACCAAACCAAGTATTGATCTGCATATTCAACATCTCGATCATACCACTGAGCGGCATGGTAGAATCATGCATACTGTTGACAGAACCATTGGATGTGACCGTAGTCGTTACACTCCAAAGTGCACCGGAAGCCGCACCGATACGTACCTCCTTGCCTTCCATCGCTCCGCCGGCCTGAGAAATTCCCATCTCATCGATACGGGGATTTCCTCCCATTTCCTGGCTTACATTAATAAAGACTCCGATTAAATATGCAACCAGCATTACACCAAATATGCTATACGCTAACTTTTTCCGTTTTACGTAGAATCCAAAAGCAAACACCATTGCCATCGGGATAATCAGAATAGACCAACACTCCACTGCATTTGTGAGGAAAGTCGGATTTTCCAAGGGATGTGAAGAGTTGACGCCAAAATAGCCACCCCCATTCGTTCCTAATTGCTTGATAGGTATAATAGCAGCCGCAGGACCTTGTGAAACCATCTGTTCCTGACCTTCCAAAGTAGTAACTTTCATCTTTCCGTCAAATCCCATCGGAGTTCCTTGTAGAATAAGAATGAAACCTACAATTAAAGAAAGTGGCAGTAAAATACGGGTACAACTCACCACAAGAAATTGCCAGAAATTACCGATAGTCTTGGTCGTTTTAGCAGCCATCGCTTTCATCATACC
>ERZ827037.2783-NODE-2783-length-13394-cov-3.562261_pt1 | contig 13394 bp, 12 predicted proteins | sample MGYA00519924_ERZ827037 | MGnify/ENA primary metagenome ERZ827037 (study PRJEB31778, sample SAMEA3449250) | human gut metagenome | biome: human gut; feature: human-associated habitat; material: faeces | place: United Kingdom | collected 2010/2012 ...
GGAGATGCAAAATATTTTGATCGGAAATCAAGCTCATCCCTTGTTCGCTCCGGGTGACAAGTAATGCTGATAAACCGTAGTGATGAACGATTTCCAAGGCTGCCACGGCAATATCCTGGTCGTTATTTTTCACCGGGTGGCCAATGATGTCACTTAATTCTTTTACATTAGGAGTAATCAAGTCGGCCCCTGCATATTTCTTCCAGTTTTGCCCTTTCGGGTCCACGATAACACGGGTTCCATGTGATTTTGCCGTTTTTATCAAAAACGAACATAATTCTTCCGAGATCATGCCTTTTCCATAATCAGAAATAACAAGGGTAGGGAACTCTTGGAAGAGTGAGGCAAGATGGATTTGAAAATCTTCTCTTGCTTTTTCAGAAAGTTCCAAATGTTGCTCGTAGTCTATACGGACAATCTGTTGTCTTCCACCGATGATGCGCGCTTTCGTGATCGTGGGTTGCTCGGTTTTGACAAAATCGGTTTTGATCCCTTTCCGGTGAGCCATGCGTTCAATCTCTTTCCCGAAAAAGTCATAGCCGATAGCCCCGCATAACGTGGCCTGCCCACCAAGACTTGTGATGTTGTTGGCCACGTTCGAGGCCCCGCCTAAGCGGGATTCCTCGGTCACGATATTTACTATCGGAACTGGAGCTTCCGGGGAAATACGTTCCACCTTTCCGAAATAGTATTTGTCAAGCATCACGTCCCCGACGATCAATATCTTGCAACTATTAAAGTTTAAATCCATCTATTCATTTTAGATTTTAGATTTATGATTTTAGATTCCCTCCAACAAAACTACGCTTTTTCTTTTCGTAAATCGTAATTCATAAATCATAAATTGATTGCTTTTATTCTTCTCCGCCACCGAACATCATCAAGTAGGCTTTGATGAACTCGTTGATCTCTCCGTCCATAACAGCCTGTACGTTTGATGTCTGGTAGTTGGTACGATGATCTTTCACCCGGCGGTCGTCGAATACATAACTGCGTATCTGCGATCCCCATTCGATCTTCTTTTTCTGACCCTCCAGCTCGTTCTGCAGCTCCATGCGTTTCTCGAGTTCCCGTTGGTAGAGCTTCGATCGAAGAATGCGCAGCGCGTTCTCCTTGTTCATGATCTGCGAACGCGTTTCCGTGTTCTCGACGACGATGCCCGAGGGCAGGTGACGGAGCCGTACGCCGGTCTCGACCTTGTTGACGTTCTGTCCGCCCTTGCCGCCGCTGCGGTAGGTGTCCCACTCGATGTCGGCGGGGTTCACGACGATCTCGATCGTGTCGTCCACCGCCGGCGAAACGAATACCGAGGCGAACGTCGTCTGCCGCTTGTTGTTCGCGTTGAACGGCGACAGGCGCACGAGCCGGTGCACGCCGTTCTCGCTCTTGAGATAGCCGTAGGCGAACTCGCCCACGAACTCGACGGTAGCCGACTTGACGCCGACTTCGTCGCCTTCCTGCAGGTCGGCGATGCGTACCTGATAGCCGTTCGCTTCGCCCCAGCGCATGTACATACGCAACAGCATCGAGGCCCAGTCGAGGCTTTCGGTGCCGCCGGCTCCGGAGTTGATCTCCATGATCGCGCCCAGATGGTCCTCCTCGCCGCCGAGCATGTTGCGCATTTCGAGCGCTTCGATCATGCCGAGCGTCTTGCGGTACTGCTCGTCGAGCTCGTCCGCCGATGCGAGTCCCTCCTTGACGAAATCGGGCATCAGCTGCAGGTCGTCGGCCGACTTCGAGATTTCGTCGTAGGCCGTGATCCAATACTTGATCGACGCGACCTTCTTCAGCTGCTTTTCGGCCCGTTCGCGGTCGTCCCAGAAATCGGGCGCCTGCGTCTTGGATTCTTCTTCTTCCAGTTCGATACGTCGGTTGGCGACGTCAAAGATGCCTCCCCAGCGAATCCAGTCGCCTTACAATCTCTTTAATTTGGTCTGTGGTAATCATTTTTTCGCTATTTGGTTCGTAATCGTTCGAACGAGTTTTCGGTCCCCCTCCGGTTCGCAGGCGGCTTGCCCGGTATCCCTCGGCGGGGTTTCCGGGCGCATTCGGACCCGGATGTCTTCGGGCTCGGCGCGACCGTTTTTCTCCGGACGTTCCGTCATGCCGGGGAACCGACGCAATTTACAATAAATTCTTGCAGCGGCGAAATTTCAGCCGCAAATCTTTCCGTCGGCCTGCCTGTCGGCCGGTTCGCCGAGGAAGTCGGGCCCTTCGGTCGGTCGCAGGAAAGTCACGTAAATCATTCTCAGCCAAGTAAACGTAAAGCAGTAAATGTTCAGCTGTACGGTGTCGCACAGAAAGCGCATGACGGGCGACGGGCAGATCAGATCGACCGGGACGAGCACCAGCAGCACGAGGTTGGCCCAGAACAGCGTCCGGTCGAGCCAGCCTTTGCGGGCTTGTACCCAATACCACATCAGATAGCCTGCCAGCGCGATCACGTAAGTGTGCTTCTCGGTCGATAGGCTGAACAGGATAACCCAGCCCATCAGGATGCCGAGCGATCCGAGCCGAAAGTCGAACCGGCCGAATTTACGGTAGTTGAGCACGAACAGCACGGCCAGCGCCAAGATCGATCCGATCTGGACCTGCGTCATGACCGGAGTCAGCAGGTCATGGATCGGGTAGAGGTTGAAGACGGCGTAGAACTGGAACTGGTCGACGTGGCCGGACAGCACTTCGGCCCATCGCTCGTAATGCGGTATCAGTCCGCCGAAGCCGAGATTCACCGCGGGCAGGACCAGCAGGACGGCGGCCAAAACGATCGTGAAGCCCAGATTGCGCCAAAACTTCGGATAGCAGAGCAGCAGGGCCAGCTCGAAAATTCCGTATATTTTGCAGAAACCCGACACGAGAATCAGCAGAATGGCCGGGTAGGGCTTGCCCCGCTCGAGCAGCGAGAATGCGAACAGGAACAGATAGGCCACCACCGGGTTGAACTGGATCGACATCTGCGTCGTGGCCAGAATCAGCGCCGTGTAGAGATAGGTCTTGCATTTCTGGACTTCGGTTATCCTGGGCACGGAGAAAATCGCGTAGAAGAACAGCGTGAAGTTCATCAGGTTCCATACGAACGGCCCGACGGTCGAACCCATGTAGGCGAACGGCGCGAACAGGATCGAGAACAGCGGGCCGTAGAGGAAGTCGTAAGGCTTGCCGTAGGGAGATTCGCCGTTCCAGAAATCGATCGTCGACTGCTGGAACGTAAAGAAGTTGTGTTGCTTGCCGTGCGCCACTTCGAGCAGGGTCAGCGCGAACGTCAGGACGAACCCGATGACGAAGAGGTTTCTGCGGTTCAGAAAGAAGCGGCCGATCCGGCCGGCGAGTGCGTTCATATTCGATGTATTTGGGTATTCGGGCGTGTTATCCGGCCACCGAGCAGGGAATGCCGAGGCGCTCGACCCGCTCGGCGATCCGGCGGAGCTCCTCGACGGACACTTTGTGCAGGTCGTCGGCCGGGGTGTCGCGGTCGATCGTGTAAACCATCACGCTGCTGGGGGCGATCTCCTCGATCAGTGAGAGCCAGGCCGCCACCTCCCGCTCGGTCGTGTTGTCTACCTGCCGCCCTTCGAGCGTGCCGCGCAGGAACATCGTCTGCACGATCAGTCTGCCGTCGAAGAGTTTCATCGCTTCGACCGTTTGCCGGACCGAGTACGCTCCTTTCGGACGATCGACGAGGCGGACCGTTTCGTCGAAGGCCGAGTCGAGTTTCAGTATGTTGTTGTCCGCTTTCAGCAACGCCTCGCGAACGGTCTCGCGGCCGATCATCGTCGCGTTGCTCAGTACCGAAATCTTGGCCGACGGACACAATTCGTCCCGTACGGCGATCGTGTCGTCGATCACTTCTCCGAACTCCGGGTGCATCGTCGGTTCGCCGTTGCCGGCGAACGTAATGACGTCGGGGGGCGTGCCTGCGGCGACCATTTCGGTCAGCTTCTCGCGGAGCAGCCGGCGGACCGTTTCCCGGGAATTGAACCGGGGCTTGGCTCCCGGCTTGCCCCATCCGCACTCGCAGTAGATGCAGTCGAAACTGCACAGCTTGTCGTGCAGCGGCAGCAGGTTGACGCCGAGCGACAGGCCCAGCCGGCGGCTGCGAACCGGTCCGAAAATGACGCTTTCGTACAAGGCGGTACTCATAGTTCGAGGTTTGAGGAAGCAAAGATAGGCATTCGGAGCGGAATGTGCAAAGGAGGCTCTCCGGTCCGGCGCGGCATTCCGACGGCGGCGAGGCGAAACGAGAGAAAGGAGGCCGATGCTTGGCGGACCAGTCCGGTCCGCAGGGTCGGATCGGGTACGGGGCTTCCCGAGGATACTGTTGAAAAAGTTTGTCGTCGGGCGGGCCGTACGATTTCCGCCGCGTCCAGCCGCATGGACCGGCGTCGAGCGGCTTATCTCGGAGTGCGGAGAGGAGACCGTCGTTTCGGAATGCGGAGCCAGATGCTTTTCGGGCGGACAGGCGCGGAAAACCTGTCCGCCGGAATACCGTAGACCGGGCGGAGGGCGTCCGTCCCGACTCGATTTTTTCTCTCCCGGTAGGCTTCCCTTTCCGTCGAATGTTATGGGGTACGGATGGAGTCGTCTTCGCTGCATGGGAAGCGGCAGCCGGACCCGTGTCCGTGCCGTTCGGCGGGAGGAGCTGCCGCACGGCGTAGGGGCGTATTTTGCTGCCGAATCGAGGTCCGGCAGCGACGGCGGGGCAGAAGCGTCGGAAATCGGAATCTCGGTCTGCGCGTCCTCTCCGGCAAGAATCCGACCGCCCTGCCGGAGAGGACGCGCAAACGGCGGAAAGCCGGGGTGCGGACCCGTCGTTTCGGATCGGCTTCCCGGACAGAAAGATCGCTCTATTCGGTTTCGGCTACGACCCGGACCATAGCCCGGGCGAGCGTTTCCAGCTCCTGATCCTTGATAATATAAGGAGGCATCGCGTAAACGAGCCGGCCGAACGGCCTGACCCAGACGCCCTCGTCGACGAATCGTTGCTGCAGCGTGGCCATATCGACGCTGCGGTGCAGCTCGATCACGCCGATGGCCCCGAGCGTGCGCACGTCGGCTACCTGAGGCAGGGCCGCTGCCGGAGCCAGCTCGCGTCGCAGGATGCCCTCGATCTCGCCGATGCGGGGCAGCGGAGAGTTTTCCGAAAGCAGGTCGAGCGAGGCGCATGCGATCGAGCAGGCCAGCGGGTTGCCCATGAAGGTCGGCCCGTGCATGAATTCGGGAGGGGAGCCCGACGAGATCACCTCGGCCACTTTCTCCGTCGCCAGAACGGCGGCGAAGCTCATATAGCCTCCGGTCAGCGCCTTCCCGACGCACAGAATGTCGGGCATTATGCCGGCCCATTCCGAGGCGAACATCCGTCCGGTTCGGCCGAAACCGGTCGCGATCTCGTCGGCGATCAGCAGCACGTCGTACCGCGAGCAGGTTTCGCGCAGGCGCCTCAGGTATTCGGGGTGGTAGAACCACATGCCGCCGGCTCCCTGAACGACCGGTTCGAGAATCACGGCGGCGAGCCGGTCGTGTTCCCGCTCGATCAGCTCGCCCATCGGAGCGAAGCAGCGCTCGTCCCATTCGTCGCCGAAACGGATCTCGGGTCTCGGCGCGAAATGCTGGAGGGGCAGCCGTCCGGTAAAGATCGAGTGCATGCCGGTCACGGGGTCGCAGACCGACATGGCGTGCCATGTGTCGCCGTGATAGCCGCTACGGATCGTCGCCAGCGTGTTTTTTGCGGGCGTCCCTTGCGCGTGCATGTATTGCAGGGCCATCTTAACGGCCACTTCGACGGCTACCGAGCCTGAGTCGCAATAGAATATCTTGTCGAGACCTTCGGGCGCTACCCTTATCAGTCGGCGGGCCAGTTCGACGGCCGGCGTATGCGTCAGGCCGCCGAACATGACGTGCGCCATTCGCTGGAGCTGCTTCTCGGCCGCTTCGTTCAGCTTCGGATGATTGTAGCCGTGAACGGCCGACCACCACGACGACATGCCGTCGATTAGCTGTCGTCCGTCGGCGAGCTCGATGCGTACGCCTTCGGCCCGGACCGCGTGGAATACTCTGAGCGGGTCGCTCATCGACGTGTAAGGGTGCCACAGATGCTTCCTGTCGTAGGAAAGAATCTCTTTTGTCTGCCTTTCTTTCATTTGAGGCGTGATCTTTGCTGTAAAAGTAGGAAAAAATTACGGACAAAGGTCCGCTAACTGTTTCGTTCCACTCCGGACCGTTTCGGAAAACATACTTTAAAATCGTATGTAATATTTTTTGCCGCAAGTATTTAAATAGATAAAATTGAAACAATTAAATTTTTTCTTGCAAATTTTAGTAAAATAAATTGCATTTATGGAATATGTATTGTATGTTTGTGATCTGCTATCGGGTATGACCCGTAAAGGAAATATCCAAATATCTATTCAACATAAACGATTTGTTATAAACTGTTAAAATTCGAAAAATTATGTCACGATCAAATCCGACATCGACCGCTCAGCAACCCATGATTGTCAAGTACGTTCAACCGGACCGCAGCGGAATCCAAGCCCACAATTTTACCCGTCACAGCATCGGCTACGTCGTGCGCGGCAAGAAATGCGTATATTACGGCGACGTCTGTCACGAGATTCCTCAGGGAACGCTTTTCTACATGGGTATGGGAAACCACTATACCGAGGACGTTCCCGAACAGGGAAAGAACTTCGAGCAGATCGTCTTCTACTATACTTCCGATCAGCTGTCGAGGATACTCAACCACCTGAGCGTCGGCTATCAGCTCAACATTACGAACGACCATAGCTGTCCCAATTGCGAGAATCAAAGCCATGTGAGCTATCCCGCGTCGAACATCATGAAGAATTTCTTCGGAACGGTCAACCAGTATCTCAAGGACGATGCTTTCTCGCAGGACAATACGGCGGAAACGATCAAGATGACCGAGCTGATCTATCTGATCCTGGCTCAGAAGGATTGTTGTCTCAAAAGCAAAATACTGAGCAATATGGACCTGATGAAGGAGAATTTCGAGCAAACGGTTCAGAGCTATATCTTCGACGATATTTCGGTCGAGGAGCTGGCCGGCAAGTGCAACCGGAGCCTGACCTCGTTCAAGAAAGAGTTCCGCAAGCACTTTTTCGAACCTCCCCACAAGTGGTTCATCCGTCAGCGACTGATGCACTCGCGCCTGCTGCTGATTTCGACGAACAAATCGATCTCTGAGATCGGGAACGACTGCAATTTCCCGAATACGTCCCATTTTATCAAGCTGTTCAAGAAGGAGTACGGCATGACTCCGGCCAGCTATCGTCACCGGCACGCTGCGGGCGGGGAGTCCGAGCCGGTTTTGTCCGCGAAGGCTTATTCCGCCCGCGATCAGCAGATGTCGACCGCGTCCCGTATGTAAGCGAAGCGGACGCGTTTTGGATCCCGGACAAGGATGCGAGGCACCGGTCGACCGGTGGAGAATCCGCATTATATAAGAAATTATGAAAGCATTTATGGAAAAATGTCAGTTCCTGCTCAATAGAAAAACAATCGAATATGTCTACGATGCTTTCTCCCCCTCGATTTCGCATACCTTGTCCGGTTTTCCTTGTTCGTCTCTGATCGACGGCCGTCGTAAGACGGAGAGCGATTTTTTTACCCGATCGCTTGATTATTCGGGAAAATGTTCGTATATTTACATTACCTAATCGATCAAGACTAACTAACCTTTTGTGAACAGCCGGCATTTTCGGAAGAAAATGCCGGCTGTTTGCGTCGGTTCTCGGTCTGCCTTTGGCGGGCTTATCCGCTGAATCCGACCGCCCGGATACATTTTCCCGGTCCGGCGGACTCGGTCTCGACGATGCCTGTCAGAACGTCGGGCGCGTCGTCGCGCCGGTTCGAGCGGAAAAGCCGACGGAACGAGACCACGTCTCCGTAAAATTCGCTCCAGCGACGATGCCAGTCTTCGGGCATCCGGATGCGTGCCGCCACTTCGGTCGCATTCGACAGCACGCGCGCTTCCTTGTTCCGGTACTGGTGGAACCACTCGATGCGCGTCTGCGGACACAGTTTGGCGACGGCCCGCGCGAAACCCCGCCCTCCGTTGTTGCTTTCGATGCGCGCCGTGCGGGTGCCGTTGCGTTGCAGCATGGCGGCGACGAGCGGTTCGGTCGCTTCCATGCCGAGCGGCGTATAAAGTACGTCCGTTATGTAAATGGTGTCGTCTGTCCCTGTCTCGTAGCAGACCGAGCACAGGTAGTCCTCTCCCGAGTCTGCCGTATCGGTGTAGTTCCCCTTTTTTATCGTCCGTTCGGGCAGTTTGTCGTAGGTGGCGAAACGGTCTCCGTAGAGCACGCCCTCGGCCGAAGAGGGATTTCCCTGATACATCGTTTCGAATAGCATGGGATCGAGCCGGCGCTTCTGCTCCAGCAGTTCGGACGAGTGCCGGGCCGGCCAGAGCGGCTCGCCCTGTCGGCGCGGGTCGGCGCTCGTGGGCGGGCCCTGTTTGACCGCTTCGAAATTGAGTCGGAGCCACGAGGACGGCCCGGCCGGTCGCTGCCCGACTTCGTTTATGTCCGTTATGGGCTCCCGGGCGGCGATCCGGCCGATCAGGTCGTCCTCGTGCCAGCGTGTGAAGACGAGCAGTTCCTGCGAGTCGTTGTGCAGCCGGGTTTTGACGACGGCGTTGTACCAGTCCCACGCGTGGTCGCGGACGAGCGGCGAGTTGGCCTCCTGCGCATTTTTGTACAGGTCGTCCAGGATGAATACGTCGACCGGCCGGCCGGTCAGCGCTCCGTCGCGGCCGACGCTCAGCAGCCCGCCTCGGGAGCCGACCAGTTCGAACTCCTCGGCCGTGCGCAGAGTGCCGCGATCCTTGGCGGAAGAGCGTTTGAGACGGGTTCGGGGGAAAACGCTCCGGTAAGCGGATGCGTCCATGAGCCGCTGAATCTGCCGGTTGAACCGTGAGGCCAGACGCAGGTTGTAGGAAGCCAGCGCGATCCGGCGGTCGGGCTGCCGGCCGAGCAGGTAGGCGGGCAGCAGGACCGACGAACCGAGCGATTTTCCGTGTTGGGGCGGAATCGACACGATCAGCCGGCGGATTTCTCCCCGGGCGAACCGGTCGAGCGTGTCGTAATAGCTTCGGTGGAACGGGGTCAGGTCGAGCGCGGGAATCATCGTTCGCGCGAAGTCGTTCAGCGAGCGGCGGGCGAGTTCCTCGGCCGCCTGGCGGGGAGTAGGTATGGGCATGGGCAAAGCGGGTCGTTGACGGGGTTGCGGAGCTTGCGGTCCGAAAAAGTTGGCGCTGCCGCTTCTTCGTTCCGATATGTGCCGGCTTTTGAAGACGGCGTATGGTAGCGAGCTATGGCAGTACCTGCCGGATAGACGGGCTGATCGTTCGTAAGGAATGTGCAGGGGGAGGCCGGGCGTCGTATCGGTTCGCGGAATATTTTCGGATTCGGGTCGTATCGGTCCGGCATTTCGTGTGGAGATGCTCGTTACATGGGCGTTCGGCGGTTGGCCCGGTTTCGGGCTTCCCGGCCGACGGGCATCGGACCGGATTTTCAGCGAAGGTTTTCTGCCGGGGCATAATCTGACTGCGGGTCGGCGAGCGTTCTCTACGGGTCTTGCGAAGCCGGCCAAGGTGGACCGGCACCGCCCGCCGTGCCGATTGCGGGCGGAGGTGCGACTGCGCGCAGTGGCGTCGGTTTCGGAGTCGAAAATCGCAGGGGATCAAGGAGTTCCCGTTCCGGCGATTTCGCGCAGGGCCTCGTCGCTCCAGTCGCTCCAATCGGTCGGGGAGGCGTCGGCTCCGGTTTCCGGCTTGGCCCGCCAATGCTGCGGATCGAGATTGGTCAGCGCGAAAGTAATGGCCGCCAGGTCGGGTCCGACCTGCTTCCGGATGACCGTTTCGCTTTTGATGCGCCGGGTTCCGTCCGGATCGTATTCGTAGATCGTCTTGATCTCCTTTTGCGTATAGCCGGCCATGCGGCGGGCCAGACTCTTCAGCGCTTTGTCGTGCAGACTGCGGATCGGGACGGCGGGTGTTTTGCCGACGGCGGTTTCGGGTTTCGGCCGTGCGGGCGTATCGGAGGCTGTGGGCATGGCGGTTCGTGTCGGGGAGTTCGGGGTTTTGGTCGGAGCGGCAGGAATCGAACCTGCATGATAACCGGCAGGATGGCGAAAACCGGCGCGGTTTCCGGCGGACGTCTCCGCGAGGGAAATCGGAAAAACCGCATAAGAGGGCGGCGGAAGCGTCCTTCCGCGAAGTGACGGCCGCCCGGTGCGTCGCCTCGACGCAATTCGCTCCGTCGTATGGAAATCGTCGTGATCCATCGTCGTTCGGTTTCGGTGCTCTCGCATGTCCCGGTGCGGCGGCCGGCTTGCCCGAATGCAGCGTCAAGCGGCCTGTGTCCGTGTCGGGTTGCGGCAAAGTCAGAATTTTCGCTCGAGAAATCGGTTCAGTTCGTTCCAGCTGAAGTCGGTCGTCTGTTCCCCCTCGGCCTGAAACAGGCTGAAATCCCACCATACGGGCAGGACCGACAGAATGCGTCCGTTTTCCTGGTCGCGGCAGACGATCAGCGTGCAGACCAGCGACGAGTAGAATTCGTCCGTATCGTATTCGATCGTTCCGTTGAAAAAGTGGGTTTCTTCGATTCTCCGTAGCAGCAAGTCGGCGATTTTTTCGTACATTCGGTCGTTGATAGTAATCATGGGTCGATTCGTTTTGTGTAAAAGTAGGCCGGGTGCCGCCTCAAAGGGTTATACAATTTTTGAATGGTCGGGCTTTCGATAAGGATTCGGAGCTTCTTTTTTGGATTGTCTTGTAAAATTGTTTAACTTTGTTTCGCAAATATAAGTTCAAATTTTGAATATTATAACGATCGGATAGAAGTTTTTTTAAACTTTTTTCATCATCTATGATAAACAGCCGGTTACGTTCGATTCGCAAGGAACTGTCGTTGACACAGGAAAATCTGGCTCGCGTGCTGGGTATCGGAAAGAGCGCTCTTTCGATGATCGAGACGGGGAAAGCTTCCTTGTCGGAGCGGAATAAGAATATATTGGTTCAGGAATTGAATGTCAATCCGGACTGGCTCGAGACCGGCGAGGGGCCGATGTTTCTCGAAGTCCGGCCTGCGGCCGTCTTTGCGGGACGCTCCGACCGGACGCTTCCCTCGCAGAGCGTTCCTCTGTACAATATCGAGGGTACGGCAGGGCTGGTTCCGCTGTTTTTGGACAAGCGCTCGCTCGCGCCGGTGGACTACATTCACATTCCGAACCTGCCTCGCTGCGACGGGGCGATCTACGTGGTCGGCGACAGCATGTACCCGCTGCTCAAGAGCGGCGACATCGTACTTTATAAGCAGATAGGCGACGTAAACGATATTTTCTGGGGCGACATGTATTTGCTGTCGATCGACATCGACGGCGAGGAGTACGTGACCGTCAAATATATCCAAAAATCCGAGAAACCCGGCTGCGTCAAACTCGTCAGCCAGAATCCCCATCATGCGGATAAGGATATCGAAATCGGAAGAATTCGGGCGCTGGCATTCGTCAAAGCCAGTATCCGGATGAATTCCATCCGATGAAAGTACCTTAAAAAGCGATCGATATGGATGTCAAGATTTCTCCCAAATGGAAAGAGTGGATAGGCCGGGAGTTCGACAAGCCCTATTTCGGGCAACTGGTCGATTTCGTCAAGCAGGAATACGCCCAGAGGCGGGTTTTCCCGCCCGGACGCAATATTTTCCGGGCTTTCGATATGTGCGATCCCGATAATCTGAAAGTGGTCATCATCGGACAGGACCCGTATCACGGGCCGGGGCAGGCCAACGGACTGTGCTTTTCGGTCGGCGACGGCGTGCCTTTCCCTCCCTCGCTGGTCAACATATTCAAGGAGGTGCACGACGATACGGGCGCGCCCGTTCCCGCTTCGGGCAATCTCGACCGCTGGGCCGAACAGGGCGTGCTGCTGCTCAACGCCGTACTGACCGTGCGCGCGCACGAGGCGGCGTCGCATGCCGGGCACGGATGGGAGCGGTTCACCGACGAGGTCGTGAAGGCTATCGCTCTTCGCAAGCAGGGGGTCGTTTACATGCTATGGGGCTCGTATGCGCAGCGCAAGGCTTCGGTTGTCGATCCGCAGCGCAACTGCATTCTCAAGGCGGTCCACCCGTCGCCCCTGTCGGCCTATCGGGGATTTTTCGGCTGCCGCCATTTCAGCCGCGCGAACGAGTATCTGCAAAGCATCGGCCGGGAGCCGATCCGATGGTAAGAATGCGGGGCGGGGAGAAACTCTGCGTGTGCCGGGCGCATTTTGCCGGGGCCCGGGTCGCTCGGCGGTGACTTCGGCTCGGGGCGGAGGATTCTTTCGTTTCTCCGGATTCCCGATCTTTTCTTGCGCGGGGCGGTTCTCTGCACTGACGGCGAAGGCGCAGTGGAAGGGGGCGCTGCTTGTCGGCTGTACGCGCGTATCGCGGAGCTGTGCGTGCGTCTTTGGCGATTCCCGGTCGGCGAGGATCGGTCAGGCGGCGGCATTCCTGTGCCGGACGGCGTTCGGCCGGGACGGAGTTCCGGGGGGACGGCCCTCTGGAGCGGGGCAGACGAAGCCTGCGTGTCCGATAAGAAAGCCTCGCAGGGATCATCGTTCAATCCCTGCGAGGCTTTTCGTGCGGTAGTCAGCTCCTCTTTCTGTCGGAGCACGGGAAACGAGCCGTGGCTCAGTACCGGTAAAAGTCGGCCTTGTATGGGCCTTCGACCGGGACGCCGATGTAGTCGGCCTGCTTGGGGGTCAGCTTCGTCAGTCGGACGCCCAGATTGTCCAGGTGAAGCCGGGCGACCTCCTCGTCCAGATGCTTCGGCAACCGGTAGACGTCGACGTCCATCTTCCGGGTCCACAGTTCGATCTGCGCGAGAGTCTGGTTCGTGAACGAGTTGCTCATCACGAACGACGGATGTCCTGTCGCGCAACCCAGGTTTACCAGACGGCCCTCGGCCAGAATGAAAATCGAGTGGCCGTCGGGGAACGTGTACTTGTCGACCTGCGGCTTGATTTCGGTCCGGACGATGCCGGGGTAGATTTCCAGTTCGGCCATCTGAATCTCGTTGTCGAAGTGGCCGATATTGCAGACGATCGCCTGATCGCGCATCCGCTCCATGTGATCGATGCGGATGATGTCGCAGTTGCCGGTCGTCGTGACGTAGATGTTGCCTTCGTCGAGCGCGTCCTCGACCGTCTTGACCTCGAATCCCTCCATGGCGGCCTGCAACGCGCAGATCGGGTCGATCTCGGTGACGATCACGCGGGCGCCGTACGAGCGCATGCTCCGCGCGCAGCCCTTGCCCACGTCGCCGTAGCCGCAGACGACCACCACCTTACCGGCGATCATCACGTCCGTGGCCCGCTTGATGCCGTCGGC
>ERZ827037.2787-NODE-2787-length-13386-cov-3.197210_pt1 | contig 13386 bp, 10 predicted proteins | sample MGYA00519924_ERZ827037 | MGnify/ENA primary metagenome ERZ827037 (study PRJEB31778, sample SAMEA3449250) | human gut metagenome | biome: human gut; feature: human-associated habitat; material: faeces | place: United Kingdom | collected 2010/2012 ...
ATAGTCGGTTCATCGTTACGGCATTTCAAGCCCATCAAGCCGAATTTCTCCCATGCAGGCAGATATTCGTCACCGATAAGGCTCTTGTCGATATCCTTATCGTAATCCATTGAGAATGCAGGAATCTTGATCTGAGCATACGAACCCGGTATAAAGTCCATGTGTTCGCCTTTCGGAAGAGCCACGATGAACTCTTTGATAAACGTTGCAACGTTCTTGTTGGAGATAACCTCGCACTCCCACTCTTTCACACCCAAGATCGATTCGTCGATCTTGATCGACATATCCTGTTTCACTTTCACCTGGCAACCCAGACGCCAGTGATCGGCCTGTTGTTTACGGGAGAAGAAGCCGGTTTCCGTAGGAAGTATTTCACCACCTCCTTCAAGAACCTGGCAACGGCACTGTCCGCAAGAACCTTTACCACCACATGCTGATGAGAGGAAAACACCGTTGGCAGACAGCGTACCCAGCAATGTGCCGCCGGGGTTAGTCTTCAATTCCTGTTCTCCATTCATCGTAATCGTAACCTCGCCCGAAGGGGTCAGATACCCTTTCGCAACGAGCAGTATAATGACAAGCAGGAGGATCACTCCAAGGAATACTCCGATACTCGCTAATATTAAAGACGTCATTGTTTTATTCTTTTTACTTTAATTATATTTTCAATCCAGAGAAACACATAAAGGCCATTGCCATCAGTCCTACCGTAATAAACGTAATACCCAAACCTTTCAACGGAGCGGGAACATCAGAGTAAGCCATCTTTTCACGGATAGCAGCCAGACCGACAATGGCAAGCAGCCAGCCGATACCGGAACCTAAAGCGTAGACCACTGCACCACCTACTCCGGTGATAGCCTGCGGATTGGACGGGTCCATCGTAATTCTCTGTTGCATGAACAGGGAAGCACCCATGATAGCACAGTTAACGGCAATCAACGGCAGGAAGATACCCAGCGATGCATACAGTGACGGCGCAAAGCGTTCTACCACCATTTCTACCAACTGCACGATACCGGCAATAACGGCAATGAAGAGAATAAAACTAAGGAAGCTGAGGTCGACACCCGGAATTATGGCATCGGCAGCCAGCACCTTTGTCTGGAGCAAATAGTTCACGGGAAGCGTAACTACCAAAACGAAAGTTACCGCAATACCCAGACCTACAGCAGTCTTCACATTCTTCGATACGGCAAGGTAGGAACACATACCCAGGAAGAATGCAAATATCATGTTGTCCACAAAAATGGAGCGGACGAATAAACTTAATAATTGATCCATGTTATATTGATTTATGAGTTCTGATTTATGATTTATTATTTTAAAATAAGGCTACGATCTATGCCTGTGGAACATTGTGATGAAACATTGTGATGAAACATTGTGATGTGACAGGGCATAAACCATAAATCTTAAAATCACGACTCTTGTAGTTCTTTATGTTTAGCACGCTGATACCAGATAATGCAGGCACAGATAATCAGTGCCATAGGAGGCATCAACATCAAGCCGTTATTCAGATACCCCATTTTATAGAATGCTTCCGGAAGAATCTTAAAGTTCAGCAACGTACCCGAACCCAACAATTCACGGAAGAAAGCTACGATAATCAATATCTTGGCATATCCCAATCCGTTGCCAATACCATCAAGGAAAGATTCCCACGGAGCATTTTGCATGGCAAAGGCTTCCAGACGTCCCATCAGGATACAGTTGGTAATGATCAGACCTACATAAACAGAAAGCTGTACGCTTACATCGTAAGCAAATGCTTTCAGAATCTCACTCACAATCGTAACCAGGGCAGCTACCACCACCAACTGTACGATAATACGGATACGGTTCGGAATGGTCTTGCGCAACAAGGAGATAACGACGTTAGAGAAAGCCGTAATCACTGTTACCGAGAGGCCCATCACGATAGCCGGTTCCAGTTTGGCTGTTACCGCCAGTGCCGAACAGATACCGAGCACCTGTACGGTTACCGGGTTGTTCATTCCCAGCGGAGCAGAGAATACCTCTTTATTCTGTTTAGAAAATAATTGGCTCATATTCTATCGTTCCTCCTTAATTATTAGTTAAAAATTTATCATACTGGCTCAGGCAAGCTTTCAACATATCGTCTACACCTTTGGAAGTGATTGTACCGCCTGAGATACCGTCCACCTGATAAGCGGGATCAGTTACTTTGCCATTTTTCTCTACTGCCAAAGCTATCTGTCCGTCTTTCATTACTTTCTTATCCGAGAATTCGTTCTGGAAAGCAATCGTTGCGATTTCAGCACCTAAGCCCGGAGTTTCACTGGCGTGCGAGAAATATACACCATAAACTGTATCTTTATCCGCATTCAAGGCAACATATCCCCAGATAGCTCCCCAAAGGCCCGCGCCATATACGGGAATCACATATTTTGTTTCTCCATTCACTTCAGCAACAAATACGTGCAAACGATTGTTTTCCTTTGCCTCTTTCTCATAACTGATAGAAAAACCATCGGTGTTTTCCGTAAGATTTCCGTCAACAGTCATCAGCATATCACCTTTTACATATTTATTATATTCGGCTTCCGCATCTTTCACATCCCGGATGTTCAATGCTGCCAGAATCTGCTTCTTCGTATCCAGTTCCTGGTTCTTATTCTGAATATCTTTCAGAGACGAACTGACGAAAGCCAGCAGGAATGCCACGATAACAACCATTACCGAAGCATAAATGATAGTATAGGAATTACTATTTGTATTCATCTTTTCGTTCGGTTTTAATTGTTAGACTTAATGGCACGTTTTTCACGACGGCCGATATTGCTTTGTACCACACAGTAGTCGATCAACGGTGCGAAGATGTTCATCAGCAAGATGGCAAGCATCATACCCTCGGGATAACCCGGATTGAGCACACGGATCACGATAGCCATGGCACCGATCAGGAATCCGAATATATACTTACCGGTTTCTGTACGGGCAGAAGTTACCGGATCGGTAGCCATAAACACAGCACCGAAGCAGAAACCACCCAGAATAAGGTGCTCGTACCAAGGCATCTGCGCCATAGCGTTGGTTTCCGAACCGAATTGGTTGAAGATAAATGCCATAAAGGCACCTCCTACGAATACGGAGATCATGGTCTTCCAGCTTGCAATGCCCGTCCACAACAGGATAACGGCACCGATCAAGATGGCCACAACGCTTGTTTCACCGATAGACCCGGGAATGAATCCCCAGAACATGTCGCTCAAAGAGGCTTCTACCGGCATTCCAGTAGCAGCCTGTCCCAACGGAGTGGCAGCAGTCAATCCGTCTACTGTATTTCCCAATCCGAAGATGCTGTCTTGCGCTACCCAAACGGCATCACCGGACATCTTGGTAGGATATGCGAAGAAGAGGAACGCACGAGTCACAAGTGCCACGTTGAATACGTTCATACCTGTACCGCCGAATACCTCCTTTGCAAATATTACAGAGAATGCAACGGCAATAGCAAGAATCCACAACGGACAGTCCACAGGAACGATCATCGGGATCAGCATACCCGAAACAAGGAATCCTTCCTGGATTTCTTCCTTTTTCCATTGTGCCACCACGAACTCGATGCCAAGACCGACTACATAAGAAACGATTATTTTAGGCAATACAGCCAGGAATCCATAGGCAAACATTTCCCAGAAACCGCCCTCGGTACCTGTATGGGTGAAATGCTGGTAACCTACGTTGTACATACCGAACAGCAAAGCCGGCATCAACGCGATAACCACAATCGACATAATACGCTTACTGTCGATTGCGTCATGTATATGCGTTCCCGTTTTCGAAGTGGTGTTGGGCACGAACAAGAATGTTTCGAAACCGTCGAACACCGAACGAAATGCGTGGAATTTGCCGCCTTCTTCAAAGTTCGGCTTTATCTTGTCGAGATAATTTCTTAACGCTTTCATTAATGTATTTACTATTTTACTATTTACAATTTACTATTTGATACCTCCGATGCTTACATCATTTCGGCACGAAGCATATCGAGTCCTGCACGGACGATGCGTTGCAGTTCCAATTTTGACGAATCGACAAATTCACACAAAGCGAAATCTTCCGGAGCCACTTCGTAGATACCGAGCGCTTCCATCCGGTCGATGTCTCCGGCAATGATCGCCTTGATAAGGAACTCGGGCAGGATGTCCATCGGGAATACCTTGTCATATTCACCCGACATGATCATGTGACGTTCGCCACCTTTGATACGTGCGTCGATGGTGTATTCCTTCTTGCCCAGCAACCAGCTGAAGTAGGAGTGATTCACACTGAATTGGTTGAAACGCGGCATGATCCATCCCAACATTTCGTGGATGTCGTTGCCTTCGGGGATAACAGATACCTGGCTATGGAAAGCGCCAAGGAAACCATTCGGAGATACCTGCTTACCAGTCAGCACGTTGCCGCTGATGTAGCGTAGTTCTTTGTCTTTTGTTACGTTTCCGGCGAAGACACTGGTGAGCAATGCACCTACACGCAGTTTGGTGTAAGCCGGTTTCAGAACTTCGGAACCTGTCACGGCCACTGTACGGGTCATATCTACGCGGCCCGTATTCATCAGCCGTCCGATGAAGATGACGGCTTGCGGGTCGATCGTCCATACGGTTTCCCCTTTCACGACAGGTGCAACGCGGTTGATCTGCACACCTACGTTTCCGGCGGGATTCGGACCGTCAAAAGCAGTGATGGTAACGTTCTTAGCCTGAGTCAAGGCTGCTGATTTCTGTTTCACGCTGATACCGAGATAGGTCTTTGCGATCTTGGCCAGCGCATCGAGTCCTGTTTGGAAATTGGCCTCTTCTCCCTTCAAAGCAAACTCGAATTCGGGAGCCAGTGGATTGCTGTCGAATGCAGATACGAAGATTGCTCTCGGGGCAACTGCCGGATCGGCAATTACATCGTACGGACGCTGCTTGATGAAAGCAAACATACCGGACTGCAACAACAGTTCTTTCACCCGGTCGGCATTCATCCGGGCAACATCCTGCTTGCCGAACTCTTCATAGTCCTGCTCTGCAGCCGCTTCCACGACGATGTTCATCACCTTACGACGAGCACCGCGCTCCACGCTGGTTACCACGCCGCTAACGGGCGAAACAAATTTCACTTCAGGATGATTCTTGTCGATAAACAAGGGTCCTCCAGCCATCACATACTCCTGTTCTTTCACAACTACTTTCGGAGTTACTCCCGGAAAGTCGTCGGGCACGAGCGCATAGAATCCCGGCTCCTTTACAGTGACGAGTTCTTCGGCAGCTTTACCTTTCAGGTTGATGTCAAGGCCTTTACGTAACTTTATTACATTTGCCATGTGTTATATAAAATAATGGTTTTTATAATTTGCCCGCAAAAGTAATAAATAATAATGTGAAAAAGGAGGAAAAAAGAAAGGAATTACGGAGATTTTTCCGTAATTCCTTTTGTTAACGTACACGGGGGAAATAATGTGCCAATTGATCAATATGCCAATGTGCCAATGAAAGAGGGAATGATGTGCTAATTGGCTAATGCACCGATGTGCCGATGAGAGAGGAAATCATGTGCCAATTGACCAATGTGCTGATATGCCGGTGTACCAATTGGGAGATATTACTTGATAAATGCTTTCCGGGGTCGACCGGTACACGAAGCCTGATTTTATTCTTCCGGAGCAAACATCGGATCCCATGCCGGGAGACGTATCGGCTTCTGTTTCAAGATTTCCTGTACTTTGGGAGTCGTGAATTTTGTTTCTACGACAAGACGAAACATGTATTCGTCGAACCATTTGTCTGTCATGATGAGATGTCCCTGATAACCGCTGGCGGCGCCCCAACTGTTCTCTACCATCCATTTCACGGGTTTTCCGTTCTTATCAAGATCGACTGCCATCAGCGTCATGGCATGGCTCGAGCCGCTTGCAAAAGTCTGGATGCGTTGTTTCTTGTCCATGCCGAACGTGGTGCCCATCAGAGACTCGTAGTCATAGTTATTCACATCGAGCAGGCCGCGTTCCGAATGGAGGAATTTGCCCACATCGCATGAGAAATACATCATCGTGCTGTCTTTCAGGGAGGCGATCGCCATCGCTTTTATCTCCTCTACCGGCAGGTTTACATATGTCCAGTTCTTGCCATCATAGCGGTGACGGTCGAAATCGATCTCGTAGCACTTGTAATATTCGCGGCTCGGATCATTCATCAGCATCACGTAGTTACCGATCAGATTTTCGTCACCATATTTTTTCAGGAAAGTCATCGGGGTATGTTTTTCTGTCTCTACCGGTTTTCCACCCGCATCATAGCGTGTCCATGTGAACTCCGTAGGAGGCACACCCAAATTCAACACCAACATGCGGTAGATGGTACCTAACATCTCAACTTTACTCTTCTCCAGTGCGGCCGCTTTGGCGCCTTTCGAAAACTGATCACGCAATTGCAGGCCGAACTCGCGCAACTTCAATGAAACCAAGTTCGCCATGCGTGCGGTATTCTCACTGCTGTTGGTTTCCGGCATGATGTCTTTGGGCACCAGACCGTATTTTCCTACAATATCGGCTACCCCTGTGAAAGTGCCGCCATCACTCAGAGGATTGCGGAAAAGCCACTCCACCATTTTGTCGTCCATCGGTTTCTCACGCGTATCGATCACTCCTTGAAGGAAAAGGTTCGCTTTCTCCAACTGATCGTAAAAGAAAGGATATGATTCGGAAAATTCAAACGAACCGAGCCCGTATTTAGCAATTGCCTTGGCACGCATCACGTTCAGCCCGGTGAACAGCCAGCAACGGCCCGATGACTTCTGGTCTGTAATGCCTTTGGAATCTACCTTGATGGAGAAATGGGTATCCATTCCTGTCATGTTCTCCTGATTGAGGGCGAGTTTACGGATATCGTTGTTGCCGATGGCATTGCGCAGCGCTTTATCTGCCGATGTCCCTTGATAGCTTTGTCTGATCTGGTCCAGCATTTCACTGCTGATTCCTCCTTTGCCCTGTTGTGCCTGCACCGAGAAGAAGGCGGCACCCAGAACAAACAATGATAAAATTCGTTTATTCATAATATAATAATTATTTAATGTGTCAATATGCCAATGTGCCAATGAAAGAATGTGCCAATATGTTAATGTGATCAATGTGCCAATTGAATAATTCACCATGTCGTACAGTATATGTTCTTGAAAAAACAGCGCAGCCAATTGGCACATTGATCACATTGGCATATTGGCACATTATTAATCCAACCACAAAAATAGTATGCTTTTTGGAACTTTTATCCATTCCTTTAGAATTATTATCAATCCAAACGAAAACTATTCCAAATAAAACGGTTTTCTTTGCACCCACATTCAGAGAATATGAAAAGATATATAATAAGTATGTGCATGGCGATTATACCCGCCATAATCATTTTTGGCCAGGAAGAAGGCATCACGATAGTAAAAGACGGCAAGCTGGAAGTAAACACAGTATTTGATCCCGACAGCCTTCGCGACGGTTCCCCTTCCCTATCCAAGCGTGAACTGCGTAAACAACGGGTGGCACAGCGCAATCTCCATTTCAACATACTTGGCGGCCCCAGCTATACTCCGGATTTCGGGGTGCTTGTAGGCGGTAGCGCACTCATGACGTTCCGTATGAACCCCAGCGATACGACACAGCAACGTTCTGTTGTCCCTGTCGCTATTGCCTTTATGTTCAAAGGGGGATTGAACCTTTTCTCCAAACCGCAGCTTTTCTTCAAGGGCGACCGTTTCCGTATCTTCGGGCAGTTTAGTTATAAAAACACACAGGAGAACTTCTATGGCATCGGCTATGATACCAATAAAAATTATGTACGGAGCGATACGACCAGCCAATACCGTTATAGCGGCGTACAGGTAAATCCCTGGTTCCTGTTCCGTCTGGGCGAAAGCAATTTCTTTGCCGGCCCGCAGATAGACATCAACTATGACAAAATAACCAAACCGGCGAAATATCTTGTAGACCAGCCCGACTACATGGCCGCAGGAGGAACATCGCACGGATACAGCAATTTCAGCTCCGGACTCGGTTTTCTGCTGACGTATGATACGCGGGACGTTCCCGCCAATGCCTATCGGGGTGTCTATCTTGATTTCCGGGGGGTGATGTATCAGAAATTCTTCGGCAGTGACAATGAATTCTACCGCCTTGAAATAGACTATCGGCAATATAAAACGGTGGGCCGGCGCAAGGTCATCGCCTGGACGGCACAAACGAAAAACGTATTCGGAGACGTGCCTTTGAACAAGTATGCCTTGAGCGGAACTCCGTTCGACCTCCGTGGTTATTACATGGGGCAGTATCGCGATAAATCGTCTCACGTCGTGATGGCCGAATACCGCCAGATGTTCAATACCGACAAGACGAGCTGGGTAAAAAAGATGGTCAGCCATCTCGGTTTCGTAGCATGGGGCGGATGCGGATTCATGGGGCCTAACCCCGGCAAGATAGAGGGGGTGCTTCCCAACTTCGGCGCCGGAATCCGCATCGAAGTGCAGCCCCGCATGAATGTCCGTCTCGACTTCGGCAGAAACCTGGTTAACAAGCAGAATCTCTTCTACTTCAATATGACGGAGGCCTTTTAGATATATTTTTCCGGTATTTTTGGGCATAAAACAATAAAATGAGGAGGGATGAAGAATCATAAGTGAATAATTTGCTTATATTTGCGACTAACTTATTAAAGTATACAAGCAAATATCAATATATCAATGATGAAGCAATTTTGCTACTTACCTTTTATATGTCTGCTTATTTTGTGCGCAATTCCCTTGACGATATCTGCGCAGGAAGTACACGATGGCTCGGAATTCACAACAACCGATTACAAAAACCTCGTCCTTCCTCCACTCGATTTGCTTTTTGAGAACGCCAAGAAAGGCCCCATTTATGAGGCGGCTTACGTCAAAGAACAGATAGAACGTAAAATACTGGCTAAAGAAAAACGCGCTTTTCTTAGCTTTTTTAGTTTAAGGGGGAGTTACCAATACGGTATGTTCGGCAATGAATCTACTTTTACCGATATTGCCATTGCACCTTATCTTACTTACACGACCCAGGCACAAAAAGGATATACCATCGGCGGAGGTGTAAACATTCCGTTGGACGGGCTTTTCGATCTGGGCTCTCGCATCAAACGGCAGAAGCTGACCTTGCGAAATGCAGAGTTGGAAAAGGAAATAAAGTTTGATGAAGTAAAGCGGGAGATCATAGAATATTATGCCACAGCAAACTCACAACTCAGTGTATTGAAATTGCGGGCGGAAACCCTCGAACTTGCTACTCTACAATATGAAATAGCAGAAAAAGACTTCATAAATGGAACGATAGATTCCGGAGCTCTTTCGGTTGAGAAACAGCGTCAGTCCGTTGCTCTGGAAGCATATGAAAAGAGTAAGTTTGAAGTGACAAAGAGTCTGTTAATATTAGAGGTAATCACCCGTACTCCCATTTTACGAAAATAAGAAATACCATGGACTATATACTTTATATCTTTCGTGCCCTATACCGCAAAATGTGGTGGATCATCCTGGGAACAGCATTGGTCACCGGGCTGGTGATCTACAAAACCAAAGGAATGAGGGGAGGTTATAACGTTGAATCGACTTTGTATACAGGCGTCGTTTCCGGGTATAGCATTGAAGAGAACAATGCCGGTGTCAATTGGGCCATTGCCCAAAATGCCATTGACAACCTGATTCACATCATTGAATCCGAAAGCACCCTGAAACGTGTTTCAATGCGTCTGTTCGCACGCGTACTCGTAAAAGGGAGTCCCGACAGAGACCAGAACGAAATCACTGCCGCCAGCTATAATTACACCTATAACCACATGAAAAACAGTAAGCATGGGAAAGAACTCGTTGCATTGATAGACCGGAGCAGCGAAGACAAAACCATGGAAAATTTCATGAAATACGAAAAGCCGGACGCCGATAACTATATTTACGGTTTATTCTATTATCAGCATCCTTATTATAGCTATGGCACATTAAAGAGAATTTTAGTGACGCGTTTGGGAAACAGCGACTTGCTGAAAATCAGTTATTCGTCGGGCGATCCGGGCATTACTTACAATACTCTTGAGATTCTGATGAAAGAGTTCGTCAATGAATACCGTGTTCTTCGTTATGGCGAGACCGATAAGGTGATTGAATATTTTAAATCGGAACTGAACCGCATCGGCGGTGAACTGACGAGACATGAAGACGATCTCACCAAATATAATGTGGACAACCGTATCATAAACTATTATGACGAAACCAAGGAGATAGCCGCCATCAATAAGGAATTCGAGTTAAGAGAGCAAGATGTGTTGTTCGCTTATAACAGTTCGAAAGCGATGGTTGAAGAGCTGGAACGGCAAATGGATGAAAATACCAGACAAGCTATCACAAACCTGAACCTGGTGGATAAACTGAGGGAAGCTTCAGACCTTACCGGAAAAATCACAGAAATGGAAACGGTTTCCAATACAGATACCGGTTCGGACCAGCGCTTGGAAGAATATCGGGGGGATCTCGTCAAAACCCGGAAGGAATTATCTGATATTTCCAATCAGTACATCAGCGGCAAATACACCAAAAGCGGCATCGCCAAAAACAACATTGTAGAGCAGTGGCTGGACCAGACGCTGCTGTTCGAAAAAGCCAAGGCAGAGCTCAGCATTATCCAGAAAAGCCGTAGAGACCTCAATGGCAAATACGTGTTTTATGCTCCCGTAGGCACCACGATCAAGCGCAAAGAGCGTGTTATCAACTTCTCCGAGCGCAACTACCTGACTACTCTGCAAAGTTATAACGAAGCATTGATGCGGAAGAAGAATCTGGAGATGACGTCGGCAGCCTTAAAAGTTCTGAATCCTCCGGCCTATCCCCTATCTCCGGGTGCCAGCAACCGCAAGAAGATTGTAATAATGGCTTGTGTTGCCACTTTTCTGTTACTGTTGGCCTTCTTCTTATTGGTGGAATTCATAGATCGTACTTTGCGTGATTCGATCCGTGCCCGTAAGTTGACCGGATGTCAAATATTGGGCGATTTCCCCTATTCCAGACGTTCTACTCCATATAGCCAAATATATGAGAGAGACTCGACACGTTATCTCAGCAACAGCATCTTCCGATTCTTTACGGACCGGAAGAAAGGTGAGCCATATATTCTGAATCTTCTCAGCGTATGTCCCGGCAGTGGCAAGACCTACATAGGAGAACATTTGGAAGAATATTGGAAAAGTATCGGCATCAACGTGCGGAGGATCTCTGCGGGAACAGACTTCAATGCTGATTCTTCGCAATATCTGTTAGCAACCGGCATCAATGAGATATACACCCCCGGCAATGAGGATGTATTGATCGTAGAACATCCGGAATTGAGACAAATCAATATCCCTACACCGTTGCTCCGCAACGCCCATGTAAATTTGATGGTAGTTTCGGCAACCTATGGCTGGAAATCGATCGACAGGATCTTGTTGCGGAAACTGGAAGCCCAGATTGAAGGTAAACCCTACCTGTGCCTGAACCGTGCACCGAGATACGATTTGGAGAATTTCACAGGCATGCTTCCTCCTTATACCCAATTGCGGAAGTTGATATATCGCTTATCGCAGTTGGCGTTGACGGAGACCTTCATCCAATGGAAAGGCATATGGAAAAGAAAGCGGCAACCTTGTCCGTCCGCCATAGACAAAGAGAACGATGACGACTGATAACGGCGAAGACAACAGCAGATACACCCCATTACAGACCGGTCATTCCGAGTCTGGTTTCTATGTATTGTTTGCCCTCCAGTTCCTGTTGGTTGCCGCCAGCATGTTTATGGATGTCAAGACAGGAGCTTTTACGCTGATCCTTGTTTTGATCATGACATTCGTCATCTTGGTGCGTTGTTCGTCGCAGGGGTTTGATATGTCGAGAGCCAAAAACGGCATGATGTGTCTTTTTGCGGTGACCGGTGTGTTTTATTTTCTGGAGATAGCCAACCCCAACAATGTGCAGGAAGCGTGGAATATCGGTATCACCCATTACTGGCTCTACCCTTTTGCGCTCTCCTTGATTGTTCCGATAGCTATTCGCGACCGTAAAGGCATTGAATGGCTGTTGTTCATCTGGTCGGTCTTCATCCTGATAGCCACCCTGAAGGGATATTGGCAAAAGAATCACGGGTTCAGTGTCCGCGACCGTTATTTCTTATTTGTGCTCGGAGGATACCGCACTCACATCATCTGGTCGGGAATCCGCTATTTCTCTTTCTTCTCCGATGCCGCCAACTACGGTGTGCATTGTGCCATGGCCCTGACCACATTCCTCATTTCGGCTTTCTATGTCCGTCGCGGATGGATGAAAATCTATTTTATCCTCATCGCCCTCGGTGCAGCCTATGGTCTGGGGATTTCGGGCACGCGTGCGGCAATGGCTGTCCCCTTGAGCGGAATGTTAGTATACGCCGTCCTGTCCAAGAGTTGGAAAAGCATTATCATCAGCTTCGTTGCAGTCGGTGCTATCTTTTCCTTTTTCTATTTTACGACGATAGGCAGTAGCAATCAGTATATCCGCAAGATGCGGACAGCTTTCCGCCCTACCGAAGACGCTTCTTATCTGGTGCGGGTAGAAAACCGGAAAAGAATGAAAACGCTTATGGACGACCGCCCTTTCGGCTACGGCATCGGGCTGGCCAAGGGCGACCGTTTCCCCTCCAAAGAGCGGATGCCTTATCCGCCCGATTCCTGGTTGGTAAGTGTATGGGTAGAAACCGGAATCGTGGGATTGGTTCTATATCTTGCCGTGCATGGTGTGCTTTTTGCATGGTGTGCCTGGATATTGCTGTTTAAGATCATGAGCAAGCGGCTGCGCGGACTCTTGGGCGCGTGGCTATGCATGAACGCCGGTTTCTTTGTGGCTGCCTATGCCAATGATGTGATGCAGTATCCCAATTCAATCGTTGTATATACCGGATTCGCCCTCTGTTTCGCAGGCCCTTATCTTGACAAAGAGATGCGGAAAGAGGAAGAAGACGAAGAGAAAGCCAAGGAGAAAAAGAAAGAAGAAAAAGCGACTTTATGGACATAAAAGAAACACCGGTCATCTCTTTTATCACAATTTGCTACAACGGGTTGGCAGATACATGTGCACTGATCGATTCACTGCAAGCTGCGGTACATTCGGTCAGTTATGAAATCATTGTCGTGGACAATGCTTCGCGCCAGAACGAGGCGGCTGTCATCAGCCGGCGTTATCCCTTTGTCAAGACGATACGCAGCAAGCGGAATTTGGGTTTCTCCGGCGGCAACAACTTAGGAATCAGAGAAGCCGGAGGAAAATATATTTTCCTCATCAACAAAGATACCTATATCACTGATG
>ERZ827037.2791-NODE-2791-length-13370-cov-4.880436_pt1 | contig 13370 bp, 14 predicted proteins | sample MGYA00519924_ERZ827037 | MGnify/ENA primary metagenome ERZ827037 (study PRJEB31778, sample SAMEA3449250) | human gut metagenome | biome: human gut; feature: human-associated habitat; material: faeces | place: United Kingdom | collected 2010/2012 ...
CCCGCCTGTCCGGCTGTCAGACCTGTATCCGCGCCGTTCCCGGCGGCGATGTTGTCTCACTGCCGGACTGGGGGCTGACCCTCTCCTGCCGCCGCAGCGTGCCGCCGGAGATCCGATGTGTGGGGATCCGCGCCCAGCATGTTCATCCCGCCGCACCGGGGGAGGAAAACGCCTTTCTCTGCACCATCGTGCGGCAGATCCGGGATGAGACCGCCGATGTGATCCTTTTGCGTCCTGAAGACTCTGCCCCTCAGGCGCCCCTTCTGCGGATGGAACTTGCAGGGCATACACAACTCCCAGAGGACCGGATCACCGTGGCCATCGCCCCTCAGGACATTTTATTGCTTCGCTGAAAAAGGAGGAACCGATCATGTACAAAGCCGCCGTACTGACGGTCAGTGACCGCTGCGCCCGGGGAGAGCGTCGGGACGAAGGAGGCCCGCTGACTGCAGAGCTGCTGCGCCAAGCAGGCTATCAGGTTCTGGAGACCGCCGTGGTACCGGACGAACAGCCGCAGATCGAAGCCGCGCTGCGGCACTGGTGCGATGAGCGGCCGGTGGATCTGCTGGTCACCACCGGCGGCACCGGCTTCTCTCCCAGAGACGTGACCCCGGAAGCTACGCTGGCAGTCTGTGACCGGCTGACCCCCGGTATTCCAGAGGCCATGCGCTATGCTTCCATGCAGATCACGCCCCGGGGCATGCTCTCCCGGGCTCAGGCCGGCATTCGAAAGGGGACTCTCATCGTAAACCTCCCAGGCTCCCCCAAAGCAGTCCGGGAAAATCTGGAGGCAATCCTGCCCACTCTCGCCCATGGCCTGGAGATGCTCTCCGGCGGACCCGCAGACTGTTCCAAGCTGGCAGACTGAGCAGCCCCGGCACGCTTCACATGCGCGGAGAACTTTCCCACTGCCAGCCGCAATGCGGACGCTTCCTGAAGAAGGGATGGTCCGCCTCTCGTTTTCCACGTCAGGCCGTAATAACACAAAAGCCGGAGGACAGATCCTCCGGCTTTCACTTTAGAAAAAAGCACCCCGAACACGTCGGGGTGCTTTCTCGTTTCAGGGATCACATCAGGGTTCACTGGCCCAGAAATCGCTCCACCAGTCCTCTCCGGCAGAGGGCTCTGTCACCTCAGGATCCGAGGGTTCTTCCGGTTCGGTTCCCTCTCCAGAGGAATCATCTGTGGGCGGAATATAATTGGGGTCGTTGGGGTCTGTTGCGGCGTCCGGGTTCTCCGGCTCCTCCGTCGCCTGGGTGTGGACGGGACAGCCGCTCTCTGCCGCCTTTTCCAGATTCACGATCAGGTACGGATCGTCCTCCGCAGTGATCCCGGAGCCGTAATCCGTCCGCTCATAGTCCAAAAACGCCTTCTGCACCACGGAATCCGCCGGGCAGAACTCGCCGGCCAGGCACTTGCCCTCGGTGCAGTAATCCCGCAGCACATGCATGGAGCAGGTCTCCTTGGGGCCGGTACCGGCGGCTACCTCCACAGAGACGATCCGGCTTCCCCGGACATCCTGAGAGCAGGCATCCGAGGGCAGCAGGCCGCTGTCCAGGCAGACCTGAATGGTCTCCAGGCCGGTGGAGGGCTTGTCAAAGTCCTTGTTGGGAAGCTCCTCGTGGATCTTCTGCATCACCTTTTTCCACATGGTGATGGCCGGGTTTCCGGAGTAGCTGATCTTTTCGTTGGACTTGTAGCCGGTCCAGACCGCCGCGCAGTAATAGGGGGTATAACCCACGAAGTAGCGGTCGTAGTTGTCGCTGGTGGTACCGGTCTTGCCGGCGATGGTCATGCCGCCGAAGTTGGCAGAGGTGGCGGTACCGCTGGTGACCGCGCCCTTGAGCATCTTGGTCATGAGATAGGCCGTGGTTTCCTTCATGGCCACATGGCTCTCCGCCTCATTTTCCAGGATCACTGTCTCCTCTCCGGTGGTGCTGTCGGTCTTGGTGACACGGACATAGGTCCGGGGAGAATTATAGACGCCGTTGTTGGCAAACGCCGCGTAAGCCGCTGCCATTTCCTCGGTGGTCAGACCGTAGGTCAGACCGCCCAGGCCCAGAGACGAGAGGTTCATATCCTCCGCCACCAGGTTCAGGTTCAGCTTTTCCGTGGCAAAGGCAAACGCATCTGCCACGCCTACGCTCTGCAGCGCCTGGATGGCAATGGTATTGATGGATTTGGCGATGCCGGTGGAAAGGATCGTCCGTCCTGTATAGGTGTTGGGCGAGTTCTTGGGCCAGGGGTTGCCGTTGAGCAGCTGGACCGGGTAGTTGTCAAATACGGTGGCCGGAGTAATGGCCCCCTCGTCCAGCGCCGGAGCATAGGCCGTCAGCGGCTTCATAGAGGAACCCACCTGTCGGGGCAGCCGCGCGTAGTTGGTCAGGAGGTTGCCCTCCTTCTCCCCGACAGCGCCCACCATGGCCACGATGTTGCCGGTGGAGGGATCGATGATGGTAATGCCCGACTGGAGCTGCTGGCCGTTGCGGGAGGTAACATCCAGATTGCTGCGGTCGCCGTAGACCTCCTCCGCGATGGCCTGGATGTCCGGGTCCATGGTTGTATAGATGTTATAGCCGCCGTTGTAGACCCGCAGCAGCGCCTCGTCCTCAGTGATTTTCAGCTCCTCCGCCAGATCGGAGGACACATCCCGGATCACCTCGTCCACAAACCAGTTGTTGATCTGCGTACCACCGGTAGCCTGTTCCACCAGATCCTCGGCAGAAGTGGAGCCGTCCGTGAACTGCAGCACCTCGTCCTTTGCGGCCTGGGCCTCTTCCTCCGTCAGGAAGGGCTCTCCCGTCTCCGGGTCCTTGATCTCGGTCATCTTGTCCAGGATCCGCTCCTGGCGCTCCTTGTTCAGCTCCCGGGGCGTGACGGTGGAACCATCCTCCCGGGTGATGGTGATATTAGACATAGGACCGTACAGGGAGGGATTGTTGGTAATGGCGATCAAACTGGCGCACTCCGCCACGCTCAGCTCACCGAGATCCTTGCCGAAGTAGTACTCTGCCGCCGTCTGGACACCATAGCAGCTCTTTCCCAGGTAGATGAGATTGAGGTACATCTCCAGGATGTCGGTTTTGGTGTAGTGCTTTTCAAACTCCAGCGCCCGGGAGATCTCCCGGACCTTCCGGTTAACGGTGGGCTTGTTGTCCTGAGTCATGTTGCGGATCACCTGTTGGGTGATGGTGGACCCTCCATAGGTGTCGTTGCTGGTGAACATGTTCAGTGTCGCGCCGATGGTACGTTTCCAGTCCACGCCGTGGTGGGAGAAAAACCGCTCGTCCTCGATAGCCACGGCGGCCTGCCACAGCGCGTCGGGCATGTCCTCAAAATCCGCCCAAATGCGGTTTTCCGTGGCGTGAACGGTCTGATATTCCTTCCACTCGCCGCTGTCCTGATCCTGATAATAAATGATGGAGCTTTGGCTCATGTTGTTGATGTAATCCTCCGCCCGGACATCCAGTGCCGGTGCCAGGGTGGTTTTTACATACATCATGAAAATGCCCGCCATCATCAGGGCCGTGCAAAAGCCGATCAGTACCACCGTTCCGACGATGAACTTCACCGACCAGCGGCCGTTTCCTCCCGCGCGTTTCTTTTTCCGGGGTTCCCGGCGCCGCGGCGTCCGTTCAGACGGGGTTTCCCGTTTTCCGTGCTCCAATGCAGGGCACCTCCTTTTTCTGGTGTGGGTTGACGCAAAAAGCGCTCCGCTGTGCCGGTTTTCGACAGCCGCAGATGCTTATGAATCGCCATAATACTTTTTATTGTAACATCCCCTGTCAACATTGAAAATGTCGTTTTTTCTCGAAAAAAAGTTCCCTGTTTGCATGTTTTTCTTGCATTTGGGCAGGCTATTTCTGTCCCCGAAAGCCATCTTTCCCCCTTTTTCCATTCTTCCGCCTCTTGCAATTCCTCAGAAAGTCCAGTATAATAGCGCCAGAGCAAACGGGAAAGGAGCATCGCCCAATGAGCGAAGATTTCGGCCCTACCTTTATCACCCTGACCGATGACGAGGGCAACGAGCATGTTCTGGAGTTTGTGGATATGCTGGAGTACAACGGCCAGACTTACCAGGCCTTCTTCCCCGCCGAAACAGAGGGCGAGGACGAGGACGATCCGGACAACGGCCTTGTGATCCTGAAGGTTATCCATGAAAACGGTGAGGACCTCCTCTCCACGCTGGACAGCGATGAAGAGCTGGACGCCGTCTATGATCTGTTCGTCGAATCTCTCTTTGACGAGGACGAGTCGGAACAGTAATTTATTTGTCAATTACCCTGCGGGGTGCGTGATAGGTCTTTTTTAACCCACATTTCGTTATAAGGGATGCTGGATCAAGCCGTGGTTCGCAGGCCTCCCGGCTGCTGTTTGCGGCTGGAAGTTGGAAGTGATAAAGCGTCTTGGAGGCAACCCACCTGGCCGTGAAGGTGCAGGTTATAACGGGTCTACACGGCCACCGCGGGGTATCGGAGTTTTGCAGAGCAGAGCAAATCTGCTCTGCTTTTTCTTTGCTCCGCTTTTTCAGGCCATTTTCAGCTATTGCCGGTAGAATTTCCTTTGTCCGCAATCTTTAATTTCCACTTGCGAAACAGCGTCATATCCATTATAATAAGCGGGTGCTTATCTTGCACCTGAATACTTGAGAGGACTGAAACAACGAATGAGCGCATCAAGAGAAAAGGATACCCGTCAGGCAAAGACCGCTTTCGGTCAGGCCGATCCCAAAACTGCCCGTGAGGCACAGCAGCGCAAGGAGGAGAAGCGGAACAACCGCCTCTATGGCGTCATTGCCGTGGTGTTTGTGATCATCGCCATTGCATGTCTCGTCTATCGCTCCAATATCATCCCCAAAATGGTCACTGCCGCCACCATCGGCGACGAATCCTACACCGCTGCCGAAGTGAACTACTACTTCGTCAACAACTACCAGAACTTCCTCAGCCAGAACTACAACTACATCTCCTACATGGGCCTGGACGTCAGCAGCGATCTGCGCGATCAGGAGTACTCCGACGGTGAGACCTGGTTTGACTTCTTCATGGACCAGACCCTGCAGCAGATGGCTGAGGTCCAGGCCATGAACGATGCCGCCGCAGCGGACGGCTTCACCTGGAACGATGACCTGCAGGCTCAGCTGGACGAAAACATGAACGCTCTGGAGACCAACGCCTCCAACAACGCTCTGAGCACCAGCGGATACCTCAAGCGGATCTTCGGCAACACCATGACCGAGAAGATCTTTGAGGAGCAGACCAAGCGGACCCTGCTGGCTCAGGCCTATGCCCAGAACTATGAGGACAGCCTGACCTACACCGAAGATCAGCTGACCGAGGCCTACAACGCCGATCCCAAGTCTTACGATAAGGTTTCCTACGAGGTCATCCGCATCAGCGGCGCCGCCGATACCACCGATGCCGACGGCAACACCATCGAGGTCACCGACGAGATGACTCAGCAGGCCATGGCCGATGCCAAGGCCTCCGCTGACAGCATGTATGCAGCCTGGATGGTCGGCAGCGATCCCGCCGAGCTGGTGGACAACGACAAGTCTGTCTACACCACCTCCGACGCCGGCGCTTGGAGCGACAGCGTGATGATGAACTGGCTCTTTGACGACGCCCGTCAGGCTGGCGACTCCACTGTGCTGGAGGATGCCGACAACTCCTACTATTATGTCCTGCTGTTCCATGACCGGTTCCGTGAGGACTACAACACCGTGGATGTGCGCCATATCCTGATCCAGCCCGAGGCCACCACCCTCTCTGAGGACGACGAGGGCTACGACGCCGACGTCCAGGCCAAGAAGGACGCCGCCAAGCAGAAGGCCGAGGATCTGCTTGCCCAGTGGAAGGCCGGCGATGCCACCGAGGACTCCTTCGCCCAGCTGGCTAACGAGAACTCCACCGATACCGGCTCCAACACCAACGGCGGACTGTACACCGAGATCTATCAGGATCAGATGGTAGAAGCCTTCAATGATTGGTGCTTTGATGCCGCCCGCAAGCCCGGCGATACCGGCATTGTGGAAACGGATTACGGCTACCACATCATGTATTTCGTGGGCACGGATCTTCCCTACTGGGAGGTCCAGGTCCGGGATACGCTGAAGAACGACGATTTCAACACCTGGTACACGGAAAAGACTGCCGACTACACCGCTGAGCAGAGCAGCTTCGGCATCCGGTTCGTACGCAGCATCTTCACGTATTAAGTTGTCCGGATCTTCCGGCAAGCAGCAAGTCCGGCTTTGAAGTTTTCAAAGCCGGACTTGTTTTCCCTGTACTTTCCTTTCAGGAGGTCTCCCCATGGAAAATCAATTTCTGCGCAATGAGATGCTGTGGGGGCGCAGCGCACAGCAGCGCCTGGCCGGATCCCATGTGATTTTATTCGGCCTTGGCGGCGTGGGCAGCTACACCGCCGAATGCCTGGCCCGCTCCGGGATCGGGGAGCTGACGCTGGTGGACCAGGACACCGTAGGTCTCTCCAACCTTAACCGGCAGCTGGAGTCCCTGCACTCCACCCTGGGCCAGCCCAAGGCAAGCGCTGTGGCCGCCCGCCTGCTGGACATCAATCCCCAGCTCCGGATCCATCCTCTCTGCGCCACCTATGATGCCGCTCACCGGGATGACTTTTTCCCGGAAGGATGCCGCTATGACTACATTGTGGACGCCATCGACCTGGTATCCTGCAAGCTGGACCTGGCGGAAACCGCTCTGCGGCTGAACATTCCCCTGGTGATGGCCCTGGGCACCGGCAACAAGCTGGATCCCACCTTACTGCAGCTGACGGATATTTCCAAGACCTACGGCTGTCCCCTGGCGCGGGTGATGCGCAAGGAGCTGCGCAATCGCGGCATCGAGCATCTGCGGGTGGTGTTCAGCCCTGAGGAACCCACCCGGGCCCCTGACGCCCCCGAAGGTGCCGAGGCCCCGCCCCCGGGCCGGCGGAGCATTCCCGCCAGCAATCCCTGGGTCCCCGCTGCCGCCGGGCTGCTGCTGGGCAGCGCCGTGGTCCGGGACCTCATCGAGAAAGGACGTGCTTAACATGCTCACCGGCACCATTGTCAATACCCTGGCCATTCTTGTGGGCTCCGCCGTGGGCATGCTGATTTCCGCACTGGCCTCTCGTTTTTCCGATTTCCTGCCCCGCTGCGGCAACCTGGGCTTCCGGCTCCAGGCGATCATCAACAGTGCCACGGCGCTGTGCGTACTGCTCATCGGCGTCACCGGCTGCATGAAGGGAGAAAACACCATCACTGCCATTCTCTCCATGGTCATCGGTGCCATTGTGGGAGAACTGCTGGACCTGGACCGGCGGATGCGCTCCCTGGGCGACTGGGTCCAGGAGAAGACCAAGCGGCTTGTCCACGAGGGCGGCAAGGCCACCGTGGCAGAGGGGTTCGTCACTGCCAGCCTGCTCTTCTGCGTGGGCGCCATGGCCATCGTGGGCGCCCTCAACGACGGTCTCACCGGAGACCACACCACCCTCTTTGCAAAGTCCCTGCTGGACGGCATCATCGCTGTAGTGTTTGCCTCCTCTCTGGGCATCGGCGTGGCCTTCTCTGCCGCCGCAGTGTTCGTCTACCAGGGCGCCATCGCCCTGCTGGCCTCGGTACTGGCCCCCTACCTCCAAAACGGCAGCACCATTGCGGAGATGACCTGCGTAGGCTCTTTGCTGATCATTGCGCTGTCGCTGAATATGCTGGGCCTGACCAAGATCAAGGTGATGAATCTGGTCCCCGCCATTTTCCTGCCCATTTTACTCTGCCAGTTCCTGTAAGGGGTACATTAAAAAAGAGACGGCTGTGCGCCGTCTCTTTTTTCTCTTTTCACGGATCATGCGAGTTCATTGAGATACGTTTCCAGCTGTTCGCTGACCTGTCGGGCAGATTCCTCCGGACAGAGTGCACTGACCTCATAGAATGCCTGTCCCCGTGCCAGATAGCCGGCGATCATCCCAAATCCATTGTCGGCAAAGGAGGCCGCGATCTGGGCAGTCTCTCCGCTGGAAAGAGTGATCTCCTCCGCCCGGGGTTCTTCGAACGCCCCGTGGAAGAGCACGAATTCTCCCGGCTCTCCGGAGTACTCCTCTGTATAGAGATGCGCGCTGACGCTGATGGATGCATTCCACTCCTCGTATTGATAATGGGTATTCAGCCGGATCTCAGCGATTTCCCCATTCTCCATATTGAACACCACGGATGTGGGGCCCTCAGTTCCCGGCACCTCCACTCCAAGATACGCTGCCGCCGCATCCCAGGTGTCGAACTCCTGAAAATACGTGCCCGCAGCCGCATCCTCCCGTGCCTGTTCGGAGAGCGATGCCAGGGATGTGATCTCCACGCCGCCTGTGGCCTGATATGCTTCGTCCGCCGATCCGTTCTTCACAAACTCCATGGAGGGATCCGCCTCCCGGTAGTCCTCCAGATGCTCCACATCCAGCAGCCGGATCTCCACATGGCCGAACACGGCCACCGCTGTCCCTGCCAGCAGCAGACACAAACATGCCGCCAGCGGCAGATACCGCCGCCGCTTAGGCCGTTTCACCGGCTCCATGGCCTCCTCCAGCATGGCAGGGTCCACATACCGCAGCCCCTCATATAAATCCTGTCCGTTCATTGCCAAAGCCCCTCCTTCTGCAAAAATTCCCGCAGTTTTTTCCGCGTCCGGTGCAGAGACATCTTCACCTTGCTCTCGGAGACACCGCAGGCTTCGGCCACTTCCCGCACGCTCTCAGCGTACCAGTAGCGCCGCAGGAAAAACCGCCGGTTCTCCTCCCCCAGGCCTGCCAGGAAGCGGCTGAGGGCCTCTCCGATGTCCCGGGCGGTCTCCTCCCGGTCCCGCCGGGTATCGGGGATGCACTGCTCCAGTTCTGCCGTCAGGGCCACCACCTCCCCCCTGCGCTTTTGGGCCTTCTCCCGGCCCAGCGCACTGAGGGCCCGGTTGCGGCAGATCGCCGCCAAGTACGCAAAGAGGTATACCGGCTCCTCCGGCGGGATGGCATTCCAGGCAGCCAAATACGTGTCGCTGACGCACTCCTCGGCATCCTCCGGGCTCCCCAGCAGCCGCAGCGACAATGCCCGCAGCCGCCCGCCGTACCGCTCTTCCAGCGCCGGGATGGCCCTCTGGTCCCGCTGCCGGAACAGCTCCAGAATCTCCCGATCCTCCATGGCCTCGCCTCCCCTCTCACCCTGATAGACAGGATTTTTCCCCCGTTGGTCACAGGATTTCACAAAAAAGGGCCCCGGCGTATCCGCCGGGGCCTCTTTTTCTCTTCACTTCAGCGGGAACTCCGTATCCCCGAAGCGGACCGCCGTGACCTGGGTCAGGTCTACCGGTACCTGCCAGTAATAGACGCTGCTCCACTGCGTACGGGCTTCATCCCGGAAGCGGCTGGCACCGCTGCTCTGTTCCACCACCGTGCCGTCCTGCAGCACCAGGGCACAGCGCAGAGGGTCCCACTTCTGGTCCTCCACAGACTGGACATACGTGATGTCCGTTGCAGAGATCTGCACATCCCGCAGGAGAATGGTCCTGGTCTTCCGGGTCTCCAGATCCATCGCGGGTGCCTGGATCTCCTCCAGAGTCAGCACCGTTCCCACCTCCCCCGGCTCCAGGGGAAACGTCAGCGTCCAGTGACCTTCCGTCATTGCCTGGTCACTGTACATCAGATTATCTACCAACAACGTGGCCTGACGGACACCGTCCAGCAGGGAACTCTGGCCTGCAAGATCGATGGTGAACCGGACCAGCATGGTCAGTGTCCCGTCCTCCGCCACGCCCACATAGGGATAATCCAGGCTGTATCCGCCGGGCGTATCCACCAGATCCGGATCCGGGTCCAGAGTCAGATCCATCCCTTGGAAATGATACAGGGACTCTTTCTCCTGGGTATAGTCGCCGCTGACCTTCACCAGCATCCACACCGTGCTGTTTCCCACTGTAACGGAATCCACCGTCACCGTGGTGCCGTTCTGGGTATCACTGACCCCCACTGGCTTTGTCAGGCGGTCGATCAGGTCCAGCTGTTCCGCATCCATGGTATCCCCGGTGATCTCTTCCCACTCCCGGGCAAACCAGTCCCGGATCGTCCCTGGAGCCCCTACCGCAGCCAGGGCTGTCCCAGCCAGCAGCACCAGCACTGCTGCAGCTGCCACCGCGGCCTTGGGCAGCCTGCGCCGGGACGGCTTCCGCTCTCTTGTTGTCATATGCGCGACCTCCTCTCGCAGTCGGCTGGAGGCACGCACCTCGTCAAACATCTCCCGATACTGCTCTTCCATGGTTCACGCCTCCAATTCCTCTTTCAGCTTCGTCCGGGCCCGGGCCAGCCGGGTCTGGACGGTGGAGGGCTTCAGATCCAGCAGCTCCCCCACTTCCTTGACGGAATATCCTTCGTAGTAATAGAGATACAGCGGCAGACGGTATTTACCCGGCAGCGCCAGCACCGCCCGGAACAGCTCCTGTCGCTCCGGTGTGGAAAAGGACGGCTCCCGGCAGCTCTCCAGGGGCACCGTGCGGCGGCGCCAGGGACTACGGGAGATGTCCTTGCAGACGTTCAGCGTCACCCGCACCAGAAAGTAGCGCAGGTGGTCATCCCCTTCAAACGTCCGGTCCGTTTGCCACAGCCGGAGCATCACATCCTGGGCCGCATCCTCCGCGTCGGCGGGATGGCGGAAGTAGTTCAGAGCGATGCGGTAGACCATGTCCAGATACCGCTCCGCAGCGTCGGTAAATTCCCGTTCTGTCAGCATCGATTCTCTCTCCTTGAAACGCGTTTCACCTGGAATACGAAGAAACAGGCGCAAATATCCCAACAAAGAGAAAAAAATTCCCTGTCCGGTTTGGACAGGGAATTTTTCAAAAGGCAGTGAAGGGAAATTACTTCAGCTCGACCTTGCCGCCGGCCTCTTCGACCTGCTTCTTCAGAGCCTCGGCATCCTCCTTGGAAGCGCCCTCCTTCAGAGTGGAAGGAGCACCCTCGACGGTAGCCTTGGCCTCGGCCAGGCCCTGGCCGGTGATCTCGCGGACAACCTTGATGACCTTGATCTTGGCAGCGGCGTCGAAGCCGGTCAGGACCACGTCGAAGGAGGTCTTCTCCTCAGCGGCGGGAGCGGCAGCGCCGGCAGCGGGAGCAGCCATAGCGGCGGCGGACACGCCGAACTCCTCCTCAAGAGCGTGCACCAGCTCGCTCAGCTCCAGAACGGTCAGGCCCTTGATCTCTTCGATCATAGCGGTAACTTTCTCAGACATTGTAATAGCCTCCTAATTGTAAAATTTAAAAGTAAGAACTTGCCGCCTCAATTACTCAGCGGCGGGGGCAGCTTCCTCAGCAGCGACAGCCACGGGCTCGCCGCCCTTTTCGGCGATCTGCTTCAGGACCACAGCCAGACCGGTAATGGGAGCCAGCATAGTACCCAGGAACTGGGCGCGCAGAACGGGCAGAGCGGGGATGGAAGCCAGAGACTGGATGGTCTCCAGAGAGACGGGCTTGCCGTCCATAAAGCCGCCCTTGATCTCGAACTTGTCGTTCAGCTTCTTGGCATAGTCGCTCATGACGCGGGCGGGAGCGACTACATCCTCCTCACACAGAGCCAGAGACGTGGTGCCGTTGAGCAGATCGTCCAGCTCGTTCAGGCCGGTGTTGTTGAAGGCAAAGCGGAGCAGGGTGTTCTTGACAACGGCGTAATCGACGCCGTTCTCCCGGCACTCTCTGCGCAGCGCGGTGTCCTCCTCAACGGTGATGCCCTTGTAATCCACGAGCACGCCGGCGGAAGCTTTCTGGATCTTCTCAGTCAGCTCGGCCACGATGGCCTGCTTTTCAGATAAGACCTTTGCGTTAGGCATTCTAGTGTTCACCTCCAGGAAAATTGTCGGTGCGTTCAAAAAAAGGAACCGTCCCTGTGCGCAAAGACACAGGGACGGATAGCAAATCAAGTTTGCCGCCCTCGGCAGGATTTATGGCTCATGCCACCTGCTGTCTTTGGAACGCATCTGGTATTATATTTAATTCTCGACGATTTGTCAAGAACTAAATAACAGATTTCCCCAGATCCCACAGGACCGGGAAAAAGGCCCGAAAAAAACGGAGGTTTTTTCCGGTTCTTCCGCCTGCGGCGGAAGACGAAAACCGAATCATTTTGCCGCAACATGTGTGCGGCGAAAATTCATCGTCCCGCGCACCGGGGTGCGCACGCCAGTGACCACGTCGGGCCCCAACAAAAGCCCAGCTTTTGTCGGAAAAGGAAAAACAAACGGAGCGGTATCCGGTTTCACCACAGGCAGAAACGGATGAAGCGCAATTTGTTTTGACGCGGCGATGGGGTGTTCGGAGGAGAGCCAGCTCCCCTCCGAACAGCCTCAGATCATCTTCGCCGTGTTCATCTTCACGCCGGGGCCCATGGTGGACGCGGCTACACAGCTGCGAATATACTGGCCCTTGGCGGAGGCAGGCTTCGCCTTCACGATGGCGCCCATCAGCGCGTTATAGTTCTCAGTCAGCTTCTCGGGGCCGAAGGACACCTTGCCGATGGGGCAGTGGATGATGTTGGTCTTGTCCAGGCGGTACTCGATCTTACCGGCCTTGACCTCCTGCACGGCCTTGGCCACGTCGGGGGTGACGGTGCCGGCCTTGGGGGAGGGCATCAGGCCCTTGGGGCCCAGGACCTTACCGAGGCGGCCCACCAGGCCCATCATGTCGGGGCTGGCAACAACCACGTCGAAGTCGAACCAGTTTTCCTTCTGGATCTTCTCCACCATATCCATCTCGCCCACGTAATCCGCGCCGGCCTCCCGGGCAGCGTCGGCCTTGTCGCCCTTGGCGAACACCAGGACCCGGACGGTCTTGCCGGTGCCGTGGGGCAGCACGATGGCGCCGCGGACCTGCTGGTCAGCGTGACGGGAGTCCACGCCCAGCTTCACATGGAGCTCAACGGTCTCGTCAAACTTGGCGCTGGCAGTCTTGCAGATCAGCGCCATGCCGTCAGCAGCGTCGTACAGCATGGTCTTGTCGATCTGCTTGGCACTTTCCTTATATTTCTTGCCTCTAAACAATGTTACTTCCTCCTCATAGTGGTTCTTCGGAAATGAATCCTCCCACTGTATGGTGCGGCCCCACGGGCCGCTCGCTGTTTGAAACGGTCTGTGAAAGCCGGGCTCAGTCGCCGACGACGACGCCCATGGACCGGCAGGTGCCGGCGATCATGCTCATGGCGGACTCCAGGCTGGCCGCATTCAGGTCCTTCATCTTGATCTCAGCAATCTTCTGGATGGAAGCCTTGGAGATGGTGGCCACCTTGGTCTTGTTGGGCACGCCGGAGCCGGACTCGATGTTGCACTCCTTCTTGATCAGGACGGCCGCGGGGGGCG
>ERZ827037.2802-NODE-2802-length-13316-cov-3.717367_pt1 | contig 13316 bp, 11 predicted proteins | sample MGYA00519924_ERZ827037 | MGnify/ENA primary metagenome ERZ827037 (study PRJEB31778, sample SAMEA3449250) | human gut metagenome | biome: human gut; feature: human-associated habitat; material: faeces | place: United Kingdom | collected 2010/2012 ...
CAGGCAGCTCCTCCAGAGAGGCGGTCTTGCCGGCGTAGATGCCCATGGGCTCGTAATGGATCTTGCCCGCGCTCACGAGATCCGTGCCGTTTTCCGCGTTGAACTGCTCCAGATAGGGGGTATGCTGGAAGTAGTTGGCGTCCTCGTCTCCCTCGTCCACGGCGGTGTTGGGAACGATGTAGTCGCCGTACTCGGTGATCACCAGATCGATGCCCTGCTCAGCGAGAATGGGCTTGACCTGCTCCAGGATCTCGGCGTGGGGCGTGGGGGAAGCAGCCACCTTCAGCGTGACGGTCTCGGCGGTATCACCGCTGTCGGTGTCATCGGTGGTCTCGGTGGTGTCGGAGCTGCCGCAGGCGGTCAGGGACGCGGACAGGGCCAGGGCCAGAATCAGGCTCAAAAACTTCTTGTTCATCTTCATTTCCTCCATTGAATAATAAGATTGTGAATTATTTCAAGCGTTTGTCGATGCGGTTCGACACCCGGCTGAAAACGAATTGAATGATCTGCACCAGGACGATCAGGAAAATGACGGTCACCAGCATCATGGACGGGACCTTGCGGTTATAGCCGTACCGGATGGCCAGGTCGCCCAAGCCGCCGGCACCCACAGCGCCGGCGATAGCGGTGTAGGCCAGGATGGTGATGACGGAAATGGCACCGCCCAGCACCAGGGAGGGTTTTGCCTCCGGCAAATAGACCTTCCAGACGATCTGGGGAATGGATGCGCCCATGGACTGAGCCGCTTCCACCACACCGGCATCCACCTCGGCAAGAGAGGTTTCCACCATCCGGGCAATGAAGGGGGCGGCGGAGACCACCAGGGGGACGATGGCGCCCCGGACACCGATCTTGGTGCCTACCAGCAGCTTGGTAAAATCCATAATGGCGATCATCAAGATGATGAAGGGCAGTGACCGGCCGATGTTGATGATCCATGCCAGAACACGGTTGAGGTTTTTGTGGGGCCAGATGCCGTGGTCCCCGGTAAGGACCAGCAAGACACCCAGCGGCAGGCCGATGAGGTAGGCGAAGATCGTGGAGATCACCACCATGATCAGCGTATCGATGGTGCCGTCCAGCAGAAGGCTTCCGTATTTCTCCCAGAAGGCTGCGGTAAAAATCTCAAGCATGGTTTTCGACCTCCTCCACGGTGATATTGGGCTGCGAGCGGATGTACTGGAGCGCCTTAGCGGCGTCGCCCGGGTCCTCCGGCAGCCCCAGGAGCATGGTGCCGAAGGCCTTGCCCTCAATATTGCGGGTATCGGCGCCCAGGATGTTGACTTTTACGCCGCAGTCGATTGCTAGAGAGGCAATGAGAGGCTCGTAGGAGGAGCCGCCGTTGAAGGCGATGCGGATGAAACGTGCGGCGTGGAGCCGGTCGATCTGGACACCGCCGGGATACACCAGCTGGCGGCCGATCTCGGTTTTTGGATTGGAGAAAATGTCCTCCACCCGTCCCTGCTCAGCGATGACACCGCCGTCCAGAATGGCGACCCGGGAGCAGATCTCCTCGATCACGCTCATCTGGTGGGTGATGACCACCACGGTGACACCCAGCTTTTGGTTGAGGTCCTTCAAAAGCGTCAGGATGGAGGCGGTGGTGTTGGGGTCCAGTGCGGAGGTGGCTTCATCGCACAGCAGCACCTTGGGATCGGTTGCCAGGGAGCGGGCGATGGCCACCCGCTGCTTCTGGCCGCCGGAGAGCTGGGCGGGATAGGCATCCGCCTTGTCCCGCAGACCCACCAGGTCCAGAAGCTCCATAGCGCGCTTGCGCTGCTGCTGACGGGGCAGGCCGCTGAGTTCCATGGGGAAGCACACGTTCTGCAGGCAGGTGCGCTGCATGAGCAGGTTGAAGCTTTGGAAGATCATGGTCACGTTCCGACGGGCCAACCGCAGTTCCCGCTCACTGATGGTGGTCAGCTTTTCTCCCTCCATCCAGGCCAGACGCTGGCCATTGACGGTGATGGAGCCGGAAGTGGGACGCTCCAGAAGATTCATGCACCGGACCAGCGTGCTTTTGCCGGCGCCGGAGAGGCCGATGATGCCGAAGATCTCGCCCTGGCGGATGTCCAGGTTGATGTCCTCCAGCGCGTGGACGGCGGTTTCGCCGGTGCCGAAGGTCTTGTTCAAATGCTGGATCTGAATGATGGATTCACTCACGATTGCGATGCTCCTTTACGAATCAATTTCGTGCGGGCAATAAAAAACGCCCTTGGTGCAGTGATCTGCATCAAGGGCGAACGTAAACCTACGCCGCGGTACCACCTTGGTTCGCACAGCTCCTCACGGAACCGGCCTTTCGAAGTGCCATCACACTCCTGCGCTGTCACGTGCGCTCACGTCATGACCTATGCATCCGCAGTCGGCCACGCAACTCCGGGACCATGTTCAGCAAACCCCTCCGCACCCCTTTTCACCAACCGGGGCTCTCTTTGACGTACCTGCTTGCGTACTCTTCCCTTCATCGTCTTTTGCTTATCGGTTTTTTTAATAACTGATGCACAGTTTACATGATAACAACAAAACTGTCAACAGATAAAATGCACATAAGAATGATTTCTGCACTTTCTTAATTTATGATATACGCACAAAAACCGGGGAGGGGCATACAAAAACGGCAATTTTTTCAGTACCGCTGCCGGTATCGGATTGAAACCGGGCGGCAAAACTGCTATTATACTGTTCAATATGTAAAAAGATGGAGGAAGCGGCGTTGAGGCGGAAACGGAATAGGAGCTTTGTGGAACGCTGGCTGCGGGATCTGCTGTGCGGTGTGCTGATCGGAGCGGGAGCCATTTTGCCCGGTGTCTCCGGCGGCGTGCTGGCGGTGGTATTTGACATTTACCGGCCGCTGATGGAGACACTGACCCATCCACGGGCGGCGATCCCACGGTACTGGAAATGGTTTATTCCGTTGGGCCTTGGCTGGTGCCTGGGCTTTCTGGGCTTTGCCAAGGGAATTGCGGCGGCTATCCACGTCTCCAGCACCGTGACCACCTGGCTTTTTATTGGACTGATCGTGGGAACGGTCCCCTCTCTCTTCCGGGAGGCTGGCAAGGAGGGACGGTCCGCCGGATCCTGGGTGAGCATGGCGGTATGTGCGCTGGCAGTATTTTTCAGCCTGTTCTATGTGGGAAAAGTCATCTGCGTGACGGTGGAGCCCAATTTCTGGTGGTATAATTTCTGCGGCGCACTGTGGGGCATGAGTGTGGTGATCCCCGGGATGACCTCTTCTTCCGTGATGATGGCGCTGGGACTGTACCAGCCGATGCTGGAGGGACTGGCCCGACTGGATCTGCTGGTGCTCTCGGCCTGCCTGCCGGGAATGATCCTGACGATTTTGCTGCTGGCCCGGCTGGTGAGCTGGTTTTTCCGGCGGCATTACGCCATTGCCTTCCATGGCATCCTGGGCATCGTGCTGGCTTCTACGCTGGTGATCATCCCTACGTCGTACAGCAGACCGGCAGAGGTCCTATGGTCCGTCGTATGCTGCCTGGGCGGCTTTGCCCTGGCCTTTTTTATGGCCCGTCTGGATCAAAAGATCCAAAAGGACGCGGGATAAACGGCATCATGTTAAGGAAAAACCGCCCCTGTGCCGCATGGCGCAGGGGCGGTTTTTGGACTTTCTCACATGTCGAAAAAGCCCATGATGGCGATGCCGATGATGATCAGCAGAATCATCAGGTAGTGCTTCCAGGAGAGCTTTTCCTTCAGGAAAATGCGGCTCCACAGCACGGATGCGGCGCAGTAGGAGGAGATGATGGGGGCGGACATAGCCAGATGCTCGGTATCGGCGATGGCGTAGATGTAAGCAAACTGACCGGCGGTCTCGCACACGGCGCCGATGTACTTGGGAGCTTCCAGCTTGGGGATCAGCGGGGTGCGCTTGATGAGGACCACATAGACAAAGCACACCACGGCGGCCAGCAGGAAGGTCAGCTCATAGGCCACGTTGGCGCTGTCCTCGTTGAGGGTCTCCAGCACCCGGTTGTCGGCAAAGGTGCCGGCGGCATCCAGCAGGCAGTAAGCAACCGGCATGGCCAGGGCCATGGCGCTTTTGGCGTACTTGTAGTTGCTGGCCTCCTGCCGGGCGGCCCGGAGGTCCTCATCCTCGCAGGCGTCCACCACGCCCAGGCCGATGGCACCGGCGCACACCAGCGCCACCGCCACCAGCGCCAGGGGAGAGTAGCCGCTGATGCCGGAAAAGATCAGCGTCATCACTGCCACCAGTGCGCCGGAGGAGTTGCAGATGGGGGAGGAAATGGACAGCTCAATGTACCGCAGGCCCACATAGCCCAGCGTCATGGAGCCGATATACAGCAGGGAGACCGGCAGGTAGGTCAGAAGGATGGAGAGATTGATCTCCGTTCCGCCCACAAAGATCTCATAGGCGGCGTGGAGTCCCATGACCACACCGACGGCAATGACCATCTTCAGGGGGCTGAACTTGTCCCGGGGATCCCGGCAGCCGATCTTGGAAAAGAGGTCGGAGCCGCTCCAGCAGAGCAGCGCGATGAGAGAGAGCCAAAACCACATAATACGTATTTCTCCTAACACAAACTAAAATGAAATGATTTAAGCGGGCAGACGGACGATCCCGGCCTCCACCAGCTTCTGCAGACTCATGAGAATGCCCAGTTTTGCATGGTACCAGGTCAGGCCGCCCTGGAAGTAGACCGCATAGGGCGGACGGATGGGGCCGTCGGCAGAGAGTTCGATGGAGCTGCCCTGAACGAAAGCGCCGGCGGCCATGATGACGTCGCTGTCGTAGCCGGGCATGGCCCAGGGCTCCGGTGTTACATAGCTGTCCACCGGTGCGGCGGCCTGAATGCCCTTGCAGAAGGCCACCATGGCCTCCCGGCTGCCAAGGGTCACCGCCTGGATGATGTCGTGGCGATCCTCCGCGGCGGAGGGAACGCAGGCAAAGCCCAGCTTTTCATAGATATTGGCGGCGAAGATGGCGCCCTTCAGCGCGCCGGAGACCACCGTGGGGGAGAGGAACAGGCCCTGGTAGAAGGCGGGCATCAGTCCCAGGTTTGCGCCCACTTCCTGGCCCAGGCCGGGGGCGGAGAGCCGGTAGGCGCACCGTTCCACGCACTCCTTGGTGCCGCAGATATAACCGCCGATGGGGGCCAGACCGCCGCCGGGGTTCTTGATGAGGCTGCCCACTACCATGTCGGCGCCCAGGTCGGAGGGCTCCAGAGTCTCCACAAATTCGCCGTAGCAGTTGTCCACCATCACCTTCACGTCCGGCTTGACGGACTTGCAGAAGGCGATCACTTCCCCGATCTGAGCCACGGAGAAGGAGGGACGGGTGGCATAGCCCTTGGAGCGCTGGATGGTGACGAGTTTGGTGCGGGGGTTGATCTTCTCCCGGATGGCGTCAAAATCAAAGGTGCCGTCCTCTTTCAGGTCCGCCTGGGCATAGGTGACGCCGTATTCCTTCAAAGAGCACTTGCTCTCCCGGATGCCGATGACTTCCTCCAGCGTGTCATAGGGCGCGCCGGCGGCGGAGAGCAGCTCGTCTCCCGGCAGCAGATTGGCGCTGAGGGCCACCGTCAGGGCGTGGGTGCCGCAGGTGATCTGGGGCCGGACCAGCGCCGCCTCCGTGTGGAACACGTCGGCGTATACCCGCTCCAGATTGTCCCGGCCCTCATCGTCGTAGCCGTAACCGGTGGTGGCAGCGAAGTGAGTGGCGTTCACCTTGTTTTTCTGCATGGCGTGGAGCACCTTGCCCTGGTTGATCTCCGCCGTCTGGTCAATGGCGTCGAACCGGGGACGCAGATCCCGCAGTACGCTTTCTCCGTATTCATAGACAGCCCGGCTGACACCCAGCTGTTCATACATGGTCTCAATGTCCATCGTGTCCTTCCTCTTTTCCTAAAATTTCATCCGCCAGATCGTTCAGGATCTCCGGCTTGGTCACAACAAGGCCGCTGGCCTCGTTGCCCAGAATCAGCAGCGTGTCTCCCGGGGAGATGCCGAAAAAACGGCGGGCTTCCTGGGGAATGACGATCTGTCCCCGGTCTCCCACCTTGGCGGTTCCGAAGACCCGGTTTTTAGATCGTCCCAGCATATGTTTGCCTCCAGGCATAAAACCGTCCCTTTCAAAAATCATATTTTTCACACAAATGTGAATCATAGCACGACTGGAATGAAATGGCAAGCAAATCTGTCCTCAAAGAAAAAAATCGTGCAAAGTGACGGGATTTCTGCTACACTGTGGAAAAAAACAGGGCAGGAGGCAGAAGAAGATGTCCTTTCATGTGGTGGATCTGTCCCGGGACCCCCGCCGGGCACAGTTTGACTACTTTCGATCTCTGGCCAATCCCTATGTTGGGGTAACGGTGGCGGTGGATGTGACGCAGGTGCTGGCGTGGACAAAGCGGACGGGCAGCAGCTTTTTCCTGGCGGTGCTCTACGCCGCCGCCCGGGCGGCCAACGCCGTGCCGGAACTGCGGCGGCGGGTGCGGGGGGAGGCGGTGGTGGAATACGACCGCTGTCCCACTTCCCACACGGTGGCGCTGCCGGACGGGAGTTATTGCTACTGCCGGCTGGATGCGGTTTTGCCCCTGACGGAATTTTTGCCCTACGCGGCGGCGGAGCAGGCCCGGGCCATGGAACATCCGTCCCTGGAGGACCGGGAGCAGGAGCGGCTGCTCTTCATCTCCTGTGTCCCCTGGCTCAGCTACACGGCACTGGTACAGCCCACGCCGGTGCCGGCGGACAGCAATCCCAGGATCACCTGGGGCAAGTATGACCGGCAGGGAGAGCGGATATTGCTTCCGGTGTCGCTGCTGGCAAACCACGCCCTGGTGGACGGGATCCACATCGCCCGGTTTTACCAGGCGCTGGAACGGGAACTTGCGGACATCGCCGAAGGATGTGAACCGCTGGCGTGAAAAGCGGGCAAAGACAGCAAAACGGGAGACCCGGTCAAGAATCGGGTCTCCCGCTTTTTTGGTGTATTCAGAAAAGAGGTGGGCTTAGAGGGAATTTTTGCCCCGGGCCATATAGCGGCCCGCCGGTGTTTCCGCCAGCACCTTTCCCTCGCTGACAGAGAGCTGTCCCCGCAGCCACACCTGGCGGATTCCGCCCACGGTGGCAAAGCCCTCGTAGGGATTGTAGTCCACATTGGCCACGCAGTCCTCCGCCCGGATCACATGACTCAGGGTCGGGTCATAGACCACGATGTCCGCGTCGCTGCCGGGGCGGAGGATGCCCTTGCGGGGGAAGAGTCCGTAGAGCCGGGCGGGGTTCTCGCTCAGGCAGCGGCACATCCGGGCGGCGGAGATCCGCCGCTTGGCCACGCCGTAGGAGTAGATCAGCTCGCCCCGGGTCTCCACGCCGGGCAGTCCGCCGGGGATCTTGGTAAAGTCCTCCCGGCCCATGTCCTTCTGAGCCAGGGTGAAGGAGCAGTGGTCGGTGGAGATGGTCTGGATCTCGCCCCGGCGCAGTGCCTTCCACAGGTGGTCCTGCTCCTCCTTGGCCCGCAGGGGCGGGGCGCAGACGTACCGGGCGGCGGAAGAGTAGTCCGGGTCAAAGTACACATGCTCATCCAGCAGCAGGTACTGGGGGCAGGTCTCCACGTAGACCTTCTGTCCCCGGCGGCGGGCGTGCTCCACCTCCTTGAGGGCCTCTTGGTTGGTGAGGTGGACGATCACCACCGGGCAGTCCGCCGCCTGGGCGATGCGCAGCAGCCGGCTGACGGCCTCGGCTTCCAGGCCCGCGGGACGGGTCAGGGGATGGGAGGCGGGGGAGAGCTGCCCGGCAGCCTTCCGCTCGGCGATCATGCCGTCGATGACGCCGGCGTTCTCACAGTGGAACCCGGCGATGCCGCCCAGGCCCCGCAGCTCCTTCAGTGCCCAGTAGATGTCCCGGTCGCCGATCATCATGGCCGGATAGGTGAGATACATTTTAAAAGAAGAGATACCGGCGGCGAACATGTCCGGAAGTTCCGCGCGGATGGATTCATTCCAGTCGTCGATGGTCATGTGGAAGCCGTAATCGCAGAAGGTCCGCCCGTCGGCCTTTCGATGCCAGAGGTCCAGTCCGTAGTGGAGGGATTCCCCCTTGTTGGGACAGGCGAAGTCGATGACGGTGGTGGTGCCGCCCCGCAGTGCCGCCCGGCTGCCGGTATAAAAGTCATCGGCGGTGGTGGTACCGGCCACATCCAGATCGAAATGGGTGTGGGCGTCGATGAAGCCGGGGAAGAGCAGGCAGCCGGTGACATCGATCACCTGGGCCTCGCCGCCGTCCAGCTTTCGCCCCACCTGAACGATTTTTTCGCCGTCAATACGCACGTCGGCCCGGTGCATACCGGTGCCGGAGACCACGGTGCCGCCTTTGAGCAGTGTTTGCATATAGGTAACCTCCATTCTGCCGGCTCTTTCCGGCAAAGTCTGCACAGGTCATATTCTGTGGACAGTATAGCATGTACGGTTTTGATTTTCCAGTGTGGGAGCGAGAAGCACCATTTGATTTGACAAAACAAATGAAAAATCTTTGTAAAATTTTAACACAAAGCGGTGAGAATGGCCCTGTCCTTTTTTGTGGGATGTGCTATACTGAAGCTATCATCCGGGCGAGAAAGTTCCAAAATCGTAAAGGAGGCATAGAGAATGAAGAAACACAGATTCTTATCCCTGTTCCTGGTACTGGCGATGGTGTTCTCCCTGACCGTCACCGCCGGCGCCGAGGACACGGCCGCCACGGGAGACATGGCCGGAGACATCGTGATCCTGCACACCAATGACGTGCACGGCGCCATCGGCGGCTATGCTAAGGTGGCGGCGCTCAAAGATGCATACGAGGCCCGGGGCGCCTATGTGCTGCTGATGGATGCGGGCGACTTCATCCAGGGTGATCCCACTGTCAGCACGTCTCAGGGAGCCACCGCTGTGGAACTGATGAACCTGGCGGGCTATGATGTGGTGAGCCTGGGCAACCATGAGTTCGACTACGGCTACGACAACATCAAAGCCCTGGAAAAGGATGCCGACTTCACCATTGTGGCTGCCAACATTGAATACAACGGCAGACCGGCTTTTGAGGATCACATGATCTTCACTACGCCTGATGGCACCAAGATCGGCGTGTTCGGCCTGGATACGCCTGAGACGGCCACCAAGGCCAATCCCGCCAAGATCAAGGGCGTGACCTTCCTGGCCGGGGAGGAGATGTTCGACCTGGCCCGGGCGGAGGTGCAGCTGCTGGAGGATGCGCACTGCGAGTACATCGTCTGCCTGGGGCACCTGGGCATTGACGCGGAATCCACCGGCAACCGCTCCATCGATCTTCTGGAAGAGGTAGATGGCATCGACGTGTTCATCGATGGCCACTCTCACTCCACCCAGGAGGACATCATCGTGGCGCTGGGCGGTACTCAGACCCAGGTGGGCGACGTTGTCGTCACCTCCGGAACCGACATGGTCAACGGCACCGTCCTGACCTCCACCGGTACCAAGCTGGAGAATGTGGGCGTTGTGACCATCAGCGAGGACGGACGCGTGTCTGCCAAGTCCTATCCTCTGGATTCCCTGACCGACGTCGATCAGACTGTGGCCGACCGCGCCGCTGCCATCCAGGCGGAGATCGACAAGGAATACGGCGCAGCTTTTGCCAAGACGGAAGTGGATCTCAACGGCGAGAAGGAACCCGGCAACCGCACCGAGGAGACCAATCTGGGCGACCTGATCACCGATGCACTGGTCTGGGGCGCTGAGAAGGAAGGCACCCATGTGGATGCGGCGGTGACCAACGGCGGCGGTATCCGCGCTTCCATCGCCAAGGGCGACATCACCAAGAAGGACATCAACACCGTGCTGCCCTTCGGCAACACGCTGAGCATCGTCAAGGTCACCGGTGCGGAGCTGTTGGAGGCTCTGGAGGCGTCCACCTACTGCACCCCCACCGCCATCGGCGGGTTCCCCCAGGTCAGCGGCATCACCTTCACGGTGGATACCACCAAGGCCTATGACCAGGGCGATCTGTATCCCGGCTCCACCTATTACGGCCCCAAGAGCATCCAGCGTGTGAGCATCCAGACCGTGGGCGGCAAGGCGTTTGACAAGAATGCCACCTACACCATTGCCACCAACGACTTCATGGCCGCCGGCGGCGACACCTACTATGCATTTGCCGCTGCTTCTGTGAACTACGACCTGGGACTTCCCATGGACGAGGTGGTCATGGACTACATCACCGACGAGCTGGACGGTGTTGTCACCGCCGAGGACTACGGTGCGCCTAACGGCCGGATCACCATTGAGAAGGGTCTGCCCTTCACCGATGTGGCTGCTGACGCCGCCTACTATGACGAAGTGAAGTACTGCTACGACAACAACATCTTCAAGGGCGTCACCGAGACCACCTTCGCTCCCCTTTCCACCTTGACCCGGGGCCAGATGGTCACCGTGCTGTGGCGGATGAACGGCTCTCCCGCACCCGCGGGGGCATGCCCCTTCACCGACGTGGCGGCAGATTCTCCCTTCCGGCAGGCGATCACCTGGGCGGCGGAGAAGGGTCTGACCAACGGGACCACTGCCACCACCTTTGCGCCCGGCCAGGCCATCTCCCGTCAGCAGTTTTTGACGATCCTGTACCGCTATGCCCAGCTCATGGAGTATGATGTCTCCAAGACGGCGACGATCATCGGCGTCTATGCCGACTGGGAGGCCGTCAGCGAGTATGCCCAGGAAGCCATGGAGTGGGCGGTAGGCTCCGGCGTGCTGATCGCCGATAAGGCGCTCCGTCCCACCGATGCCGCCCTGCGGTATCAGGTAGCCGAGTTCCTGGCGAACTTCTGCCAGAAGGTCGCAGCGGAGACGACTGTCCAGCAGGCCGCCTGAGAAAACAACATACCGGTTTGACTGTGAAAAAGCAGCCGCGGGGGAGTTCCCCGCGGCTGCTTTTCATCTGCCGGGTATTCATTTTGTCAGGGACGGCATCAAGACTGCCGCGGCAGCTTACTTCAGGTTCGCGTTTTTCTCATAAGCGGCGATGACGGCGTCCATCACCGCGCCCCGGAAACCGGCTTTTTCCAGCGTCCGGACGCCCTGGATGGTGGTGCCGCCGGGGGAGCAGACGGCATCCTTCAATACGCCGGGGTGGCTGCCGCTCTCCAGTACCAGCCGGGCGGAACCTGCCACCATCTGGGCGGCGAGCTCCATCGCCGTGGACCGGGGCAGGCCGCAGGCCACGCCGCCGTCTGCCAGCGCCTCGATAAAGAGGTCCACGAAGGCCGGACCGCAGCCCGCCACAGAGCTTCCCGCGTCAATGAGGCGCTCCGGCAGGGGGGCAAGTTTTCCGGCACCGGACATGGCGTCCAGGAAGGTCTGCTCCTCTTCCTTGGTGACGCCGTCGCCGCAGGTATAGAGGATCATGCCCTCTCCGATGGAGGAGGGGGTGTTGGGCATGATGCGGATCACCGGGTATGCGCCGCCCGCCTGCCGCTGGATGTCCGCAATGGTAAGCCCTGCTGCCATGGGCACCAGGAAGAAGCGGTCCTTCCGGGCGGCCAGCACCGGGGCGATGTCCGAGAGCATCTCCGCTATCATCTGGGGCTTCACGCCCAGAAAAAGATAGGTGGCCTGGGCCGCGGCGGTCTGATTGTCAACGGTTTGGGCACCCAGCTCCGCAGCCAGGGCCTCTGCTTTGGCCGCCGTCCGGTTTGCCAGCAGCAGCTGCCCGCCGTCCAGGCGCTTCCGGGCTGCCCGGGCCAGGGCACCGCCCATGTTTCCGGTTCCGATAAATCCAAATGTCAGCATGATCGTACCTCTTTTGCTCAATATATTGTCCTAAATTGGGGTGGTCAGCGGACCTGCCCCTCGCCGTAGATGACGTACTTGCAGCTGGTCAGCTCCTCCAGTCCCATGGGGCCCCGGGCATGCATCTTCTGGGTGGAGATGCCAATCTCCGCGCCCAGGCCGAACTCCCCGCCGTCGGTAAAGCGGGTGGAGGCGTTGACATACACCGCCGCTGCGTCCACGTAGTCCAGGAAGTGCTGGGCCTTGAAGTAATTGCGGGTGATGATGGCCTCGGAGTGGCCGGTGCCGTGACGGTTGATGAAGGCCACGGCCTCATCCATGTCCCGGACGGTTCGGACGGCCAGGATATAGTCGCCGTATTCCGCGTCCCAGTCGCTTTCCGCCGCAGGGACTGCCCGCTCCCCCAGGATCTCCATTGCCGCTGCGTCCGCCCGCAGCTCCACCTGCTTTTCATCCAGCAGGGGAAGAGCCAGCTTCCAGAAATCCGCTGCCACGTCCTGGTGGACCAGTACGCACTCCGCCGCGTTGCACACGGAGGGACGGGAGCACTTGGCGTTGAAGAGGATCCTGGCGCCCATGTCCAGGTCCGCCTCGTTGTCGATATAGATATGGCAGACGCCCTCTCCGGTACGGATCACGGGGACGCTGGCTTCCTTGGCCACGGCCCGGATCAGTCCCGCACCGCCCCGGGGGATCAGCACATCCACAAAGTCGCTCAGATGCATCAGCTCCCGGGCGGTCTCGTGGCTGGTGTCCTGCACCAGGGAGATGCAGTCCTCCGGCAGTCCTGCTGTACGCAGGGCCTGGCGCATCAGCTCCGCCGCACAGCGGTTGGAGCGGATGGCTTCCTTGCCGCCTCGGAGAATACAGGCGTTGCCGGATTTGAGGCACAGGGCCGCTGCGTCCACGGTGACATTGGGCCGGGCCTCAAAGATGATGGCGATGACCCCCAGGGGGACCCGCCGCCGTCCGATGATGAGACCGTTGGGCCGGGTCTCCATCTTGTCCACCCGGCCGATGGGGTCCGGCAGGGCCGCTACCTGCCGCACGCCTTCCACGATACCGGCGATGCGCTCCGGCGTCAGGGTCAGCCGGTCCAGCATGGCCGGACGGATCCCGGCCTCTTTCGCGGCGGCCACGTCCTGGGCATTGGCCTCCAGCCACTGGGACTGATGTTGGGCCAGGGTGTCCGCAATGGCGGCCAAAGCTGCGTTTTTTCTGGCTGTACCGGCGGTGGAGAGCACATAGGCGGCCTCCTTGGCCGCCTGGCCCTGCTGCAATGCTGTCATGAAAAAGCCTCCTTTCCGGAATGCCGGAGGCATCCGGGATAATGAAACCAGATTCAAAGGGAAAGAATGCGAACAGGAGTTTACCGCGCTGCCAGGAACCGGGTGCCGATGTCCCGGCCCTCCGCAATGCCGTAGAGGTCCTCGGTCCGGCTGCCGTTGGTGATGACCATGTCGCATCCAGCGTCCATGGCGATCCGGGCGGCGGAGAGCTTGGTGGCCATGCCGCCGGTGCCCCGCCAGCTGCCGGCGCCGCCGG
>ERZ827037.2810-NODE-2810-length-13280-cov-2.193270_pt1 | contig 13280 bp, 6 predicted proteins | sample MGYA00519924_ERZ827037 | MGnify/ENA primary metagenome ERZ827037 (study PRJEB31778, sample SAMEA3449250) | human gut metagenome | biome: human gut; feature: human-associated habitat; material: faeces | place: United Kingdom | collected 2010/2012 ...
CGGGACGTACCGGACAGCTGCGGCCGCTATTAACATCAGCACTTGGCTGCATTTGTGGTGATGAATGTATATATGCACATATGGGGAATCTTTCAGGAGTGTTTTTGAAACTGTGTGTCAATAGGATAGCAGAGGTGCCATAGCCGGCCAGAGCACCTCCCTGTGTGTAGGGACGACCGCCTGTAAGCGGAAAGAAGATCGTTCCGCCGGCTGGGTCGTATTTCCCCATACCATTCATCTTATTGCAGTAAAACTCCCACCCCAAATGGTCCGTAATGTCGGATTCAGAGGTATAGGGCGAGTTGAACTGAGAACCGAAACCAGAGGCTCCCGCAACGGTTGAGCCGCTATACGTAAAACCTGAAAACGCACCCACTTCAGGCACACGGTAGCCGACGGGCGAGGGATCGTAAATGGTTTTGGAGGACTCATCATTATAAAGATTGGACCACATGTTTTCGTATAATGAAGTAGACCAATTGTAAGGCGCAGTACCGCCATTATAGTATATATACGGAGTCTGAATGGCCTTGCCGATGGTGACTTTGCCTGTGGTCGATTTCGCAAACCCATAAGTGCTGTTTTGGACATCATACGACTTGTCATTGAGAGAACCGGAAACATCGAGAATGCCACCCAGCATCGGGTCCTTGCGTCCCCATTGGTAGGACATGCCCAGCGAACCGGTGTCGTCCAGCGCCGATGTGGCGCCCAGACTGCGGTCCATGAAGGTATAGCTGTTGCCGTATTTATTGGTCATGTAAACCTGATAGGCGGGGAGGTCCGTACACCAGATATGCCAGCTCCACATGATGCGGCCCTGCTGGTCCTTGACCGCGATGAGGGCGTTGCCCTTGCCGGCCGAGGTGTTGAACGAGACGATGCCGTCGCTGAGTACCAGTTCCGAGATCAGTCCGTCGGTCGTCTCCCACAGCAGTTCGGCCGAGACGGGGGCGATTGTCGCCGGTGCCGTGAGCGGATTGCCGAGGTAGTCGGTGAAGCTGCCGCCGGGGATAATGCCTTCGCCGCCGTTGCCCATTACGGTCGCATCGAAACTGCACCGCGCCTCCTTGTCGACGATGTAACAGTTGGCCGTTCCCTGTGCGCTGAGGTTGAGCGCCGGGAGTTCGTGGGTGATCTTGACTTCTCCTTCCGCGGGAGTCTCGCTGTCGGTCGCCGTGAACTGATCGAGCGGAAGCGAAACGGAGATGGCGCTTCCTTCCGGACTGGACTGGGCGGGCCGTTTGTTGAAAAGAAACGTGTAGCGGTCCGTGCTGACGAGATAATACATGTTGGCGGCCTGGGTCAGGTCGCAGGGAGCGAGGCCGATGGTAAATTCGATTTTATCGGCCAGCGACGGGGCTTCGTTGAACGTGTAGGTGATGCTGTTGGACGATCCCCGGAGCTGAGCGTCGGGATCGGTCAGGTCGAAGTCGCATGCACCTGCGAAATTTACGCCTTCGGCCGTAATCTTGATGGAATTGACCTTTTCGGAAGCGTATTTTCCTTCGGAGGTGAAGTCGAACGAGAGCTGCGCCGTGGCGGCCTTTTTGCGGAAAACGAACTGCGATTCGCTGGCCGCTTTGACCTCTTCGCACCGGGCGGTCATGATGTTGTTGGCGCCTGCCGTCCGGGCGTTCTGCATGGTGCTGATGACGATCGGAGCAATAAATCCGTTCATGGCGCTTACGGCAGGATAGACGGCGTAAAGGGGCGTTTGCTCGAAATCGAGCGAGCCGTTGAATTTTCCGGTTGCGGTGCCGATGCCGGTTGCGACGTCGAATGTGCCGGCGTATAGGCCGTCGGTGACGGTAATGGCATCGTCGATGAGCCAGACGGTCGCTCCGGTTTCAGCGACGCCGGTTCGCGTCGTCGAACTTTTATCCGTGACGCCTGCCTCCGGAATGATCGCCGTAAGCCCCGAAAGCCGGTTGCCGAATCCTGTCGTCGGGGGAACCTGCTGCGTTTGCTCCGGGTCGTCCGAACAGCCGAGGAGTGCCGTGCAGACGGTGAGCGTTAGAAGTTTTCTGATGGTCATGGTTGCGGTTTTTAGGTGTGTCGGTCGTTATTTGTAGATCGGTCCGTAGGTCGCGCAGGCGCGATAGTCAGAACCTTCCGGGTCGGAGCCGAAGGCGCCCCATGCCGAGGGGCGGAAGAGCCGGTCGGCGTCGAGGTTGTGCATGGCTACCGGAATGCGGAGCATCGCGGCCAGCGTGGCGAGGTCGGCGCCGACGTGTCCGAAACTGATGGCGCCGTGGTTGGCTCCCCAGTTGTTCATCACCGAATAGACGTCGCGGAAAGCGCCGTGGCCTGTCAGGCGGGGGGCGAACCATGTCGTCGGCCACGTGCGGTCGGTGCGCTTGTTGATGATCTCGAAAGTTTCGTTATCGACGTTTACGGCCCAGCCTTCGGCGATCTGCAATACGGGACCGAGTCCTTTCACGAGATTCAGACGGCACATGGTCATCGGCATTTCGCCGCGGGTGAGGAAGTGCGACGAGAATCCGCCGCCGCGCATGTATTCGCGTCCTGCCGGGTACCATGTCGTGGCTTGGAGACATGCTTCCGCCTCTTTGTCGGATATCTCCCAGAACGGCTTCATTGCGGGATTGCCCGCCGCATCGGACTGCTGTCCTGTGGCGTCGAGCGTGCAGGAACCCGAATTGATGAGGTGGATGATGCCCCCTGCGGCGCGGCCCGTGAGCCGGCGGCCCGTGACGCGCTCGACGGCTTCGGGGGACCAGAACGTGCGTACGTCGGCGAAGAGCTGCGCCCGGTTGGTCAGCAGGTGCAGCAGGAGCATCGAAGCGCCGTTGAGCGTGTCGTTTTCCGTGGCGAAGGTGACGGCTTCGCGGATGCCGTTCCAGTCGAACGACGAGTTGAGGATCGCTTCCGGGAAATCGCCGTCGGGCCGGAAGTCGGTCCACTGACGCTGTCCCTGGAATCCGCCGGCAATGGCATTGTGTCCCATAGCTTCCTCTTCGAAGCCCATTTCGGCCAGCTTCGGATTGCCGTGCATCAGGTCACGGAAGATGAGTGTCATCTTTACGACATATTCCCAGACGACGTCTTTCTGTTCGCGCGAATAGACCAGATGCGCGGGGTTGCAGTCGCTGCCTTCGTTGGGCTTGCAGTATTTCTCGACCCACTCCATGGCGCGGGCGAACTCCTCCTTGTCGTAGATGCCCAGTTCGATGCGGCGTTCGATCTCCGAGCAGTCTACCGCTTCATTGCGCATGCCGAGGTACTCCTGAAAGAAATCGGGGTCGGGCATAGAACCTGCGATACCCATCGACACCGAGCCGATCGAGAGATAGGATTTGCCCCGCATCTGCATGACCGCGACGGCGGCGCGGCCGAAACGCAGGAGTTTTTCGCGTACGTCGGCGGGAATCGTATCGTCGTCCATATCCTGTACGTCGCGGCCGTAGATGCCGAAGGCGGGCAATCCCTTTTGGTTGTGCCCGGCCAGTGCCGAAGCCAGATAAACGGCGCCCGGACGCTCCGTGCCGTTGAAACCCCAGATGGCTTTGGGGGTGAGCGGGTCCATGTCGATGGTTTCGGCGCCGTAGCACCAGCAAGGGGTGACCGAAAGGATGGCGCCTACATTGCTGTCGCGGAATTTGTCGGTGCAGGCCGCGGCTTCGGCGACCCCGCCGATCGTGGTGTCGGCGATGACGCATTCGACGGGTGAACCGTCCGAATAACGGAGTTCTTCGCTGTAGAGACGCGCTACGCGCTGTGCCATGCCCATGGTCATTGCTTCGAGCGATTCGCGGATTCCGCCGCGGCGGCCGTCGATGATCGGACGGATCCCGATTTTAGGATGTAAAGGGGTCATGTTTTTTCGTTTTAAGTTGTTTGTTCGGAAGAGGTGGTTATTCGGTTCCCCGGCGGTTCAGGGCTGTCAGCAGGAAGCCCGTCAGGAAGATGACGGTCGTACCGAAGACGATCGTCAGGTAGGTGTGCAGCGGGCTGTGGAAACGGTAGAAGGGCGAACCTTCGTTGATCAGCGGCGAGAGACTCATCCACGCGATGGTCAGCAGTCCGAGGATCACGGCGACGACTGCGTGTACCCGGCGCACGGTCTTGCAGACGACGCCCAGCAGGAACAGTCCGAGCATGCCGCCGCTGAAGATCGACGCCAGCTTCCACCATGCGTCCAGCACGCCGTCGATACGCATCATCAGCAGCCCGACGACGATGCCGAGCGTGCCGACGACGAACGAGGTGGCGTAGAGCGTACCCATATTCTGCTTTTCGGTAAGCTCCTTTTTCGAGAGCCGTTTGGCGAAGTCGGTCAGTACGATGGTCGCCGAGGAGTTGATGCTCGTGGCGACGGTCGACATGCCGGCCGAGAAGAGCGATGCGACGACCAGTCCGGTCAGTCCGGTGGGCAGCCCGTGGACGATGAACCACGGGAAGACCTGATCGGACGGCGTGCCGGCGGGGAGCAGTTCGGGCCGGGCCGTATAATAGGAAAAGAGCGCCGTGCCGATGTAGACGAAGACGAGCGAGACGGGGATGTAGAGCAGACCGCCGAAGAGTGTCGATTTCACGGCTTCGGCCGTCGATTTGGTGGTCATATAGCGCTGTACGTAGTTCTGGTCGATGCCGTAGTTCTGCATATTGACGAAAAGACCGTAGATCAGCACCACCCAGAAGGTCGGTTCGGTCAGCGACAGCGAGAAACTGCCGAGGCTGAATTTGCCGTGTGCCGCGGCGATTTCGAAGAGTTGTCCGGGGCCTTCGGGCATGGTGAAGGTAAGGATCGCGGCGCAGGCGAGGGCACCCACGATCAGAATGATGCCCTGTATGGCGTCGGTCCAGACCACGGCGGCGATACCGCCCAGCAGCGTGTAGATCAGGGTGGCGATTCCCGTGCAGATGATGATGGTCTGAATGTCCCAGCCGAACATCGTGTTCAGCGGCAGGGCCAGCAGCAGCAGGATCGAGCCGATGCGCGCCAGCTGCGTCAGCAGGTAGCAGACCGCCACGTAGCAGCGCGCCCAGTAGCCGAAACGCATTTCGAGGTAGTGGTAGGCCGAGACGCTGTTTACGCTGCGGTAGAGGGGAATGAATACCTTGGCGGCCAGCCATGTGGCGATAGGGATCGAGAGACTGAATACAAAGGGATTCCAGTTGCCTTTGTAGGCGTCGCCGGGCAGGCCGAGAAAACTGATGCTGCTGACGAACGTGGCGAAAATCGACATGCCCACGACCCATGTCGGCAGCGATCCTTCGGCGGCGGTGAATGCGGCCGCGCCTTTGCGGCTGCGGAAGTAGAAGCTGCAGCCGAAGAGGGCGACGCCGCCGACGAAGACGAAAAATCCGAGGTAATCGAGTAAGGTTATCTCCATGAGGGTTGGTTGTTATGGGTTATACGTTGCAGTTGGCGCCCAGCGCTTCGAGTGCCTGACGAATCCGGGCGCGCTCCTCGGTGCGGAATTTCCGGTAGGGGTACGAGAGGTAGTCATCGCAGACTCCCAGCAGCGAAAGTGCGCATTTGACGCCTTTCAGGTAACTCGATCCGTATTTTCCGACGGTATAGACCGATGTGCTGATCTGCATGATGCGGCGCTGGATTTCGCGGACGCGGGCGATGTCGTGGGCGCATGCGGCGTCGTACATGGCGACGTAGAGTTCGGGAAAGATGTTTGCGCCGCCGTTCACGCCACCGTCGGCGCCGAGCAGGACGCATTCGCCCGTCAGCTCTTCGGGTCCGACATAAAGTGAAAAGTCGGGATTGTCCCCCAAGTGGTAGAGGAGTGTCTGGAAGTAGGTCATGTTGGCCGAGCTGTCTTTCAGTCCGATGATGTTCGGATGGTTGGCCAGCGTCTTGACGGTCGCGGGTTCGAGGAAGACCTTGACGTGCGACGGCATGTTGTAGAGGTAGAGCGGCAGGGGCAGGGCGTCGGCCAGCGCCGTGTAGTATTCGATCAGCTCCTGCTGCGAAGGGGCGAAGTAGTAGGGCGGGGCGGCCACGACGCCGACGGCGCCGCATTTGGCGGCATGCTCCGCGAGCCGGACGCTCTCGATGAAGGCGGTGTCGGTGACTCCGACCAGCACGGGGATGCGTCCTGCGACCTGACGGCATACCAGCTCGACGAATTCATAACGCAGCCGGTAGGTCAGGCTCTGGGCTTCGCCCGTTGTGCCGAGCAGAAAAATGGCGTGGACTCCGCCGGCGACGAGGTGCTCCGTGAGTCGTACGGTTCCTTCGCGGTCGAGTTCGTCGTCGCCCTTGAGCGGGGTAATCATCGGGGAAATGATGCCCTGAAGTTTGGTAGGGTGCATGGTGAAGGGGTTTAGCGATTTTTAGTTTATTCGTATATTTTATTGTAAATCGTTTTAGCCAATCAGCGAAAAGAGGAAATTATTCCTCGATAAGTTGCGAAATTTCCGTTTCCCGGCCGGGTATGCCGCTCTCGACGATTTCGGGCGTCAGTACGATGCGGATGCTGTTGATCGGCTGGTCTTTCTGTTCGATATTCTTGATCAGCAGGTCGAGGGCTTCCGTGCCGAACTGCTCGATCGGCTGCCGCACGTAGGCGACGGCCGTTTTGTAGATGTCGAAAGCTTCGTTGCTGTCGAAACAGGCCATGGCGAAGTCCTGCGGAACGCGCCAGCCGTTGCGGAAAATGGCTGTCAGTCCGTTGGCGGCCAATGTGTTGGTGGCGAATACGAACGCTTCTACGTTGCGCATCTTCGCATCGCGGACGATCTCGTCGATTTTGCTGAGTTTGTCGTGACGCAGGTGATGGATGTTGATCCGGCCGTTTAGGCCGGCTTCCGTCATGCAGAAGCGGTAGCCCTCTTCGCGTTCCCTGATGTTGGACAGGTTCATCGAGTAGGAGATCATTTCGATCCGCGTGAAACCCTGACGGATCAGCGCCTGAGTGGTTTCGACGCCGGCGCGCCGGTTGTTGAGTACGACGCTGCTCAGTTCGGTGTCCGGCACTTCGCGGTCGAGCAATACGACGGGGATATTCTGCAGGGCGACATTACGGATAATTTCATCGGCGCCTTCGCAGGGAACGATGATTAGCCCGTCGATGCCCTTGTTGCGGAAAACCTCGATCAGGTTTTCGAGTTTCTGCGGATTTTCGTCCGTACTGCCGAACAATACGGTATACTTATGTTTATATGCGCGGTCTTCGATGCAGCGGGCGATGTCGGCGAAAAACTTGTTAGAGATGTCCGATACGATTACCCCGATGGTGTTCGTCTTGCCGCTGCGAAGCGTGCGTGCCGCATTGTTGGGCTGGTAGTTAAGCTTTTCGGCGACCTCCAGAATCCGTTGCGCCGTCTCTTTGTTGACGCGGTAGGTCTCCTTGCCGTCGGCTTTGTTGTTCATGACGAATGACACCAATGCGATCGAAACGCCCGCTTCGGTGGCTATGTCCTTTATGGTTACTTTGCGTGTCCGCATATTTTTTGCGATTTTTTGTGATATCCCGGAAATTCTCTTACCTTTGCAAAGGTAATTAAAACGTTTTAACAAACAAATTTTTTGCGATTTTTTATGCTGCGACGTGATATGCAAACTCAGACCAAGTATGTAATAGGAGTCGATTTCGGCAGCGATTCGGTGCGCTGCCTGATTGTCGGCACGGCCGACGGGGCGGAAATCGCATCGGCGGTGGCGGCGTATCCCCGCTGGAAGAAGCGACTTTACTGCGATCCCTCCCTGAATCGGTACCGTCAGCATCCGCTGGACTATATCGAATCCTTGGAGCAGTGTGTGTGCGAAGCTTTGGAAAAGTGCGGCAAAGAGGTGGCGGACAATATCTGCGGCATCTCTTTCGACACGACCGCTTCGACGCCGGCGCTGACTGACGAGCGGGGCGTTCCGTTGGCGCTGCTGCCCGAATACGCCGAAAATCCCGATGCGATGTTCGTGCTTTGGAAAGACCATACGGCATTGGCCGAAGCGGACGAGATAAACGATCTGGCGAAACGCTGGGAGGTCGATTATACCCGTTACAGCGGTGGCGCCTACTCCTGCGAATGGGTGTGGGCGAAGATGCTGCACTGCCTGCGCAGCGATCCCGCATTGCGTGCGAAAACCTGTTCGTGGGTCGAGCACTGCGATTGGATATGTGGATTGCTGACAGGAGATACGAAGCCCGAAACCATCGCCCGAAGCCGTTGTGCGGCGGGGCACAAGGCGATGTGGCATGAGTCGTGGGGCGGTCTCCCGTCGCCCGAATTCCTCTCGGCGGTCGATCCGCTGCTCGATATTTTCCGCGGGCACCTCTATACCCGGACCGTTACCGGCGATGAATGTATCGGCGGGTTATGCCCCGAATGGGCCGCACGGCTGGGACTGAGGCCGGGGATTGCAGTCGGCGTGGGGGCCATTGACTGTCATGTGGGCGCTGTCGGGGCGGGAATCGTTCCCGGAACCTTGGTAAAGGTGATGGGGACTTCGACTTGCGACATCGTGGTCGGCGCCTACGGCGAAGTCGGGGACCGTGTCGTACGGGGCATTTGCGGTCAGGTCGACGGCTCGGTATTGCCCGGATATGTCGGATTCGAAGCCGGACAGGCAGCTTTCGGCGACATCTATGCTTGGTTTCGGCGGATCATGGCGTGGCCCTTGAGCCGGATCGCGCAGGGGGACGAAACTCTTGAGGAGCGGATACTCGGCGAGCTGACGGCCGAGGCCGAATCGCTGCCGCTGACGACCGGAGATCCAGTCGCGCTCGACTGGCACAACGGACGCCGGACACCGGATGCGGACCCCCGCGTGCACGGAGCGATCGACGGCCTGACGCTGGCTACCTCCGCTCCGGCTGTCTTCAAGGCGTTGGTCGAAGCGACGGCTTTCGGTTCCCGCGCCATCAACGAGCGGATGCTCGAAGAGGGGGTGCCGATCGACAACATCATCGCTATCGGAGGCATCGCGCGCAAATCTTCTTTCGTGATGCGCACGATGGCCGACGTGATGGGCGTGCTGATCGGGTGCTGGACAGCGATCAGGCCTGTGCGCTGGGGGCGGCGATGTTCGCGGCCGTTGCGGCGGGCATTCATGGGTCGGTTGCCGAAGCGCAGCAGGCTATGCGCCCCGGTTTTTCGGCCGAATATCGTCCCGATATGGAACGGCATGCAATTTATGATTATCTTTATGCGCGTTATCTGGAACTCGGAGCAGCGCGTTGAATGATAAAGAGGCTTTTCCTGCTGGCGGCCCTCGCGGGCGTGTGGAGCGTGTCGGCGCAGAACGGCACGCTGCACCTGCGTCTGGTCGATCGCGTTACGCGGGAACCGGTCGTCGGGGCCGTGGCCGAACTGCGCTCGCAGGCCGATACCGCCCGGACTCCTTTTTATGCGGCTTCCGACATCGACGGGGCGGCGCTGTTGCAGCGTGTGCCGGCCGGGGCGTGGCGGCTGCGCGTGACTTCGCTCGGATACGAGGCTTTGGAGCGCGAGCTGCGGACTTCGGGCGGGAAAACCGATCTCGGAACGCTGGAGATGTCGCCCGGCGCCGAAGCGATCGAGAGCGTGGTGCTGGAGGTGCCGGCACTGAGGTCGTCGATTCGCGGCGATACGCTGAGCTACCGGGCCTCGGCCTACAAAGTCACGTTCGGAGCCGACGCCGGGGCGCTGATCGGCAAGATGCCGGGGCTGGAGGTGGCCGACGGCGTTATCGAAGCGCAGGGCCGGACCGTGCAGCGGGTGTTCGTGGACGGCCGCGAGTTTTTCGGCAACGACGTGATGTCGGCAGTCCGCAACATTCCGGCCGATATGGTCGAAAGCATCGACGTCTACAATTCGCAGGGCGACCAGTCGGAATTTACGGGCGTGGACATCGGCGACGGCTATACGGCCATCAATATCGTGACGCAGCCCGACAAGCGGCGCGGCGCTTTCGGCCGCCTGTTCGCCGGGTACGGAATCCCCGACAAATATATCGGCGGCGGCAATATCAATATCTTCAACCGGGCGCGGCGGCTGTCGGTCATCGCGCTGGTGAACAATGTCAATATGCAGAATTTCTCGTCCGAGGATATTCTGGGGACGACGGAGCAGGGGCAGGCCAACGCCCGCAGCGGCAGCGGCAACTTCATGGTGCGGCCGCTCGACGGCGTCTCGACGGTGCAGGCCGTGGGGGCGAACTACAGCGACGAGTGGGGCGAAAAGGCCAAGATTGCGGCCAGCTATTTCTTCAATCGGGCCGACAACCGCAACGAAAGCCTGACCGACCGGCAGACCTTCACCTCTTCGGAAAAGCTGGTGCTGTACGACGGCGCGACCGATGCGCGGATCGAAAATGTCAACCACCGCTTCAATTCGCGTTTCGACTACAAATTCAACAACCGCCATTCGCTGATGATGCGCACGGCGTTCAGCGTGCAGGATTACCTGCTCGACAACGAGACCTTCAGCCGTACCGACAACAAATTCGCGGACGACGACATCCGCTTCGTGAACCGCCGCCGCAACTTCGCGCACAACGACAATTTCGGGTACAACGTCTCCAACAACCTGATTTACCGTTACCGGCTGCCGGGCAGGAAGCTGCGCAGCCTGACTTTCGGCGTCGGCGGCCGATACAGCGGCGGGGAGCAGTTCAGCCTGCCGCGGCAGTATACCTTCCGCGATCCGGACGACATCGAAGCCGATACGACCGATTACGACGCCCGCAATATTTCGCGTACGAACCGGGAACAGCCCGGCTATTACGTCAGCGGAAACGCGGCCTACACCCATGCGTTCGGCCGGCGTTCGCGCATGAGCGCCGATTACCGCGTGACTTACGCCGCCAACCGGGTGAACCGCCGGACGGTGCTTTTCGACAATAAAACCGGGATGTTCGGCCCGGAACCCGATCCGCGCCAGTCTACGGATTACGATTACGACTACCTGACCCAGCGTGCGGGGCTTTCCTACCAGTATCTTTTTAAGAAGACCAAGGTCGCGGCGTCGGTCTATTACCAGCATGTCGATTTCGGGGGCGACTACACGCTGCCCGTGCCGGACAGGACTTCGGCGTCGTTCGACAACATAACCTACAGCGTGGTGGGCAACATCCATTTCGACCGCAGCAACCTGCTCAAGATCGACGCAGCGTCGCGCACGCGGAATCCCCGCGCCGCCGATCTCCAGAGCATCGTCAATACCACCAACCGGCAGCATGTCTTTGCCGGAAATCCGGGGTTGAAGCCCGTCTATACGCATGATCTTTCGGCGCAGTATATCCGTTCGAACGCCGCCAAGGGCCGCACCTTCACGCTTGCCGTGCGGTTTTCGGCCAGCCCCAATACGATTGCCGATTCGCTGGTGATCGACACGCCGCACTTTGTCATCGACGGCGACGGCACGGAGCTGGGGGAGGGCAACCAGTTTGTGCGGCCGGTCAATCTGCCGGGCTATTGGAACCTGCGCACGACGCTCAGCTACGGTTTTCCGGTGCGGTGGCTGCGCAGCAACCTCAACGTCAGGGCCGGAGTTACGACCGGGCGTATTCCGAGCGTCATCAACGGAACGCGCAACCGCCTGAACGGGGATTCGTACGACGCCGGGCTGACGCTGGGGAGCAACATCTCGGAGAGCGTCGATTTCAAAATCGGCTATACGGGCTGTTACAACGTGAGCCGTAACAGTTCGCAGATCCGGACCGTGGACAACGTCTATGTCAGCCAATACCTCACGGCCGACCTGAATTTTGTGCTGTGCCGACGGATCGTGCTGCGCGGCAGCGCCGACTACAACTATTACAAGGGAATCACCGATACGTTCCGCGAGGAGCGGCTGATCTGCAACCTGCAGGTCGGATGCAAACTCTTCCGCAGGCGGCTGGGCGAGGTGACCGTCGGCGTCAATGATCTCTTCGACCAGAACGGCACGACCTTCCGCCGCACGGTGACGGGCACCTACATCCGCAACGTCTCGAACCTCGGTCTGGGCCGCTATTTCCTTGCCCAGTTCTCGTACAACCTGCGCCTGTTCCCGCGTCAGGGAGCCGCCGTGACCCGCATCTTGCAGCAGGGGGCGGAATAAACACGCCGAGCAGAGTTTTTCGACCGAAAAACCGGATGCCGGAGTCGTATTTCCGGATTTTTCGCTATATTTGTTCATACATTTAAATAAAGTAAGGACAAATGAGGCAGAATCATCTCTCTCCGGCCCTCCTCTGCGGGGTTGCGGCTGCCGTTCCCGCGGCATGCGCCGCGCAGCAGGGGGCGGGCGGCAGGGAATCCGGGCGGCCCAATATCGTCTATATCATGACCGACGACCATACGGCGCAAATGATGAGCTGTTACGATACGCGTTACGCTTCGACGCCCAATCTCGACCGCATCGCCGCCGAGGGCGTGCGTTTCACCAACAGTTTCGTCGCCAATTCCTTGAGCGGTCCCAGCCGTGCCTGTATGCTTACGGGCAAGCATTCCCACAAAAACGGTTTTTACGACAACACGACCTGCGTCTTTGACAATACGCAGCAGACTTTCCCCAAGCTGTTGCAACAGGCCGGATACGAAACGGCCGTCGTCGGCAAATGGCATCTCGAAAGTCTGCCCACCGGGTTCGACCATTGGGAGATCGTTCCCGGACAGGGCGATTACTACAATCCCGATTTTATCCGCCAGACGGGTGATACGGTGCGTTCCGAAGGGTACATTACCAACCTTATTACCGACAAGAGTCTCGATTGGCTGCGTTCGGGGCGTGATCCAGAGAAACCTTTCTGCCTGCTGGTGCATCATAAGGCCCAGCACCGCAATTGGATGGCCGACACCTGCAATCTGGCGCTGTACGAAGAGCTGGACTTTCCGCTTCCCGATACTTTTTTCGATGATTACGAGGGGCGTCCGGCCGCCGCAGCGCAGGAGATGAGCATTATGAAGGACATGGATCTGATCTATGACCTCAAAATGTGGCGGCCCGATAAGCGGAGTCGCCTGAAAGGCACCTACGAAGCGTTTGTTGGGCGGATGAATCCCGAACAGCGGGCGGCGTGGGACCGATTCTATACGCCGCTGATCGAGGATTTCTACCGCCGCAATCCGCAGGGCCGTGAACTGGCTCAATGGAAATTCACGCGTTATATGCGTGACTATATGAAAGTACTGAAATCGCTCGATGACAATGTCGGCCGCCTGCTGGATTATCTCGACGAGTCGGGGCTGGCCGAAAACACGCTGGTGGTCTACACTTCCGATCAAGGCTTCTATATGGGTGAGCACGGCTGGTTTGACAAGCGTTTCATGTACGAGGAGTCGTTCCGCACGCCGTTGGTGATGCGTCTGCCGGGCGGTGCCCGCGGCGACATC
>ERZ827037.2828-NODE-2828-length-13172-cov-15.942899_pt1 | contig 13172 bp, 6 predicted proteins | sample MGYA00519924_ERZ827037 | MGnify/ENA primary metagenome ERZ827037 (study PRJEB31778, sample SAMEA3449250) | human gut metagenome | biome: human gut; feature: human-associated habitat; material: faeces | place: United Kingdom | collected 2010/2012 ...
TAGCTACTGGCACACAGCCGTTTCAGTGTGTATCTACTACTACATGTACGAATTTGAATGCGGATTTGTTGGATGGCTTTCATGGCTCTGAGATGTCAATTGCAAATACGTATGTAAGAAGAAGTAAAGATAAATATATTATTGTAAATTATATTAACTCAGATACAGCAAAAAATGAAAACCATGATTTTACTCAAATTATAACTACAGATGATGGGGATAATTATTATAGAAAAGCTGGGATAAGTTTTTTTATGAAGCGATTAAACAGCTATACTAAAACTATTGATTTAAAAAGTTTAGATGCTAACAAATATTATCCTATATCTTTTCAATTAGTACAAAGGAAATCATTTATTAGAATTAAAATTTGGAACTGTTTAGATGGTAATAAACCTACTTGGGCTACACATATAGAAGGTTTTGCTGCTGCTATTGAATGGGACACTACTGCAAATAGATGGGGAAGACAAGACACTCAAAGAATTATATACGCTGATAATTATAAATATTGTGATAAATCTCCTTGCGGTGGTATTGAACAGAATACGATGGCAAGTGTAGAAATTGTATATTTAAGAGGAGGAGCTATCTATTATTATAACAACAACGATAATATAGAAGCTATAATAAACAGCAATGGATATTCTTGGACGAGTAGTACCTATAGCTATTCAGCACCAGTAATAAATAATATAAAGAATCGAGCATACTCATGCTATAGTCTTTCCTTAAGGTCTTTTTCAACATTATATTGTAATGATATTATATCATATAGACTTAACATAAGTTCTACAAGTACTTTTGGTGGCAAGGCTACATTCAACGGAGGACTATCCGGGACACTGACTGGCTCTCTAAGTGGTAATGCTACAACCGCTACAACCTTGCAGACTTCACGTACAATAAATGGTACATCGTTCAACGGTTCAGCTAATATTACAACTTCTTATTGGGGAACTACAAGAACGATTTGGGGACAGTCAGTAAACGGGTCGGCAAATGTCAGTGGAGCTATGACTGGAGTTACAAGCATTACTGCAACTGGTCTTATAAGAACTTCAAATCTGTTCTCTGCTGGCGATGGAGGAAGCGATAATGCGTATGGTTATTATAACTGTACTCGTCCCAATACAGCTAATACCGGATATGTATGCTATGCTTTTGTTAGAAGTGGTACTTACGCATTTGGACTGGGATATTATAATAATGAAATAGTTTTAAGTAGCGCAAATACTTCAAGACAATTTAATGCAAGATGGTTACAATTAAATAGTTCAAGATTACTAATTAATGGCAATATAGAGGCAACTGGCGCAGTTACAGCCAAGTCTTCCTCTTCTGACATAAGATTGAAGAAAAATATCAAAGAATACAATGCTTTGGATATTATTCACAAGTTAAAGTCAGTGAAGTATTACTGGAATGATACCGCAAAAGCAAACTCTCCAATCTTTAATGATAATGAGGAACATTACGGACTTATTGCACAAGACTTGCTAATAAATGGATATAGTCAATGGGTAAGTAACTGTTTTAAAGATTATTATGTAATACAATACGAACGTTTAATACCCGTATTATGGCGAGGTATTCAGCAAGTAGATAATGAGGTAGCTACCCTCAAAAAGAAGATAGCTACCTTAGAAAAAGAACTTAGTTCTGTAAAGAGGCAACTAAGCCTTTAAGCCTATTAATCTCTGATTTAGCATGTTCCAATTCCTTTCTCATTCGTTCTTGCTCTGATTCAACAAGACGGATAGAAAGGATATTGGCTTGCACAGAACCAATGATTGTTGCGATAAGGTCGGGAGATAAATAATTCAAGCTACCATATCCATATTCATCCTTTTCGTGACAGAAATTTGTGATACCAGCTTTCACCGCATTTTGATATACAAGTCCGGTATGACGTTTATTGTCTATCCTATCTTGGTATAAATCCAATGCTTTTTTGTTATAATTATAGTCATAAACTCTGCCAAGTTTTAGTAGTCTTTCTCGGTAATCTATAAGCCCATCGTAATTCTCTTTTAATCTAAAGTCAGAAGTAGCTTTAGCGGTGATTGCAGCCGTAGCAGTAATACTTCCAGTAAAAGCCCATGTGGTACCATCATATTGCATAACATACGATTTATTTGTAGAGATTGTCGGATTAGCAGTACCTCTCCACCAAAACCAAGACCCGTTTGAATGACAGCCAAGTCCCATTGTATAATTACCTCCAACGATTTCAATACTATCATTGCTCGTATTTGAGAACCTTGCTCCTACATAAAAAGAATTAGCGCCACTTGCAGATATTCCCGTGCTATTTATCAAACCATGCAGGGTACAATCTCCAAATTCCATATTTGTCCAAGATGAACTGCTTCCTGCATGCCAATACCATTTTTTAGGAACAGACCTACCGCCATAACTTGCACCTCTATAATTAACCTGAAAATCAGTGCCTCCAGCTATAATAATCTCATTTCCACCGCTTGAAAGTTCCAAATAAGAATCATTTTGGGTTATACCAGAAGGAGATATGAAAAAGCCTTGGTTAGCATAGACCCAAGTTTGAATATACGCATCTGTAAATCTATTGCTATTTGAACCTATACTGTAATTATTATTGCTTAACGGAAAGATATTACCAGAATACATTCCACCATTAAAAGTTGCAGTTTCACCAAAAGTACTTGTAGAACTTAGTTTTAAAGTCCCTCCCTCAATCGAACCATCTTGTGAATATATATTAGCATTACTACCTAAGCCAGTAGTAAAAGGAAAATTCCATATTTCATCATAATTAGAAGGAATAGTTGTTCCATCTACAAAGTTTTTATTGGGAACAAAATGATATGTGCTATTATAATTAAGATTTATAGCAGTTAAATAAATAACATTACTTGCTCCACTTGCAGTTGAAGTAAAATAATATATGTCTACATATCTATCACCATATATATAACTTCCATTACTATCTTTAGGAGCTAAAATTCTTACTTTTGAAAATGGAGCAGGATAACCATTCAATTGTGTTATTATAGGTTTAGAACTGTGGTGTGTCAATGATATTATAAAAGTTACAGACCTATTCATAGAATGTGAATATGAATTTGATATAGTTATCATTACAGTGTTAGAATCTCCTGCACCCGGATATTTTAACACACCTATTCTTATCCATTTACTGCCTGCCCCTCCAGGTATTCCATTAATATATACTCTTCTTGTTAAATCTACAGCATGATATCCATCTATCATATCCGCATTTAAATTCGTACATGTAGTAGTAGATACACACTGAAACGGCTGTGTGCCAGTAGCTACATAAGATTTAAAAAACTTTCCATGTACGCTTGCATCGTTTTCCCCAAAATGATATTCAGTAGGTTTTGGTCTATTATCTTTTGAAGTATATCCAAAGTAGATATTACTATTAGCTGTATATGTACCTCCAAAGTTAATCTCATTGCTTGAAGAAGAATATACTATAAGACCAGATGTACCAAATCTATCGTGCATATAGTCTTTGTAATTCCCTTCGTGCAGGATTTTATACCAAGTTCTGAAAGAACTTGCACCAACACCTCTAAAGTAAAAATCATCAGAATTATAGGCTGCTCTTAATTGGAATAACCTATTTGCCGCAGAACCAATGTTTAATACAGTATCATTAGCACCAGTAGTTCCATATGCAGTACCATTTGCCTCCCATACAGATGTCTTAGATGCTGTAAATGTAGATACAGTATCTATCGCAGTAGAGGTTATTTGAGCATATCTCTCTAAATGGTTGGCGGTAGTAGCAATATTGCCTTTAGTTAATGTCAGTACTCGCGTACTATTGTCATAAGTAGCGTTGGTAAGGACATTTCCCGTTCCAGTAATAGTAGTGGAAGGGTAGTTTGGGAGCGTAATATACTTGCTTGTGTCTGGCGCATAAGTTTGGCTGTTAACTTTGATACCAGCAATGCCAGTACCTCCACCACCATTCTTTTCAAGTTCAGTAATTCTACTTGCCAACTTGTTGATAGTGTATGCGTTAAAGGTGTCTGATAATGTTGAATCAGCGAATGTACCACCTAAACTTGAATATCCATAAACGGTGTCAATAAGACCGCCTCCTCCACCGCCACTACCGGAACTGATACCTTTTGCAGATACAGCACCGCTTGCGTAGAAGTTAACAGCCGAGCCATCTTCTTTGTAGACTTTAATAGCATTATTGGCACTATCCACTCCAATGCGATACCCAGTTGTTCCTATTTCGATGTAGTCGGAAACTGTCAATTTCTGCATTGGATATTGTGGTATCATGTAGCTAATAGTCTTCGGAGTTCCAGAACGATATACAATCTGGAATAGAGAAACATAGTCGCCAAGCTGATTTTCTTTGATGATGAATGATTGTGGGTCAGCATGGAAAACACCATCAGTCCCCCACCATACAGCACCGCTTGCAAGGTAGCCAGAGCCATCCATACGAATGATAGCCTTTGCTACATCTGATGGCATGTTTGCTTCTGTATAATCTGCTCTATCCTTCATAGAACCTCCATACCAAGAAGCAATACCTCCACCGACCTTAGTAGCATCATAGACACCATTCATACCGGACATTACTTTAAATCCAGCTACCGGGTCAGTATATCCCAGCATGTTTAACGCATTCTGAATAACACCACCTTCGATTGTGGTACTCTCTTTCCACGCTTTCTTTAGATATTCATAACCAGCCAAGTCTTTTTTAACGGTATCTACTGCCGCCTTAGCTGCGTCACTGATGGCATTCAAAGCTGCCGTTCGTTGATTGTAGTACGCAGATTGCTTTGAAGCAAAGTCAGAAGGTATAGTTATATTTTCGGGAGTAGAAGCCGACAATGTAACCAATACCGCACGATAATTGCTGTGGGCATTCAGATAACCCGTAGGGCTACCCAATGAATACAAAGTATATCCTGCTGTAATATTAGTCTTGTCAGCGTCTATACGAACTATTTCGTCTTTAATAGCTTGCTTTTCAGTAGGAGATATAACCCCATCTTCTGCCCACTTATCCAATCTTTGCTTTGCTGCTTCCGCTTCTGCTTTGGCTGCATCTGCCGCCTTTTGAGCCTCTTCCGCAGCTTTCTTTGCATCTTCTGCCGAAGTGTTTATTTTGTCTTGGATAAAGTTGTTGGCTGCATTCAAATAAGCTATAAAATCTCCATATTTGGTATTGAAGGTGTCGTACCTACCATCTACCAAAGCGACTTCCGTTGAGGTAGCTACTCCGTCAGCTATGGCATCATCAATAGCAGTAATAAGCTCGGTAGTTGCCACATTAAATCCATCATAAGCGGTTTTTAGTTCTACCTTAGCAGTACCGGACAATAAAGGATTAGCATAAACCTTAGAATAAGATTCCGCTACGCTCTTCTGTATTGATTTGATTGAGTTCAAATATTTCTCAATTGCGGCAGCTTCTTGTCTGTCAACAATACCGTCTTTAAAGGCTTCGTCTGTGAAGTCTTTCATATTGGTTACAGTCTGCTTTGCGTCATTGGCTTCTTTCTTAGCTTCTTCTGCTGCCTTTTGCGCTTTAGCTGCTTCAAGATAAGCCTTTGAAGTGTCATTGTCTGCAATCTGCGTCCATCCCCATGTATCTCCCGTCTTTACCCATCTCCATGATTTTCCTGCATCGGGAGTAGTTTCATCATCGACATATTCTTGGATATTGGTAAATACATCACCTTCATGCCGTTTTTTCAAAGCTTCTGTATTCCAATCTACTGCTGGCTGGTTTGTAAGAGTTGGTGTGTATTCTCCATACCAAGTTTCCTTTACTCCATCTATCTGGTCTTGGAAGCTGTTAAATGTTTCCTCAACGTCTTTGCCAGATTTGGTTACAAGTTTACCTTTTATCTCAACACCAGTTACCGTATCAAACTTCATATAGCTGCTCTTATCTCTTGCTCCAATATAAGAGTTGCCATAGACGTTCATATAAGCGAGATTTGTAGTCTTGTCAACACCGTAGGACACGTACTCTTTGTTGAGGTATGAATAGCTGTTTATGCCAGCATATAAAGTCATACTTGGCGAGAAAGTGTCAACTGCACTAAAGATAATTGCATTCTGTCTTGTCTTGTCCTCTACATGAGTAACACCATTTGCATCAACAAAAGTCTTATTACCTAACTGACAAATAGTATCTCCTACTCGCGGTGCATCACTGGCTGCATCAGCATCAGTTTTTGAGATGTCAATGTAATTAGTTCCTACGTTTACAACCAAACGCCATAAGTAATGATTTGACACATTCTCATAAACTCCCTCCTTAATATTGAAGTCTTGTGCCAAAGCCATATCTCCTGCTCGGAAACGATTATCTAATGCTTCCGTACCATCATCTTGGTAGAAATAGCATCGCCAGTAGTCCCAAATGTTTTCGCCAGTCTTGTTACCTTCTTCGTCAAGTATATCATTTCTATCTTCTATCTTGATACATTCGATTGCACCACCGGGAGTAATCATTTGACGACCTCCGATAACTCCGGTCTTGATAATCTCCAAAGCATAGAACATGGCTTTCATTCGTACAGTTAGATAGTCAAGTTCAGCATGGGACTTTCCGTCTGTATCTGCATAGAATATACCGCCCGTACTTCCGGTCACAAAGCTACCGACTTTCAATCCACGCAAGAAAGTTATCATTCCTTGTGCGGTATCATCTTTAACTCTGCTGAGTTTTTTGTTCAGTTCGCCTACAATGTCAAGTCCATAAATAGCTTGTAACTGTGCTACTTGACTTCCTAACTTACTAAGACCGTCAGCTATCTGTCCTATCTGATTTAGTACAATAGACACTTCATCTGTAAGAGTAATGTTATAAGTAGGTAGCGGATTTGTACCATATTGAATAGACATCTCTTTTACAGATAATGCCATTGCTTCTTCTTCGTCCTTATACAAGAATCTGACAATAGTATTAGGCTTAATCTGCGCAAGAATTGCTTGGTTTGTTTCCAAGAAGTGTTCGTCGAAGCTCAAAGGATAATCATACAAAGGCATATTATTTTCAAGCATATATCTTTTCATGGCAACGTCCAAACGTTCTTGTGCCTTGTCTATATATGCTTGTGGCATTTCAATGTGCAATATGACAAACTTGTCGCCAGTTTTAACTTGCTGGAACTTGCTTGGCATTATCGTACCAAATGTATCTAAGTCCTTTGTCAGTTTAATAGTAATAGCTTGGTCTGTACTGTCTGGATATTTAGCATAGTCCCTCTGTTCTCCATTTGGTTTGAATACAATGTTTCCAGCTTCATCAGTTACATAGAAGTTCTTTTTTACATCTTCCCAATCTACGGCTACCTCGTAGTTAGCTCCTAATGTGTCACCAGACTTCATGGAGAAGGTCATTCCGCTTGTAACTGCTGCTTGTGCATATAAGTCAAAGCCAAGAGGATAAAGCGTCACATCAAAATACGACTGTCTAACCTCTCCCGTTTCGGGGTCAATATAATCATCCCAGCCACCTTCTGGTACTATTACTTCTTTGAACAAGTCAATAGCTTGTCCCTTGTATGTCATACCTTCAATAGTAGGTTGTATGCTGGAAAATTCTTGGATATGGAATACTGGTGCAAGAGGATTGATAGGAGTAGGATAGCTGCTATCTGCGTCATAGTAGTCAATAAGAGGGTCTTTAGAACCAAACAAGACTTTATTTCTAACAGCCTCTACATATACTGATGGCATTAACGTGTCACGAGTATATGGGTGCTCAATGCGATTTCCGTCTGCATCTGTAATTATAGGATAGCCATACGGAATATTAATGTTGCTACCATATCCAGCAATACGAGTAATGACCTTATTATTCTTTGGTGTGCAATCATTGTTTTTTAGTCCTACACCTTGTCCGAATTTGAATATGTATGGCTTGTTTTCATTGTCAAGTATTTCCTTAGATGGCTTGCCAAACCAAATAGTATATCCATCAACTACAAATGGAACTTTCCATGTTTCGTATGCAGTCTTGCAAACGTCTGAAATAAATTGATTACTGAATGATAACACATCACTCATTGTCCCATCATCTACAAATGTTGGCTGTAACTTGCAAGTCCATTTAGTTCCAACAAGACATGAGTTGATTTTTTGAACGAACATGCTTAATGTACCAATCCACGAGAAAGTCCGTTTTTCGCTACGATAACTTTCCTCACTGCTACTAATAGCAATGTCAGTAAAGGGAATGTTGTACAATTCAATCATTTCATGGTAGAAAGTACAACTATATTTAGTCATTCCCTTTGCCTCGCTGTTTTCCGAAGTCATTCCTTTTCTAACAACTACGGGAGGATTTTTAAGAATGTACTTTATTCCTTTATACTCTACATATTCTTGCAGAGTAAACGAAAGTGAATTGTCTTTATAATAAAACTCTCCTTCTATCTTGTCATTTAAAGACATAACAATAGTTGAGAAAGTGTGTTTTCTCAAACTAATGTCGTGGAAGGGAGTGCCATCTTCATTGTATATATTCAGTATAGGGTTTACTTCGTTCGCCATTTTACGTAGTATTTAATTCCGATTATTCCTATGATTGTTGCATTAATTAGTAAAAGCCACCAGCACCATGATGGAACATGCTTCTTAATGACTTCTTTCTCCTTAATGACTTCTTTCTCTTGATATATAGTATCGTTCTGTATGACTGTTCTGTCTATGTACTTGATTTTTTCAATATACTTGGTATTAAAAACAGTGTCACCTTTTTGAATCACAGAAAAATAGACACTATCTCTTGTGTGTACCGTTAAAGTATCATGCCGTTCTTTGATAATCTCTTTTATTTCTGTATTTTTCTCCAAGTCTTTTGCAGTTCGGCATGAAAACAAAAGAGGCAAAAGGATTATTAGGAGAAGAACCTTTTTCATCCTTTGAAATAGGTTACTTTGCCATTACTTCCATCAGTACGTACATCTAAGTGTACCCAAGTGACATCTTGTTCCAAGCGTACCGGATAAGGGAGAAGTATCTGATTTGCCTTAATCCAATTACGAACTTCCAAAGCGGTCATTCCCTTCACATCAAAGTCCAGCGCAGTTCCTTGTAGATGTGCAGACACATACACCTTTTCCAATCGTGTCTTTTCAGCTACTAATTGGCACACATTACAGCGCAGTCCTCTTTGTGTCAGACTTCCTCCCGAATGCCAAGTATTGACAGTTATAGGCTTGCCAAGCTTTTCTCGTATGACACACATTGTTTCAAGCAGCCGTGGGTCAAAAAACGTCCACGCCATTTCTCCAAACTTGTTATATACATGCTTGCATACAAGCTCTTTGATATTAAAATAGTTCTTTATATTCATTTTCAGTCCTCCTTCTTTTCATTCTTTTCACAGCCTCTACATTCTTCACATTCATGTGCCATATCAAACTTTGCTTGCTTTAACAGCACCGGACATTCTTCGCTTGGTACTTTGCAAATGTATGCTTGCCGTATAGAGATAACTTTTTCTTCATACTTTTTTTTCAGTTCTGAAAGGTCGTTTTCAATACGGGTTACTTCCTTGTTCACATACGTCTGTATGTTACTGTAGCTTTTCTCCATTATTGATATTGACTTTTCAAGGTTCGTAATCTCAACTGTCCGAGCCTCTGCCATCGCTTTCTTGCGAGAAGGTTTCATATTTACAAGTGAAACTATTCCACCTAAGAAACCTCCTCCTCCAAGTATTGATACTAAAATCTGCGTCCAATCCATGATATTGTTATTTTAAACGTTGCTACTGTAAGTAGTTTTATTAGGAGTTTCGATAATCTCTGTATTGTTGTTCTTGCTTATCCGTTCAGCTTTTTCAGCTTGCTTGATAGCATCTTCTTTTTCTTGCTTCTTTTCTTTTTCTACTCGGTCAAGTTCATCCGGTGCAGAAGACGGAGATTCTTCAATCAATGTTTGTCGGGAAATCCATTTAGATTCCATAGCTAAGTTGGTAATCTTAGTATTGTTGGTTTCCATGCTCCAAATATTCAGTTTGGCTTTAATTTTCAAATCTGTATAAGCATTCGTCTGGTCTTCTTCCAATCCTAACATCTCTTGGAAGAGATAGGTTATCTCATTGATAGAATCAGACCAATCGGCAACACTTTGAGTAGCCAGTGCAATATCATTACGCATAGACAATGCAATGCCGTTGCCACCGCTTCCAGTATTAGTGATATCCTTTGGAGTGATAAAGCTGACAGATGAAGCGATTGAAACTTGTTCCAGCAAATATTCCAGATAAGCAATCATACTTTCCGGTTCTGGAAACTCCAAAGTCTTTGCTTCTGTCTTGTAGCTTGAACCTTCGTCTGCCGGGAGATTGATAACTAATGTGCCGTTATCTCGCCTGAAACTGTCTTCATTCATTTCCCCTTTTAAGACTAATCCCCAAGTACCAAACCGCTTTAATGTCACAGCATGTATATTTGTAAGCAATTCAATTATCTCAATTATACTTTGAGAATATTCCCAAGCTACTTTGCCTCTATGGTAGACAAGAGGATTACGGCTAAACCCATGAAGAATCCTTTCAGTAACCCATCCATTATTGGTAGGTTCTCCTTCTTTGCTTCGTATTGAACGATAAAGGTACTTATCATCGAATGTATCAATGACTTCTGTCAAATCATCTATCTTATAAAATAAGGAGCGTGAAATTTCTTCTCCATATTCATTGTAGTTGGGTATGACAGAATATCCATCATCATAGGAATAGACTTTAACTGTTCCCTTTTTCTTTATAGGGTCAAATTTGAATAGTACGCCAGCATCGCCAACCTTCTTCTGCTTGGATATTAGTTCGTACTTGATTTGCTCCATATTCCTCATGTTCCATTCCAGCTTGAAGTTCTGAAACTTCTTACTGATGGTATCGTTCTTCTCTATATTACAGAGAGTAAAAGAAATAGGATTAGCAGTGAGATGAAGAACATGTGCCGCATGAATATTCTTTTGCAAAGAAACTGTCAGCACAAGTTCATCTATGACTATATCAGTATCTCCAACTCTGACTGCAATCTTAGGAATTGAATTATTATACTTTATATTGTGTAGAGAAGGGTCGTACTCTCTCAGATAGAGGTCTTGTGAAACCTCTTGCAATGTCAAATCGCTCAACTGGGCAGTTGATTTTTGGTTAAGTGTAACATCACCAATATAAGTTTTGCACGACTGAAATTTTCCACCTCTTGTAAAAGGCTTCTTCAACAACAGCCGCGTTGGTTCTGACAAATACCAATCAATGTTTTTTCTCGTTATCATTTTAAATGCTGCTTAAAATTTTCAATATCTTATCCGAATTAGTAATCTTTCCTCTTTCTCTTGTTGGTTGTGCAGTACCATTTACTTGGTTCATTATATCTTCAAGAGATAATTTCCTTCTTAATTCTCCACCAGTAGCACCAGCCAATTCCCTATAACAGTCATAACACAATCCCCCACAAAGCATAATGATATTGTCTGTAAGGTCGGGAGAAAAGCCTTTTATCAGAGCATGTTGCTCCTTCTTTCCTTCAAACTGTATTCGTCCCGAAGGCAAACGTTTAAATTTGAATATTCTGCTCTCAAACTGCATTTGTTTTAAGACAGTAGTAGAACCTTCACGCTTTAGCTTCTGATGTGTATATCTCATTTTAGCAAGCTGTCTGTCATAGGTTATCAATCCAGCCTTTATCATTTGGGTAGCAAGGTGTGCAGCTTCATCTTTAAATCTTTCATACAGTTTCTTTCCCTTAGCAGTTGCGGCAATCGCTCCGGAGAATGCAACACCTCCACCATTTGCTGACACAAGATTGAAAATCTCTTTTAGAAAGCCGTTACCTTGCACATCAATGATTAGCTCTTTATCAGTCAATCCATGTTTAACCATAAACTGCTTAATCATCTTTACAGCTTCAAGATTGGAGTTCTTCATACAATATTGTATATCGTCACAATGGAAACCTACCCAATGCTTCATCACAAAGTTGTCTTCTCCGGTAGTTGCCATATCTACAGTAATACGCTCCTTCTTGCATTTACATGGAGAAACATGAGTAAACATATTGAGAATATCATCCTCTGTAACTTCGGAAAGATTATCCTCTTCTTCTTCTTCTTTTTCGTCTTGTATAGAGAAATTCCAATTAGGTTCATACATTGAATCTGCAAGCACAGATGTTGCAGCCATAGCACGATAACCTTTGTTTGCTTTAAGCATGGCTTGGTTATCCCTCACATCAAAAGTAAAGAATACCATGCTCATAATAAAGTCCTCATAAGACATATCTGGGTCAATCTGCAAAAGGTTGTCTATGATGTCTTTGCATTTAGAATAAACCTCTTCCTTAGTATTTCCCCAATAGACTTCATCCAAGTTACCCTTTACAATGTGGAAGAACCGAACAACTCCATTCATTTCTTTAATGGGTTTCCCATCATCTCCAATCCATCCACCACCGTTCTTACCACAGCCGCATAGCTTACGTATGAAGCATTCACGCTCTGGGTTTTGGGCAAGATATATTTGAGCTTTACCCTTAGTGTTTGCACGCAGACGGGTTTGACAAGTAGAAATAGTTCTCCATTCAAATTTATTGCATTCTTCAAATATGGCTTTCTTAAACTGCAATCCTTTGAATATCTTATCTATTACAGTGGGACTTTCATTATTCAACTGCTGGAATTTGATTTCAGAGCTATTGAAAAACTTCACACCCATATCGTCTTGAACCTTAATGACTTCTCCAATAGGTTCTCTTGGTTGTATTCTGAAACGTCTGTCAATAAGCGGATATATTTCTTTAAGACCATCTACTACTTTACCAGCGTCAAAAAAGTCGCCAACATTACGCATGAACCATACAGCCTTTGCTCCTTGATTTTCATATAGATATGAAATTGGAGCATAACCTAATGTAAAACTTTTTCCACCGCCACCGGAACCAGTAAGTACAACATAGTCAGCATTGCTTCGGATGGCTTCATATTGGCAACCCGGCAATGGACTAACAATTTTGTCTTTCTGTATTTTCTCGCTCATAATGGTTCTTTAGGCGCTTATATCCAAGTTTACACTTGAATAACTTGACGTTTCATCGGACCACTACTTCTTAGGGAGCTTGTGCTCCGGTCGTCCATAGTTGGGTTCTCACCGTCCA
>ERZ827037.2834-NODE-2834-length-13152-cov-3.163167_pt1 | contig 13152 bp, 9 predicted proteins | sample MGYA00519924_ERZ827037 | MGnify/ENA primary metagenome ERZ827037 (study PRJEB31778, sample SAMEA3449250) | human gut metagenome | biome: human gut; feature: human-associated habitat; material: faeces | place: United Kingdom | collected 2010/2012 ...
TAACAAGGGCTTATAGCCCTAGAGCAAACCACCCGTTGGACGGGTGGTCATGATTAGGTAAATCTGTGAGATTTCATTATCCGGGCACAAAGGTACAGGAACTAAAAGCCTATTTGCAATAATATGTTGGTACAACATAAGAAAGTATGTTACAATCATGGCAGCAGAAAAAGGTGGTGGAAGAAACGATGATAGAAATATTAGACGGAATGTATGAAACCATTAACTACGGAGATTCTCTGGGAATCCGGCTGTTTCATAATGATGAATATGAGGATTATCCTGAACACTGGCACACCGGGATTGAGATGATTATGCCTGTGGAAAATGGTTATACGGTCTGCGCAGGCAAGGAAAATTATGAACTTAGAGAAAATGATGTAATTATTATTAATACCGGAGTACTCCACAGTCTGAAAGCACCGGAAACAGGCAAAAGAATTATCCTGCAGTTCAGTGCTTCCTTGCTGTATTCAGTAAAGGAAATGGAGACCCTGCTGGCTTTGCTGCCTCCCATTGTGTATATTCCTTATGATGCAAAGGACGAAAAACTGTATGAATTTGTGCGGAGCAGAATGGACAGGATTGTGACGGAATATGATGAGAAGAAGACGTTTCGGGAATCCCTTATCTATGCCCAGCTGATTGAAATGTTTGTGACTTTGGGCAGAGTGGTTATGGAAGGGCTGTATGAGAAAAATGAGATTGTGTCGGACGGTCAGGCGACGAAGCATAAGGAGTATATGGAGACTGTTATGGGAGCCTGTAATTACATCAACCAGCACTATCAGGAAAATATTACGCTGGAAGAGGTGGCGTCTGTCAGTGGGTTTTCCAAATTCCATTTCACCAGAATTTTCAAACAGTGTATGGATATGACGTTCTATGAATATCTGAACGAGAGACGGATTACTAAAGCGGAGGAGCTGCTCTATACCACTGTGCTCAGTGTGACGGACATTGCCATGCAGTCAGGCTTTTCCTCTATCAGCGCCTTTAACCGGACATTTAAGACCATGAAAGGATGTTCGCCCAGCGAATACAGAAATAAGCTGTTTGTTTCTAAAGAGTAATCTTTCCCGAAAGATTACTCTTTTATAAAAGCCTTATCTGCCTCCGGAATACCGGATTCCTCAGATATATAACGTTCTACTTTCATATGTAAGTCGTATTTTTCCCGAAGTTCTGCAATTTTTGTCATCATAGGGGAGCCATGATGAACATCTAATGCATGCTGGTCTTTCCAACTGTCAATTAAAAGCACGGTTTCCTTATCCTTCATGGGAAAAAAATATTCATATCGAAGATTTCCTTCTTCTGCACAAATAGCATCCACCACTCCGTTTGCAATCATTTCTTCTGCAAATTTTTTCGCATTTCCATTTTTTCCGCTGTAATAAATATTCACTGTAATAGCCATTTTTTTACCTCCGTTTGTTTCTGTCTGTTATTTATTTTACCATAAGGCAGGATAATCGTCTACTTTGCCGTTTTGCACAAAAACTAAATATATTTCAGCAGAAAAAAGCAAGAAATGCACAGAAAGAGGCAAGATTTCAGCGGTGTATCAGACAGAAACAGGATATGATAGAGAAAATGGAAAAACTATGCCGGAAAGGGAAAAGGTAAGACAAAGAAGAGGTTAAAGGAGTGTGGAATATATGAGTACATATGGAATCAGGCTTCCGAAATTGCTGCAGAAGGGCTGTGTCCTGCAGCGGGGAGAGAAAACCAGAGTCTGGGGCTGGTGTGACCCGGGACAGGAGGTGCAGATTCAGTTACAGGGAAAGAATGGAAGCGCTTTGGCAGACGCGCAGGGACGCTTTGAAGCATACCTGGAAAATCTGCTGCCGGGCGGTCCGTTTACATTAAAGCTGCAGGCAGGCACAGAAATGCAGGAAGTGACACCGGTGTATGTAGGAGATGTGTTTGTCTGCGCAGGACAGTCCAATATGGAACTGCCTATGAACCGGGTACAGGAGCGCTATCCGGAGGAATTTGCAAAAGGAGGATGTCCGGGGATTTTCGTTTATAAGGCTGTGGAAGACGCAGAGTTTACTGCGCCGCTTGAGGACCACCGGGAAGGGGCCTGGCATACCTGCATGGGAGAAGAATTACAGGATGTTTCTGCCTTTTCCTACTTTTTCGGAAAATTTGTGAAAGAAAAATATAAGATACCGGTAGGAATCATCAATACCAGTCTGGGAGGAACTCCGGCAGAGGCCTGGACAAGCAGAGAGGGGCTGCAGGATTACCCGGAGCTTTTGGCAAAGACCGCGTATTACCGGGACAAAGGCTTTCGGGAACAGTATCAGAAAGGACAGGACGAGCGGGAGAAGCAGTGGCACGAGGCTCTTGCAGAGCAGGAAACAAAGACGGCAGAGGCGCCCTGGCAGAAACTGCAGGTTCCGGGGATTTTCGCAGACCAGGGACTGGATCATTTTTCCGGTCTGGTATGGCTGAAAAGAGAGTTTGAGATAGCGGAAGGCGCAGGTGAGGCCGGGCTTTTGCGTCTGGGGACTTTGACAGAAAGCGATAAGACTTATATCAACGGAGTAATGGTAGGTGAGACAGGCTACCGCTATCCGCCCCGCCGCTACCAGATTCCCGAAGGACTTTTGAAAAAGGGAAAAAATGAAATTGCAATCCGCCTTGTGGTGCGGGAAGGAAATGGCAGGGTAACGCCGGAAAAGGCCTATGAACTTGTGACAAAGACGGGAGTGCGCATTCCTCTGGAAGGAACCTGGGACTGCCAGATTCGGGCGGTGTCCCAGCCGGGACAGGAACTGATTTTCTTCAGCCGTATACCTTCGGTCATGTTTCAGGGAATGACGGCCCCCTGTCTGCCCTATACGGTAAAAGGTGCGGTCTGGTATCAGGGAGAATCCAATGACGTGGCGCCGGATTCTTATGAAGCACTTTTAAAAAACATGATAAGGGACTGGAGAGCGCACTGGAAACAGGAAAAGCTGCCCTTTATCATTATCCAGCTTCCAAACTGTGATGTGGATATTGCGCCGGGAGAGGCCTGGCCGAAAATCCGGCAGGCACAGAGCCGGGCAGGAGAACTTTGTGACACGGCGGTGACCGTGAATCTGGATTTGGGAGAAGATTATGACCTGCACCCATTGAATAAAGAAGGGGTGGCCCGAAGAGCCTTTCTGGCGGCGCAGAGCTTGATTTATAAAGAAAATGTGGTATGGGAAGGCCCTGTACTGGAGGAGATAAAACAGCAGGAAAGAGATTGGATACTACAGTTTGATACCAGAGACGGGAATGCGTTGGAGCCTCAGGGAAAGACGCTGGAACAGGTTTTTGAAATCATGGATGAAAAAGGAAACATACAGAGCGTACCGGGACTGGTTTGCGAAAACCGGGTGATACTGAAATGTCAAGATACAGAAACGGTAAAAGCAGTGCGGTATGCATGGAAATCCGCGCCGGGAAAAGAACTTCTGTACAACCGGGCGGGACTGCCGGCAGGGCCGTTTTGCAGAGAAACAGAAAGAAGGGAGCGTTAGGCATATGAGATTATTTAACGATAACTGGGAGTTCAGCAAGCAGCCGCTGCATACTTCTTTAGAGGAAATGGAAACACGCAAAGAGGATTTTCAGCCTGTGGGAATTCCCCATGACTGGCTGATTTATCAGGCACAGGACTTGTATGAGGACGGAACTGGCTGGTACAGAAAGCAGTTTTCCTGGGAAAAGAAAGAAGGGGAGCAGGTAGTTCTGCGCTTTGACGGTATTTACATGGACAGTACCCTTTATGTAAACAAAAAAGAAGTTTGTCAGTGGAAATACGGATATTCCACGTTTGAGGTGGAAATTACAGAATTTCTGCAGAATGGAGAAAATGAACTTCTGGTATCCGCAAACTTCCAGGCGCCCAACAGCCGCTGGTACTCCGGGGCAGGGATTTACCGTGATGTATGGCTGAAAACCAGAGGCAGGGAACATCTTGTGTCTGACGGTATCTATTTCAGTGGAAAACTTCTGGAAAACAACTGCTGGAATGTGGAAATCGAGACGGAAATTGTGGGCAGAAATCTTACGCTGGACTATGCGCTGCGGCGAAAGGGCACAGAAGCGTGGAGCATGCTCACGGGAAATGAAAAAAGTACAGAAGCAGACAAAGAGAGCAAAGTTCTCTTTCAGTGTACGGTACAAGACCCGGCTGTCTGGGACATTGCACATCCCCACTGCTATGAACTGCGGGTAAGGCTGAAAAGAGACGAAGAAATCCTGGACAGCCAGATACAGACGGTAGGCTTTCGTACCCTTGGGTTTAACCCGGACAAAGGATTTCTTTTAAACGGCAGAAAGGTGAAACTGCAGGGTGTTTGTGAACATCACGATTTGGGCTGTCTGGGAGCAGCTTACCACAGCCAGGCCATGAGAAGAAAGTTTGAAATTTTAAAGGACATGGGGGTCAATGCAGTGCGGACTTCCCACAATATGCCCGCTCCTGACCTTATGGAAATGGCAGATGAGATGGGAATTTTAATCGTATCGGAATCCTTTGATATGTGGGAATCTTCCAAGACACCTTATGATTACGCCCGTTTTTTCCCGCAGTGGTATGAACGGGACATAAAATCCTGGGTGAAGAGAGACCGGAATCACCCAAGTCTGATTCTCTGGAGTATCGGAAATGAGATTTATGATACCCATATCAGTGAAAAGGGCCAGGAGTGGACCAGAATACTGATGGACGAAGTAGAGAAATATGACCCGAAAAAGAATGCAGCCATTACCATTGGTTCTAATTATATGCCCTGGGAAAATGCGCAGAAGTGTGCAGATATTGTAAAAATTGCAGGCTATAATTATGGAGAAAAATATTACGACAAACACCATGCAGAACATCCGGACTGGATTCTTTACGGCAGCGAGACGGGGTCCATTGTACAGAGCCGTGGAATTTACCATTTCCCTTACCAGCAGTCTGTGCTGGCCGATGAAGATGAGCAGTGTTCTTCTTTGGGAAACTCCACCACAAGCTGGGGAGCAGAGTCTACGGAAGCCTGCCTGCTGGCAGAAAGAGACCACGAATTTTCCTGCGGGCAATTTGTGTGGACCGGGTTTGATTATATCGGAGAGCCTACGCCGTATCACACCAGAAATTCTTACTTTGGTCAGATAGATACTGCAGGATTTCCAAAAGATGCCTATTATATTTATCAGGCGGGCTGGACGGATTACCGGGAAAACCCCATGGTACATATTTTCCCGTACTGGGATTTCAACGAAGGGCAGTTTATTGACCTGCGGGTATGCTCCAATGCCCCGGTTGTGGAGGTTTTCTTCAACGGAAAGACCCAGGGAACCTTTTCTATTGACCATGAACACGGCACAGACCTTACAGGCCACTGGCAGCTTCCTTATAAGGAAGGAGAAATCTGTGCTATTGCCTGTGATGAGACCGGAAAAATCATTGCAAAGGAAGTGCGGTATTCTTTTGGAGAAGGCACAGAGCTCTGTGTGAAATGCGACCGTGAGGAGCTGAAGGCAAATGGAGAGGATTTGCTGTTTGCAGAGATCTCCGTAAAAGATAAAAACGGTTATCCTGTGGAAAATGCCAACAACCGGGTGCATATTTCTGTGGAAGGTGCAGGCGCACTGGCTGGTACGGACAATGGCGACAGCACGGATACCGATGGATATAAAGATTACAGCCGACGTCTGTTTTCCGGAAAACTGCTGGCTGTGTGCAAGGCAGGATGTGAGCCGGGAGTATTGAAGCTGACGGTTACTGCGCCGGGACTGAAACCTGCGGTGGTATCCATACCTGTGGTACAGGCAGAGGTCAGAGAAGGTATCAGTCCTCTGGCTTATCTGGCAGGGGAAGATTTGACAAAAGAAAAACCGGTTCCTATAGAAGAAATTCCTGTGCGCAATATCCGCATGGTGAGCAGCAATGGTCTGCATTTGTATGCAGAAAATCTGGAAACGGAGGTACAGGCTTATCTCTGCCCGGAAAATGCCACAGACCGGGAAGTGTTCTGGAGTGTGGTGGATGACGGAGGTATTCCGCTGAAAATCGCAGAAATTGAGCCGGATGGACGGAAAGTGAAGGTGCGGGCCAAGAGTGACGGCTCCTTCCGTCTGCGCTGTATGTCCAAATGCGGAACCGATAAGATACGAATTATTTCTCAGCTGGAGTTTATGATAAGCGGACTGGGAACGGCTTTTACCAATCCCTATGAGTTTGTCAGCGCCGGACTTTACAACTACAGCAAAGGCGATATCGGAAACGGCAATGAGCACGGGGTTGCCACAGCCAGAGACGGGGAGAGCCAGGTAGGCTTTCGGGATATTGATTTTGGCCCTTACGGTTCAGACGAAATTATCCTTCCTATTTTTGCTCTTACGGATGACCCTTATGAAATTCAGATTTATGAGGGGATTCCGGAAGAAGGCGGAGAGCTGATTGCGGATGTGATTTATCAGAAGCCAAAGATGTGGAATGTGTACCAGGAGGCAGTCTATAAGCTGAACAAACGGTTGAAAGGCGTTACGGGAATCTGCTTTGTGGTAAAAGAGAAGCTTCATATAAAAGGATTCCGGTTTAAGAAGTACAACCGGGCATGGCAGCAGGTGCCGGTGACAGAGTGCGACCGGATTTACGGGGATAGTTTTGAAAGACAGGAGGAGGCTATCTGCAAAATCGGAAATAATGTAACCATAGAATTTGAAAATCTGGAATTCGGAGACCAAGGGGCAGGAAAACTGATTCTGTGCGGCTCCACACCTCTGGAGAAAAATACCATCATTGTGCGGTTTATCAGTGATGGAAAGGAAGAACGGCAGATGCTGGAATTTGCAGGAGGACAGGAAACACAGGAGTTTGTCTTAAAACCGGTATATGGGACAAAAACCGTCAGTTTTGTCTTTCTTCCGGGCAGCAGCTTTGATTTCCGCTGGTTTTGCTTTAAAAAACAGGGCGAAAAGTAAATAATCTGCACAATATTTGCGCAGTACCTCAAAACATCACGCAATATCTGTATAAATTTTGGCAATAATAGGTGAGTGCCAGAGAAAAATATCACCTATAATATATCTTAGAAAAGCAAAAAAGTGTACAACATAACAGGAAAAATGAAATAAATCCGTGAAAGTTGAACAAAAGCAGCAGGAGGAAAAGAGATGGGATATGAAAGTGCATGGCTGTCTTATAAAGAAAACCATACGTTGAAAATACCCTGGAATGGCAGCAAGATTTATGCAGATACATGGGGAAAGACCATAGAAGCCGCTGTGACAGAACTGCAAAGAGCAGTGAAAGAAATCTGCGGTATGGATATGGGAATCACCGGACAGGAAGAGGAAGCAGGAATTCTTCTGAAAAAGGAGCAGGATAATGCTCTGGGAGAAGAGGGGTATAAAATACAGTGCCGGGACGGCAGACTGACTGTGACTTCCCAAGGGGAAAAGGGACTGCTTTACGGCAGCTTCGCCTGTATCCGTATGCTGCAGACCCAAGAAGAGTTTTCAGCGGAAGAAAAAACAGAGAAGCCTTCCGCTCCCCTCCGAATGTTGAATCACTGGGACAACATGGACGGTTCCATTGAAAGAGGGTATTCGGGAAACTCGTTTTTCTTTGAAGACAATAAAATTCTGGTAAATGAAAGAACCAGAGAATATGCCAGACTGGCAGCTTCTGTGGGAATCAACGGAGTGGTGATTAACAATGTGAACGTGAAAGACCGGGCAACCTGGCTGATTGATGAGGTTTACCAGAAGGAACTGCAGCAGATGAGCGAAATCTTTGAGACTTACGGAATTCAGCTGTTTTTGAGTCTGAACTTTGCAGCGCCTATGGAATTGGGAAATCTGGACAGCGCAGATCCCTGTAAGGAAGCGGTGCAGCAGTGGTGGAACGATAAAATGCAGGAGCTCTATACCAGACTTCCCAACCTGGGCGGCTTTTTGGTAAAGGCTGACTCCGAGGGAAGACCGGGGCCTTTCACTTACGGAAGAACCCATGCAGACGGAGCCAACATGCTGGCTGATGCCGTGGCTCCCTATCATGGAAAGATTATTTGGCGGTGTTTTGTTTACAACTGTCAGCAGGACTGGAGAGACCGGAAAACAGACCGTGCCAGGTCAGGATATGACAACTTCAGGCCTCTGGACGGACAGTTTAGGGAAAATGTTATCCTGCAGGTGAAAAACGGGCCTATGGATTTCCAGGTAAGAGAGCCGGTATCCCCGCTTTTCGGAGGTATGGAAAAGACCAATGAAATGCTGGAAGTACAGATTGCACAGGAGTATACAGGGCAGCAGAGACATGTCTGTTACCTCATTCCCATGTTTCAGGAAGTGTTAAAGTTCCGTACTTACTGTCAGGAAGACAGGGATACGGTGGAAGACATTGTGACAGGAAAAACCATGGGAAACACCAATTGCGGAATCGCAGCAGTGGTCAACACCGGAAATGACGAGAACTGGACAGGGCATGATTTGGCGGCAGCCAATTTCTTCGGATTCGGCAGACTGTGTTTCAACACCTCCCTTTCCGCAGAAGAGATAGCGAAAGAATGGATTGTCTGTACCTTTGGTCATGACAGGGAAGTACAGGAAAAGATCTTGCAAATGCTGATGATGTCCTGGAAGACTTATGAAAAGTATACCTCTCCTTTGGGAATCGGCTGGATGGTAAACCCCAATTACCACTATGGTCCCAATGTAGACGGCTACGAATATGACCGATGGGGCACTTACCACCGGGCCGACCACCTGGGGATGGGAGTTTGCCGGGGTAAAAAAGGAACCGGTTACGCACAGCAGTATCGGGAGCCAAATGCTTCCATGTATGAAAATGTGCAGACCTGTCCGGAAGAACTTCTGCTGTTTTTCCACTATGTTCCGTACACCTATCAGCTGAAGACAGGGAAGACCATGATTCAGCATATTTACGACACACATTTTGAAGGCGCCGAAGAGGCGGCCTATATGGCAGACCTCTGGGATTCCCTGGAAGGAAAAATAGAAACAAAAGTTTTTGAGCGAGTGCAGAAACGTCTGGCACATCAGAAAGAGCATGCAAAGGAATGGCGGGACCAGATTAATTCCTATTTTTACCGCAAGAGCATGATTCCGGATGAGAAGCACAGAACGATTTATTAAGAGAAGAGGAAGGAGACGTGGTGCTGATATGACAAAAACAAAAGAAAAAAAGCAGCCTAAAGTCAAATACAAGGAACATTCCCTGTTGAGACATGTAAGAAAAGAATGGAAACTGTATTCCTTTCTGGTAATTCCCATTCTTTACTATGTAATTTTTAAGTACATACCTGTAATCGGAAACATCATTGCCTTTCGCCGTTACCGGGGCGGTTCCAATATCTTAGGTGATTACTGGGTGGGATTCCGTTATTTTGAACAGTTTCTCACAGACCCGGATTTCTGGCAGGCTTTCTGGAACACCCTGCGGTTAAGTATCGGATACCTTCTGGTACGTTTCCCGGCAACCCTGATTTTTGCCCTGCTTTTAAATGAAATCAGAAAGAAATGGTGGAAAAAGACGGTACAGACGGTTTCCTACCTGCCTCACTTTATTTCTCTTGTTGTGCTGTGCGGTATGGTGAAAGAACTTCTGGCTTCTAACGGTCCCATTAACCAGCTCATTGCTTCTTTAGGCGGAGACAAAATCGCATTTATGTCAGAACCCGGATGGTTCGATGCCATTTATATCCTTTCCGGTGTATGGCAGGCGCTTGGCTGGGGCACCATTCTTTACCTGACAGCCATGACCGGTATTAATACCGAACTTTATGAGGCAGCCTCCATGGACGGGGCCAACAAATTCAAGCAGGCTCTTCACGTTACCATACCGGGAATCCTGCCAACCATTATGACGCTTTTGATTATGGATATCGGAGGCATTGTAACCTCAGGAAATATGCAGAAAATCTTGCTTTTGTACAATCCAATGACACAGAGCAGAGCCGACATCATCGGTACTTTGGTATACCGAATGGGTATCAGCCAGGGAAGCTTCAGTTATGCGTCTGCAGTAGGTTTGTTTGAAGGTCTTCTGGGGCTGATACTGGTTAGTATAGCCAACTTCCTGTCCAAGAAACTTACAGAAACATCCCTGTGGTAGAAAGGAGTGCAAACATGAATAGTATAAAACCATCAAAATCTTACAGAGTTTTTCAGGTATTTAATACAGTTCTTATGATTCTTATACTGTTTATTACCTTATATCCATTTCTATATCTGGTTGCACAGTCCTTCAGCAGCGATGCGGCAGTAAGCGCAGGCCAGGTTACCTTCTTTCCGGTAGATTTTACACTGGATACTTACAAGTACCTTTTAAAAGATGATTCTTTCTTTAAATATTACGGAAATACCATTCTTTATACTGTGGTAGGAACGCTTATTTCGGTTATCGGTACCGCGCTGCTGGCTTATCCGCTGTCCAAACCAAGACTGCGGCTGAATAAGTTTTTTACACCGTTTGTGGTATTCACTATGTATTTTACAGGCGGTATTATTCCGAACTATATTTTGGTAACACAGTGGCTGGGGCTGCAGGACAGTATGCTTGCTATTATTCTTCCGGGCGCTATCAGCACTTTCAACCTTCTGGTTATGAAGTCCTTCTTCGCAGGGCTGCCGGAAGAATTGGAGGAAGCGGCTTCCATTGATGGTATGGGCGTGTACGGTATTTTTGTAAAGATTATTCTTCCGTTGTCCAAACCGATTCTGGCAACTATGGCTCTGTTCTATATGGTAGGTATGTGGAACGAATGGTTTGCACCTATGATGTACCTGAATTCCAGAGATAAATGGCCCATTGCTCTTTGGGTAAGACAGCTGGTAGAAGGGGCAAACAATACGGAAATCGGAAGTTCTGCAGAGGCCAGCAGTGTACAGGCGACTTTAAAATCAGCAACCATGGTGCTGACATCCATTCCGATTATCTGTGTCTACCCATTTGTACAGAAATATTTTGTACAGGGTATGACAATCGGTGCAGTAAAAGGTTAATGAAACGGGCAGGACAGTCCGTTGAAAAATAAGAGGAGGAAAGAGTAAATGAAAAAAAGAGTGATTGCATTGACACTGAGTCTGCTTATGGCAGGCACTACACTTGCAGGCTGCGGCGGAAACAGCAGCTCTAAGGGAGAAGATGGCCCTACAATGTCCGCAGAAGAAGCCGACAAGGATTTGGACTACACCTACGGAGAGGGAGAAACCTTCCATTCTGACGAACCGGTGACATATTCTATGATGTTTTCTGACCATGAAAACTATCCAATGCAGGACGACTGGCTGCTCTGGAGCGCAATTGAAGAGAAGACAAACGTAACCTTTGACTTGACTACGGTTGCAAGAACAGACTACAACGATAAGGTATCCGCGTCTGTAAATAGTGGAAACGCACCGTATATTGTACCCAAAATCTATGATTCCAAGGCATACGAAGACAGTGGACAGGTTGTGGCTATCAGTGACTGGGTACAGTATATGCCGAACTACCAGAAATGTGTGGAAGAATGGGGCCTGGAAGATGACCTGAAACAGATTCTGGCCTCTGACGGAAAATATTACAGACTTCCGGGTATGTGGGAGACCACAGCAGGCGGCTATTCTTTCCTTATCCGTAAGGATGTTTTCGAGGCAGCAGGTGTGGACATGTCTACAGAGCCTACCTGGACCTGGGAAGATTTTTATCAGGCATTAAAGAAAGTAAAAGAGTATACAGGCAGCGATTATGTATGGTCTGACCAGTATCAGTTTGGCTGTACCATGAACCTGGCAGCAAGCGTGTATGGTGTAACCGGCGGTAATTCCCAGGACGGCGGTGACTGGGGATTAAAGGACGGTATGAAATTTGACTTTGACAAGAATGAATTTTACTTTGCAGATACCACAGACGAGTACAAAGAATATCTGACACTGTTTAACAAAATGTATGAAGAAGGAATTTTAGACCCGGAGACCTTTACACAGGACAGTGCACAGGCACAGGCGAAATTCTACAGAGGCGAATCCTATGTGCTGACAGTAAACTATCAGCAGGTTGCAGATATTCAGTCTCAGAACAAGATGCAGGTAGACGGCGCTGATTTATACTTTATGACAACACCGGGAGGTCCGGAAGGACAGATGAAATTATCCAGTTATGCAGGACGTCTTGAGAATGGTATTATGATTACTACCAATGCGCTGGAAGAACTGGGCGAAAAAGAATTCATTAAAATGCTGCGTTTCATTGACTGGCTGTGGTACTCTGACGAAGGTCAGACACTCTGTCTGTGGGGTGTAGAAGGAGAAACTTATACCAAAGATGCAAACGGTACCATTACACTGAATCCGGATATTTACTTTAACGGCATTAATCCAGGTGCGGAAAAACAGTTAAACGTAGACTACGGTTTCGGCGGCGGTGTGTTCGCATACGGCGGTTCCAAGGAGTTACAGTACTCCAAATTCTCAGAAGGTGAGAAAGAGTGGAACGAAAGAATTGACGCCAATAAGGAAAATGCAAAACTGATGCCTCCGGTACTGGCTGATGAGCTGGAGAAAGAAGAGATGAACCTGATTAAGGTGTCTCTCATGGACTATGTCAATACCGCAGCACTGGAATTCATTTCCGGCAAGAGAGATTTAGACAAAGACTGGGATGCTTATGTGGCAGATTGTGAGAGCAAGGGAAGCACCAAATATGTAGACCAGGCAAATGAAATCTTTGAAAGAACAAAAGATACATTAGGTTATTAAGAAAGAGCAATACGCAGAGTAAGGGGCTGCCGCATAAGAATCAGGAGAACTTGAGGGTTATGCGCGGCCCTCTTTCTGTATACGGGAGGATGTAGGAGCATGGTAGAATTTTCCAGAGAAAAAGAAATGGTCTGATTCTTTGCTAACTGCTCATAGCTGTGATCTATACGCTGTAAATACTCTGCGTTCTGTTTTGCCTTAGCAAGCTCGTTATATTCCTGTTCAGACAGCATAACCACATTTTCATTTTTAGGTCTGGCAATAACCACAGGGTTTCCGTGGAAGGCAAAATCCATATATTTTTTTAAGTTACTTCTTAAATCAAGCGGTTTAGTAGCGATCATGCGGTTCACTTCCTTTCATGTACTTAAATATGTACGTTTTTATGTACTTATATTCTATAGTATCTTTTTT
>ERZ827037.2844-NODE-2844-length-13114-cov-4.158971_pt1 | contig 13114 bp, 10 predicted proteins | sample MGYA00519924_ERZ827037 | MGnify/ENA primary metagenome ERZ827037 (study PRJEB31778, sample SAMEA3449250) | human gut metagenome | biome: human gut; feature: human-associated habitat; material: faeces | place: United Kingdom | collected 2010/2012 ...
GTGTAAGGCAGCAGGCCCGCTACTTTCTGATTCTGATTCTGGTCTTCTCCGCTATCCCCGGTTCCTTCAACGCCACCTTCGCCGTGGTCTACACCTCCATGCTGCCTTACACAGCCATGGCCTATGACGAGCGGAGCAAGTGGGATCAGCTGGCGGCCATGATGCCCTACTCCGACCGGGACATCGTGCTGAGCAAATACGCCTTCGGGTGGCTGTTCATCCTGGCGGCCACCGCGGCCTCCCTGGTTTTGCAGGCGGCACTCTCCCTGGTATGGCCCGCCGCCGGCAGTGCTTCCCCTGCCGCCCTGCTGCTGGCGCTGTGCGTCAGCGTGTGCGTGCTGGCGCTGACACTGCCGTTGATGTTCCGCTTCGGTACGGAGCGTGGCCGCCTCGTGATGTTCCTCATCATCTTCCTGGTGTGCGGCAGCGCCGGCGCTGTGGCCGGCATTGCCCCCGAGCTGGAGGGCAGCAGCTCCTTCTTCGTCACCTTCTCCGCCGCCCTGGCCGCTGTGGTTTTGACGGTACTCTCCATCCCTCTGTCCATCCGCCTGTACCGGCGGAGAAGGCGGTGAGCGCCATGAATCCATCCGCCCCTGCGCCCCGGGACCTGACCCCGGAGGACATCGCCGCGCTGCTGGCCCTTCTGGGAGACGCCCTGCGGCGCTGATTCCCGCAAACGATATGAGAAAAACCCGGAGGGAAAGCAAAGGCTTTCCCTCCGGGTTTCTTTACGGCGTTTTCCTTGGGCCGCCCATCAGCCCCACAGGCCGGAGAGCATGGGGATGACCTGCTTTTTCCGGCTCATGATCTTGGGCACGAAGGCACAGTTCTCACTGCCCTTGATGTTGAAGGCCTGGTGGATGGTATCCTCGTCGCCTACGTAGAGCAGCTGGCTGCCCTCCAACAGCACGTCGGTGATCATCAGCACCACGGTGTCGAACTTCTTCTTCTGCCGGATGTCGGACATGATCTTCAGAAATTCGTCCTTGCGCTTGAGCAGCCGCTCGGAGTCCATGCAGGTGATCTGGCTCACCGCCAGGTCATGGCCGGCAATGTGGAACTCCTTGTAATCCGTGTACAAAATGGCCTCGGCGCTCTTGTCATCACCGCAGGTGGCGGAGAAGATGGCCTTGCCCAGCTCATCGAGGGAGACGTTGGCGATGCGGGCCATGCGGTTTGCCACATCCATATCCCGCTGGGTGCAGGTGGGGGACTTGAACATAACGGTGTCGGAGACGATGGCGGAGGCCAGCAATCCCGCCATCTTGGCGGTGGGCATCAGGCCCTTTTCCTGGTACATGCCGGCCACGATGGTGGCGGTACTGCCCACCGGCTCGTTGCGGACATAGATGGGGTTTTTGGTCTGGATGTCCGCCAGGCGGTGATGGTCCACGATCTCCAGGATCTCCGCCTGGTCCAGGCCCATCACGGACTGGGCCTTCTCATTGTGGTCCACCAGCACCACCTGCTTGCGGCGGGGTTTGAGCAGATGGAAGCGGGACAGCGTGCCCACCACGCGCTCCTCCTCGTCCAGGATGGGGTATGCACGGAACCGGCTTTCCAGCACGGTGTCCCGCACGTCGTCGATATAGTCGTCCAGATGGAAGCAGACCAGATCCTTGGTCTTGCAGATGTGGGAGATGGGCAGGGCGTGGTAAATGAGACGCACCGCCCGGTACGCGTCGTACTGGGTGGAGATGATGCAGGTGCCGGTCTGCATGTCCAGCAGCTCCTGGCTCACCTCTGCCTGACAGACGATGACGCAGTTGACCTGCATCTCCAGCGCCCGGCGGATCATATCCGGCTGGTCGCCGCAGATGACGATGCTGTCCCGGTTGGAGAAGAGCAGGTTCTCCCGGCACACCGGCAGTGCGATGGTCACCTCGCCGGAGATCGAATCCCGCAGCTCGCCGTCGGCATTGAGGATCTTGCCCTCTAGCACGGAGAGCAGGTTGTAGATCGGCATTTCCGCCACCTGGGGATTGCGGACGGAGGACATATCGTAGTTGGCCACGTCGCCGGCGGAGAGCATGCCGAAGAGGGTCCCGTCCTCATTGGCCACGGGGATGGCGGAGATCTTCTCCGCCTGCATGGTCTGCCAGCCCCGGCTGATGGTGGCTGCGGCAGAGAGGGTGGGCGGCGTATCGAAGGCCAGGTCCCGCACCTGGGTGCGGACGTCTCCGATCAGCTTGGGGGGCTGGACGCCGAACCGGTTGAGCACGGTCTGGGTCTCGTCACTGATCTGGCCCAGACGGGCGGCCTGGTACCGCCGGTCTCCCAGGGCGTTTTTCAGCGCCGCGTACGCCATGGCGGAGACCACAGAGTCGGTATCCGGGTTGCGGTGTCCGGTAATGTAAATGGTATCCATCGTTTCGTTCCTTTCACGTAACATTGCGTTACATTTTTATCTGGATTGATTATGCCGCCGCCCGGCGGCGGTTGTCAAGCTGCAAAAGAGAGAAAAAACGCCGGCGCGGCAAAAGCGCCGCGCCGTAATCGTTTTCACAAAATCAGCAGCTCCTTGGGGGCCTTGGTCAGGTTCCGGCAGCCGGTCTCCGTGAGCAGGATCACGTCCTCGATCCGCACGCCCAGCTTCCCCGGCAGATACACGCCCGGCTCCGCCGAGATCACCGCGCCGGCGGGCAGAGGCTGTTCATTGGAGGGGGACGCATTGGGGGCCTCGTGGATCTCCACGCCCACGCCGTGTCCGAAGCTGTGGCCGAAATACGCCCCGTATCCGGCGGCGGCAATGACCGCCCGGGCAGCAGCGTCCACATCCCGTCCGGTGACTCCGGCCCGGGCGGCGGCGATGCCCGCCTGCTGAGCGGAGAGCACCGTCTGGTACACCTTCTGCATCTCCTCCGTGGCAAATCCCACCGCCACCGTGCGGGTCATATCGGAACAGTAACCGTGATAGATGCATCCGAAGTCCATGGTGACGAACTCCCCGTTCTGGATGGTCCGCTCTCCCGGCACGCCGTGGGGAAGGCTGCCATTGGGGCCGGAGACCACGATGGGGTCAAAGGACATGTTCTCCGCCCCGAAATGGAGCATCAGATACTGCAGCCGTGCAGCGATCTCCTTCTCCGTAACGCCGGGCCGGATCTCCTCCAGGATCACCTCCAGCGCCTTTTCGGCGATCCGCTGGGCCGCCACCATGGCGTCCAGCTCCTCATCATCCTTCACCGTCCGCAGCTTCCACAAAAGCTCTGTGGCCGGCACCAGATCGCAGGGCAGCGCTTTGCGGTAGCGCTCATGCTCCAGCACCGTCATATACGCCTCTTCATAGCCCAGCCGACACACCTGCTGCTCGCCCAGCGCTTCGCTCAGCAGCACGCCGTATCCCCGGCCCGGGCCCACTTCCCGGATCTCCGCTCCCTGGACACTGCGGCCCGCCGCCTCGATATAGCGGGAGTCGGTAAAGTAATACGCCTTCTTGCGGGTGACCAGGGCCACGCCGTCCGTTCCGGCGGAGTGGAACCCGGAGGCATAGAAGCGGTTGGCCTCGCCGGTGAGCAGCATGGCATCCAGGCCGTAGCTGTCCAGCAGGGCAGCGATCTGATGAAAATGATTCACGGTACCATCCTTTCTGCAAGCCTGTCGAAAGGCTTTTCCGGTGCCGCCCGCAGGCGGGCACGTTCCTGTTTGACGGTGCTGTGCGCCGCGGCTCGGGCGCATTTATCTCCCGCTCTCTTCCCGCTCCAAAGATGCCTGGATAAAGCCGAAGAACAGCGGATGGGGACGGTCGGGACGGCTCTTGAACTCCGGGTGGAACTGGGCGCCCACGAACCAGGGGTGGTCCGGCAGCTCCACGATCTCCACCAGGCGGCCGTTGGGGGAGAGGCCCGCCAGAGTCATGCCGTGGGACTGCATCTCCTCCCGGTAGTCGTTGTTGAACTCAAAGCGGTGGCGGTGCCGTTCGGAGATCTCGGGCTGGCCGTACAATGCCCGGCTGCGGGTGCCCTCCAGCAGCACGCAGGGATACTTGCCAAGACGCATGGTGCCGCCTTTGTCCGTGATGTTCACCTGATCCGGCATCAGGTCGATCACCGGATGCTGGCTGGTCTCGGAGAACTCGGAGGAGTTGGCGTCCGCATAGCCCAGCACGTGGCGGGCAAACTCGATCACCGCCATCTGCATGCCCAGACAGATGCCGAAATACGGCACGCCGTTTTCCCGGGCGTAGCGGACGGCGCAGATCATGCCCTCAATGCCCCGGTCTCCGAAGCCGCCGGGCACCAGGATGCCGGACACATCCGAGAGTTCCTGGCGCACGTTCTTTTCCGTCAGCGTCTCGGAGTCCACCCACTTGATGTCCACCACAGCGTCGTTGGCCGTGCCGGCATGGTTGAGGGACTCCACTACGGAGAGGTAGGCATCATGGAGCTGGGTGTACTTGCCCACCAGGGCGATGCGCACCTTCCGGTGGGCGTTCTTCTCCCGGCGGACCATGGCGCTCCACTCCCGCAGATCCGGCTGGTGGGTGATGAGACCCAGCTTCCGGCAGACCACCTCGTCCAGGCCCTCCCTGGCCATCAGCAGCGGTACCTCATATAGGGTCTCCGCGGTGGTGTTCTGGATGACGCAGTCCGGCTCCACATTGCAGAAGAGGGCGATCTTCTTTTTCACATCGTCGGTGATGGGCACATCGCACCGGCACACCAGCACGTCCGGCTGGATGCCCAGGCTCAGCAGCTCCTTGACGGAGTGCTGGGTGGGCTTGCTCTTGAGTTCGCCGCTGCCGGGGATCTGAACGATCAGCGGCACATGGATAAAGAGCACGTCGCCCCGGGGCCGCTCTGCGTACACCTGGCGGATCGCCTCCAGGAAGGGCTGGGACTCGATGTCGCCCACGGTGCCGCCGATCTCGGTGATGACCACGTCCACATCCTCGGAGGCCATGGCGTAGACCCGGCTCTTGATCTCGTTGGTGATATGGGGGATGATCTGGACCGTAGCGCCCAGATAGTCGCCCCGGCGCTCCCGGTTCAGAACGGACCAGTAGATCTTGCCGGAGGAGACGGAGGAGTTGCCGGAGAGGTCCTCGTCCACGAACCGCTCATAGTGGCCCAGATCCAGATCCGTCTCGGCGCCGTCGTCGGTGACGAAGACTTCTCCGTGCTGATAGGGGCTCATGGTGCCGGGGTCCACATTGATATAGGGGTCGAACTTCTGGTTGCGCACCCGCAGGCCCCGCTGCTTGAGCAGACGGCCCAGGGATGCGGCGCAGATGCCCTTGCCCAGTCCGGAGACCACGCCGCCGGTGACGAATACGAATTTGGTTGACATGCCACTCACCTTACCTTTGTAGATTGCTCTTGTATCATACCCACCCTTTCGGGGGAGAATGCCCGGTGTGAACGTCTGCACGGCCCTGAAAAAAAGAAGCACCGCCGGACCCATTTTGCGGCTAAAAGTCCCGTCTTTTTCGGGACGTTCAGCTGCGATCCGCGGTGAAAGCTGTCTGTTCGATTGTCGCCGTGCGGCCCCTGCCGCAAACCGCCGCTCAGAGCGTTTCCAAAAATACTGTTTCAATATAGCATCCCCGTTTTGAATTGTCAACGGCGGCTTTTCGCCTGCTTTGTCCTGCTTTTTTCAAATCGCACAACCGCTTTCCGCCCCGCTCTCCCAGCCGTTTTCCGGCCCGCTTTTTCCGCCGGGTCCCCGCTTTTCCGGGACAGCTTTTAGAATTTGTCAAAAATGACGGTTGACTTTATTCCTTTAAAGCTGTATGCTACGAAAGTAAAGAGAGATCACCTTTCTTCAGTTAGGGAGGGGCTTGCGATGCATCCGTTGTTCAGCCGCTTTTACTACGCCTATAAGGTCCGCCCCGCGGGCCGTTTTGGGTATGCGCAGACACGGGCCGCCCGTCCGTCCGATCGAGAAAGGCGCTGATTCCGTTCAGGAAAGCGGCTCTGTCCTTCGGGCAGGGCCGCTTTTATGATCAGAATTTTCTCATCCAATGAAGAGCAAAGGAGATTGAGCGTATGAAAAAGAAGTTGCTTGCTTTGTCCCTGGCCGCCTGTATGGCCCTGTCCCTGGCCGCCTGCGGCAGCAATCCCGCCATCGACCCGTCGGACGACGGTGTCGGTGAGACCACCGATGCCCATCCCTTCACCATCGGCATCTGCCAGCTGGTCCAGCACGAGGCGCTGGACGCCGCCACCCAGGGCTTCAAGGACGCCGTGGAGGAAGCGCTCGGCGCGGAGAACGTCATCTGGAACGAGCAGAACGCCGCCGGTGACTCCGCCACCTGCACCACCATCTGCGGTTCCTTCGTCTCCGAGGGCGTGGATCTGATCCTGGCCAACGGCACCGCCGCCCTCCAGGCCGCCTCCGCCGCCACCGGCACCATCCCCATCCTGGGCACCTCCATCACCGAATACGGCGTGGCCCTGGGCATTGACGACTTCAGCGGCACCGTGGGCAACAACGTCTCCGGTACTTCCGACCTGGCTCCTCTGGATGAACAGGCCGCCATGGTCAAGGAGCTCTTCCCCAACGCCAAGACCGTGGGCCTGCTCTACTGCTCCGCCGAGGCCAACAGCCAGTATCAGGTGGAGACCGTGAAGGGCTACCTGGAGGACCTGGGCTACACCTGTGAGCTGTACAGCTTCGTGGACTCCAACGACGTTACCTCCGTCACCAACACCGCCTGCAGCAGCTGCGACGTGCTGTATATCCCCACCGACAACACCGCCGCCTCCAACACCGAGGCCATCAACAACGTGGCTCAGCCCGCCGGCGTGCCCGTGGTGGCCGGCGAGGAAGGCATCTGCAAGGGCTGCGGCGTGGCCACCCTCTCCATCAGCTATTATGATCTGGGTGTGACCACCGGCAAGATGGCCGTCAAGATCCTCACCGGTGAGGCGGACGTCTCCGAGATGCCCATTGAGTATGCACCTCAGTTCACCAAGAAGTACAACCCCGATCTGGCAAGCTCCCTGGGCGTCACCATTCCCGAGGGTTACGAAGCCATCGCCTGATCCTTCCCACAAAAAACCGCGAGAGAGGGAAGCCTTTCTCGCGGTTTTCTGACAGGCGGCCTTTCTTATCACACTATTAAATCTTCTGGAGGAGATCAACCATGCTAGACTTCGCAAATCTGGTGTCCAGCCTGCCCGGCGGCGTGGCCCAGGGCCTGATCTGGGGCATCATGGCCATCGGCGTCTATCTCACCTATAAGATCCTGGACATCGCCGACCTGACCGTGGACGGCACCATGTGCACCGGCGGCGCCGTATGCGTCATGATGATCATCAATGGCCACAGTGTCCCCGTGGCGCTGCTGTGCGCGTTTCTCGCAGGCATGGCGGCGGGACTCATCACCGGCCTGCTCCACACCGCCATGGGCATCCAGGCGCTGCTGGCCGGCATTCTGACCCAGCTGTCCCTCTATTCCATCAACCTCAAGATCATGGGCTGGGGCAGCGGCGCCGGCAGGGCCAATCAGGCCATCAGCGTGGATAAGTACGACCTGGTGGTCTCCTCCCGTTACCTCTTTGACGGCACCTATCCCTGGTACAAGAGCCCCATCCTGTGGGGCGCCGTCTTCTGCGTTGCCATCATCGTGATCCTGTACTGGTTCTTCGGCACCGAGATGGGCTGCTCCATCCGGGCCACCGGCGCCAACCCCAACATGAGCCGGGCCCAGGGCATCAATGTGGACTTCAACAAGGTGCTGGGTCTGATGCTCTCCAATGGCCTGGTGGCCCTCTCCTCCGGCCTGCTGGCCCAGTATCAGGGCTTCATCGACACCAACACCGGCCGGGGCGCCATCGTCATCGGCCTGGCCGCCGTCATCATCGGCGACGTGCTCTTCTCCCGCATCTTCCGCAACTTCGCCCTCAAGCTGCTGGGCGTGGTGTTCGGCGCCATCATCTACTATCTGGTGATGCAGGTGGTGCTGTGGCTGAAGGTGGACTCCGACATGCTCAAGGTCCTCTCCGCCGCCATCGTGGCCATCTTCCTGGCGGTGCCTTACTGGAAGGGTAAATACATCCCGGTGAAAATCAAGCACCTGCCGGAAAACACAGAGGCCGCTGCTGCTTCCGCCGGAAAGGAGGGCAAGGACAATGCTTGAACTGCGCAACATCTGGAAGACCTTCAACGCAGGCACCATCAATGAAAAACAGGCCCTGCGGGGCGTGAGCCTGACCCTCCACGACGGGGATTTTGTCACCGTCATCGGCGGCAACGGCGCCGGCAAGTCCACCATGCTCAACGCCGTGGCCGGCGTGTGGTCCGTGGACGAGGGGTCCATCACCATCGACGGCACCGATGTTACCCGTCTGCCGGAATTCAAGCGGGCCCCCTTCATCGGCCGGGTGTTCCAGGACCCCATGATGGGCACCGCCCCCACCATGCAGATTGAGGAGAATCTGGCGCTGGCGGCCCGCCGCGGCCAGCCCCGGGGACTGAAATGGGGCATCACCCGGGCAGAGCGCAACGATTACCGGGAATTGCTCAAGGGGCTGGATCTGGGCCTGGAAGACCGTCTCACCAGCAAGGTGGGATTGCTCTCCGGCGGCCAGCGCCAGGCGCTGACGCTGCTGATGGCAGCGCTGAAAAAGCCCAAGCTGCTGCTCCTGGACGAGCACACCGCCGCCCTGGACCCCAAGACCGCCGCCAAGGTCCTCGCCCTCAGCGACCGGATCGTGGAGGAGAACCACCTGACCACCATGATGGTCACCCACAACATGAAAGACGCCATTGCCCACGGCAACCGGCTCATCATGATGTATGACGGCAAGATCGTCATCGATGTCTCCGGCGAGGACAAGAAGAAGCTGACGGTCCCCGATCTGCTGGCCCTCTTCAGCAAGGCCAGCGGCTCCGACGAGGCCGACGACAAACTGCTGCTCTCCTGAGTCCGACCTCTCTCCTTTTGTATTTGGCGGACACTTTTTGACCTTTCCATATCCCGGTGGGGGACGGCCTGATCCCGTCCTCCACCGGAAGACGGATCGTCCTGCTTTTTTCGCCCCGGCTTTGTGAAGCGGGCAGATTTTTTACCTCCGGTTTTGTGCAAAAAAACAGTTGACTTTCCCCTTCTCCCTGCGTATAATGCAAAGCAATCAGTCAAACCGATGAGCAAGAGGAGTACCCGGTCGGGCAACCTTTCAGAGAGCCGTGGATGGTGGGATCACGGCAGAGGACCTTCCGGCGAATGGACTTGCGAGGGCAGAGCGAACAGGCAGCGCCTCAGTAGCCTCTGACGGGGACCGCACCCGTTACCAGGGCGGCACGGATAATGGTCCGTGAAACGAGCGGGCGCTATGCGTCAACTTGGGTGGTACCGCAGGATTTTCAGTCTTGTCCCAATGATGGGACAGGACTTTTTTTATTTCCGAAAAGGAGGCCGAAGCGATGAAACGGAATACCAGACGATGGCGGGAGATGCCTTCCCTCTGATCCCCATCCACAACCATCATTTTGATTTCAGAATAGGAGAATCGCTATGAAAAACTTCCGTAACTTCGTATCCGCCGCTCTGGCTCTGACCCTGACCCTTTCCCTGGCCGCCTGCGGCAGCCAGGAGACCACTTCCGACGACTCCGGCGACGGTTCCTCCCCCAAGTACCTCATCGGCATCAGCCAGTACGGCCAGCACGGCTCCCTGGACAACTGCCGGGAAGGCTTCCTCCAGGGCCTGGAAGAGGCCGGGCTGAAGGAAGGCGTGGACTTCGAGGTGGATTACCGCAACGCCGACTTCGACGACACCATGACCACCCAAATCGGCGACGCCTTCTCCGCCGAGGACGTGGACCTGATGGTGGGCATCGCCACCAACTCCGCCGTGGCCTGCTTCAACGCCGCCGAGGACAAGGACATTCCCGTGATCTTCACCGCCATCACCGATCCCGTGGGCGCCCACCTGGACTCCGGCAACATCACCGGCACCTCTGACGCGCTGCCGGTGGCAGGCCAGCTGGAGCTGATCCGGGCCCTGCAGCCCGATGCCGACACAGTGGGCATCATCTACACCACCAGCGAGCCCAACTCCGTCTACTCCGTTGGCATCTATGAGGACCTGGCCGCGGACTACGGCTTCACCATCGACGCCGTGGGCGTCACTTCCCAGGCGGAGGTCCCCCAGGCGGTGGATCAGCTGATCGCCGATGGCGTGGACTGCCTGTCCAACCTGACCGACAACAACGTGGTGGGCGTCCTCACCTCCATCCTGGAAAAGACCGATGAGGCCGGCATCCCCGTCTACGGCTCCGAGGTGGAGCAGGTGAAGCTGGGCTGCGTGGCCGGCGCCGGACTGGACTACGTCCAGCTGGGCATCCAGACCGGCAAGATGGCCGCCAAGGTCCTCACCGGTGAGGCCACCTGCGAGGATCTCCCCTACGAGACCATTGAGAACTACGGTCTCTACATCAACTCCGACTCCCTCTCCGCCCTGGGCATCACCGTTCCCGAGGACATCGCCCAGTCCGCCCAGGAATGCGCAGAATGATCTTCTACGTTTAAAAAAGGAGCAGCTTTATGAAACTTGTCACCTATCGCTTTGAAAACACGCAGCGTGTGGGCGTCCTCACCCAGGACGAGACCGCCATCCTGCCTCTGGATTACTCCGACATGAATACCCTCATCGAGACCGCGTCCCCCGCCGATCTCCGCTCCGCCGCCTCCGCGGCGGAGCGCGCCGGCGTCCGGGTACCCCTGGCAGAGGTGGAGCTTCTCGCTCCCATCCCCCGCCCCCGGCAGGACATCTTGTGCCTGGGCATGAACTACAAGGACCACGCCGATGAGGCCGCTCAGTACAACGCCGAGGCCTTCACCAAGGAAAAGCCGGTGGCGGTGTACTTCTCCAAGCGGGTCTCCCAGGCGGTGGCGCCGGAGGGCGATATTGAGCGCCACGCCGATCTGGTGGAGCGGCTGGACTACGAGGTGGAGCTGGGCGTGATCCTGGGCAAGGCCGCCCGGAACGTGAAGGCGGAGGAGGCCGGAGACTACATCTTCGGCTACACGGTCCTCAACGACGTCTCCGCCCGGGACGTGCAGACCAGCCACAAGCAGTGGTACTTCGGCAAGAGCCTGGACGGCTTCACCCCCATGGGTCCCTGCATCGTCACCGCCGACGAGATTGCCTTCCCCCCGGCGCTGGACATCTCCTCCACTGTCAACGGCGAGCCCCGGCAGCACTCCAACACCCGGCTCTTCCTCACCGGCATCCCCGCCCTTCTGGAGGAGCTCACCGCCGGGATGACGCTGCTGCCCGGCACCATCATCGCCACCGGCACCCCCGCCGGCGTGGGCATGGGCTTCGATCCCCCCAAGTTCCTCCAGTCCGGCGATGTGGTGGAGTGCACCATCCAGGGCATCGGCACCATCCGCAACACCGTCCGCTGATTTTCTCTGCAAAGGAGGGTCTGCCATGGCAGACTTGTTTGTCAGCACGCTGATCCAGGGACTCATTTACGCCCTGGTCTCCTTCGGCGTGTATATTACCTATTCCATTTTGGACTTCCCCGACCTGGGAGTAGACGGCACCTTTCCCCTGGGCGCCGCCGTCACCGCGCTGCTGCTCATCAAGGGCGTGGACCCCTGGCTGACGTTGGTGATCTCGCTGCTGGTGGGCGCCCTGGCGGGCCTCTTCACCGGTGTGGTCCATGTGCGGCTGAAGGTCCGGGACCTGCTGGCGGGCATCATCACCATGACCGCGCTGTTTTCTGTGAATCTGCTCATCGCCGGCGGCGCCAATCTGCCGGTGGAGCGAGCGGTGGATACCATCTTCACCGCGCCTTCCACCATGGCCGTCCTGGGCGGGCTCACCCTCTCCGGCCGGAAGCTGGTGATCTCCCTGGTGCTGGCGGTGGTGGTCAAGCTGGTGCTGGATCTCTACTTCAAGACCAAGTCCGGCCTGCTGCTGCGGGCCGTGGGCGACAACGCCGCTCTCGTGACGTCCCTCGCCCGGGACAAGGGCAGCGTGAAGATCCTGGGCCTCATGATCTCCAACGCCCTGGTGGCCCTGGGCGGCTGTCTGGTGTGCCATGAGACCCGGAGCTTTTCCGCCACCATGGGCACCGGCCAGCTGGTGTTCGGTCTGGCGGCGGTCATCATCGGCGTGTCCCTCTTCCGCTTCTACGGAGCCACGGGCCTTGCCCAGGCATTGCGCCGGTGCCGTCCGCTGCGGTTTTTGGGCTCCCCCCGGGATACCACGGCGGTGATCGTGGGCAGCTTCCTCTACAAGGCCTGTATCCAGATCGCCATGAGCCTGGGTCTGCCCACCAATATGCTCAAGCTGGTGACCGCGGTACTGTTTTTGCTGGTGCTGGTGGTCTCCGGCCGGAAAGGAGAGGAGATCATCCATGCTTGAAGTACGGGACATCACCAAGGTCTATAATCCCGGTACCGTGACGGAGCAGCGGCTCTTCGACCACTTCTCATTGACGGTGGAGGAAGGGCAGTTCGTCTCCATCGTGGGCAGCAACGGCAGCGGCAAGACCTCTCTTTTGAACATCATCTGCGGCTCCATCCCCATCGAGGGCGGCGACGTGCTGGTGGGCGGCAAGAGCATTGCCCGTCAGAAGGACTACCAGCGCTACGCCTCCATGGGCCGGGTGTACCAGAACCCGGCGGCAGGCACCGCCCCCAACCTGACCATGCTGGAAAACCTGTCTCTCGCGGACAACAAGGGCCGCTCCTTCGGCCTGAGCCGGGGCGTGAACCGGCGGCGGGTGGACTTCTACCGCCAGCAGCTCCAGTCCCTGGGACTGGGGCTGGAGGATAAGCTGGACGTGAAGATGGGCGCCCTCTCCGGCGGCCAGCGCCAGGCCGTGGCGCTGCTGATGGCCACCATGACGCCCCTCCAGTTTTTGATTCTGGACGAACACACGGCGGCCCTGGACCCCAAGACCGCCGAGATCATCATGGAGCTGACCGATAAGGTCATCCGGGAAAAGCACCTCACCGCCATGATGGTGACCCACAACCTGCGCCACGCCGTGGAATACGGTGACCGGATCCTCATGATGAGCCGGGGCCACGTGGTGCTGGACCGGGCCGGGGAGGAGAAGCGCGCCACCTCCATGGACGACATCCTCACCATGTTCAACCAGATCTCCATGGAATGTGGAAACTGACTGCAAAACCCCGCGTGTCTCGT
>ERZ827037.2845-NODE-2845-length-13108-cov-5.437447_pt1 | contig 13108 bp, 10 predicted proteins | sample MGYA00519924_ERZ827037 | MGnify/ENA primary metagenome ERZ827037 (study PRJEB31778, sample SAMEA3449250) | human gut metagenome | biome: human gut; feature: human-associated habitat; material: faeces | place: United Kingdom | collected 2010/2012 ...
TGAGCAAGAAGCCCTCACTTCAAAATCTGTGATTTAAGTGGTGGGAGCATGTCACCCGTTTCCAGAGGAATTTTCAAAATCTGAGCAATTGTATTCGGATCTTTGATACTTTCGTATGTGTTTTGGATATTTGTTTCTGAATATGAAACGATTACCGATGGTCTTGTAGACCTTAGAGTTTTAGATACTAGATATCCCCTCAGATATGAGATAGATTAACAGATGTTATTGGTTATGTAAAGAAATAAATAAAAATTAAGAATTTTGTATGGAAATAAAATTTGACAATTCAACCATATACGTTTTAAATATAAGTATATAGTTAAGAGAGTAAAGAAACCACACAAGAAAAATCATAAGAAAGGAACAGATTATGGGAATTGTCAAAAGAATATTAACGATACTGATTGGCATTGTGTTCATTGCAAGCGTATCGGTTTTAGGAGCAAGCTTCCTGGCCAAGCCGGTGTTGGTAGAAGCAATTGGCCAGGCCGGAATTGATACAGCAATTTCACACAGGATGATGGATGCAGTATTTGGCTATGCAGGAGCAGATGATACGCAGTGGATCGCTAAGATTCAGAATAAGATCGAGAAGAACGAAGAAGTCCAGAACATTACAGAGAAGATCATGGACGAGATGATCAGTGATCTGGCAGCAGGAAAAGATTACAAAGATGTGGATATATCGAAAGAACTGGACAGACTTCTGGAAGATAGTATGCAGGAAATTCAGGATACGAATACGGAACTGAATGAAGATATGCTGAACATGATGAAAAGTCATCTGAAAGAAGAGGCCGAAGATGTACAGAACGTATTAAACAATTACGCATCGGGAATCTATGGAGATATGCAAGATACCAATACTATGCAGGGGAAGGTTGCAAAAGTCTATACGATACTGGTATCAAAGGAATGCAGAATTGCAGCAGGAGTTATCATAATCTTATGTGCGATACTGACGATTCTTTTAGGAAGTCCAAGATACAGAGGAATCTTCTCGCTTGCAGTAGAAAGTGTACTGTGCGGAATCATCTTTGCACCGGGAATTGGACTGCTTGGAAATAAAGCCATGGCATTCTTATCAAACCGGATGCTGGGACGTACGATCAGTGTAAGCTTCGGATCGTTCTTGTGGCTTGGATGCATATTTGCCGGAACGGGTGTAGTATTTCTGATCGTGGGTGTGATTGTGAGCTGGAAAGATAATAGAAGAAAAAAAGGGAAGAGATCGATAGGATAATTGAATGGTTGCGAAAGAGCCAGAGTGAATGTAAAGAAGAGTTATAAATAATAGAAGAAAAGGGTATGGAATATAACAGGCAAGAAAGATGTTATGTTCTATACCTTTTGCTTATTATAAAAATGATAATTGACAGCAGATTTCTGTTTTTCGCTATACTAGAAATTTGTAATGAGTCATGATATCATAAAAGAAGTATCTTTTTACAGGACTTTCAGAGTTATATTGAAGAGCAAAGAACAGGAGAAAATCAGACATGGAAACACAACACATCATCCACAATTTTGACCCAATCTACAATGAACATTCCAAGATCCTGATGCTAGGAACCATGCCGTCGCCAAAATCCCGTGAGGTTGGATTCTACTACGGACATCCAAGAAACAGATTCTGGAAAGTGGTATCCGATGTCTGTGGAGAAGCGTATCCGGAGACGAGAGAAGACAAGATTGCATTTGCATTAAGAAATGGAATCGCTGTCTGGGATGTGCTGGCAGGGTGCGATATCAAGGGAGCAGATGACAGCAGCATCCGTAATCCGCAGCCGAATGATCTGAGCAGGATTCTTACAAATGCAGATATCAAAGCAATATTTACGACAGGAACAAAGGCATTTCAATTATATAAGAAGTTCTGTTATCCAAAGACTGGAATTATGGCAATCGGATTACCATCAACCAGTCCGGCAAATTGCAGAACATCGTATGAACAGTTGTATGAGGCGTATTCTGAAATTAAGAAATATATATAACAAAAATGAAAATAGATATCAGATGTGAGCTAAATAAGTGAGGAGCAAGAAAGAAGGAATATTGAAATATATGAACCGCGAAGAACGAGTAAGAATACTGATCGACTACCTGAAAAAGGAAAATACAGGCTACGCATCACTTGCCGATCCGGTGGATTATGCAGGCAGGAGAAGACTTCTTAGAAGTCTTATGAATGTCCGCTGGCCGGGCGAGGCAGATCAGGAGTATACAAGACTACAAGATGAATTATTACAGGAAGAAGCAGAACAGAAAGGAATCGTAGAGTGGGAAAAACTTCCAACAATAGGTGGACAATTTCCGTGTGAGACCATCAAAAATGTGGATAAGATTGTTCTCTGGCGGGGAGATATCACAAGACTTTCAGTGGATGCAATCGTAAATGCAGCAAACAGCCAGATGCTTGGCTGTTTTGTTCCGTGTCATGGCTGTATCGATAATGCGATTCATTCGGCAGCAGGTATCCAGCTTCGGAATGAATGTGCACAGATCATGGAAGCACAGGGACACGAAGAACCAACCGGGAAGGCGAAGATTACAAAAGGATATAATCTTCCGGCAAAGCACGTCATTCATACCGTAGGTCCGATCGTTGGCATGCAGGTGACAAAAAAGCAGGAAGAAGAATTAAAGTCGTGTTATCTGAATTGCATGAAACTGGCAGAAAAAGAGGGACTTAAGTCGATTGCATTTTGCTGTATCTCTACAGGAGAATTTCATTTTCCGAATAGGCTGGCGGCAGAGATTGCGGTGAAGATGGTGGATAAGTACTTATCATCTTCAAAATTAGAACGGGTAATATTTAATGTGTTCAAGGAAGAGGATTATAACATATATAAGAAATTATTTGGATAAATATTATGACAGGAGGAACTGGTAAGATGAGGAGTTTAACAGATACATTTACATTGAAAAATAAGATGGGTATTCCGTGCATTGGGTATGGAACATGGAAGACTCCGGACGGTGACACAGCTTTATCTAGTGTAAAGGCTGCTATTGAATCCGGATACAGACATATTGATACGGCAGCAGCTTATGGCAATGAAAGCAGTGTTGGAGAAGGTATAATCCAAAGTGGTATTGCAAGAGATGAGTTATTTGTTACAAGCAAGGTATGGAATACGGAGCGTGGATATGATAAGACGATGAAGGCATTTGAGAAAACCTGCAAAGATCTGAAGATGGATTATCTGGATATGTATCTGATTCATTGGCCGGCATCTCAGCATCAGTTTGAAAACTGGGAGGAACTTAACCTTTCTACATGGAAAGCAATGACAGAGCTTTATAAAGCAGGAAAAATAAAAGTAATTGGAGTATCTAATTTTATGCCGCATCATTTAAAAGCATTGATGGAGACAGAAGTGACACCGATGGTTGATCAGATCGAATTTCATCCTGGATGTATGCAGGATGAAACAGTAAGCTACTGTAAAAATAATGGGATTCAGGTAGAGGCATGGAGTCCGCTTGGAAATGGACGTATCTTGGAAGATTCCACATTACAGGAAATCGCACAGAAATATGGTAAATCTGTTGCACAACTTTGTATCCGCTGGTGCCTTCAGCACGACATACTGCCGCTGCCAAAATCCGTAACACCATCACGTATTAGAGAAAATGCGGAAGTCTTTGATTTTATCCTGGATGAGAATGATATGGAAAGAATAGACAGCATGGGAAATTTTGGCGGGTCTGGATCACATCCGGATAAGATTGATTTTTAAGGAAGGACAATTATGGACAATCTGATATTTAGTTTAAATGCAACAGTCCCCATTTTCTTAATGATGATATTGGGACTGTTCTTCAATAAGATCGGTTGGATGGACGAAGATTTTGCTAATAAGATGAACAAATTCGTCTTCCGGATTCCGTTGCCGGTATTATTATTCGGCGATCTGGCAGTCGTAGACATTAAAGAAGCGTGGGATACGAAATTCGTAGTTTTCTGCTTTGTCATTACACTGATCAGTATCTCGATCGCAATTGGAATCTCCTGCCTGTTAAAAGATAGAAATATCCAGGGAGAATTTATCCAGGGAGCATACAGAAGCAGTGCTGCACTTCTTGGAATTGCATTTATCCAGAATATCTACGGCAATTCCGGACAGGCACCGCTTATGATCATCGGAAGCGTGCCGCTTTATAATATCATGGCAGTTGTTGTACTGTCGTTTTTTAAGCCGGGACAAAAAGGAATGGATAAAGCACTGATTAAAAAGACACTGATCGGTATCATTACAAATCCAATCATCATCGGTATTGTAGCCGGTTTAGTGTGGTCAGCACTGAAGCTTCCGATGCCGGTGATCTTACATAAGGCAGTCAGCAGCGTTGGTGGTGTAGCAACACCGATGGGACTAATGGCAATGGGGGCTACATTTGATATTAAGAAAGCATTTGGTAAGATCAAACCGACTGTGATTGCTACATTTATCAAATTAATTGGCTTTGTAGCGGTATTCATGCCGTTTGCTGTGGCAATCGGATTTAGAAAAGAGAAGCTGATTGCAATTCTGGTCATGCTTGGATCGGCAACAACAGTCAGCAGTTTTGTTATGGCTAAGAATATGGGACACGAGGGAGTATTATCTTCCAGCGTAGTTATGCTCACGACCATGTGCAGCGCATTTACCCTGACCGGATGGCTCTATATAATGAAGTGTTTCGGCCTGGTATAGAAGCCTGGTGGAAGGAATGAATATCTGAAGAAACCCTTGCAGAACTCCTTAAGAGTTTCTGAAAAATACCTAAACTCCTTGACAAATGGGGACTTGATGGCTATCATATTCAGTAGTTTATACATAAAGGCATTGAAGAAGAGGAGTACGCGTAAGTTCGTCCATACCAGAGAGAGTGATCCATCGGCTGAGAGACACTTAAGGAATACGAGACGTCGGAAGGTAGCTTCGGAGCCGGATGAATGAACCTGATACTTATGAACATCAGCATTAGTACATCCCGGAGTCGTTCCCGTTAAAGAATAAGATGAGATATATAGTGAAGAATTTCTTCCTATATAATGAAGGTGGTACCGCGACTACAATCGCCCTTTACGTAATGTAAAGGGTTTTTTCATGTAATAAAAAAATGTGAAAAAAGTGTGAAATGAGGAGGAAACTATGAGCGAAAACCTGGAAAAGACTTACAATCCCAAAGCGATTGAAGCAAAATTATATGAAAAATGGTGTGATAACAAATATTTCCACGCCGAAGTAGACAGAAGCAAGAAACCATTTACTACAGTAATGCCGCCACCGAACATTACCGGTAAGCTTCACATGGGACATGCCCTGGATAATACACTGCAGGATATCCTGATCCGCTATAAGAGAATGCAGGGATACAATGCACTCTGGATCCCGGGAACAGACCATGCGGCTATCTCTACTGAGGTTAAGGTTACAAACCAGTTAAAAGAAGAAGGAATTGATAAAAAAGAATTAGGAAGAGAAAAATTCCTGGAAAGAACATGGCAGTGGAAAGAAGAATATGCAGGAACCATCGAAGGCCAGTTAAAGAAATTAGGTGTATCCTGTGACTGGGACAGAGAACGTTTCACAATGGACGAAGGATGTTCCAAAGCAGTAGAAGAAGTATTCATCAAATTATACAACGAAGGATACATTTACAAAGGATCCAGAATCATCAACTGGTGCCCGGTATGTAAGACGTCCCTTTCCGATGCAGAGGTTGAGCATGAGGAACAGGATGGATTCTTCTGGCATATCAAATATCCAATCGTTGGAACAGATGATTACCTTGAGATTGCAACTACACGTCCGGAGACATTACTTGGAGATACTGCAATCGCAGTTCACCCGGATGATGAAAGATACAAAGATATCGTAGGAAAAATGTGTAAACTGCCACTGACAGACAGAGAGATTCCGATTGTTGCCGATTACTATGTAGACAAAGAGTTTGGAACAGGTGCGGTTAAGATCACACCTGCACATGACCCTAACGACTTCGAAGTTGGAAAACGCCATAACCTGCCAGAGATCAACATCATGAACGATGATGCAACGATCAACGAGCAGTACGGTGGAAAATACGCCGGAATGGACCGCTACGAGGCAAGAAAGGCGATGGTAGCTGATCTGGAAGAACAGGGATACCTGGTAAAAGTAGTTCCACATTCTCATAATGTAGGAACACATGACCGTTGTCACACAACTGTAGAGCCAATGATCAAGCAGCAATGGTTCGTTAAGATGGAAGAGCTTGCAAAACCAGCCATCGAAGCAATTAAGAATGGTGACTTAAGATTCGTTCCGGAACGTTTTAACAAGATCTACCTGCACTGGCTTGAGAATATCCGTGACTGGTGTATTTCCCGTCAGATCTGGTGGGGACACAGAATCCCGGCTTACTACTGCGATGAATGTGGTGAAGTAGTTGTCGGACACGGCGCACCGGAAAAATGCCCGAAATGCGGATGCACACACTTTACACAGGACGAAGATACACTGGATACATGGTTCAGTTCAGCACTGTGGCCATTCTCAACACTTGGATGGCCGGATAAGACAGAAGATCTGGATTACTTCTATCCGACAGATGTTCTGGTAACAGGTTATGACATCATCTTCTTCTGGGTAATCCGTATGGTATTCTCAGGATACGCACATACTGGAAAGGCACCATTCCATACAGTATTTATCCATGGTCTGGTTCGTGACTCACAGGGACGTAAGATGAGTAAGTCTCTTGGAAATGGTATAGATCCACTGGAGATCATCGATCAGTATGGTGCAGATGCACTCCGTATGACACTGATGACAGGTAACGCACCTGGTAATGATATGCGTTTCTACAATGAACGTGTAGAAGCAAGCCGTAACTTTGCAAATAAAGTATGGAATGCTTCCAGATTTATCATGATGAATCTGGGCGATAAAGAACTGAAAAAACCGGCTGATTTTACTGTACGTCCGGCTGACAGATGGATCATGTCCAAGTGCAACAACCTTGTAAAAGATGTAACAGAGAACATGGATAAGTTCGAGCTTGGTATCGCACTTTCCAAGATCTATGACTTCTTATGGGATGAGTTCTGCGACTGGTACATCGAGATCGCAAAATACCGTATCTACCATGCAGAGGAAGATCCACAGGGAGCAAACGATGCATTATGGACACTGAAAGAAGTACTGAAGAAATCTCTGAAACTGCTTCATCCATACATGCCATTCGTTACAGAAGAGATCTACAGCAAGTTAGTACCGGAAGAAGAGTCACTGATGATGTCTGACTGGCCGGTATATGAAAAAGACTGGAACTTCCCGATCGCAGAGAACATTGCAGATCACTACAAAGAGATCATCCGTGGTATCCGTAACGTACGTGCAGAGATGAATGTTCCAAATTCAAGAAAAGCAACTGCTTATGTTGTATGTGAAGATGAACAGCTCGGATCAGGACTTGCAATGTTAAGTAATGCAGCTCAGAATATGGCAGCGCTGAACAAACTGGTACTTCAGAAGACGACAGAAGGCATTGCAGAAGATGCAGTATCTATTGTAGTTCCGGATGCAACGGTATATCTTCCACTGGAAGAGCTGATCGACTTTGAGCAGGAGATTGAGCGTCTGACAAAGGAAGAGGCAAGACTTACCAAAGAGGTCGCACGTTCAAACGGAATGCTGAATAACGAAAAATTTGTAAGTAAAGCACCGGCCGCAAAGGTTCAGGAAGAAAGAGAAAAACTTGAGACTTACCAGCAGATGATGGCACAGGTGAAAGAAAGACTGGAAGGCTTAAAAGCAAAACAGGCTTAGACTTATAAACATCAGGAATATAAATAATCAGATTTATAAACAATAACTAGGTTCCGCAGCTATCGGTAACAGGATGGCTGCGGATTAGATATCAAAGGGGATTATATGAAACGATTTCAAGGGAAAAAACTTCAGTTAAAAAAACCGGATATCAAGGGTAAAATCCGCAAAATAAAAAATTTGAAGAAAGAGGATGTCATTGCATACTGGAAAGGCAGACATGAACGACGTGAGAGAATATTAGAAGCAAGACGCAACAGCGCATTTGCAAAGAAGATGCAGCCGGTCTATGCATTCATGAACCGATTCTCTTTGATATTTCATGCACTGCTTGCATGCATCATTAACTTTGTGATAGAAGCTATTTCAAGACATTCTATCGTAGCAGCATGGTCATATATGACGGGGACACCGCTTGTCTTCCTGTATAATGCATTTATGATCTTTGTGACCTTTTCAATTGTATATCTGTTCAAACGAAGGATATTTGTCAGGATCATCATCAGTGCGTTATGGATTATCATCGGTATTGCGAATGGATATATCCTGTTAAAGCGTGTCACACCGTTCAACGCACAGGATCTTAAGATCGCAGGAGACGGAATTGCACTGATCAATAATTACTGTAATGGTTTTGAAGTGGTGGTACTTTCAGTCGGCATCGTGGCACTTTTGATCTGGCTTGTCTCTATGTGGAGACGTGGCGGACAGTATGCCGGAAAAGTACATCATCTTCTGGCACTGGCCGGAATTGTGGCATGTGGTGTTCTCTATACGTTCGTTACCAATATGGCAATAGATAAGCGTGTGGTATCCACATATTTTGGAAATATTGCGTTTGCTTATGAAGATTATGGTCTGCCATACTGCTTCTCCGCAAGTCTTTTCAATACGGGAATCAGTGAACCGAACGGATATACCAAAAAGGCAATGGCTAAGATCGATAAAGACGGTGAACTCAATAAAAGTACAACAAGCCGTTCTTCAGATGAACTTCCGAATATCATTGTAGTACAGTTAGAGTCGTATTTTGATGTGGCAAATGCAGAGTTCTTTACGACATCGGAGGATGCGTGCCCGAACCTGCACAATCTGTATAAGAATTATTCGTCAGGATATTTTAAAGTACCATCCGTAGGAGCCGGTACAGCGAATACAGAGTTTGAGGTACTGACAGGTATGAACCTGCGTTACTTTGGACCTGGAGAATATCCATATAAGACATATACAAAGAAGCATCCGACAGAGAGTGCGGCAACAGCACTTGCATCTCTTGGATATGGAACACATGCATTACATGACAATACAGGTAATTTCTACAGCCGTGCAAATGTATTTAACAATATGGGATTTGATACATTTACCAGTAAGGAATTCATGAACGTGCTTCAGACGACGGAAAACGGATGGGCAAAGGATGAGATCCTGACACAGCATATTATGGAAGCGATGGATACGACAAAGCAGGAAGACTTTGTATTTACCGTCAGTGTACAGGGACATGGTAACTATCCGGAGACACAGCTGATCGAGAATCCGAAGATCAAAGTCGAGGGAATCGAAGATGAAGCACTGAAGAATAAGTGGGAATATTATGTCAACCAGGTCTATGAGATGGATCAGTTCGTAGGAGATCTGATTAAAGCTGTGGAAGAAAGAAATGAACCATCCGTAGTCGTATTCTACGGAGACCATCTTCCAACCATGGGACTGAAAGCGGAGGACTTAAAGAGTCGTTACTTATACAATACGAACTACGTAATGTGGGATAACATCGGACTTGAAAAACAGGATAAGAATATCCCGGCGTACCAGTTGATGTCGGAGGTACTGAACAGACTGGATATTCATTCTGGTACAGTATTCAATTATCATCAACAGAGAAAGGGAAGCAAGAATTACCTTTCAGATCTGGAACTTTTACAGTACGATATCCTGTATGGAAAACAGTATGTATACAACGGAAAACCACCGATCACAGAAGGACATATGGTGATGGGAATCCGGGATGTATCACTGAGCAGTATCGTTCCACAGCTTTCGAGCGGTTACAGTCTGTATGGTGAGAACTTTACGAAGTACAGCAGGGTGTATGTCAACGGCGAGAAGCAAAAGAGCAGTTTCCTTAATAATACCCGTATCAATCTGTCTGAGACAGAATTACAGGACGGAGATGTAATACAGGTAGGACAGGTAGGATCCAGTGATACGATCTTCCGTATGTCGGATAAATACATTTATCAGAATGGACAGCTTGTCAAACAGGAAGGTACAGCAACCGATAAGACGAAGTCTTGGGTAGGTCAGGAGTATGATGTTAATTAAAAAAGAACCAGAAGCGTTCACATATGAAGAAGCGGCAGCGTATATTGAAGAACTTCCAAAGTTCACAAGAAAACATACGCTGGAGCACACAAAATTATTTTTAAAACGATTAGGTAATCCGGCCGTGGACAGAAAAGTTGTCCACGTAGCCGGTACAAATGGAAAAGGGTCTGTATGTGCATACTTACAGGCCATTCTTATGGCAGAGGGGAAGAGAACGGGGTTCTTTACATCCCCTCATCTTGTATCTGTAAATGAGCGGATACGGGTAGATAATGTACAGATTGATAATGAGACATTTCTGGAAGTATTCCGGGAAGTACTGAAAACTGTATATGAGATGGTGGAAGACGGAATCGAACATCCTTCGTATTTTGAGTTCTTGTTCGGGATGGGAATGAAAGCTTTTGAAAAGACGGATGTAGAATACATTGTCTTAGAGACCGGACTTGGCGGAAGACTGGATGCGACGAATGCACTTGAGAAGCCTTCGGTATCGGTGATCACATCGATCAGTTTGGATCATACTGCAATTCTAGGAGATACGATTGAAAAAATTGCCGGAGAAAAAGCAGGGATCATCAAGCCTGAAGTACCGGTATTTTTTGACGGAAGTAATGAAAAAGCTTCGGAAGTGATCCGGAAGAAAGCAAAAGAACAGGGCGCATCCTGTAGAGAAGTTACGAAAAATGCGTATGAAATTAAGGAAGTTCACCGCAAATATATTGCATTTTCCAGAAGGAGTGCGTATGATAAAGATGTTATCTTCAAGGTGCCAATCTGTGGATGCTATCAGGCGATGAATGCAGAGCTTGCACTGGAGACGGCAGAATATCTGTTGTCAGGGGAAGAGATACATATAGAAAAATGGAAAAAAGCACTGGAAGGCTTAAGATGGGAAGGCAGGATGGAGCGTGTCGCAGAACATATTACTGTGGATGGAGCGCATAATCCGGGAGCCATGGAAGCCTTTGTAGAGAGTGTGAAAGCACTGGATGAGAGTGAACGCGGAGAGATTGTATTATTATTTTCGGCGGTGTCGGATAAGAAGTATGATCAGATGATAGAATATCTGTGTAAGAATCTTGAGATAAAGGCCTGTGTCGTTACGCAGATACAGGATGAAAGAGGCGTTCCGGCAGAAGAACTTGCGGAAATATTCCGTAAATATACAGAAAAACCAGTGTACTGTAAAGAAGAATTAGAAGAAGCTGTCAAGACAGCGAAAAAGGAACGGGGAGAATCCGGGGAAATCTATTGCCTGGGATCGTTATACCTCGTTGGAATGATAAAGAAGTTACTGGCGGGAGGTGCCACAGATGCTTAATTTTGAAGAGGAATTAAAGAAATTCCAGCCAAGTCTGGAAGTAGAGGAACTGGGAGATGCAATCTATCAGGATGATCTGACAGACATGACAGATCTTTTAAGAGAAGTACTCGAACAGACAAAACAGGATGATCTACAGTAAGCTGCGGTAAAGGAAAAATAGAGGGTAGTATATGGATTATACAACAAAACTGGCGTACCAGTCGAACTACTGGTATAATGATGGACTTAAGAAAGCAAACATCCGGGATCTGACCGGAGCAATCAACTCATTGAAGAAGAGTTTGCAATATAACAGAGATAATATTGCTTCCAGAAATCTTCTGGGACTGGTCTATTACGGAAGAGGGGATGTGGTAGAAGCACTTACTGAGTGGGTACTTAGTAAGAACCTTCAGCCGAAAGAGAATATTGCCAACTATTACATTAAAAAAGTAAAAGAAAAACAAGAAGATCTTGACCGGATCAATCAGGCAATTAAAAGATACAACCAGGCACTGGATTACTGTTACCAGAAAAATGAAGACCTTGCCATGATCCAGTTAAAGAAGGCCATTGAGCTTCATCCGGCATATGTAAAGGCATACCAGCTTCTGACACTGCTTTATATTCATGGTGAACAGTATGCAGAAGCAAGAAAGAATATCCGGATCGCACACAAACTGGACAAGACAGATGATATAACCATGCGCTATATGCATGAATTGAATCAGGTACGTAAGGCAAGAAATATCAAACTGATCACGGACGACAGTGCGAATAAGAATAAGAAGAAAAAAGCAAAACAGACAGTCACATACAACATAGGAAACGAGACGATCATCCAGCCGGTAACGACCGGACTGAAAGATAATGTAGGACTTCACAGTATGATCAACATTGTACTGGGAGTAATCGTAGGAGTAGCAGTGATGGCATTTCTCATTATGCCGGCAGTATCTGCTTCCAAGGAAAGTAAGACCAATCAGCAGACAACCAAATTCAGTGACCAGATTGCAACACAGAAGTCACAGATCAGCGCATTGAAAAAAGAACTGGAGACATATAGAAATAATGCTAAGGCGGCCGAAAGTGCACAACAGTCGGCAGAAAGCGCCAAGAACAGCTATGAAGCATTGATGTCTGTAGTGAATCATTATTCAAACGGTGATATGACCAATGCGGAGATGGCAGAGCAGCTGCTTCAGATCAATGCAGATACACTGGGAGATTCTGGAAAGACAGAGTATGAATATCTGAAAGGACAGATATACCCAAGAGTATGCTCCAGCTTATATGCAACTGCAAAGAAGAATTACCAGTATGGCAATTACGATACTTCCATTACGAATCTTGAGGAAGTTCTTAAAATGGATGAAAGCTATCAGGACGGAGCAGCACTGCTCCTTCTTGCACAGTCCTATGAAAAACAGGGAGATCAGGATAAAGCCAACAGCTATTATCAGAAGATCATAGATTCATACGGTGGAACGGTATCAGCAACTGCGGCCCAGCAGGCACTGGATAATCAGAGCAGTAAAAAGAGCAAGAAGAGCAACGAGTAAAAGATTATAACAGATACAGAAGAGAAGGATATACACGAAGAAGGTGTATGTCCTTTTTTTGTGTGCGCCTAGCGGCGCACGTTTCTAACGGGTTAAAGTCCCGAATC
>ERZ827037.2852-NODE-2852-length-13065-cov-3.336895_pt1 | contig 13065 bp, 18 predicted proteins | sample MGYA00519924_ERZ827037 | MGnify/ENA primary metagenome ERZ827037 (study PRJEB31778, sample SAMEA3449250) | human gut metagenome | biome: human gut; feature: human-associated habitat; material: faeces | place: United Kingdom | collected 2010/2012 ...
TTCGGGCCAAGTTGGCCCGAAGTCGGAAAGGAGGATATATGGATATAGTAAAAGGGTATCAGATACAGAAAGAGGCTGTATTTGAACATGGGCGGGGCTTCGCATTGGGATACAACCCATCGGCTCAATCCCCCTTTGTCATCTGGCATTTTTCGGTGATGGCAGACGGTAAAAGAAACTTTTATGACTGTACTTCCTGCCAGGGAATCCTACCGCCAGAAAAGGAATTTGAGAAGTTCCTCTCGGCCTATGATTATGTTTATAAGGTTCCGAGGCTGAATGAGGGCCAGAAAACACCCGCCACAGAATACTACCGCTATTACACCCGATACCCGCTTGATGAAAATACATTTCCAAAAGCAAAGGAATTGGGGCTGTTAGAGATTGCTCCCTATGATAAGCGGACAATGGTTGAGAATGAAACGATACAGACATGGGGAGAAGTGATCTACACAAAGCCTCTGACCGAAAAACAATTAGCATACTATGACTTGACCCCCGCCCCGAATAACCCGGATATGATAAATCAGCGTGGAGAACAGGCGGCGGAGCGCGAGCAGAAGCCGTCTATCTCTGCCCGGCTTGCTGAGGGCGCAAAGCAGGCGGCAAAGAACAACACCGCCCGCCCTACCACAGAAAAAAGCACCGACAAGGACAGATAAGCAACTTCGGGCCAAGTTGGCCCGAAGTCGGAAAGGAGGATTTTCATGCAGGAAAAGGATAATTATCTCAAAAACGCGGAACTCTCCACAGAGCAGAATTACAATATGATTGACGGTATTCTCAACAACGCGCCGCCTGTACCGCAGGCCCGGCCAGAGGAAAAGCCCAAAGACCGGGTAATTGAGCCGCCCCGGAAGAAGCGGAGCCGGGAACGGGAGGACAGGTGAAACGGCGCAAACGCGGTATCCCCCTCTATGTTTGGGTGAGCGAGGAAGAACACGCCGCCATTAAACAGCGTATGGAGGAAATGGGAACACAGAACATGAGCGCCTATATCCGCAAAATGGCGCTCAATGGGTATGTGCTGCATGTTGACCTTTCCCCGGTGCGGGAATTGATTTCTTTACAGCGCAGATGTTCAAACAACATCAATCAGATTGCCATACATGCCAACACTTACGGCGTGTACCCGGAAGAAATAGCCGCCCTGCAAAAAGGCTACGCCGAACTTTGGGGCCGCGTTTCCGAGGTTCTGGAGCAGCTTGCGGCGGTTACGGCTCTTTGAGGGCAAGGGGGGAGTTATCCGCTCCCCTTTGCCCCCTGTCCTATGACTTCGGGCCAAGTTGGCCCGAAGTCATAGGACAGGATCGGTGCGGCCCCGACAACATTGTGGCCATGCCTCTATCATGGTAAAATATAGGTAGAGGCAAACATCAAAGCAACCAAGAAAGGGGAATTATTTATGAGCATTGTGAAACTGCCGTTTAAGATTATCGCCGCTCCGCTCGTTGTCATTCTGACAATCGCCGTTGCCGTTTTCACTTTCCTGTTTTGTTGGGCCAGTACCCTTTTGGAGATTGTGTCCGGCATTGGCGTGTTGCTTAGTATCGTGCTGTTTTTCATTGGGCAGATACTTGGCGGCTGTGTATTCCTGCTGTTGTCGTTTCTGATTTCCCCGCTTGGGCTTCCCGCCATAGCGGACTGGCTCATTGATAAGGTGGATGCGCTCAACTACTCGCTTCGAGATTTTATTATGAGTTAAAAACGGCGACACGATAGCCAGGAACTTCGGGCCAACTTGGCCCGAAGTTATTTTTAAGGGAAAGGAGGGGCGCGCATAGCAACAACCTATTTCAAAACGCACCATATCAGCAAGGGCGAAACCATAGCGCAGAGCATGAAAGACCGTTTTGACTACGGGCAAAACCCAGAGAAAACACAGGGCGGCGAATTGATATTGGCCTATGAGTGCGACCCAAAAACTGCCGATGCGGAGTTTCTTTTGAGCAAGGCGCAGTACAAGGCCATCACAGGCCGGGAACAGAAAAAGGACGAAGATGTATTGTGCTATCAAGTACGGCAGTCCTTTGTCCGGGGCGAAGTGGACGCGCAGACCGCGCTGAAAATCGGCTATGATTTTGCTATGCGGTGGACGAAAGGCAAGCACGCTTTTTTTGTCGTTTCCCATATTGACAGGCCGCACCCCCACGTTCACATTTACTACAACTCCACCACGCTCGACTGCACCCGGAAGTTTCGGGATTTTCTCGGCTCGGCGCGGGCGGTTCGGCGGCTCTCCGACAGGATATGCCTTGAAAACGGCCTCTCGTATATCGCCCACCCCAAGCTGAAAAGCAAGGGCAAGTTTCAGCATTACGGACAGTGGCAGGTAAAGAAGCCGCCCACCGCGAGGGAACGGCTAAAGGCGCAGATTGATATTTGTCTTTCGGAAAAGCCGCCGGATATGGACGCCTTTTTACAGGCTATGGCGGCGGCAGGATTTGAGGTAAAGCGCAGGCGCGGCGGCGGTATCAGTTTTCTTGTTCCGGGGCAGGAACGGTTTACACAACTTCGGGCCTCTACGCTTGGCGAGGGCTACGGGCCGGAGGATATTCTTGCGGTAATCGAGGGCCGGGCCGCGCCTGTTAAGGGCCGCACAGGGGCCGCGCGCAAGGTCAATCTGATTGTGGATATACAGGCCAAAATGAGAGCCGGAAAAGGCCCGGCTTATGAGAAGTGGGCCACAGTCTATAACCTAAAGCAGATGGCGGCGGCATTGCAGTTTTTACAGGAAAACGGCCTAATGGACTATAAACAGTTAGAGAAAAAAGCTGTTGAAGTAACAGAGCGTTTCCACTCTCTTTCCGACAGCATAAAAGCCACCGAGGCCGCTATGAGCGTAAACGCTGAACTAAAAGCGGCAATCGTGAGTTACGCTAAGACCCGGCCTGTATTCGAGGGCTACAAAGCCGCCCGGTACAGCAAGAAATATCTTGCGGAGCATGAGGCCGATATTGCCGCTTACAGGGCGGCGGGAGCCACAATGAACCGGCTGTTAAACGGCGGAAAACTTCCCAAGATGGACGCGCTGAAAGCGGAGTATCAGAAGTTGGCGGCAGACAAAAAAGCGGCCTACCTGGAATACCGGGCCGCGAAAAAAGAAATGCAGGAAGTCACAGCGGCAAAAGCGAATATAGATCATCTGCTCGGCTTGACGGACGGGAGAAAAAATAAGGAAATGGAGCGATAGCGACATGACGCAACAACAAGCGAAGCGCGACACTTCGGGCCAAGTTGGCCCGAAGTTGCAGGGTTTGGGGAAGGCACTCCCCAACAAGCAGTTTGATAGGTTTTCCCGTAAGGGAAAATCTATCAAACGTGCAAGTGTCAAGACACTTGCCCTGCTTGCCGTTTAGCGGAACCTTGAAAATTTGGCTAAAAGGCTTGACAAGCTAACAAATAGTAGCTAAAATAAAAGAGAACAAATGGTAGCTAAATAGAAAGGAGTTTATGACTATGTTAAAACTATACTTTGGGAACAGCATTACAATTATCAGTACACTTTTGCTGGGCGCAAATATCGGCTATATGCTATGGGGATATTTACGCCGAGCGACAATACAAAAATGGGGCGCGATTATCCTGTTGTTTATCCTGTTACACGGGGCATTGTGGTATTTTGCAAATGTCCGTGACCTATATTCAAACTCTATCATCTATGCTACTGACGGCAGCGTAGAAATGGGGCTATTCTCTGTTAGCAGTATTCAATCTATCGTCTTTTGGGTAGTAAGTTTGATTATATGGTTGCTTGGGATAGTATCAATCTTCAAGCCGGAATATAGACAAAATATTTTTTACATTATTGTCGTTGTGAGTATTGTTCAAATTGCATTTATTGAAGGCTCTCGTATATGGCTCTACAACTCTGTTCCTACTCGTTTTGATTATATGTAAGTGAGGTATTGGCATGGCAAAAAGGAATACGAAAGAAATCATTTTATTTGAATCACTAAAGTTGTTTGCTGATAAAGGTTATGACGGTGTGACAGTGCGTGATATTGCGGCAGAAGTTGGAATTAAGCAAAGCTCTTTATACAAGCATTACAAAAGTAAGCAAGAAATCTTTGATACCTTGATAGACACAATGCAATCGCATTTTAGGGATGCTTCTATGTCTTTTCATCTTCCCAATGGAGAATTGGGAGAAATGGCAAAGAAATACGCAACGGGTGGCAACGAGGCCTTAAAAAAAATAAGTAGTGAGATTTTCCATTTTTACTTGAAAGACCCCTATGCTTCGCAATTTCGTAAAATGCTTTCCATTGAGAAATACAAGAACGAAGAAATTGACCGCATATATCGAGAAGTCTATATTGATACCGCGATTTCCTATCAAGCCGCACTTTTTGATGAAATGATAAAACAAGGTTTTATGCGACAATCTAATCCCGAAGTTATGGCATTACAATTCTTTGCACCAATTTTTCTTTTGCTTAACAAATATGACGGTATAGCTGAAAAAGAAAAAGAGGCAATAGAACTGTTGGGAAAGCATATAGAACAGTTTGACATGATTTACCGTAAGGAGGCAATTTTATGAAAACGGCAATCGTATACGCTACGAAATATGGCTGCACAAAAAAATGTGCAGAAATCCTAAAGTCTTATCTTCATGGAGAAGTAAGTATACTTTCAGCAAAAGCAGATAAAATCAATCTATCTCAATATGACGCCATATTTATTGGTGGCTCTGTGTATATGGGTAAAATCCAAAAAGAAATTACACAATTTTGTAAACGCAATCTAAAACAGCTATTACACAAGAAGATAGGATTGTTCGCGTGCTGCTATACCCCGAAAGATACAGAGGGATTTTTTGAAACACTTTTCCCAATAGAGTTAATAAACAATGCTTTATATGTAACTTCTGTTGGCGGCAAGATGGACTACGAAAAAATGAATTTTCTATATAGAAAATTGTTTCAGTCATTAAAGAAAATTGACGGATTTAACGAGGGATTTACTGAGCCTGAAATAAACATGGACGAAATTAAGAAATTAGCAGAAATCTTTACGAATTGAGGTGGTTTAGTGCAAGGGGAACAATGGATATTGTGTCCTGTATGTGGAAATAAGACAAGATTAAAAATCCGGGAAGAAACAGAGCTAAGAAATTTTCCATTATTTTGTCCGAAGTGTAAGCAGGAAACACTAATCAATATTCAACAATTTAATATGTCAGTTATCAAAGAGCCAGACGCTAAGACGCAGAGCCGATAACCTATGAGAAATCCACTCATGGTTGTCGGCTCTTTTCTTTTCAGATAACTGCTTCTACTAAGCGATTGCTGACAAATTGCAACAGATAAAAACCGTTGCTTGTTGGTATGAACGCGCCCAAACTGAACAGCGGCGGTTTTGAGAAAATCAAAGCCGCCGTTCTCTGTATATCGGAGGGCTTGATAAAGTGCGTCTTTTTTAAGGGCATGGCGGCATGAAAGGAGGATGCCGCCATGCTTTATTTACGCCAATTTTTTGCCGAACGACAACGGCCACCCAACATAATATTTAGCGGTTTGATTTAGCCGCTAACAACAAAGTTTACTACTTCGGGCCAACTTGGCCCGAAGTCCGGGCGGGGCCTGTCTATCATTACTGCCCCGGCTGTCGTTCCCCACCCTACTCCATTCATCAGTTTATTCACCCGCAAACATGATGAATGGAGGAAAAATAATGGACAAGCCATTAGTAAAGATAGAATATAAAACCGCCAATGGGAGCCGGATTTGTGTTGAGGTTTCAACTTCGGTCAAAGAACTGTTGGAGCAGTCTGACCGACAAATCCAATCCCAAAGGCGGCAGGACAGGCGATACCTTGATTTTATGCCGCTCACAGATGAAGTGCTTGAAAACTCCCTGTTTGGCGCATACGAGGACACCGCCGATCTTTTGGACAAAATGGAGCGTAATATTCGGCTGCATAAAGCCATTGGCAAACTGACTGAGGTACAAAGGCGAAGATTGCGCCTTTACTTCTTCGAGGGATTGACTTACAGCCGGATTGCCAAATTGGAGGGCGTAAGCCATCGGGCAGTCATTTACTCAATCGAACAAGCGTTAAAGCAACTGAAAACGCTCTGCCAGAACTAAACGCTATCCCAGACAACCCCGCCGAAAGGTGGGGTTGTCCGCTATCCGCAATAGAATTATATCTATGCCCAATTATACGCTTATATATGCGTATTTGCAAGTTGTATTAAGCGTATATTACACGCCTTTCTATGTGTATGCTATATATGAACGGAGGCAGACACATGGATATATTAAACCGAATTAAACAGTTGAGGGATGAACGCGGTTGGAGCAATTACAGGTTGGCAAAAGAGGCCCAAATATCGGAGGGGTCGCTCAACAATTTATTCCGCTTGAACAATCAGCCGACTATCCCAACCTTAGAGGCCATATGCGCCGGTTTTGGCATTAGCCTTTCTCAATTTTTTGCGGAGGGAAACGAAGCGGTTATTCTCAACGAGGAACAGGGTGAAATGCTTGCTATCTGGAACACGCTGAATAAAGAACAAAAGGCCGCGCTTTTGGAACTGCTGAAAAAAATGTAATGGCGCACAGGCGCAACGATACCCGGAGGGATTACCCCACCGGGTTTTTTTGTATCATTTTTTCAAAAAGTATACTTCCAAAACCGCGCCTAACTGTCCTAAGAAGTAGAGGGATATTTATTCTCCCTCGCGGTACTTTGACAACTGAATAACCGTTGGCCCGGATACGTTCAATCGTGGTGGAGCCAAGCCGCAGGGGACGCCATGATGGCCCGTTACGAAAGGGGGAAAGACCTTAACGGAGCAGGAGCGATTTCTACCAACTGCGGCGGGGCGGGAATGGCAAGCCCGCCCGGCGATGATACCGCGATTGGTATAATGATAAACCCGCATTGAACGCCCTCAAAGCATTGTGCGGCTCGCCATCAGCATGGGGAGTGGTGAAAGTCCAGTGAGGTTGTGCCGCAACCGTCCGGGCCGACGTTTTTAATATAAAGGGAGTGCCGCGCCGTTTCCTTACTGTCTTACGACAAGCCAACATATAACGGCGCGGCCTACTCCCGATTGATGAATGGAGATTTATTATGGATAAAGAAATACAGGCATTGCTGTATGAGCAATGGAGCAACGGCGCTTGTCGCGGCTATGTCATTTGGGCAATGGAAAACTGTGATTTTAGCCCTGACGATATAAAGCGCGTAGTATCGGAACTTCACTATGTTTTCGATATTCACAGCTTGGAAGAAGCTGAACAGCACTACCAACACAGCCCCTATTGACTTCGGGCCAAGTTGGCCCGAAGTGTGAGGAAAGATTAAAGGCCATCACTTTTGATTTTGAAAGTGGTGGCCTTTTGTGTTTCCCCACAAGACAAAGGGAAACTATGTTAGATATTCTAAGTAAAGCGAGGGAGGACAACATATGCTAAACACTCAAAAAATAGCGGAATTGCGGAGCGTGGATATAGGAACGGTTGACAAAAATACACTTGCAGATATAAGCCATATTAAACTGGATCACAGCTTGCCTAAAGATAAGCGTATGGCCCGGATTTTGAGGGCAACGAAAAACCCTTACTGTTTTCGTTTCGGGGATATGGCGGTTAAGGTTGAGTTTACCGACAATGCCCCGCCTCTGCAAGATACCATGCAAGGCTTTTTAATCCGGCAGAAAAGCGGCTTTTGACTTCGGGCCAACTTGGCCCGAAGTATACCGCTCAAAGCCTTTGTTTATGCGGACTTGCGGCCTCGACAACATTGTTTGCATTACGTTTACATGGTATAATATAAGTGTAATGTGATAGGAAGGAGGACACATGGCACGAACCAAAAACAGGGGAGAAATCAATGCCCTTTCCCCATTTTATACACAGGCTCCCGTATGGCGGTTGGGAAAATATCTTAGACTTTCCAAAGACGATTTTAAGCGCGGAACTGTCAAAGACAAGGATAAGGCAAAGACAATCAGCGACAGCATAGAAAATCAGCGTAAAATCCTTAACGAGTTTGAGCAGATGAACATAGACGAATTTGAATGTTCGCAGGAATACAAAGACGATGGATTTACAGGAACAGACGCAGACCGCGACGATTTTCAAAGACTGCTTGCCGATGTTCGCACAGGGAAAATAAACTGTGTAATTATCAAAGACCTTTCCCGCCTATCCCGCGATTATGTGGAGGCCGGTATTTTGATTGACAGGCTGTTTGTGCAGATGAATGTACGGTTTATCAGCCTGCATGAGCGTATCGACAGCTACAAAGACCCGGACAGCGTATCAAGTATCGTTGTACCCATCACAAACGTGATGAACGACCAATACTGCTATCAGACCTCAAAGAAAATCCGGCAAGTGTTTGATATGAAGCGGCGTAACGGTGAATTTATCGCCCCATTCGCCCCGCATGGCTACATCAAAGACCCAACGGACAAGCACAAAATAATCGTTGACGAAGAAGCCGCCGAGGTTGTGAAAAAGATTTTTACCATGTTTCTTGACGGTGTGAGTAAAAACGCGATAGCGATTTACTGCAACGACCACGGTATTCCTACCGCTTCGGAGTACAAGAGAAGCAAGGGAATGGTTTACAAGACACAGCTTACAGTCGGCAAGCCTTTATGGACTACGGCGGCAATCGACAAGATTTTGAAAAACCGCCTTTATACCGGGGATATGGTACAGGGCCGCCGGAGGGTAAAAAGCTACAAGATACATGAGATTGAAAACATACCCGAAAGCGAATGGGTTATTGTTGAGAATACCCATGAGCCGATTATCGAGAAACAGACCTTTGACAAGGTACAGCAGATGTTAAAGCGCGACACCCGCACCGCGCCGGGGAAACAACAGGTTTATCTGTTCAGCGGTTTTCTGAAATGCGCCGATTGCGGCAAGGCTATAATTCGCGGCAATTCCGGCGGGAATGTCCGCTATTACTGCGGTACTTACAAAATGTCGCGTACAAGATGTACCATGCACTCGATAGCGCATAACAGGTTAGAAGCGGCTGTATTATACGCCGTTCAGCAACAGGTATATTTGGCCGTTACCTATTCGGAAATCGTAGCGCATATCAACATGGCCCCGCTTAAAAAAAGCCAGTCTGCCCGGCTTGACGGACTGATAGCCGAAAATGAAAAAGCACTTGCTAAAATCACAAGATATAAGCAAGCACTTTATGAGGACTGGAAAGACGGGGAACTCTCCCACAGTGATTATAAGCAAATGCGGGAGGACTACGAAAGACAGGCGGCAACAATAAGCGCGGTAATTGACAATCTCAAAGCCGAGCAATCGGAAGTTGAAAACGGTGTTGACAACGAAAACCTGTTTCTAAACACATTCAGTAAATACGAAAATATTGACAAGCTGACAAGAGAAATCTTGATTGAACTGGTTGACCATATCAAGATATATGAGGGCGGCAACATAAGCATTAAGTTTAAGTTTGCCGACGAATACCGCCGAGTAGCGGAGTATATCGAGGCCAACAAGCAAAAAGCGGCGGTTTGACCGCCGCCCACCTAAAGGCAGTTTGTATTTCTATTATAACCTTTGCATATGTTTGCTCATACGTCCAACGGGCATAGCTCTATGTATGCTGTAATTTTTCACTCCCATATCTGCCAATATTTCAATTAATTTCGGTATATCCGCCAAATTTTTGTTTGTTGCCACAGAGGTAACTTCCAACTTCATGCATTGATAACTACCAGCATCACATAATCTTTTTATTGTATCCATAGAGCGTTGAAATGGATTAATGCGTTTATTACCAGCCCACCAATTATGATAATTTTCTAGCCCATTAACACTAATTCCAATGTATGATGAAAATTGCATTGCTTGACTTATTAATTCGTATGCATCATCTAACGTTCCGTTTGTATCAACGCCTACTCCGCTTACTCCAAAATATTCTGATGCACTCTTAAGAATAGTCAGAATATCTTTTCTTAAAAACGGCTCTCCTCCGCCAATATTAATAAATACCGGGGTATTCGCACTATCAGCATAGGTTTTTATTTTAGAAAAAACATGCTCTATTTGTTGAAACGATGGCTGAACATCATCTAATCGTGTTTGACCAGCATATACTGCATTCGTCCCACAGCCCACACAATTAAGATCACATTGATGAAGAATATCATACACTATACCAAATTTTTTTGTGCTTTTTTTCTTCGAATATCTTTTTTTCAAGTATTCTTTCACCATTTCAATATCTTTAGCACTAAATTGTTTATAAAATTCATTAGCATTCATCTCAAAAAGCTCCCTTCATATAAATTTTTTACGGTCTTGAATATTTTCTTTACTTTGATAAAATATCTTCTATACAATAATTGACGACAGGTGCTCCATCATCCAGAATACGAATCAAATTTTTTTCTTTGCATTTATTAATTGTTGACTCAATAAAACTAGCTTCATATTTCTTTTTAGCGTAAAAAACTCCATTATCAAATACATCTATCAACCACTCACATTCCGCTCTATCGAGCTTTCCATTAAGAGTCTGTGTCATTTTTTTTCGATATTTTTCAATCAATGGAATGAGCGTTCTCAAATCTATACTGTTTTCTATGAACTTATTGTACCTATCCAAAAATTGAGTTGCAACTCCTTCATTTTTTATGACTTGAATTCTTTTAAGATATTTCTTTTTATTTTTACTTTTCTCAAAAAAAATAACTTTTTGTCGATCTAATATGTAAAATTTCTCCGGAAGCAATACCCCTCTAAAAATATATATTTTTTCACTATAAGTTTCTATCTCATGCCTAGCAATTTTAAAACCATGCCTAACTATTTCGTTAAAATCTGTTATTCTATAGTATGAAACACCTGCATTCATTTTCTCTTGAATAGCCTGCCAAACAATTTCACCCATAAGTTGCGGAGGCGATACCATTGCGCATATATCATTTTGCACATCTGCAATCTGTTCCGCTATACTACTTGCTATTCTCTCCTGTCCCTTAACAACTATAACTATTTCTCGAATATATGGCAATTGCCGTTTATATAAGTTTTGAACCTCTGTAGAAATTTCATTGAGTAGCATATATCTATATTGAAGATCCGAAACATCGGGTCTATTCTCTAATAAATCTAATGAGTGCAACTCTGAATCTCTCTCCCATATTTCATTAAGTAATATTGCAGATAAAGAATATTTCGGGTCTATGGAAAAATATATTTTTCTTCCCCCAGTTCTTTCATCTATATATTCGCTTATTAAACATTTTGATATTAAAAACTCTAAGGCTTGCTCATATTCCTTATTTAACTCTATAATCAATTCAAATGCGTAAGGCTTTTCCAATAGCAACATATAAAGTTCTGCTGTTTTTATATCACAACTAAGATATTCTGCAATCTTATCAATTATTGAAATATTTTTCATAAGTCACTCCTTAACAAGACGATAGTGATTATTTTTGCAATTTTTGTGAAATATCTTTTCTATCTTGTACTTATACCGATTTTTTTGCCATCAGGCAATATAAATGTCTGTTCATAATCAATCTCTAAAACTCTTGCTATACTAATCATTTCTTTAAATGATACAGTTTCTCGCTGTAATTTTTTGTTGAAATTCTGTGGTGTCTGCCCGATACGTCTGCAAAGCTCTGCCTGACTGATATTCATTTCCTCACATAACTGCCTTATTATATCTGATGTTGTCACCACGCACCTCCATCACTATATCTCTATTATAAACCTTCTGGTTGATAAATGCGAGAATTTTTACAAAATTTTCACAAATAAAGCACCCTGCCACCTGTTTCCAAGTCGCAAGGCGCTAACTATTCAGCATCCTATAGTTCTACATTCGTTTCCAGTCCCGATTTGAATTCCACCACAGCCTTGTTTTCATACATCGTCACTTTTTCAATCAGCCGCCTCACCAACTGCTCATCATACTCCAACGGTGTGTCTGCCTGCTCTTGCAGGAAGTCTTTCATTTCCTCGATCCGTTGCCGTCTGCCCTCCCGGTCAGCCTCTCTCGTCAAAATATTCTGCCGTTCCTCCCGGAGCCTGTCTATCTCATCAGCCACCTTCGAGTAATCCTTTTTCACGTTTGCCAGTTTCAGCAACTCTTTCTGCTGCTCTGCCAGCCTACAGTCAATCTCTGCAATCTCATCATCCACGCCGTATCCAATGACTGCCTCTATATTCTCCTCTAAGAGCGGAAGGAAAACCTCCCTGCCGCCAAGAACCCCGTTGATGGCTCTCATCACCGCATCTTGCAGGTCTGATTCCTGGATGGTCGGTGCGTCGCAAGCCTTCGGGCCATGTTCCACCCTAGTGCAGCAACGCCACACCGTGGAGTGCTTGCCCCGGTTGTTCCATGCGATACGGCGGTAAATATCCCCGCACTTGGGGCAGTAGACGATGCTCGACAACGCATATTTGCTGCTGTATACCCGCTTCTTCCTATCAGATCCACTGTGCAGGTTTGCCCGACGTGCCATTTCCTCCTGCACCTGCATATAAAGGTCGCGGGGGATAATTGCCTCATGGCTGCCCTCCACATAATATTGTGGGACAATACCGTTATTTTTGACCCTTTTCTTTGAGAGAAAATCCACTGTATAAGTTTTCTGGAGCAGAGCGTCCCCGATGTACTTTTCATTCCGCAGGATTTTCTGGAGGGTGGTCGGACGCCACTGCGCTTTTCCCGCCGCCGTGAGTATCCCGTCTGCCTCCAGCCCCTTCCCGATCTGCAGGAGGCTTGCGCCCTCCAGGTATTCCCGATAGATGCGCTTCACGATTTCGGCCTCTTCCGGCTCAATGACCAACATCCCTTCCTCATCCTTCGTATAGCCGAGGAAGCGGTTGTGGTTGACCTGCACAAGCCCCTGTTGGTATCGGAACTGCAAGCCGAGCTTCACGTTCTGGCTTAAAGACTGGCTTTCCTGTTGCGCCAGCGACGCCATGATGGTCAGCAGGATTTCACCCTTTGAATCCATCATATTTATGTTTTCCTTCTCAAAAAACACGGGGATATTTTTGTCCTTTAGCTGCCGGATATATTTCAGGCAGTCCAAGGTG